>C687J35021_10001827_pt1 | contig 15611 bp, 11 predicted proteins | sample RifCSPhighO2_12_FD_35021 | JGI IMG/M metagenome (IMG submission 35021)
GCGTTGCGATACGCGAAAAACAGGGTCATTTAGCTCACTGAACTCCCCTATTTTTCGCGTATCGCGCCTTGCCGCGAGCACCGGGAGACGCTCTCGCGACGGCGCTCGATATTTTCACACCCTCTGAGCGTTAGGCTTTCCGTTACAATCCGCCCCTTTCTCCATTAATGAAGAGGCCCGGCATGACTGCCTTCGCTGCGTTGCCATTGGTTATCGAACCGGCCGAACTGGCCGCGCGCCTGGCTGCCCCCGAACTGATCCTGGTCGACCTGACCAGCACTGCGCGCTATGCCGCCGGCCACATTCCCGGCGCACGCTTCGTCGATCCCAAACGCACCCAGCTGGGCCAGCCCCCGGCCCCCGGCCTGCTGCCGGAACTCGCCCAGCTCGAACAGCTATTCGCCGAGCTGGGGCATAACCCGAACGCCGTCTATGTGGTCTACGACGATGAAGGCGGTGGTTGGGCCGGGCGCTTCATCTGGCTGCTGGATGTGATCGGCCACCGCCATTACCACTACCTCGACGGCGGCCTGCAGGCCTGGCTGGCCGAGGATCGCCCGCTGAGCACCGAGCAGCCCGCCGCCTGCACCGGCACGCTCAAGCTGACCCTCGACGACGGCCCGACCGCCAGCCGCGAATACCTGCAGAGCCGCCTGGGCGCCGCCGACCTGGCGATCTGGGATGCCCGCTCGCCCGCCGAGTACCGCGGCGAAAGGGCCTTTTCCGCCAAAGCCGGGCACATTCCTGGCGCAGTCAACTTCGAGTGGACTGCCGGCATGGATCCCGCCCGCGCCTTGCGCATTCGCCGGGACATGCCCGCGCTGCTCGCCAGCCTCGGCATCAGCCCGGACAAGGAAATCATCACCCACTGCCAGACGCACCACCGCTCCGGCTTCACCTACCTGGTGGCCAAGGCGCTCGGCTATCCGCGGGTCAAGGCCTACGCCGGCTCCTGGGGCGAGTGGGGCAACCATCCCGACACCCCAGTCGAACGCTGAGCCAGCGAAGTTGCTGCCATCCGCATGCCATTGAATCTTCAAGGAACACCCATGAAACAACGCCTGTTCATCCTCAGCCAGTACCTGCTGCCGCACCACCTGCTGTCGCGCCTGATCGGCTGCGCCGCCGAGTGCCGCACCGCCTGGTTCAAGAACCGCCTGATCACCTGGTTCGCCAAGCGCTACCAGGTCGACATGAGCGAGGCGCAGATCGAAGACCCGACCGCCTTCGAGCACTTCAACGCGTTCTTCACCCGCGCCCTGAAGGAGGGCGCACGTCCACTCGACACCACCCCTGGCGCGATCCTCAGCCCGGCCGACGGCGCCGTCAGCCAACTGGGCAAGATCGAGCACGGGCGGATATTCCAGGCCAAGGGCCAGAGCTTCAGCGCGCTCGAACTGCTCGGTGGCGACAGTGAACGCGCCAGCCCGTTCATGGGCGGAGAATTCGCGACCATTTACCTGTCGCCCAAGGACTACCACCGCGTGCATATGCCGCTGGCCGGCACCCTGCGGGAAATGGTCTACGTGCCGGGGCGGCTGTTCTCGGTCAACCAGACCACCGCGGAAAATGTCCCTGAGCTGTTCGCCCGCAACGAGCGGGTCGTCTGCCTGTTCGACACCGAGCGCGGGCCGATGGCCGTGGTACTGGTCGGCGCGATGATCGTCGCCTCGATCGAAACCGTCTGGGCCGGTTTGGTCACGCCACCCAAGCGCCAGCTGAAAAGCGTCCGCTACGACGAGGCAGCGCGCGCGCCCATCACCCTGGACCAGGGTGCGGAACTGGGTCGCTTCAAACTGGGTTCGACGGCTATCGTATTGTTCGGCCCGGACCAGGTGAGCTGGGCGCAAACCCTGGGCGCCAACAGCAGCGTGCAGATGGGTCAAAGCATCGGCGCTAGCCAGGCCGGCTAATCCGCACAGTGCCCGGACGCGGGCAAGGCACTGCCGATCGAGCACACCCGACCAATGCCGCTGCCCGCCAGACAGCGCGGGCAGCGGCGCACCGCTCAAGCACGCCTGCCGATGCAAGGCTGCGGCCTCGGCCAGATACTGCTAAAGTTTGCCACATTGATCATCAAGAGAATGACTCGGCCGAGCTCCGGGCGCTGGAGTATCCAAGCTAGATGGATAAACAGAATTCCCACCTACTGCTCCGCGTTCCCACGCCGCAGAAGCCAAGCCTGTCTTTCTGCGATGCCAGCCCGCGCGACCTCAAGCGCTGGATCGCCAACCTGCCGAAAGCCAATATCGGAGAAACCGCCCGCCAGCTTTACCAGGCCCTGATCGAGCTCAACCAGTTGCGCACCGCGTCGGATAACCGCCTGCAGCTGCTGGAGTTGTTGCGCCCGGAGGTGTATTTCGTCTGTAAACACCTGGAACGGCATTTCCTCAATCAGGCGATTGTCCTCGATGAACGCCCACGCAAGGTGGCCAATCTCTGTCAGGCCCTGCAAAACCATCTGGCCGTCGGTTACAAGCTGATCATTGCCAGCCTGGCCGCGCAAAATAATAGCGAGCGCAACCCACTCCTGAGCGTCGCCCTGCAGCGTGCCACCCACAGCCTGTGCGGCCCACTGATTCGCGCCAGCCAATTGTATTGCCCGGTGCCTGAAGGCCTCTGGCTGGAGCTGCACCAGATCTACCAGATCGCCCGCGAGCGGCGCCTGCACAAGCTTGCGATCCGCGATCCGCTGGCCCGCCACACTAAAGCCATGAGCACCGAGCAGAGCTATGTGGTCGCCTTGCTGCTCGGCTGCGCCCGCTGCAACCAGATGCGCCAGAACGGTATCGCGCGCCTAGCCGAAGTCCTCGAACCCTGGAGCGCGCTGGTCAGCCTGCAAGCCGGCGATGCACCTTCGAGCCTGTTCGCGCTGGCCCCGCAAGTGGATGGTCCGCCGCGCTACACCTCGCTGTTTCAGGACAAAGAGCTGCCCAACGCGCTGGGCATCGACCCNCACCCACTGGTCGAGGCGATCCAGGAGTACCTGTTGCTGCCTGCCGAGAATNTCGGCCAGTCACGCCTGCTGGTACCCGAAGGGTTCAGCCTGGACATGCTGCAACACCTCAGCGCCGCCTGGGGCGACATCTCCGAACGGACCTTCAATCGCACCCACGGCCAGGGCAGCCTGACCCTGTGCATTGGCATGAGCGCGCTGCACTTTTTCCTGGCAAATGAGCGCCCCTTCAACGAGATCCTGCAACAGCCGAGCGAAACCAAGGCGGCAGTATTCGACCCCGACGCCAGTGTCGAGGATGTCTGGTCGAAAGCCTTCGACACCCAGAAGAGTTCCAACTGGGACAGCAAGCTGCCCTTCGAAGAAATCCAGTACAGCAAATCCGCCAATCAAGACAGGCAGACAGAGCCCGCCGACGCCGAGAGCTACCCGACCTTCGCCCTGCCGATCGTCAACCACAGCCCGGGCGGCTACTGCCTGTCCTGGCCCAAAGAAGTGCCTAGCCAACTGCAGGCCGGCGAACTGCTCGGCGTACAGGATTCGCCGGAACAGGGCTGGAGCGTCGCCGTGGTGCGCTGGATCCGCCAGGTACGCGGCGGCGGCACGCAGATGGGCATCGAACTGATCGCCCCGCACGCACAATCTTGCGGCCTGCAACTGCTGCGCCGGGCCGAACAGAACAGCCAATACCTGCGCACGCTGCTGCTGCCGGAAATCAGCGCGATCTCCCGCCCCGCTACCCTGATCACCCCACGCCTGCCCTTCCAGGAAGGCAACAAGGTGATGATCAACCTCAACGGGACAGAACGCCGCGCCGTGCTCAGCCAGCGAAAAACCAGCACCGGCAGCTTCAATCAGTTCGAATACCGCAATGTCGAACAGAAACCCGGCGATCCAGGGAAACCCGTCACAACTCAAGGCAGCCATGGCGCCAGCGGGGAGGAAGACTTTGACTCACTATGGAAGTCGCTGTAGATTGCCGGCTCATCATTTTTCGTCGCCTTTTCGCGCCCGTTTGCCGCAGATTTGACCCCTGATATGGCCATCGAAAAAAAAACCATTCGCCTGCTGATCCTCGAAGACTCGCAGAACGAGGCCGANCGTCTCGTCAGCCTGTTCCGCAACGCCGGCCGCGCCACGCGCGTGCATCGCCTGACCTCCAGCGATGACCTGGCCGAGGCCCTGCAGCAAAGCTGGGATCTGTTGATCTGCGCGCCCAGCAGCGAACACCTCGATCCAGGCGAAGCGATCAACGCCATTCGCCGCCAGGCAAAAGATATCCCCGTCATCCAGCTACTCGCCGACAACGATTCCGACAGCATCACCGAAGCCCTGGCGCTGGGTGCCCAGGATGCGCTGCCGCAGGGTGAAGACGAGCGCCTGGTGCTGGTGGCCAAACGCGAACTGGCCAACCTCGAAGAGCGCCGCGCCCGGCGCGCCGCCGAAGTGGCCCTGCGCGAGGCGGAGAAGCGCTGCCAGTTGCTGCTCGACAGCTCGGTCGATGCGATTACCTACGTGCATGACGGCATGCATATCTATGCCAACCGCGCCTACCTCGAACTCTTCGCCTACCAGGATGGCGATGAACTGGAAGGCATGCCGATGATCGACCTGATCGCCAGTGCCGACCAAAGCAGCTTCAAGGACTTCCTGAAGAACTACCAGAGTGTCGAAGGCAATGCCGAACTGACCTGTACCGGCGTTCGGGCCAGCGGCCAGACCGTCCCGGTGCGCATGAACTTTTCACCGGCCACCTACGATGGCGAGCCCTGCATTCAGGTGGTGATCCACGCACAAAGTGGCAACGCCGAACTGGAGGAGAAGCTGCGCGAGATCAGTAGCCAGGACCTGGTCACCGGCCTGTACAACCGCAGCTACTTCCTCGGTCTGATGGATGCCGCTGCCGAGCGCGCGGTGAATGCCGGCCAGCCGGCCAGCCTGGCCTATATCCGCATCGACCGTTATGCCAGCCTGCTGGCAGAAGTCGGTCTGGCGGGAATCGACTTGCTGCTTACCGACCTGGCCAGCCTGCTGCGCGGTCACTTCGGTCACGAGGCGCAACTGGCGCGCTTTGGCGACGATGTATTCACCGTCCTGCAGCCCGGAAAGACCCCGGAGCAAGCCGAAGCCGAGCTGGCGAGCCTGTTGAAAAAGGTCGAAAGCAACCTGTTCGACATCAACGGCCGCACGGCACAGAGCACCCTGTCGATTGGTGTCGCCGGGCTTAACGAGAAAACCTCGAAAGCCCAGGAAGTGGTCGACCGCGCCCAGCGTTGCGCNGACGAACTGGACCGGGGCAATGCCCTCAAGCTGTTCAACCCCGGCGATGAACTGGCCGCGGCAGCCANCCGCGGCAACATAGTCGCCATGGTGCAGCAGGCATTGGAACACAACAGCTTCCGCCTGCTGTTCCAGCCGATCATCAGCCTGCGCGGCGACAGCCATGAATACTATGAAGTCTTGCTGCGCCTGCTCAGCCCGCAAGGCGAAGAGGTGCCGCCGCACGAATTCCTCAACGCCGCCAAAGAGGCCGGCCTGGGCGAGAAAATCGACCGCTGGGTGATCCTCAACTCGATCAAGCTGCTCGCCGACCACCGCAACAAGGGCCACAACACTCACCTGTTCGTCCACCTGTCGAGCGCCAGCCTGCAGGATCAGACCCTGCTGCCGTGGCTCAGCGTGGCCTTGAAGGCGGCACGCCTGCCCTCGGACGCGCTGGTCTTCCAGCTCAACGAACCGGACTCCATCGCCTACCTCAAGCAGGCCAAGGCGCTGACCCAGGGCTTGAGCGAACTGCACTGCAAGGTGGCGCTCAGCCAGTTCGGCTGCGCGATCAACCCCTTCAACACCCTCAAGCACCTGCACATCGATTTCGTCAAGATCGACGGTTCCTTCTCCCAGGACCTATCTACCCCGGAGAGCCAGGAGGCCCTGAAAACCCTGCTGGCCAGCCTGCACGCCCAGGCCAAGCTGACCATAGTGCCCTTCATCGAGAGCGCCAGCGTGCTGGCCACGCTCTGGCAGGCCGGGGTCAACTACATCCAGGGTTACTACCTGCAAGGCCCCAGCCAGTCGATGGACTACGACTTCTCCGCCGGCGACGAATAACCTGGGGCTGGGCTTACTCACGCCGAGGCCCGTCAGGCTTTTTCGTCCAACGCTCCAGCCTCCAGCGCTTGTTTTGTCTTTCCGGCTTTTATTAGGGTTATGCCCCAGCGAGCTGTTGCAAATCGCCAAAGCGCGGCATCTGTAGGAGCCAGCTTGCTGGCGATCCGGACTAAAAACTGCACAGAAGCATCGCCGGAGTGCCGGACCACAGCAAGGACTAGGCGTCCCCCTGGCTCCTACATGGGCTTACTGCATGCAACACGTAACCGGGACATAGCTTTTATTATTCCAACCCATCGCGGTCGCGGAAGCCGAGCAGATAGAGGATACCATCCAGGCCCAGGGTCGAGATGGCCTGCTTGGCCGACTGCTTGACCAGCGGCTTGGCCCGGAATGCCACACCCAGGCCGGCAATGGCCAGCATCGGCAGGTCGTTGGCGCCATCGCCGACGGCGATGGTCTGCTCCAGGCGCAACCCCTGTTTTTCCGCCAGTTCGCGCAGCAGGTCGGCCTTGCGCTGGGCGTCGACGATCGGCTCGACCGCCACCCCGGTGACCAGGCCATCGACGATCTGCAGTTCGTTGGCGAAGACGTAGTCGATGCCCAGCTTGGCCTGCAGTTGCTTGGCGAAATAACTGAAGCCACCGGACAGGATCGCGGTCTTGTAGCCAAGGCGGCGCAACTCGCTGAACAGCGTCTCGGCGCCTTCGGTCAGGCGCAAGGAGGCGCCGATATCGGCCAGCACGCTTTCCGGCAGGCCCTTGAGCAGGGCCAGACGCTCCCTGAAGCTGGCGGCAAAGTCCAGCTCGCCACGCATGGCGCGTTCGGTGATCGCCGACACCTGCTCGCCGACCCCGGCAGCCTTGGCCAGCTCATCGATCACCTCGGCCTCGATCAGCGTCGAATCCATGTCGAATACCGCCAGGCGGCGATTACGGCGGAACAGCGAATCGCGCTGGAAGGCGATGTCGACGTTGAGTTCCTGGGCCACGCTGAGGAACTCGGCACGTAGCCCCGCTGGGTCGGCCGGCTCGCCACGCACGGAAAACTCGATGCAGCCCTTGCCCTGCTCGGCCGGCATATCCAGCGGCATGCGCCCGGAGAGACGGTCGATATGGTCAATGTTCAAGTCGTACTTGGCGGTAATGGCGCTGACCCGCTGCAATTGCTCGGCGGTCACCTTGCGGGTCAACAGGGTCACGATATGCCGCGGTTTGCCCTGGCCGCCGACCCACTGCTGGTAATCCGCCTCGGACACCGGGGTGAAGCGCACCTGCTGGTCGAGCTTGTAGGCGGCGAACAGCAGATCCTTGAGTACCGAGGAGCCCTGCTCGGTTGGCGGAATCTCCACCAGAATGCCGAAAGACAGGGTGTCGTGGATCACCGCCTGGCCGATATCGAGGATATTCACCCCACCTTGGGCCAGCACACCGGTGATGGCGGCAGTCAGACCGGGACGGTCTTCGCCGGTAATATTGATCAGGACGATTTCGCGCAAGGCGCACCCTCCGGGGCTCGGTTAATGGTCAACAGCCTGCCACGGCAGGGCAAGCTTGCTGAAAAGCCGCACATTCTACCCATTTTCACTGCCATACGGACACGCACGGCGCTTTGCCCTATGCAGAGCGGTCGCTATACTGCGCGGCACCTACAGTCGATAAGAGCCGAGCTCTGTGAACCGGCCTGCCCCCGTCAAACCCGATAATTTCTTCCTGCTGCTGTTCCAGGCCCTACGCCAACGCCGCGTACCCCTGGCCTTGCGCATCGCTAGCCACAGCCTGCTACTCGTGGCGCTGGCGCTGGTGATCTATGCCTGGGTGATCGGTATGCAGTTCAAGCATGCCATGGAGCAACAGGCTGAAGCCCTGGGCACCAGCCTGATCACCCAGACGGCCTCCTCGGCCACCGAGCTGCTGGTGTCCAATGACATCCTCAGCCTCAGTGTGCTGCTGAATAACCTGGTGAAAAACCCGCTGGTGGCGCATGCCGCGATTTACAGCGTGGATAACCGCGTGCTCGCCGAAGCGGGTTCGCGCCCAAGCAAAACCATGCTGGGCGAGACCGAGGGCCTGTACTCGACCCCGATTACCTTTCAGGAGGTGATTGCCGGCCAATTGCGCATCAGCCTGGATATGCGTCAATTCCAGCAACCGATGACCATCAGCTTGCAGAGCATGGGCATCCTCAGCCTGATCCTGCTGGCACTGGCCTTGTCCCTGAGCATGCGCCTGGGCCGACATATTTCCACCCCGCTGCTGCAGCTGCGCGTCTGGTTACGCGACCCGGATGACCCGGCGCCGGGTGCCGGCCGCCAGGACGAAATCGGCGATCTGGCGCGCCAACTGCAAATGCGCCTGGTACCGGAAAAACCAGAGCCTGAAGACTTCCACGACGAACAGGCCGATGAGCACGACTTCGGCGATGATGACGCCGACGACGATGAGTCGACCTTCGAGGTGCGCGACCTGCATGACGAGCGCTTTGACGACCTCAACCAGGCGGCCGCTGACAGTGCCCTCGGCCAGCCGAACGATGATGATCCCTTCGCCGACCTGCGTGACCACGGCGATGCATCGGCAGCGATTCCCACGCTGACCGTCAACGGCCCACAACAAAGCGCCGTGCTGGCCATTCAACTGGGTGCCCAGGAGCAGCTCCGCCGCTTGCCACGCGCGCGCCTGCTGGATCTGCTGCAGCGCTATCGCGATTGCCTGAACCAGGCCTCGGCGCTCTATCAGGGCGAATTGCACACCCTCAACGACGGCAGCAGCCTGATGCTGTTCCATCGCCAGGACAGTGGCGAGGATTACCTGACCCATGCCATCTGCTGCGGCGAACTGATGCGCGCCCTCGGCCATGCCTTGCAAATCGAGGTGGCCGACAGCGGCATCACCCTTCAGCTGCAACTGGGCCTGACCCAGGGTGAAGACCTGCTCGACTTGAGCCAGGGCGATCTGTTGCTCAGCGACACCGCCCAGGATGCCCTGGCCCTGTCCCAGCACAGCCGTAACCTGCTGCTGCTCGAACGGCGCGTGGGTGATGATGCGCTGGTACGTCAGCGCGCGCGCATTCGCACCATCGCCAGCCCTGAAGGTGCCTGCTGCGTGGAGCGCCTGCTGGAACCCTATCCGTCACTGCTGGAGCGGCAACTGGCGCATATGCACGAGCACCATCAGCAGTAGTGAGGAATCCCGTCTGCTGCGGCCGACGCTGATATGTTCACAATTGCCGAGAGTCAGGGCGGCTAGCCGGCCGGGGCTTGGCAGAAAAACCCGACCGGCGGCACATACTTAGAAGCGGAACACTTCCATTTGCTTGGCGGGCTCGATCAGCGGTGTTGGCGGTTTGCTCTCTGGACGCTTGGCCGGCGCGACGGCCGGCTTGCGCGCAGGGGCTGCCTCGGCGAGCGGCATGGACTTGATTGCGCTCGCCAACTCGCTGGCGAGCTGCTGGAGCAGGTCGCTCTGTGCACGTACCTGATCGATAACCGCGCCCGTGTGCTCGGCCTGCAGGCGCACAACCCGGCTGCTCCGCTGTACCCCGGCGGCATCGAGCAAGCGCCATTGCGCTTCGAGTACCGCAGGCTGCTGCACCCCCGAGTCCAGCCGGCTGATACTCAGCACAACCTGTACCTGAGTGGTGAAACCGACACGATCCGGATACAGCGCTACGCGNCTGGTATCGAGCTGTCCGGCCAGTTGGCGCAGCAGCAATTGGCCGACATCGTCCTGCAAGCTACCGGCCCAGCGGATCTTCTGGCTGAGCGAAAGGCTGTCATCGAGCTCGCGCTGTACCAGATTCTCCCGCTGCAGATAATCCGCCAGCTTTACCGGACCGAGCAGTAACGCCGGCCCTTTATCGTTCTGCGGCAGCTTTGGGCTGCCCTGCTCGAGCTGATAGAACTGCGACGCTGGTTGCAGCGCAGCACAGCCCTGCAGGGTGAGCGCCGCGAGAAGCAACAACAACGGCGGCGAAAAGTGCAACGGTCTCATCAAAACATTACCTTGATTTGCCAAATATAAGCGATTGGGGCTGCTGATCGAGCCCTTCCATCGTGCGCTGCAGGGCTTTTCCAGCCTTACTGAGCTCCTGCAGGGCACGCAATGCCTCGTACTGTACCTCGGATTCCGGGCCGAGGCTGCGACGACTGTCAGCCGTCAGCTGATTGATCTGTTGCAAAGCCTGCGCGGTATTCTGCGCCGCGTGACGAATTTCGCCCACTGCGGCACGCAGGTCAACGCTGCTTTGCTGAACATTATCCATGATCGGCGGCAGTTGTTGTTCCAGGCGGCCACTCAGGCGATCGAGTTTAACCAGCAACTGGCTCATGCTCACCAGCCCCTGCTGCAATTCCGGGGAGCTGCTCAGCTTCTCCAGGGATTGCAGCGTCCGCGTGGCCGAGGCGACCATCTCCTGCAACGGCAATTCGCGCAGGCTGCCGGCCAGCTCGCGCAGCACATCGGTAATCTCATCGATACGCGACGGCACGCTGGGAATGGTCGGCAGATCCAGCTCGTGCGGCGTGCGCACATAGCCGGCCTGATCCGGAAACATGTCCAGCGCGACTATCGCCTTGCCGGTCAGCAGGCTGGGGGTCTGCAACTGGGCCCGCAGACCCCGCTCTACCAGTTGATCGATGAACTGATCGAAACCACGGGAGCTGGTCTGTTGCCGCTCTGGAGGATTGATGCGCAGCACCACCGGCATGACCACATCGCCGAGCTGACGGTCGTAGGACAGGCGAATCTCGCGCACCNTGCCGACCTTGACCCCGCGGTAGGTGACATCGGCGCCGACATCCAGGCCGTCCAGGGTCCCGGTGAAATACACCACATACTCGCTGGGTTGACTGAACCAGCTGTCGCGCGACAGCAGCAGCAGCCCCGCGGCCAGCAAGGCCAGGCCGCCGAGCAGGAAGGCGCCAATCATAAAGGGTTTGCGCGCTTCGCTCATGACGCCTCCATTCTGTGAGCCGTTTCGCCCCGCCGCAGAAAACGCTGCACCTGCTCCGGCCCATCGGCCAGCAATTCCTGCAGGGTGCCCAGGGCAATCTGGGTATGGGTCTGATTGTCGAGAAACAGACAGGTATCGGCCACCGCCTGGATGCTCGGCAACTCGTGGGTCACCAGCACGATGCTCGCGCCCAGGCTGTCGCGCAACTGCAGGATCAGTTCGTCAAGGGCCTGCGAACTGATCGGGTCGAGGCCGGCCGAGGGCTCATCGAGGAACAACACCTGCGGATCGAGCGCCAGCGCCCTGGCCAGCGCGGCGCGCTTGCGCATGCCACCGGACAGCTCGGACGGATAAAGCTCGTCGCAACCGGCCAGCCCGACCAGTGCCAGCTTCAACGCCGCCAGCTCGATCCGCTCGGCCGGCTGCAGGTGCCGGCGGTAGGCGGCCAGCGGCAGGCAGATATTTTCCCGCAGGGTCATCGCCCCCCACAAGGCGCCATTCTGGTAGAGCACGCCGAAGTGCTGCTGCAAGGCGGCGCGGCGATCCTCGTCGCCCGCCCAGAAATCTTCGCCATTGAACAGCACCCGCCCGGCCAGCGGCGCCTGCAGACCGATCAGATGACGCAACAGGGTACTTTTGCCGCAGCCGCTGCCACCCATGATGACGAACACCTCGCCACGGCGGACGGAGAAATTCAGATCGTGCTGGATCACCAGACTGCCGTAGCCGGCACTGAGATCCTCGGCGACCAACAGCGCATCGCTCATCTCAGATCCCCAGCCGGGTGCAAATCAGGGTGATCAGCGCATCGCTGACCACCAGCGCCACGATGATACTGACCACCGCCCGGGTGGTTGCCTGCCCCACCGCCTGGGCGTTGCGCCCGCAAGCCAGGCCGTAGTGACAGCCGATCAGGCCGATCAGCACGGCGAACACCAGGCTCTTGCCGATGCCCACCAGGAAATCGTCGAGGCTGAGCATCTCCAGGCTCTGTTTGAGGTAGAGCTGCGCGGAAATGTCGAACAGACCGGAGCCGATGACGAAACCGCCGAGAATACCGAGGGCGTCGGCGAACACGCAGAGCAGCGGCATGCTCACCAGCAGCGCCAGCACACGCGGCAGGACGAGGAATTCCAGCGGTGGAAAACCGAAGGTCTTCAGCGCATCGATTTCCTCGTTGGCCTGCATGCTGCCCAGCTCCGCCGCGTAGGCCGCGCCGGTGCGCCCGGCCATGATCACCGCGGTCATCAGCGCCCCCATCTCGCGGGTCATGCCAATGGCCACCATGTTGGCGATGTACAACTGGGCACCGAAGGCCTGCAATTGGGCGGCGCCGACAAAGGCCAGAATCAGGCCGACCAGAATGGCGATCAGCGCCACGATCGGCAGCGCGCCCGGCCCGCACTGCTGCAGGGCCAGCCAGAAATCGCCCCGGCGCATGCGTCCACGACCGCACAGTTGCCGCCCGAGGGCCAGCAGCACCTCACCGAGGAAGCGACAGGCCTGGCCGATGCTGGCCAGCACACCGAGCGACAGCAGCCCCAGGCGGGTCACCGGACCATACGCGGGCGTCGGCGCCTCCTGGGCCTGGGTAGACGGTTTGGCGGCCATCTGCAACAGCCGCTCGACACCGTCCGGCAAGCCTTGCCAGCGCAGCTCCACGTCCTGCGCCACGGCCAGGCGCTGCAGGCGGCGCAGCAGCGCCAGCAGACTGCTGTCCCAGGCGGCCACGGCGACATCCACCTGCACCTGCGCGGGCAGTTGCCGCTGGCTGTACCAGATGGCCTCGAGGTCGGGCTTGGCCGCCTGCAGCAGCCAGGCGCCATCCACCCGCAGGCGCGTCGGCTGGCCATCCGCTACCGTCCACCGCAAGCCTGCGCCCTGCGCGCGCCCTACCATCCAGTCCTCCGTCAGTTAACCCTGCTATTCCACCAGCAGCGCATCGACCCGCTGGAAGCCACGCGGCAGCTTGTTGCCGCGCCGGCCGCGTTCGCCCTTGTAGTGTTCCAGGTCATCCGCCTTGAGCGACAAGGTACGCTTGCCGGCCTGCAACACCAAGGTCGCGCCGCTCGGCAACACCACCAGATCGGTGAGGTATTCCTCGCGACTGGCGACCCGCTCGCCGGGGATGCCGATGATCTTGTTGCCCTTGCCCTTGCCCAGTTGCGGCAAGTCGCGCACCGGAAACAGCAGCAGCCGNCCNTCGGTGGTCACGGCGGCCAGCCAGTCCTGTTCGCGGCTGAGCAACGGTTTGGGCGCCAGCACCTTGGCGCCTGGCGGCAGGCTGAGCAGCGCCTTGCCGGCCTTGTTCTTGGTCTGCAGGTCCTCGCCCTTGACCACGAAGCCGTAACCGGCATCCGAGGCGATCACATAGAGGGCGCTGTCGTCCGGCAGCAACACCCACTCGAAGGTCGCCCCCGGTGGCGGCGTCAGGCGCCCGGTCAGCGGCTCACCCTGGCCACGCGCCGACGGCAGCGAATGGGCGGCCAGGGAATAGCTCCTGCCGGTCGAATCGATAAATACCGCGTACTGATTCGAGCGTCCCGGCGCGGCGGTCTTGAAGCCGTCACCGGCCTTGTACGACAGGCCGGTGGCGTCGATATCGTGGCCCTTGCCGCAGCGCACCCAGCCCTTCTCCGAGATCACCACGGTAACCGGCTCGGTAGGCAGCAACTCGGTTTCCGACAAGGCCCTGGCCTCGGCGCGGGCGACGATCGGCGAGCGCCGGTCGTCGCCGTAGGTCTCGGCGTCCTTGATGATTTCATCGCGCACCAGCTTCTTCAGCTTGGCTTCGCTGCCGAGCAGGGCCAGCAACTTGGCGCGCTCCTTGGCCAGGGCTTCCTGTTCGCCGCGAATCTGCATCTCTTCCAGCCGCGCCAGCTGGCGCAGACGGGTTTCCAGGATGTACTCGGCCTGGATATCGGTGAGGCCGAAACGCTCCATCAGCACNGGCTTGGGCTGATCCTCGGTGCGGATGATATGAATCACTTCATCCAGGTTGAGGAAGGCGATCAGGCGGCCTTCCAACAGGTGCAGGCGGTGCTCGACCTTGTCCAGGCGGAACTGCAGGCGCCGGCGCACGGTTCCGACCCGGTACTCCAGCCATTCGCGCAGCAGCTGGCGCAGGTTCTTCACCTGCGGCTTGCCGTCCAGGCCGATGACGTTGCTGTTGACCCGGTAGCTGGATTCCAGCTCGGTGGTGGCAAACAGGTGTTGCATCAACTCGTCGGCATCGACCCGGTTGGAGCGCGGAATGATGACGATGCGGCACGGGTGTTCGTGGTCCGACTCGTCGCGCAGATCGGCGACCATCGGCAGCTTCTTCGCCTGCATCTGCGCGGCGATCTGTTCCAGCACCTTGGCCCCGGACACCTGGTGCGGCAGCGCGGTGACCACGATGTCGCCGTCCTCGACGCGGTACACGGCGCGCATGCGCACCGAGCCCTTGCCGGTTTCGTAGATCTTCAGCAAATCCGCACGCGGGGTGATGATTTCCGCTTCGGTCGGGTAATCCGGACCGAGCACATGTTCGCAGAGCTGCTCGACCGTGGCGTCCGGCTGGTCGAGCAGGCGGATGCAGGCCGCGGCCACTTCGCGCAGGTTGTGCGGCGGCACGTCGGTGGCCATGCCCACGGCGATGCCGGTGGTGCCATTCAACAGGATGTTGGGCAGGCGCGCCGGCAGGGTGGCCGGCTCGTTGAGGGTGCCGTCGAAGTTCGGCACCCAGTCCACGGTGCCCTGGCCCAGTTCGGTCAGCAGCACCTCGGAGTAGCGTGACAGGCGCGCCTCGGTGTAACGCATGGCGGCGAACGACTTGGGATCGTCCGGCGCGCCCCAGTTGCCCTGGCCGTCGACCAGGGTGTAGCGGTAGCTGAACGGCTGGGCCATCAGCACCATGGCTTCATAGCAGGCCGAGTCGCCGTGCGGGTGGAACTTGCCGAGCACGTCGCCGACGGTGCGCGCCGACTTCTTGTGCTTGGAGTCGGCGTCCAGGCCCAGTTCGCTCATGGCATAGATGATCCGCCGCTGCACCGGCTTGAGCCCGTCGCCGATATGCGGNAGCGCGCGATCCATGATCACGTACATCGAATAATTGAGATAAGCCTGCTCGGTGAAATCGGCAAGGGAACGGCGCTCAACACCGTCCAGGCTCAAATCGAGGGGTTCGCTCATGCGTGCCTCATTGATCAGAAAATTTAGTCAAGCGAAGTCGTCTGGCGCAGCACCAGGGTGCCGTCGCGCTGGGTAAATTCGAGTTGTTTCAGGGCGCTCATGCCGAGCAGCACCTCGTCGCCGTCCATCCCCGGCGTGATCAGGGCGTCAACATCGTGCAACAGGATCTCGCCGAGCTGCAGGCTGGCCAACTGGGTACGGTAGCCGACCACGGTGCCATTGGCGGTACGGACCTGCACCGGCGCACCGCGCTGCAGGCCGAGGGACTCGGCCAGGGCGGCGGGTACGGCGACGGCGGTGGCGCCGGTATCGAGCAGCAGGGTCACGCTGGCGCCGTTGATCTGGCCGCCCAGCAGGTAATGCCCGCCGCGACTGCTCAGCAGGCGCACCTCGATATAGCCGTCGCCGTGCACCGATTGCG
>C687J35021_10001833_pt1 | contig 15577 bp, 12 predicted proteins | sample RifCSPhighO2_12_FD_35021 | JGI IMG/M metagenome (IMG submission 35021)
AACTGGCCCGCCGATTCGGCGCTGTACCAGTTGCTCAACCAACGTATACCGCTGACGCCCGCCGTCGGCTCAGCAGACTAGAAGAGGCAAAACCAGTGGCACTGACCATTCTCGGCCTGTCCGGCGCCCTCAGCCATGACCCTTCCGCCGCCCTGTATATCGACGGCAAGCTGATCGCGGCGGTCGAAGAAGAGCGCTTCGTGCGCGACAAGCACGCGAAGAACCGCATGCCCTACGAGTCGGCCAAGTTCTGCCTGGAGCAGGCCGGGATCAAGCCGTCTGATGTCGACGTGGTGGCGATCCCCTTCGCGCCGATCAGTATTTTCGAGAAGGCCCGCTGGCAGTATGCCAAGCGTTACTGGTACGCGCCGGACCGCGCCCTCGACGCGATCCTGATGGGCAACCGCCGCTACAAACGCTACTACAAGCACATCCAGTGGTGCCTGCAGCAGCTCGGCTTTGACCTGAAGAAGATCAAGATCGAGCCGGTTGAACACCACCTGGCCCACGCCGCCAGTGCCTACCACTGTTCGGGTTTTACCGAGAAGACCGCGATCCTCGGCATCGACGGCAAGGGCGAGTACGCCACCACCTTCTTTGGCTACGGCGAGAACGGCAAGATCCACAAGATTAAGGAGTTCTTCGATCCGGATTCCCTCGGCGGCCTGTACGGCGCGATCACCGAATTCCTCGGTTTTGAGATGCTCGACGGCGAGTTCAAGGTGATGGGCATGGCGCCTTACGGCGATGCCAGCAAGTACGATTTCTCGCGTCTGGCCAAGTTCGAAAATGGCGAGTTGGTGATCAACACCGAGTACGCCAACGTCATCGGCCTGCGCCGCTATAAAGAAAACGGCAAGGGCTTCTACTTCTCCAAGAAGCTGATCGAGTGGCTGGGGCCGAAGCGTCAGGGCGACATCGCCGATGATCCTTACATCCATTACGCGGCGAGCATGCAGGCGTTGTTCGAGAAGCTGGCGCTGCAGATGATGGAGCACTACCTCGGTGACATCATTCGCGAGACCGGCAAGATCGCCTTTGCCGGCGGCTGCGCACTGAACGTTAAGCTGAACCAGAAAATCATCGCCCGCGATGATGTGAAGGAGCTGTTCGTGCAACCGGCGTCCGGCGACGCCGGTACCGCAGTCGGCGCGGCTGCCTATGTGTCGCACCAGCGCGGCGTACCGGTGGAGAAGATGGAGCATGTTTACCTCGGCCCGTCCTACTCCAACGAAGACGTGATCGCCGCCTGCGCTCGCCACCCGAGCAAACCGGTGTTCAAACGCATCGACAACATGCCGCAGCGCATTGCCAAAATCATGGTCGACGCTAATCCCGTGGCCTGGTTCCAGGGGCGCATGGAGTTCGGCCCACGCGCCCTCGGCGGGCGTTCGATCATCGGTTGCCCCAGCGTGCCGGGCGTGGCTGATCGTATCAATGAACAGATCAAGTTCCGCGAACGCTGGAGGCCGTTCTGCCCGTCGATGCTCGACACCGTCGGCCCGCAGATGCTCAAGGTCGATCACCCGAGCCCGTTCATGACCTTCACCTTCGAAGTTAACGAGGAGTGGAAGACCCGCGTCGGTGAAGTGGTGCACGAGGATGGCACCTCGCGCGCCCAGGTGCTCAAGCGCGAATACAACCCGCGCTACTACGACATGATGCTGGAGCTGGAAAAACTGACCGGCAACGGCGTGTCGCTGAATACCTCGCTGAACCGCCGTGGCGAACCGATGATTTGCTCTCCGACCGACGCGCTGAACATGTTCTACGGCTCCGACCTGCAGTACCTGATCATGGAAGACATCCTCGTGGTCAAGGACGGCAAGGATTGGTATGACAATGTCTGAGGTTGCTGGGGCTGGTCAGCCGTGGGTTTTGCAGTTCTGCCACGGTTATGACGGCCCCTTCCTCGACTGTGCGCGGCAGTACGCTGCGCTATTTGTCGGTACGCCTTACAAAGTGTGTACGGTCTATCTGACTGGCAAACCGAGTGCAGAAGTCGAGCAAGGCTCGGCCTCTGACGAGGTGATTTTTCTCGACTATTCCAGTCGGCAAGTGCGTGGCCTCAAGCTCAAGGCGATCCGTGATCTCAAGCGCATTGCCGCCTCGCGCGACTTCAAATTCTGCATTGCCCATCGCTTCAAACCTATCTACGTCGCCCTGCTGGGCAGCGATCTACCGGTGATCGGTGTGCACCATGCGTTTGGGGACTACAAGCGGCGTACGCGTCAGCTGTTCGCCAACCTCTTTCGCAAGCGCCTGGCTTTGCTGGGGGTTTCCAATGCTGTACGTGATGATATGCGCGCCTGCTTGCCGAATTGGCCGGCCGAGCGTATCGAGACGCTGTACAACCGCATTGATATTGTCGCAGTGCAAGCCGAGCAGGTTTCCCGTGAAGCAGCTCGCGAGCATCTCGGGTTGCCCCAGAACGCCTGGGTGGTTGGCAATGTTGGCCGCCTGCATCCCGACAAAGACCAGGCGACGCTGATCAAAGGTTTCGCCCAGGCCTTGCCGCAATTGCCGGCTGGCAGTCTGCTGGCAATTATGGGCAGTGGCGGCCTGGAGCCTGCGCTCAAAGCGCTGGCGCAGGAGCTTAACGTTGACGAACAGGTCCGCTTTCTTGGCCAGGTCGCTTATGGGCGGCGCTACTTCAAGGCTTTTGACGTGTTTGCCCTGACCTCAGACCATGAACCATTCGGCATGGTGTTGCTGGAAGCGATGGCGGCAGGCGTACCGGTTATCTGCAGTGATTGCGGTGGCGGGCGGGAGGTGGCGCAAGGTGTTGCTCAGCTATTCCCGCTGGCTGATGCCGGTGCTTTGGCCGCAGGATTGGTGTCCCTGAGCAAGCTGGATACGGCGACTGGTGCAGCGTTGCGTCAGGGACAGTTGCTGAAACTGGGCAAGGAATATGTCGATGAGGTCGCCCGGCCACGGTTCTGGCGTTTTCTGGAGTTCAGTCAGTAATGAATAAGCAGCCGAGCATCATTTTCCTTATTCCCTACTTTGGCCAGTGGCCATTCTGGATGCCGTTTTTCGTCGAGAGCTGCCGGGGTAATCCAAGTATTGACTGGTTGCTGGTGGGCGATTGCGCGCCTCTGGATAACCTGCCGCCGAATGTTAAGCAGCGGCATATCAGTTTTGCGGATTACTGCGCGTGGATATCGGAACGTTTGGGTTTCGCTTTTGCACCCAAGAGCCCCTACAAACTCTGCGATCTCAAGCCGGCATTGGGCTACCTGCATGAACAGGATGTGGCCGGGTATGACTACTGGGGCTTTAGCGACCTGGATCTGATCTACGGTAACTTGCGGGCTTATTTTCGCGACGAGCGGCTGCGTCGTTATAAGTTCTTCTCGACGCATGAGCGGCGGGTTTCCGGCCACCTGTGTCTGCTGCGAAACGAGCAGCCGCTACGTGAGCTGTTCCGCGAAATTCCAGATTTTCAGCGCCGAGTGCAGGATCAGAAGAATCACGCGCTCGATGAGGGGGCTTTCAGTCGTCTGTTTCTCTGGCGCAAGAATTTTCCCAAACCGCTGTTCAAATTGGTCGGTAAGTTCAACCGTTGGCGTCGGGTTGCCAGGTTCAAGGAAGCCTTCAGTACGCCAAACGGCGTGCGTGCCTGGACTGACGGCACTCAAGATTATCCAGAGTACTGGACATGGGCTCCCGGTAGCCTGACCAATGCTAAGGACGGGGCGCGCGAATTCCCTTACCTGCATTTTCTGGTCTGGAAAAAACAGTGGCACAAGCAGGATGAGCCACCGTTGACCCTTGAGCAGGCTCAAGCACTGGCGAGCAGCCAGTCTTGGCATGTCGATCGCAAAGGCTTTCACCCTGGCGCTACGCCGTGAGCCAGGAGGTCATGCGCAAGGCCCGCGAGCTGGATCGTTACCGTTGGTGTTTACTGCGTGAGCGTCATGGCGTATTAGGTAGTGCGCTGCGCTTCGCCCGTGAAATGCTCAGCGATCTGCTGTTCGGAGTGCGTGCGCGGCTGAGCCTGGCTCAGGTTGTCGAAGGCGAAACCTGTGATTTCTTGCTGCTGCAATCTGCCCCCAAGGTGATCGCTTTTCAGCGCAAGAAACTGCTGATGCAGGCACTGCGCGAACGCGGCCATGTGTTGATCGAAACAGCATTGCCAGAGGCGTCGATTATCGTGCGGCAGCGCTTGCTGTGCGCGCCGCTGTATAAGGTGCCGTTGCGCTATTTCGGTTACGCCGCCCATGTGCAGTGGTTGATGGCGCGCTACCAGCCCAGGATTCTGCTCAATGATCGTAATGGCAGTTTATATGCGCCATTCCTGCGTATGGCGTTGAATCAACGCGACGCTCTGTTGGTGCACCTGGCTCATGCCACGACAGTGGAGGGTTCTAGCCGATTGGGGATGAACGACTACGACTACTATTTTCTCTTCGGCCAGAGTTCACTTGAAGCCTTGCAGGCGCGTGCGTTGCGGTTTGGCGCATCGACTGCGGTGTTGGCAGGTTCACACATGATCGATGGCGCCTTCGACCTGCCAGCATCTGACCCGGATCGTCGAGTGATGCTGGTGCTCGGAGTTGGGCCGGACAAGGAAAAGGAGCACGGGTATCAGCGTACCTACGCGTTGTTGCAAGCCTGGGCGCTGCAGAACCCGAGTTACCGGTTGTTGATCAAGGCGCACCCGCGCAGTGCGGTGCCGTTCTGGCATGAGGCGGCTGCGCGCTCGACTCAGGTCGAGGTTCTCCCTCGTGACTGCGGTCTGGCCGATGCGTTGAAGCAGGCATCGGTAGTGATCAATATCATGTCGAATGCTGTGATTGAGGCTGCGCTCGCCCGTCGGCCAGTGGTCTATGTCAATGCGGGTGAGCAGCAGGATATTTTTTCCCAGGAGCAGTTCTTTGGCGCCTGCATTACCGATGTCGAGCAGTTGCAGCAACGTGTGCTCGAGATTGAGGCCGGCTATGCCGATTGCGTCGGTGCGGCTGAGCGATTTGCCGATTACCATCTGGCTCAGGGCAGTCAGGGGTTGCTGCGTAATCTGCAATTGCTTGAGCAGTTGCAACGCACAGGGCACTGCGAAGGCGTTTGCTTACCACCGGCTCATTTGACTGAGCCGTCGAGGACGATGGAATGAGCAACCAAGCTTTGGTCATGCTGGACTGTACTCTCCGTGACGGCGGGTACTACAACAACTGGGACTTTGATGCCGAGCTGGTGCAGGACTACCTGCGGGCTATGGCTGCGGTCGCGGTCGACTATGTCGAGCTGGGTTTGCGCAGCTTCGAGAGTAATGGTTTTCGTGGGGCTTATGCCTACACCACCGACAGCTTCCTGCGGCGCCTGGAATTGCCGGAAGGTCCGGGCATTGGCGTGATGATCAATGCAAGCGAGCTGATCAAGCACCCCGCAGGGGTTTTGCCGGCCTTGGAGTTGTTGTTCGCACCTGCTGCGGACTCCCCTGTCGATTTGGTGCGTATTGCTTGCCATGTGCATGAGTTTGAGGCGGCCCTGCCCGCATGCGACTGGCTGAAGGCGCAAGGTTACCGAGTGGGCATCAATCTGATGCAGATAGCAGATCGCCAGCCCGAGGAAATCGAGCATCTTGCCCGGCAGGCCGAGGGGCATGCGCTTGATGTACTGTATTTCGCTGACAGCATGGGCAGTCTTTCGCCTGATCAGACCAGTGCCATTATCCAGGCCCTGCGCCGTGGCTGGCATGGTGCCCTGGGTATTCATACCCACGACAATCGCAGCATGGCCTTGGCCAATACCCTGCGCGCAGTAGAGGATGGTGTGCTCTGGCTGGACAGCACGGTGACAGGTATGGGGCGCGGGCCGGGCAATGTGCGCACCGAGTACTTAGTAGTCGAATTGATGGCCAAGCGCGCGCGCTCGGTGCAGGTGGCGCCGCTGCTCAATGTGATTGCTCGTCACTTCCAGCCGCTGCAGCAGCGTCATAGTTGGGGCACCAATCCCTATTATTTCCTGGCAGGCACTTACGGCATCCATCCCACCTACATTCAGGAAATGTTGACTGACTCACGTTATGCCGAGGAAGACCTGCTGGTTGTCATTGATTTCCTCAAGCATCAGGGCGGCAAGAAATACAGCCCTGGGACGCTGGAGTCGGCGCGTCATTTCTACAGTGGCGAGCCCCGTGGCAACTGGGCCCCGCAGACGCTGATCGCTGGCCGGGAAGTACTGCTGCTGGGCAGCGGGCCTGGCGTCGCGCGTCATCGTCAGGGGCTGGAGGACTATATTCGCCGGGCCAAGCCGTTCGTTATTGCACTCAATACTCAGGATCACCTGGCTGCCGAACTGATTGATGTGCGTGCGGCCTGCCATCCTTTCCGCTTGATGGCTGACTGCCAGGAACATCGCAAGCTGCCGCAGCCCTTGGTGACCCCCGCACATATGCTGCCTGCCGACGTACGTGAAGCCTTGGCAGACAAAACACTGTTGGATTTCGGCATCGCCGTGCAGGCCGGGCAGTTTGCCTTTGCTGAGCAGCACTGTGTTCTGCCTACGTCACTGGTCGCTGCCTATGCTTTGGCGATTGCGGCCAGTGGCCAGGCCACGCGAGTGCTGCTGGCGGGTTTTGACGGCTATGCCGCTGATGATCCTCGCGGTATTGAGGTCAACCAGCTGTTTGATGCTTTCCAACAGTTGCCGGGTGTTCCCGATCTGCTGGCGGTCACACCTAGCCGCTATCAGGTGCCCCGTACTTCTATTTACGTGCTTTGAGGCTGGCAATTTTGAGCGCTCCAGATTACGCGGTGATCATCCCCGCGCGTTACCAATCGAGCCGGCTGCCGGGCAAGCCGCTGGTGGATCTGTGCGGTGTGCCCATGGTGGTACGCACCTATCGGCAATGTATCCAGGCCTGTCCGCCCGAGCGGGTTTATGTGGCCACTGATGATGAGCGGATTGCCGCCGTTTGCCGAGCGCACGAGATTCAGGTGCTGATGACGTCACCGGACTGCCTGACGGGCACTGATCGAGTTGCCGAGTGCGCTCGGCAACTGGACACAGAGGTGTTGATCAATGTGCAGGGCGATGAGCCGGTTTTCAACCCGCAGGACCTGCGTGCGATTCTGGAGAGTTTGAGTCAGTACCCTGGCGAGGTCCTCAATGGTTTTTGTGCAATAGATAACGATGAATCGTTTCGTAGCGAGAGCATTCCCAAGGTGGTGATGCGTCCAGATGGACGACTGTTGTATATGTCCCGCTCACCTATTCCGGGCAACAAACAGCATGCGTTCGTGCGCGCCTGGCGGCAGGTATGTGTCTACGCCTTCCCCCGGGCGGCGCTCGTAGCGTTTGCCGAACAGCCGCGCAAGACACCCTTGGAAGCGCTGGAGGATATTGAAATATTGCGTTTTCTCGAGCTGGGCTGGGAGGTGCGCATGCTGGAAATGTCTGCAGATTCCATCGCTGTCGATAATCCAGATGATGTAGCACGGGCAGAAGCAGCTATCTGCGAGCGGGGTCTGTAATGCGCCTGCTCACAGAGTATTGCAGCCTGGTATTCGATTGCGACGGTGTCGTACTGAACTCCAATCACGTTAAAACTGAAGCGTTTTATCAGGCCGCGCTGCCCTATGGCGAAGCGGCGGCCCAGGCGTTAGTGGATTACCATGTGGCCAATGGCGGTATTTCCCGCTATCGCAAGTTTGAGTACTTGCTCGGGCAGATTCTCGGGTTGCCGAAAAACTCGGAGGCTCTGGATGCTTTGCTAGCGCATTATGCCGCTCTGGTGCATGACGGTTTGCGCAGTTGCGCAATCGCGCCAGGCTTGCACGAGTTGCGTGCGCAGTTGCCTGATGCAAACTGGCTTATCGTTTCTGGGGGCGATCAAGAAGAGCTGCGCGAGGTCTTTGCAGTGCGTGGATTGGCCGCTCTGTTCGATGGCGGCATCTACGGTAGTCCAGATGCTAAGGATATGATTCTGGCGCGAGAGCTGGAACGAGGGAATATCCGTATGCCGGCGTTGTTTCTCGGTGACAGTCGTTTCGACCATCAATGCGCTACTGCCGCAGGAATTGACTTTGTCTTTCTCAGTGGTTGGAGCGAATTTAAAGGTTGGCCTGAGTATTTTTCAGCTAACCCGGTGGCGGTCCGAGAGTCTTTAGGTACTTTGATGGCTGAATAAGCCGTAAATCATTTAATAAGTTTGCCGCTAAGGCTTTGAAAGGTCGGTTATCGATGGTGTTCCAGTTAGTAAGACCCTATACGCCAATGTTGGCGTTGTTATCTCTCGCTATCATATTTCTTGGGCGCTTTTGGTGGCCCGGTGAGGCATCTGCTTGGGCCGGTAGTGCGCGGTTTGCATTGTTATCTTTTTTAATTGCTTATTTGCTCTCAGGTGAGATAGGTAAAGGCTTTAAGGCCAAAGCATTGTTGGTGACGGCTGGGCTCTTAGTCTCTTGGGTGATTGTGAATTTTTTACTGGTTGGCGGCGACTCTGGTGTGTTGCGTCGAAGCATCGTGTTGATGGTGTTTGTGTGTGCGGTTGTCGTGCTTAAAGACGCCCGTACTGATTGGTTGCGGCAACTATTAATGGTTGTTGTTGTTGTTGCCGCCGTGGCCGCTTTTGTCACGTTAATTTATCAGCTCAGAGCGCGTGGGTTGGACTTCAAGTATCGTGCGTTTCGATTGTCTAACTCGGGAGTGACAGGTTTTGCGCAGTTTGGTAATCCGATTATTTCTGGCCTGTATATGGCGTTTGCTGGTTTGACGGCGCTCTGGTGTGTGCTTCGTACTAATAAAGTTTGGGCCAAGAGTTTATGGTTTTTTTGCCTGTTGGTAATTGGTCTATATGTGTTTTTAACATTCTCGCGAACCGCTTGGGTGGCGATGGGGTTAGGTGGTGCTGTTCTATTTGTTTTTCAGGCCAAACGCGATTATTTTCTCCTGGCAATTGGGGTGACATTCGCGCTTTTCGTGTCTTTGGTGCTCTGGCGTTTTCCGGAAATTCTTAGTGTTGAGCTTGAGCGCGGGGCTACTGGGCGGCATTTGATTTGGAATATGGTGCTGAGTAGCATGTCAGGCTATTGGTGGCTAGGTCATGGGGCTGGCTCTAGCATGCAGCCGATGTCTATTCCTGGTCAGCAAGTTGTCAATACGCATAGCCTCTATCTCGAAGTGTTGTTTCAGTATGGCATTGTCGGCTTGGCCCTTTTTATTAGCAGTTTGTTGTTGGCTCTGCGCCAGCTCTGGCTAGAGCGCTCTGAGATGGCTGTTTTAGGCCTCTGCTTGCTGGTTGGTTGCATTGGCGTAATGTTTTTTGATCTGTACTCATTTATACACTCTCCTAATCTGGTCTGGTTGTGGGTGTGGTTTCCGCTCGGGCTTGCTTTGGCTTGCAGCAAGGATGGCGTGCGCTGATGTCGTGTTCTGATGTTGTCGATAGTTCATTGTTACAACTGGACAGTGGTCAGTGCATTGCTTTGCACGACTTCGCTGAAAATCGCGGACGGTTCAGTGGTGCGGTCTTCTTGGTGGCGTCAGGGCCTTCAGTGTTGACGTTTCCAATGCAGCGTTATAGCCATATTCCGATGATCGCGATGAATGGTTCTATCGCGCGTTTTATTGAAGAAGGTATCAAGCCGCTTTTTTACTTGTGTGATGATCGCGGCGTAGCTAAGCGCAAAGGCGCGGCAGTAGCGCAAGGCATCACTCTCGCCGAAAATTCGGGATTGGGTTTGGCCGCGTTGCAGGAAGTGGCAAAGCACAGTCCACATGCCTTATCTACTGGCAAGCTGCATCTGCTGGAGAGGGTTAATCGTCAGCGTGGGAGCGCTGCCATTAGCGACAGACGCTTTGCTTGGTCGGTTCGAAACGACCCAGAGTTCTCTGTCGAGTGGTCGTTGTTTCGGCAAAAACGTAACCGTATTGGCTTTAGTCGAAACTTGTGTAATGGCTATTTCAATGGGCGCACCATCGCTTATGCTGCCTTGCAGCTAGCGTATCACCTAGGTTTTGATCGGGTGTATCTGGTTGGTGTTGATATGAGCCCAGAACAGGGGCAGTTCTATGATCCGCAGGGATTGCAGGTGCCTAGTCGCTTAGGCGATGACTATGCAGACTACATTCTGCCAAGTTTTGAACTGATGTCACGGCGCGTACTAAGTGACAGTTTTCAAGTGTTCAACTTATCTGTTGATAGCCGTTTACCTAGCAATGTAATCAAAAAAATTAAATACAATCAGCTTGATGATTTGTTGGCCTAGTCAGCGGTATTTTGTGTTTGTCAGGGGGCTGCGCCTTGCTCGATATAATAAATAAAATCCGAATGGCTTTTATAGGTCGGCAAGGCTTTGCGCATATAAAGACATATGCTGATCGCTGTGCCCGTCAGATGGACCATGAAGCGTATGAGCGTGTGTTGAGTGCTTACGATGCAGCGCTCAGCTTCAGGCGGGGAGCGTTAGAGAGTGATTTTGTCGGCTCGGGTAAAGGTCGCTACACGTTAAATTCGTATAGAAAAATTGTTCTGCAAGACTCTGTGTTGTTCGAGAAGATATATTTGCGGGACTCGGTTGATTGGCGTAAATGCAATTTTTTCTACAAGCATGTGCTTTCGGCGCTGAGCGGTGATGAGCTGAGTGTGCCGAGGTTGTTAGATGTCGTGTCTGGCGAGCGCTTAGTTGTTTCCAGGTTTGAATTCGTTGATTTTCGCGCTATTGATGAGAGTGATTACATTGACCGTCTTGTGTCGGTCACTCGGCGTCTGGCATCGTTTGAGTATGACTCTACGTTAGTTCTAGGTGAATTTAAGTCGCTAGAGTTACATTTCGGTTTTGAGCGATGCTTGCGCAAAACTCAGGCAGTGCTTGAGCAAATTGGCGAAAAGAACTCAGTGCTGCTCAAGATGAAGGAGCGTTGCGAGGCTATGCCCAGGTTTGTCGGGCATGGTGATCTGAGCTTGCCGAATATGGGAGTGGGCTCAATTGTTCTTGACTGGGATAATTTTGGTTTTTATCCGCCAGGCTTTGATCTCGCGTTGGGCTCTGTATTAAAGGGAGAGTTATTGAATGCGGAAGCGCTGAACTCAATGGTTGAACGCGTTTTCCCCAGTTTCTCCACGCGCTGTACGTTCGACATGCTGTGGTTTTCCTTTGTGTTTTTCTACTGTGTATTTCTTTCTGCTCGGCAGGCTGAACACAAACACTATGTGTATACTTTGCTAGTTAAGCGTTTTTCGTAATTTCTGCAGTTATAGCTTGGAGTAGGTGTTCATAAGTTTTTTGTAAGGAAAACTCATAAGCTTACGCCGCATCAGGTAACGCTCAAGGTGCTTGAAGTTTCTGTTTACTTCCCAGCTGCTCAGCGATCGCGATTTCTTGGTTAAATCGAGAAAATCAATCAGGCCAAATTGGCCGTTTTGTAGTTGTAGAATGTTGCCTAGGTGCAGGGAGCGAAAGTACACGCCTTGTCGGTGTAGCGTTTTTATAAACTTAGCAAGTTGCGGTATCAGTGCATCAATTTGCTCTGGCGTTTCTTTCAATATTGATTCAACCGACTGGCCTGGTAGTGGCTGGTAAATCGATGCGCTGATGCCGGCGGCTATGTCAATCCACAGGCTCTCGAAAATCTGCGGTGCGGGGATTCCCAGTTGCTGCAGAGTCAATGCATTTTGCGCAAACTTCTTGGCTGGTGGGTTCAGTCGGCTGAACACAGGGTGGCTGCGGGTATGAAATATTTTCAGTATCTGGCCATCGCTCAACATCAGCACCTTCGGGCCTCGGCTGTCTTTTTCCAGTACCGTGCCGCTGGCTAGCCAGCTTTCCAGTTCCTGCGCTGTTACAATCCGCATCTTGTTTCTCTTGCTAGTCGTATGGGGCTTGCCGAATGGCCAATTCTACCCAGCCATCCAGTGTGAAAGTGTATCTGAGGTTGCTGCGCTACGTTATCCCTTACTGGGGGCTGTTCGCTGTCAGTATCTTGGGTTTTATGCTATTCGCTGTGACCCAGCCGATGCTTGGCTACATGCTGAAGTTCTTTGTTGATGGGCTAAATAATCCCAATGCCAATTTCTTCGCAGCTGTTCCCTATTTGAAGGATATGCCGTGGCTGGGCGAGCTGAAGTTGTTACAGGCGGTGCCACTGCTCATTGTGTTGATTGCTTTGCTGCAGGGCATTTCCTCGTTTCTAGGTAACTACTATCTGGCCAAAGTTTCCCTGGGTTTAGTGCATGACATGCGCGTATTGCTGTTCAATAACCTGCTTACCCTACCCAATCGTTATTTTGACAATCACAATTCCGGTCATCTGATTTCGCGTATTACCTACAACGTCACGATGGTCACCGGCGCGGCTACCGATGCGATCAAGGTGGTCATTCGTGAAGGTATGACGGTGGTTTTCCTGTTCGCCACCTTGCTGCTGATGAACTGGAAACTGACCCTAGTGATGGTCGCCATTTTGCCGATAATCGGTTTGATGGTGGTAAGTGCCAGCAAGAAATTCCGCAAGCAAAGCAAGAAAATTCAGGTAGCAATGGGTGATGTGACCCATGTCGCTTCGGAAACCATTCATGGTTATCGGGTGGTGCGCAGCTTCGGTGGCGAAGGTTATGAAGAGACTCGTTTTGCCCAGGCCAGTACCGAAAACCGCCTAAAACAGCTGAAAATGGTCAAAACCAACGCGGTGTATACGCCGAGTCTGCAGTTGGTGATTTATAGCGCGATGGCCGGGCTGATGTTTCTGGTGCTGTTGTTGCGGGGCGACGCGACCGCCGGTGAGCTAGTGGCCTATATCACCCTGGCCGGTTTGCTGCCGAAGCCCATCCGGCAGCTGTCCGAAGTCAGCTCGACCATCCAGAAAGGCGTCGCGGGGGCCGAAAGTATTTTCGAGCAGCTCGATGAAGCGCCTGAGATTGATCTCGGTACTCAAGAGCGCGAGCGCGTCAGTGGACGGTTGGATGTACGCAACCTTAGCTTTCAGTACAAAGGCAGTGAAAAGCCTGTACTGGATGACATCAGCTTTGTTGCCGAACCTGGGCAAATGGTCGCGCTGGTCGGCCGTTCCGGCAGCGGCAAGTCGACACTGGCTAATCTGATTCCACGCTTCTATCACCACGATCAGGGGCAGATCCTGCTGGATGACATTGATGTTGAGGACTACAAGCTGCGCAACCTGCGCCGTCATATCGCCTTGGTTACCCAGCACGTAACGCTGTTCAATGACACTGTGGCAAACAATATTGCCTATGGGGATCTGGCAGGTGCGCCGCTTGAAGATGTGAAGCGTGCCTCCGAGTCAGCCTATGCCGCCGAGTTTATCGATCAGATGCCGCAGGGCTACGACACCGTGGTGGGAGAGAACGGTGTACTGCTGTCCGGTGGTCAACGGCAACGCCTAGCAATTGCCCGCGCACTCCTCAAGGATGCACCGCTGCTGATTCTTGATGAGGCCACCTCGGCGTTGGATACCGAGTCAGAGCGGCATATTCAGGCCGCTCTGGATGAGGTGATGAAGGGGCGTACCACTCTGGTGATTGCCCATCGTCTCAGTACGATTGAGAAAGCCGATCTGATTCTGGTGATGGACAAGGGGCGGATTGTCGAGCGCGGCAATCATGCGCAACTGTTAGCGCAGAACGGCTATTACGCACGACTGCATGAGAAGGATTTTGTCGAGGCCGTCGAATCGAGCATGCCTGAGGCCGAAGCCTGATGCTCAGTCATTTACGCGTCTGGCGTGAGCGGGGTTGGACGCTGATTGATGCTGCCGCCTATGCTGATGCCTGGCAGCGGTTTGGTGGCAGTGTCGCTACCCATCCGCAGGTTATAGAGCGTCTGGTAGGGCTCGCAGGCTTGCCGGTGCGTTACCTGGGCTGGTTTGAGCGGGGGGAGTTACGCGCTGCGGTGCCGACCTGGGGGCGGCATCTGGCGTTGTCCAAGGATGTACTGAAACAGCAGGGCAAGCGTGGCTTATTCGATTTGGGCAATGCCGAGGTCATCCTGCCGCTGGCAAGCGACGCGCGCGTACCGCTGCGCCACAAGGTGCGCTACCTGTCGGCTCTGAATGCCGAGCAGGTGATCGGTCGACGTGAGCAGCCCGAAGGCCTGGCGTTGGCCCGCGAGCCTGAGGAGTACAGCAAGAAGTTTCGCTACAACCAGCGCCGTGAGCAGCGCTTGCTGGAAGAGGCGGGCGGTGTTGTACGACCGATGCTCGAGTTGTCCGCTGCCGAGCAGGCGGTGATATACGCCGATCTGTTTCAGCGCCGCTGGGGCTTCGAGGCGACCGGGCAGGCGAATTTGGCCGAGGTGTTCAGCCTGATGCGCGACTTTATGACTGGCTCGCTGATCTACCTGAATGATCAGCCAGTGGCTATTCAAGTGCTCTACCGAGTCGAGTCGCCGCAGTGGGTCAGCCTGGAATACATCAATGGTGGTGTGGACCCGCAAAATCGCGAGTTCAGCCCCGGCAGCGTGCTCAGCTTTATCAACACCCAAACAGCCTGGGCTGAAGCGCGGGCTATCGGCAAACCGCTGCGCTATTCGTTTGGGCGGGCCGACCGCGAATACAAAGATCGCTGGTGCAATCGCATGCCGGTTTATCAGGTCTGAATATGTCTGCACGCAAGCAAACCCTGCTCAAGCAGCATCGTCGGCAAAAGCGCATTGCACTGTTGGTGGCGCTGGTGCTGTTATGTCTGCTGGGTATATTTGCCGCCTGGTGGTGGGTGCCATTGCTGTTGCTGGTGGGCTGGATAGCCCATGAGGCATGGTTTGCCGACCATCTGTTTTACGCCCCGGATGACGACTACAGCTATGCGTTTGCTCAGGATGTGCCTGCATTAGCAGGGCGCATCGAGGCAGGGCGCCTGTTGCTGGATGGCGATATTGGCGCTGCCGATACTCTGATTTTGCAGGTGCAACTCAAGGCCAGCTGGCTAGGGCGCTGGCTGGACCCCTATGTGCTGATTGGCACTGACCGTCAGGATTTCGAGCGGGGCGTGAATGGCTGTCGTTACCTCAACCTGTCTGGTCAGCAAGATGCATTGGCCACGGGCACGCTACAGCTGCGCGGTCGCTTCTGCCGTATTGAGCCGGCCGTCACTCTGTTTGCCCTGAGCAATCCGGATTATGCCCAGCAGCGCGTGATGGTGATTGCGCCGCATGCCGACGACGCCGAATTGGCAGCGTTTGGGCTGTACAGCCGGGCGCGTGATGTCAGCATCGTGACCCTGACCCAGGGCGAAATCGAGGCCGAGTACTATCAGGTGCTGGGGCTAGATCAGGCCGCCGCCGCGCGACTCAAGGGGCGTCTGCGTGCGTGGGACAGCTTGGCAGTTCCACTCTGGGGCGGCGTGCCGCAGAGCCAGTGTTTGCAGCTGGGCTATTACTGCCTGCAGTTGCCTGCGATGCAGGCGCAACCCGAGGCGGCTTTTGCTTCGCGCGAGTCGGGCGAGGGTGATACCCGCAGCGTGCGCGCCGCTAATTCAATCCAACTGCCTGGCGATGCTGATGGCCTGCCCAGTTGGTGCAATCTGCTGGCCGATTTAGTGGCGGCGCTTGAGCACTTCCAGCCTGAGGTGGTGGTCACGCCGCACCCGCAGCTGGACCCGCACAGTGATCATGTGGCG
>C687J35021_10001835_pt1 | contig 15573 bp, 22 predicted proteins | sample RifCSPhighO2_12_FD_35021 | JGI IMG/M metagenome (IMG submission 35021)
TGGAGGGGGTGGAGGGGGAGCAGAACACTGGCCTCCACAATTTGGATCAGTTGAGTCTGCGGGATTATCCGTATGGGTACAGGAGTTATTGCTGCAGCCATAGGTATGGGTATGGCCGACAGGGGAATAACAGGAGGAACCGGATTGGGTACTTGTACCGCAGGCATTATTGCCCGGGCATTGAGGGTAGGAATCAACTGTGCTCCAGTCGCTCCAGGCCCTCCAGCCTCCGCAATCATCATTGCAGGTTCTATATCTTTCCTGTCTGTCCACCTCCTGGGCACAGGTTTGGTTACCTCCTCCACAGGTGGAGGTAGCACAATTGGTATTAAACCTGGTTTCTGTTTCAGTCTGGCCCCTTAAACATATTCCACAGGCAGGACGGGTAGTACAATCATGACCCCTCGACTCAGCATCACCGCGTCGGACACACTCACAGCTTGAGTTCCAATACCAAGTATATTCCCAGTTACAAACATTATTACCTTTGGGAAAATCGGTCGAACTTTGATTGACATTATTACAACACCAGTTATCACTATATGTTGGACGCCTGCATTCCGTAAATGGTTCACAGGCTGGAGGGGGTGGGGGGACATAGCAGTTCCCACAATTTGTATCTTCCCAGCAGCCTCCATAACTGCAGTCCGAGTTAACCCAGCAGGCAGTGCAATCATTAGCGCATTCCGGATAACCATCGCCACAATGAGAATCAGCCAATGCTTTTTGGGGAAGAAACAAGACTATAAATACAATGATGGCAAAAAGAAATCCAAATATTTTTTTATTCATCAGTCAATAATGATATTCATAACTGTCAGTTTACCGGAGTCAGGATCAATGGTTAAGGTCAGGGTTACAGTAGAACCAACCGGTATCTCTGAACTGCTGATTACTTCAGTGATGTTGCCGGCAGTGGGCCGGCGAAGATAGTTGGGTGGACTGGCAGACTCATTGGTAACAGTAATTTGTTGGCCGTCTTTGCCCAAAGTCCAGCTGTTAGTGTCTTTTTGCTCAAGCACACCGCTTAATTGAATGTTAATGCTTTGTCTGGTCTGGAAGTTTTTAAACTGCTTTGTTAATTCAGTTGCTTTAACATATCCAAGGGGTAGCGAGAGAAAGGGTATCCTAATTAATCCCAGGAAATTAAGTAACAACATCACCAACACAATCACAAGAGAAGCAAGTAACAGGAAAGAGAAAGTTTTCCACTGCATAACTTTACTGTAAGCGGGAGGTACTATTCTTGTCAAGCTGAATGGATTTTATTTTGAGGCTTGAGGCAGTTTTACTCCGCCTATATCTTTTTCAATCTCTACCAAGGCTTCTTGCGTGGTTAAACCTTCTCTTAAGCCTGCCTGTTTGAAAAGTCCAACATAAAATCCTAAATAATCACTCGTCCCTTCTCCCTTCGCAGATGTTGCCCACTGAACTTTGCCTATTCCACACGGATGATATTCAGTAAAGTGAGGAGGGAAAGTGAGGTCTCCAGATACCGCCCCCTCTCTGATTAAAATACCCTCAAGCTGTTCTCCGAATCGACTTTTTTGGGCGAAACCACGGTTTAAAAAACTTCTAGCGTCTACTTTAATATTTCCTCTTGATCTAATTTGCCTTTCAGGACTTCCTGGAGGACAAGTAGCATCAATAACATAGGAAAATACTCCACCTAACTCTTGTGTCAAAGTAGCCATAAATGTGGCATAGCCTTTATTCTCGCGTAATCCTCCATCTTTCTCAATATAGACCCGACCGTCATAAACTCGGTCTTTAGGGAATGGAGTGTTTATAGTGAATGGTGGTCTAGTTGGTTGTTCAGGAGGTCTGGGAGTAGCTGTAGATTCAGCCGGTTTTGGAGTATTTGTTGGTTCTGGAGGTTGAGTTGGTGGGGCTTCAGTAGCAGAAGTAGCTTCCTGGGTAGCTACTGATGCAGGGGTGGCAGGTGGACCACTGGTAGCACGAGATTCAGGTGCAGAAGCACAGGCAGCCAATAATGAAGCTCCCGCAGCGGCTGCGGCATGATCAACATGTCTTTTTAAGAATCTTCCAGTCCGTCTTATTAAGGCTATTCCTTCCTGATGTACTACTCTGAATCTTTCAGGATACATAGTTGTGTATATTATTTATAGGATACCATAAATCATTTACATTTGTCAAATCTACTATTCCACAATATTAAACGAACTGCCAATTAATTCATTTTTATTATGGGGAAAGACAAAAAAGTCCCCATGTAGTTTGGTTCCGAGTGGAATACCATCAAGACCAACTTCGGTAAACAGAACCCCTTGATCATCAGGTTGTGACTGCTTCCTGTAAAACTTGGTGCCGGTAATATCCTGGGAGCTTGGCTGAACAGTAATAACCAGTTTGTTGCCACTGCTATCAAGGGTGATGGAATTATCGGTTTTCTCAACCAAGACTCCTTCTACTGATCCCCTCCATTCATAAACCATGGGGTTTTGGAGGATATCAAAGGAAATGGGGGATGAGTTTTCTTTAAGAGTGGATTCAGATGGAGTTTGGATGGATTGCCGGGGTAAGGTTTGGTCAGGGGTTTTTAGAAAATATGTTTTTAAAATATAGGCTCCCACAGGGATTAAAATTGAAATAACAACAAAAAGTAAAATAATAAATTTTTTACTTTTATAAAAAGGGGGAGTAACAATACCTGCTGTTGGCTCCATACTTTAACTATCCTTCTTTATATTTCATTTGTCAAATTTTATTATTATCTTAATTGAATAGTTGTCTGAATATTCACCGGATCAATTTGACCGGAAATCACCTCGGGAGCCTGTACGCCCCCGTTTAAGTCAAATTTCACGGTGATTGCATCTTTGGAGCCGGCTTGCCGGCTGCGGAAGAAAGAACCGCTTTGCACTGAAACCCCTGTTTTGGGATCCGTATCTGTCAAATTCACAGGAGAAACAGACAGATCCGAACAAGTAGTAGTCGTAAAATCCGTCGGGTTGTCTTTCTCAATAGAATTATTTATAAATCTAAATCTGGTATAAATCCCATTTTTAACAACTACTAAAGTATCTGTGGGTGTGCTATCTGGGGGACAAACCACATTATCCGCGTTTCTAATAGCATTATCCATTGTTCCAAGAACTGCCTGGCCATTTTGTTTGATCACCGAGAGTATTTGGGCTTTACTGCTGCCCCGCAGGGTATTGGCAAAAATCATCACCAGAATTACTCCCACAATAGCCACTATGGCCATCACCATTATCATTTCAACTAAAGTAAAACCTTTGTTCATAGCTTCCTTAAGATAGTGGTTAATCTAGATTCATGCGAACCTGCAAAATCGCTCCAGCGGACCAGGGCCGTGACTTTCTTTTGATCCGCGGCTTGATCTTCTATCAAAATTTGTCTTTGGAAATTCAAGGTAATTGGCTCGGAATTCGAAGAGGTACCACCCGTCAGGGTAGTGCCGTTAAAATAAAAGTGGCAGTTGGCCGGGCAGCTAAAGCTGATTACCCAAAGATCGTTGAAATTGCCGGTGTGGCTGCCGTCGGCCCGGATATAATCAACCGCTCCGTTTCGATCGCGCAAACCTCTCACCCTCTCAATACCTTCCTGGGCCAGTTTGGTGGCCTGGGATTGGTTTTTGGCAAAGCTGGCATTACGCAGCGAAAAAATAACTGCAAAAGTTAAAGCAGTAACCACCAATATCCCCACCATAGCAACCACAATTACCTCAATTAAAGTTTGTCCCTTGTTAGTTAACATAAATCTTACCTCCTTTTTCTATTATTACATTTTTGGTGCCTGGTCTTGTGGTATTTTTTAGGGTTGCTGTCAATGAGTCACACGCTTCATCGCCTCCCAATTCTATTTGGCCATTAATAGGTTTGAAGTTGATTGTTAAACCTGTACAAGCAATAGGGGGACTACCGATTACTGAATCTACTTGAATATTTGTCTTTAGTTGAAGTGTTTTTTTCTTAATAAAATCTGCTAAAGGCTCTTTACAATTAAGCTTTATTTCTGGACTACCGGTAATATATTCTATCTGCCAAATACCTCCGTCATTAACACATTTTAGATTAGTTGTTGCGTTGGTTTGGGCAGTCCTGATAAGGCTTACAACATCCAATGCGGCATTTTCCAAATCTTTATCTTCTCCAAACGATCTGTAATTGGCTATAGTAAATGCTCCTAGTAATGCCATTATGGAAATAACAATCATAAGCTCAATTAAGGTAAACCCGCGCATATAATCATCATATCATAAGAGTTAAGGGGGAGTAACTGCAAAATTGGCTGTCCCGCTGACAGGACAACTGCCTATTCCCGGATTGGAGTTTTCCAGCTTGGCATAAAGACAATAACCATTGCACTTGGTTGCAGAATTATCGCATCCTGAAGGCAAAGCCGTATAGCTATATTGCGGAGTACCAGTTGGATCAGTAGGAATTGTATTCATATATGGCGTAAAGGGACCTCCAAAAGAAATTTCAGCACCAGTAGGATAAAAACCTTGGTCATTATGATATTGTTCCAAAGCAGACTGGATAGAACGCAAGTCTGATTGTCTTTTACTATCCCGTCCCTGTCTTACCACACTGGAATAAGCAACCATTCCAATAGCAGAAAGTATGGAAATAATGGAAATTACTATCAGAAGCTCAATTAAGGTAAAACCTTTTCTCACTGTTGATTGGCCAAGCAAGATGTTCCACCTGCTTCAAGAGTAGCGCAAACATTATAAGTAGCAGCTCCGTTAGCAGGTAAACCAGCATAATCAACAGCAGTTGAAGGATCTTTGGGAATTACACCTGATGCGAACCAAGTTCCTGCAGGGGCACAATAAACTCCTGCAGCACCGGTACAATATTGATTAGTTGTAGTATTAACATGTGCCTCCAAAGCCTTGCTGATTGCACTAATATCTTCTTTTCTTCTAGCATCTCTGGCATTTTTTTGAACTCCGGTAAAAATAGTGATACCAATCACGGATAAAACAGCAATTATAGCTACAACAACCAGAAGTTCAACAAGGGTAAACCCTCGGGCAGATTTTTTCATGTATATATCTATATTTAATCATTACTGAGAACTTGTCAAGTACCCAGATGCAAATACCAATCTAAAATTTCTTTTCCCCAAAAAAGAGCCACCAATGATCCTATTACCAGAAACGGCCCAAAAGCAATATTTTGCCCAAAACGCTTTTTGCCAAGCAGAATTAAAATTATGGAATAAATTGCTCCAATCAGAAAAGCCGTTATCACAGCCAACAAAGAAGCAGGGAAACCAAGTCCAAGTCCCATAAAAGCTCCCAATTTCACATCCCCTCCGCCCATACCCTTACCTTTAGTAATTAAAATCAAACCGTAAAAAAATCCCGCAATTAAAAGGCCGCTAACAACTGCCCAGACAAGCGGCTCGGCAGTAATCATGGCATGTCTTTGAAAATAATCACTATGAGGAGGTAGCAATAATTGACCTAAACGGGTTTGGTTTAAGGTGTAATACAAAAAAACAACTTTTATAATTGTTATAAAAATAATAAAAATTATACTTATCTTTATGGCAGGCAAAATTATCCGGTCGGGAATAAACATTTTTTTCAGGTCAGTTAAAAAAAGTACAACTAAAACACAAATGAAAAAAATCTTAAAGAAAAGATCAAATAGAGCAATTAAAGACTGAAAGCTGAAGACTGAAAGCTGAAGACTCTGTAAACTTTGCCAAAAGAGAAATCCTATCAAAACTCCCATTACCACTTCCACCAATAAATACTCTATGCCAATAGCTTTATGGCAATAGTGGCATTTCCCGCGAAGAAACAAAAAAGACAAAATTGGAAAAAGGTCATACCAGTGTAATTTATGTTTACACCAAAGACAGTACGACCTTCCCCAAAATATACTGTTGCTCAGACTTCGATCAGCCAAAGCTTTCGTAAAACTCCCTAAAACCATTCCGGTTATAAAACCTATTATTCCCACTTTAGTATGTACAACTTCCCCCAGATGGCTGAATCAATGCTAAATTAGATCCAACCTCATATCTTCCATTTGCATCTGTTCCATTATCGGCAACATCGGGACCACCATCTGTTGCCATTTTTCCCTTTTGCTGGTCAGATTCCAATACCGCATTTATTTCCCATGCATCACTATTAGCGCAATAGGTGTAGTGGTAAGCAGTACTATTCAAAGGATCAGCTGGCAAAGTTGGAACTGAAACGCTCTTTGATGAACTTAAATCCACCTTAACCCAGCCTGCACCATTTGAAACTCTAGGAGTACCGATAGCCGCATTACTTAATCCTGTACATGGATATGACCCATCCTTACAAAGCACTGCTTGTGTACTCGAACCAGTTGCCTCTTGAACAGCAATATTAATGGCGCTTTGCAGGTTTGCTAAATCAGTCAATCTGGCCGCATCCCGGCCTCTTTTAGTCAACTCCAGCGGGTTAATGATTAACACCACTACTGCTGCCAAAATGGCAATAATTGCAATAACAACCAAAAGTTCTACTAAAGTAAATCCTTTATGTAAAACTTGAGCAGGTTTTTTCAAATTTTCTCACCTCCTTTCATCTATTGTATTCACAACTTTATACCATTAGTCAAGAGCCCATTTAAAATGATGTTGTCAGCTTGTAAATGGGCAAAATAATTGATATAACCAAAAATGCCACTCCTATACCTAAAACAATTAGCACTATTGGTTCAATAGCTACTGTTAAATTTTTCAGAAGATGATCCGATTCCTCCTCAAAATAATCTGCCAGTTTAAAAAAGATCTCATCTATTTTACCTGTTTCCTCACCAACCCTAACCATCTGGCTGACTATTTTTGGAAAAACAGATGCGGTAAGTAAACTGGAAAGCGGCAAACCTTTTTCTACTCCCAAATAAGCGTCTTTTAAAGCTTTCTTGAAAATCTGGTTATCAGTCAAATCCTCAACAATGGCAATTGAATCCAATAAGGGAATACCTGCAGAGGTTAAAAGCCCGAATGTCCGGGTAAAATTAGTCAAAGCAACATTAGTGATAACTTTTCCCACAACAGGAATTTTTAAAATAAGCCTTGCCATAAATATTCCACCTGTTAAAGTTTTACTCCATCTGTTTATAGCAACAACCAAACCAATAATTAAACTTATTCCCACCCACCAGAAATTAACAAAAAGATCAGATGTGGTAATTAGTATTTTCGTTGGCAAAGGTAGCTCAATAGTGCTTTGCTGGTATAGCGAAGTCAGTTTGGGGATAACAAATATCATCATAATAATCATCACCGCTACCATCATGCTTAAAACAACAACCGGATAAATCATAGCTCCTTTAATTCTGGCTTTAAATTCACGGTCTTTTTCCAAACCATTGGCCATTTGCTTCAACACCGTATCCAGCTTTCCCGAAGCTTCTCCGCTTTTAATTAGATTAGTATATATTCGGGGAAAAACATCCGGATGACGGGACAAAGCTTGGGCAAAAGTAAATCCGCCCTTAATATCCTGTGAAATCTCAAGCAAAACCTTTTTTAAGGTTTTGCTGCTCTGTTGCTCCTCCAAAATATCAATTGCTTCGGAAAGTACCAATCCCGCAGAAATCATAGTGGCAAGCTGTCTCGTGATAATCACCAGCTCTCCAAAACTTACCCTGTTAAAAATCCTATCCAAAAAAATGCCAATAGGAGGGGTTTTAGGAGTAATGGAAATAACAATTAACCCTTTTTTCCGTAACATTTGGGCAGATGTATGAATATCAGGAGCCTGAATATCACCAGTCTTTTCCTCTCCCTGCTGATCTTTTGCCTTATAAATGAATTCCATATTACTTAAGTAATTTATTGAGCAGTTCCGGCCGCAGGGCAAACCGCAAAGCTACTTCCTGGGAAATCTTACCCTTCCTAACCAACTCTACCAAAGACCGTTCCAAAGTTTGCATTCCAAGCTCTGCCGAGGTTTCTATCAAATTATCTATCATATGTGATTTTCCCTCCCTGATAATATTTCTCACTGCGGGAGTAGCAAAAAGCACCTCTGTTGCCAATGTTCTACCTGGTTCAATAGTTGGAACAAGACGCAGCGAAATAACAGCTTCCAGGGTGGCTGCAAGCTGTAACCTGATTTGCGGCTGTTGGATCTCGGGAAAAACATCAATAATCCGATCCACGGATTGCGCGGCAGAATTGGTGTGCAAAGTGGCAAAAACCAGGTGGCCGGTTTCGGCAATAGTCATGGCCGAGGCAATGGTCTCCAGATCTCTCATCTCACCGATTAAAACCACATCCGGATCTTCCCGCAGAGCCGAGCGCAACGCATTACCCCAGGAGCGGGTATCCCGATACATCTCCCGCTGGTCTATCAATGATTTACCCGGAGGATAAACATATTCTATCGGGTCTTCAATAGTGATGACATGCGCCGCTCTTGAAAAATTAATTTTATTTATGAAAGAAGCCAGAGTGGTAGATTTACCATGGCCTGTTGGACCTGTTACCAAAACAAAAGCCTGTTTTAAATCAGCTAATTTTGATAAAACAGGCGGTAATCCAATGCTTTCCAAGGCCGGTATGGAAAGGGGGATAAGCCGCAAGGCTGCCGCAGGAAAACCTTTTTGCCTGTACAAATTTACCCTGAACCTGCCTTTACCCTCAAATTCAAAAGAAAAATCAAGTTCAAAAACCTGGGCATAAATATTTTTCTGAACAGGGGACAACAGCGGCATAATTAATTCTTCAATTCTCTCCGGAGTTACTGTCTCTTCTCCGGGAATAGGCATTAGATCGCCGTGAATCCTTAAAACAGGAGGAAACCCCACTGATAAATGCAAATCCGACGCCTGCTTTTGAATAGTTAGATCTAATAATTGCTGTATATTCATGCTAATCTTGTGCTACCCGCAATACCTCCTCCATGGTAGTTACCCCTTCAAGCACTTTTAAATACCCGTCTTGTTTCAAAGTAATCATGCCCCGCTTGACTGCTTCCTGTTCTATAGAAGAAGATGAGGAATGTTCCAAAATGAGCTTGGCTATTGACTCGGAAATAACCAACACCTCAAAAATACCAAGTCTGCCCAAATAACCGGTATTGGCACAGAAATTACATCCTTTGCCTTTATACAGTTTCATGGGAGTTGGAGAATTTTTAATAGAAATTGGAATCAAATTACCCAAAACGGATTTTATATTTTCGTCCACCTCCGGCGCTGCGCTAAATTCCTCCCTACAGCGGATACAAATCTTACGCACCACCCGCTGACCCACAATAGCGTTTAGAGCCGAAGTCAAAAGAAAAGGTTCTACTTCCATATCCAAAAGCCTTGGAGGAGCACCGGAAGCAGAATTGGTGTGCACGGTAGAAAAAACCTGATGGCCTGTCAAAGCAGCCTGTATTGCCAGTTCTGCTGTTTCATTGTCGCGGATTTCACCCACCATAATAATATTGGGATCCTGGCGCAAAAATGAACGGAGCGCCGAAGCAAATGTTAGTCCGATCGCAGTATTAACCTGAACCTGATTAACTCCGTGAATTTGATATTCCACCGGATCTTCAACAGTAAGAATATTAACCTTGGTGGTAGAAATCTTAGTCAGGATTGAATACAAAGTGGTGGTTTTACCCGAACCTGTGGGGCCGCAGATTAAAATAATGCCGTGAGCCCGCAGCAATTGGGATTCCAGGCTTTTTAAAGAACTGCCTCTTAAACCAAGCTCTAGCAGTGTCGGGGCTTCGGTTGTTTTTGGCAATAACCTAATCACCACTTTTTCCCCAAAAACAGTTGGAATTATAGAGATTCTTAAATCAACCACTTTTTGTCCCAAACTAAAAGTAAACCTACCATCTTGAGGCAACCGCTTTTCGTCAATTTTTAAAACAGCCAAAATCTTAATTCTGGAAATCAGAGCTTCGTGTACCACTTTTGGGAGCAATATTTTCTCAACTAAAATACCGTCAATTCTGTATCTAACCCGGGTTCTATCTTCCTCCGGTTCAATATGAATATCAGAAGCGCGGGTTTTCATGGCATATTCCAAAAGCTGATTAACAATATTGGTTACAGGAGTTTCCCGTAAAATTTCCGGACCCTCAACAAGGTCTTTATCTGTCTTAACCGATGCCACCTCGTTTAAAGCAGAAGTAACATCTGAAGTTAAATTTTGACCATATTGATCTGTAACAGCTTTTAAAATATCTTCGGGAAGCGCAAGATACGGCTTAACCCTCATACCAGATCTTTTTTCGATAAACTGGATTATCTGGATATCAAGAGGGTCGGCCATAGCCACCAACAGCTCATCACCCGCCTTATCAAAAGGAATAATGCTGTAGCGGCGGGCAGCAGCTTCCGGAATAAGATTTAGCGTATCAACTGCAATAGCTTTATCAGTCACTTTCACAAAAGGTATATTTAAAAGTTCTGCTTTGGCCTGGGTAATTTTGTCCAGAGTCACCAAATTATGCTGGAGTAAGATTTTATCAGCACTTGCCCCGGAATTAATGCTTTCCAGTTTGACTGCGGAAAGCTGATCAGCAGTGAGTAAACCTTGCTTAAATAAAATATCTTCAATTTGGGCAGTTTGATTGGGCATACTCTTATTATGGTATATAATACAGCTGGTTGTAAAGGTTTACCACAAGATGGAAGTAAGACAAATCGAACAGGAGTACTTAATAGTTTCTCAACAACTTCCCCCGGACAGAGACAGCGTATTCCCGGCAGGTGATCTGCTGGGAAGAACATGGTCTACTCTCCGTCGGGAGATACAAAGCATGTTCGTTGGAGAGGATTTTATCATTCCTTCGCCAACTATTCGGGGTTTAGGCTGGGTTATGAGGGCCATTTTTAATTTGTGGTTTGAAGAAACCAGAATACGGTCTCCGCAAGAGTTTCGTAATCTGGTTGTTCCCATACCCAAGCCGGAAGCCGATGATTATCGAAGGTTTTTCACCAGGCATTTACCACTGCTAAGAGAAAGAATGCTTAAAATCGATTATTCAACCAGAATGTCAGTAAATATCTTGCAAGATGTCACTCATGACCTTTTACAAGTCACTGCGGATGGAATGACAGAACAAGAAGCGACCCAGTTACAACTGGGGGTGGAACTGGGATGGAGGAGATGGAGGGAACTCTCAACTGACGCATAAATGATTGCAAAACTTTTTATTCCGGCTGCAGATATTTCAGATATTAATATCAATCATCCTGACACGCTTTATTTTAAGGCAGGGGAGAAAATGGGGATAGGGGAGGCCAGAAAAATCAAAGAGCATTTTTCCCTGAAACCCTATTCCGCCAAGGGCAGGACTGTAATTATAGAGGATGCTTCGGTGATGACTACAGAAGCCCAAAATGCCCTGCTTAAAACTCTGGAAGAACCTCCGGAAGAAGCTATTCTGATTTTGGCAGCTCCATCAGATGCTAATCTTTTACCCACTATTTTATCCAGATGTGAAATAATCAGAATTAAGAATAAAGAATTAAGAATTAAGGATTATGCAGAGGATATTGAAAAATTACTTAACTCTTTTACTGAAGAGAAGATCGCTTTGAATACATAGAAAAATTAAAAGACAGAAAAGAATTTTTGCAAGGCTTATTAAATTATTTCCACCAAAAATTACCTGCCAATTTAGAGTTTACAAAGGAACTTTTACAAGCAGAGCAGTGGGCCAAACAAAATGTGAATTTAAGGGGAATTCTGGAATACCTGCTCCTCAAAATGCCAAAAAAAGAATAGGTGCCAAGCTATTTTAAAGCCTTAATAAAATTTGACAAATTGATATTGGCCTTTTTGATTTGAGACCGCAGTAAAAATGGAGCAACTTCTTTATGAAGAGGGATTGATAATGATGGAGAGGCTGGTTTTTGCAAAATCGCATGATCCCCGGAGGTATGGACATGGATATAACCGAACTTAAGGAAAACTTGAACTGCTTTTTTGCCGGAGATATTGGTTAATTTAGGCATTTAATAAAGAAAGGGTATATCAACTGCTCTGCTGGTAAATTGAGTACTCTTATTTTGTTTAGTAATAGCCTCCATATAAGCTTTAATGGCCTTTTCCGCATTTTCCAAAGCCTCTTTTTTGGTTTTACCTTGAGACATACAGCCATATAAATTAACCACATCAGCTACATAGCCTTTGTAGGTTTTATCATATGTCAACTTAATCAGATAATCTAACTTTTTGATATTCATTTAAGTAATTATAACATAGAAAAATAATGCTCAAAATGCCAAAAAAAGCTTCGTAGTTTGACAAATGAAGTTAGGAGATGTAGTATTAGAACTATAATGGCGAATAGAGAACGACAAGAGCAACAAAAACAGGGGGGTAAACTCTTAATAGAAGAGGTATCGGAAATATTAGAAGCAAAGCTCACGCCTCGCGAAACACTTGTTGTAAGATTAAGTGAAGGTCTTAATGATGGTATAAGGCATCCTCAAAAAGCAATAGGCAGAGAAATTGGACGTTCGCGCTGGACAGTCGGTAGAATTAAAAGAGAAGCTTTGGGAAAGTTAAGAGGTGATCCTTCCATTCAAGAACGATTGAGAGCTTATTTTGAATAATTCTAAATCCCAAGTGTCGCAAACTTGACTTCAACACCTCCTTCTGCTACTATGGGGTAATGGCAAAACCAGAGTTTTTAGTTCAAGCTATATATGCCCCCCAAGTGGGGATTAATCTCCAAGAATGGCTTGAATATGCAAATTGGAGTATCAGAGACAAATTATCATCAGTACAAATTAGATTTTCGGGAAGTGCTGTGACAAGAGAGCATCTGGGACAATTGGCCAATCGTGTATTCTCCATCCGCCCTTTACGACCGGAGGAAATTTCCGAAAATCTCCAAGATCCTGCCGAAGTCGATTCTGCTTTTGCCAGCGAATTCGGTTTTACCTTAATCCCTAAATTTGCTTGTCTCCAAGAAATTGCTGCTGGGAAATTCGAGGCATGGATCAATCCGGTTTTACTTCCCCAAAATCATCCTCTGGCAGATAAAGTTAGTAACGGAGTAGCATTATTCTCTAATCCATCTGCCACCTTTCCCGAATTCTATCCCATAGACATAAGAGTGCTACCTTTTGATGAACTAGAGCTGGCCCGCTATATTCGCTTGACAATCGACGACCAACCCTCTGTTTTATCCGAGATTTTAGATCCATTAGCCAGAGAAGAGATTAATATTCATGAATTTAGACAACCTGAACTGGAAAAGGGTAGTCCCACCACCCAAGTGGCCGTTATCTTAAATCCATGTTCTGGATTAAGTTTGGCAAGGGCTTTGCAGGCCATCCAAGACCTGCCTGTCTGTAGAAGTATTGATACTGTTTTACCTGTTCTGGGTGTAGAGCGGCACGGCATGGTCAAAATACCCTAAAAGAATAGGTACCAAGCAGTCCACCCTCTAGGTGGGATACATTGACACCATTTTCGGCCTCATAGATATACTTTGATATAGTTATTCTGCTATAATCCTTTTCATGATGAAATTTGGCAGGGATTATTTCGAGCTAAGTCCCATAGATTATTCCGAAGTAGAACAATATGCTACATTTAATAGCGCACTTGCTGGAAGTCCACAGGATGAAAGATACTATGCCGCACTTTATCAAGGATTACCTCTAAGTAATGCATTTTATATTCATGAAAGAGAAGAGATAAGAGTGCTTAGAAGGCTTGGTTTGGATCCTTTAGCCCCAGATATTCGTGATGTCTTGGAAGGAAATTTAGATACTTATGGCCAAGCTCACAGTAATGGAATCAGATCAGAGTTTCATTACTATAAAATGTTAACAGAACAAAGCGGTGTAAATATTCCCGTACCAGTATTAATACTATTTGCACCAACAACTGACCCAATCAATAGATATGACTATCTTTCTTGGTACGGACGACTTAATCATGATAATCTTGTAAGGGGACTTTATAAATTCTCAACAACTAGGCTTGCAAAAAGAATTACTGGACTATCTACAGAATTAATTCCCCTCGATACTCAAATGGAAGCAAGAAGTTTTTATAGAGGATTAATAAGAAATGAACCTGGATGGCGAAATATCTATATTGTTCAATGAAAATAACCCCTGTGTGTGTTAAACTAGAGTTACCTCTATGGTTAAAGATTCCAGTAAATATTCAGCAGAGCAAATACAGGTGTTGGAAGGGTTGGAGCCGGTCAGAAAGCGGCCGGGTATGTATGTTGGCTCAACGGATTTGCGCGGCCTGCATCATTTGATCAAAGAAGTAGTTGACAACTCAATTGACGAAGCTTTGGCAGGCTATGCCAAAAATATCTGGGTGACTTTGCACGAAGATGATTATATAACTGTAGCAGATGACGGCCGGGGCATTCCTGTGGAAATTCACCCCAAAGTAGGCAAATCCGCACTCGAGGTCATCATGACCACCCTTCATGCCGGAGGCAAGTTTGGTGAGGGAGGTTATAAGGTTTCAACGGGTCTGCATGGAGTAGGAGTTTCAGCAGTAAATGCTTTGTCAGATTATGCAAGAGCAGAAGTAAGAAGAGACGGCAAGCAGTATTTTCAGGAATATGAAAAAGGCAAGCCCAGATCCAAAGTTGCCTTAATGGAAAAAAATCCTGTTTTGCCTTTTAAATCCAATTTTAAATGGATCGCCAAATCAGGCACTATGGTTAGTTTTCTGGCTGACAAGAGTATTTTTACCACCACTACCACCCCGGATTTTGACAGACTGGAAAAACAAATTAAGCAAGTAGCCTACCTGGTAGCAGGCATTTTCTTTCATATCTCTGATGAAAGATCAAACATAGAACGGCATTTCTATTTTCAATCAGGCCTTGCCACTTTAATTAAACACTTAAACAGAAACAAAGCCTTGGTTCACCCCGAGCCGATTTTGATCCATAGAGTTATAGAGGGCGTTGATGTTGAAACAGCCATCCAATACAATGACAGTTTTGTGGAGAATGTGGAGAGCTTTGCCAATGTTGTGCCTACCACAGAGGGCGGCAGCCACTTAACAGGCTTTAGAATTGCCCTGACTAGAGCTATTAATGATTATGCCAGAAAATCAGAAGCTTTAAAAGAAAAAGATGAAAATTTAACCGGCGAGGATGTTAAAGAGGGATTAACAGCAGTTATTTCCATCAAAATGGATAGCGAGCGAATTCAGTTTGAAAGCCAAACCAAGGAAAAACTGGGTAATGCCGAGTTGCAGCCAATTGTGGCTCAAGTTGTCAAAGAAGGTTTGGATGTTTTTTTTGAAGAAAATCCCTCTGATGGCCGGGCTATTTTGGAAAAAGTGATGCTGGCAGCAAGAGCCAGGGCCGCCGCCCGGGCAGCCAAAGACGCAGTGATTAGAAAAGGCGCTTTGGAGGGCATGACTTTACCCGGAAAACTGGCAGATTGCCAAAACAGGGACCCTGCAGAATCGGAATTATACATAGTGGAAGGAGATTCGGCAGGAGGTTCAGCCAAACAAGGCCGGGATAGAAAATTCCAGGCTATTTTGCCTCTTAGGGGGAAAATTTTAAATACGGAACGGGCCCGTTTGGATAAAATCCTGGAATTTGAGGAAATTAAGGCTTTGGTAATTGCTTTA
>C687J35021_10001836_pt1 | contig 15568 bp, 16 predicted proteins | sample RifCSPhighO2_12_FD_35021 | JGI IMG/M metagenome (IMG submission 35021)
AGAAATTTCTGTATAATAGCGCATATTGATCACGGAAAATCCACACTGGCGGATCGCTTACTGGAAAAAACGCATACAATTACATCAAGAGAATTCCGAAACCAGATGCTAGACGATATGGATTTGGAACGCGAACGCGGTATCACGATAAAAGCAAGCGCAGTAGCGTTGAAACTGGTACACAATAAAGAAGAATATAATCTAAACCTGATAGATACACCGGGTCATGTAGATTTCAGTTATGAAGTCTCAAGGAGTCTCGGCGCATGTGAAGGCGCACTTTTACTTGTTGACGCCTCACAGGGTGTCGAGGCGCAAACGGTTGCAAATGCGTACCTTGCCATGGAACACAACCTTACAATTATTCCTGTTATCAGTAAAATAGACCTTCCCCAATCCCGCCCTTTCGACGTACTTACAGAGATGGAAAAGACACTGGGTATCAACCCTGAAGAGGCATTAATGGTTAGTGCAAAGACAGGCGAAGGCATTGACAGTATTTTCGAAGCTGTTGTCAAGCGCATTACACCGCCAGCGGGGAATCCAAATGCCCCGCTAAAGGCGCTAATTTTTGATTCAGTATATGATGAATATCGCGGTGTTATTGTATACCTGCGTATATTCGATGGCTCTATAAAAGTTGGCGATGAAATTTACATGATGAAGACAAACNGCTCCTTCAAGGTAGAAGAAGTAGGNATATTTAAACCAAAGATGGTAGCTAAAAATGGACTTTTTACAGGAGAAGTAGGATATTGTATCGCTAATATCAAATCTCTNCACGATGTTAAAGTAGGTGACACCGTTACACATAATAAAGAACGGACCGCAGAACCACTGCCCGGTTATCGCGCTCCAATACCAATGGTTTATTGTGGTGTATATCCATCCAATAATGCAAATTTTCACCTGCTTCGCGAGTCGCTAGAGAAACTGAGTCTTAATGACTCGTCATTCACCTTCGAACCTGAAACTTCACAAGCGCTGGGATTTGGATTCAGATGCGGATTTCTTGGACTCTTGCATATGGAAATAGTACAGGAACGGTTAGAACGTGAAAGCAACATTAATATTGTCCAAACGTCCCCAAACGTAACTTATGAAATACTTAAAAATAATAAAGAAGTAATTAAGGTTGACAACCCTGAAAAAGTTCCTCCTGTTAATGAAATTGAAGAATTTCGGGAACCGATAGTGCGTGTAAACTTTGTTTTACCAACAGAGTACCTCGGCACAATAATGCAATTAGCCGAGGGACGCAGGGGCCGATACAAAAGCACTGAATATCTCAGTGAAAGGCGCGCAATCCTTGCCTATGAATTACCGCTGGCTGAGATAATATTCGACTTCTTTGATAAGATGAAATCAGCAACAAGGGGATACGGCACTATGGATTATGATTTTATAGGGTATGAACCTGCAGACCTTGTAAAACTGGATATCCTTGTTGCAGGCAAAAGAGTGGATGCTCTTTCTACTGTTGTACATAGAAAAGGCGCTGAATTTAAGGGACGAAAACTCGTTAAGAAGCTGAAGAATGAAATCTCTCGGCATCTTTTTGAAGTCATATTGCAGGCAGCGATTGGAAGCAGGATTATTGCAAGGGAAACTATACGTCCAATTGCTAAAAATGTGACAGCTAAGTGTTACGGCGGCGATATTACCAGAAAACGAAAACTCCTGGAAAAACAGAAAGAAGGGAAAAAGAGAATGAAATCCATAGGAAATGTAGAAATTCCACAAAAGGCTTTCTTGTCTGTACTATCCATTGATGAAGAATGATGAAAGAGGCACATATTGAATAACGACAAAGAAAAGCAAATAATTCAAAAGACCGCTGGTAGAAAAAAGAAACGTAAAAGCAAATTACGCGAAAATATAGAATCTATAGCAATAGCTGTTGCACTTGCCTTTGCCATACGATACCTGGTTATAGAAGCATTTAAGATACCAACAGGTTCAATGGCGCNAACCTTACTAGGCGAACATAAAAATGTGAAATGCCCTAACTGTACCTGGAGTTTTTACGCTGACCGGCAGAGCGACAGCGCAACCTGCCCTAATTGCCAGTTTATAATAGATACATCTTTATACTGTGAGGCTTGTAATAATAAAATCCGATACAATTGGCCTGCATGGTTATGGAGAAAAGGAACTTGCACAAAATGTCAAACTACAACCGAATGGCAAGACCTGTCAAACCGTGTAGTACATGGAGGAAACAGGATTCTGGTCGCTAAATTCTGGTATAAGTTTAAAAATCCTGAACGGTGGGACGTAATGGTATTTGTGTACCCGTTGTATGACCTTAAATGCAAAAAATGCTCCGTATTGTTATCTGAAACAGAGTGGCACAACGGCTTACAATGCCCTCGTTGCGGTTCAACCAGATTTTCAAAAAAGAAAAAGAATTACATAAAACGCCTTGTTGGACTACCGGGAGAAAAGTTACAGATTGTCAACGGCGATATATATATCAACGACACAATACAAAGAAAACCAAAAAATGCACAGGATACACTATGGATACCTGTTTACAAGAGCCATTTCCCACCCAAAGAAGATATTACCCCAATCTGGGTTGCCGATGGCAGTAAATGGAAGATTAATAAAGAAACGCTGGTATTAAATAACCTGTCTGATAATAATCCAAATTCATCATTGGCAACATTTGGACGACCNGTTACNGATCAGAACGGTTACAACAACAGGTCTGGAAATAATGAAATGGGGGATGTAAAAATTANCTTCGATGCNACTCTATCANATGGTTCAAATTATCTGGAACTTGTCCTTGAAATAAATAATGACATTTTTACAGCTATAATCCCCACAGATAGTGCAATTAAAAATGGTTGTCTCATGAAAAACGGGAATGTAGTACAAGAAAAACATTTTAATATACGAACAGGACAACCACACAGAGTAGAATTTTCGAATGTTGACCATTTGATATGCTTATATATTGATAATAACGAAATTTTCATATATGATTATGATGATGGAAAGATGCCTGAAGCGCGTTCATTTGAAACAAGCAAAATCAGTATAGGTGGCAATCATGTAAATGCGCTATTTGAAAATATTGACATTTTCCATGATATTTATTATACAAGCTTATCTTCAGGCACCTGGGGTACAACAGAACCTGTACAACTGGGAGAAAAGGGCTATTTCATGCTTGGAGATAACAGCAGGAATAGTAATGATAGTCGGGTATGGAAATTTGTCCCTGAAAAGAATATAGTGGGTAAGGCTTTTTTTGTATTCTGGCCGCTGAATAATATCAAATTCATAAAATAAAAATCTTTCAAAAAAATAGGTTTCCAGTTAGATTCTTCGCTACACGTAGAACGACAAATTGTCATGCTTAATGGGTAACAGTATACGGAGTGAAGCATTTATCTATTATTTGTTTAAAATTCCTAAGAACTAAATTATGAATTTATTAAGGGCAGAAGGTCTAACAAAATCATTCGGAAAACGCACAGTTGTCAATAATGTGAGCTTTGAGGTCAACGATGGTGAAATTGTCGGATTACTCGGACAAAATGGTGCCGGTAAAAGCACATCCTTCAACATGATTATCGGCGTCATTAAACCTGACAATGGAAAAATAATTTTCCAAAATGAGGATATTACAAACATGCCAATTTATATGAGGGCAAGGAAGGGAATGGGATATTTATGTCAGGAACCCTCCGTCTTTCAGCGTCTCACCGTAGAAGAAAACATCCTTGCCATACTGGAAACACACAGGCACAATTCTGATGTAAAATATAAACGCCTGATTGAATTATTAGATGAATTTAATCTGAAATCACTCTCAAAAAATAAGGCATATACCCTTTCAGGCGGAGAAAGGAGAAGGCTCGAAATCGCACGGGCGCTCGCCGGTTCCCCAACCATGATTCTGCTTGACGAACCATTTACAGGTGTTGACCCAATTGCAGTTAGTGAAATTCAAGATATCCTTGTCAGACTCAAAAACAAAGGAATTGGTTTGTTAATCACAGACCACAATGTCCGTGAGGCACTTAGTATTACATCTCACTCGTATATCATAAATGAAGGTAAGGTGGTAGCAAGCGGTGACACACAGGAAATCTTAAACAATCCAGTTGCACGCCAATCGTATCTGGGAGATAACTTCCCCACAAGTGAGCATAGATTGACTGATTTCAGCATCCCAAATAAAAAGCAGAAAGACACCGATCACAAACCTATAGTTCGCAAGGATACTATTACAAAATAGTTTTGTCATTTTGTATAGCATCATACTGCCCTCCGCTCTTGCGAGGACAGGTTTTGCAAAGCCTGCCCAGTACTTGATACGGGGAACGATGGCTTGCTTTTGTCGTTCACTATAGAATTTTGCAATATCAAGTTATTTATAACATTTCTATAAGTCGCCAGTCATTGCAATCAATCTTAAAACTTGAATTTGGTTTTATATGTTGTTAAAATTATAAAAAATCGTCATGAAAAAATATCTTTTAACAAACTCGACTGTAGTATTAATATTATACTTGTCGCTTTTTCAAGGAGGTTGTGCCTTACAAACGAAAAAGGTACCGGCACCCCTTGAACAGGAAGTAAAATCTTTAGAAGACAAAAAAAACACGCATGATTATCAATCCCAGGCTACAACTGCAAAAACTATCTATACCGTTAAAAAAGGGGATACATTATGGCACATATCCAAAAGTTATGGGGTTTCCGTGGAATCAATTCTCAGGGCTAATCAAATTTCTGATACCAGAGATTTGAAAGTGGGACAAAAGCTAATCATTCCTGTATCAAATAATTCATATACAGCAAATATTCAACGTTCAGGTTATTCTCAAACTACCTATACAGCAAGCGGAATATCATCTAGTGGTTTTATCTGGCCTGTAAAGGGTGCGGTTACATCACAGTTCGGGGGCGTTAGAGGTGGGGTAAAAAATACTGGTATATATATTCAATCACAGCCGGGGCAAAAAATCGTTGCCACCAAAAAGGGTGCGGTTGAGGCTGTTTCAGACGAAGGCAATGGTTTTTATACTATTGTGATTAAACACGAAAAAGGCATTCGAACTATGTACAGATGCCGCTGTAATCCAATGGTTGGAGAAGGTAGTTACGTAGAACAGGGACAACCTATTTCAAATATTGTTCAGGGAAGTATAGGTAATTCAGCCGAAGTATGTTTTAAAATTTACATAAAAGATAAACCTGTTAACCCTCTGTCTTGTTTACCGTAAATAAAGAATAATAATTCACCGCAAAGACGCAAAGGTCGCAGAGGGTACAAAGAAAAAGAAGTTGGGAGGTTGAGGGGTTGAGAGGTTAACATTATTTCGACTTCCCCCCTTCTCGTTTTCTGAACCTATGCTTTCCTTCTTTGCGTTCTTTGTGTCTTTGCGGTGAGATGAGTTGTTATAATATTTGAGGATAAATACTATGCCTATATACGAATTTAAATGTAACCAGTGCAACACTATATTTGACGAATATTTTCGGAGCGCAAAGGAACGGAAAAAGTTATTTTGCCCGTCCTGCCAAAGCGACCACATACATAAGATATTTTCTGTGTTTGGGATGTCTGTAGGAGGCAGTGGAAACGACACCGCCTCTCAGGGCAATTCTGGCGGTTGTGGTAGCTGCACGGCCACGACATGTACCGGATGCAGATAATACCATATTTACGATTTCGGATTTAGGATTTAAAATAGTAAATCGGACTTCGTACATCAAATTTTTGTTTAGGTAATCAAACAATGAAAAATCTCTGGGCGCCATGGCGCATCACATATATAGAAGAACATCCGAATGAGACCGGCTGTTTTCTATGTAAGGCACATAATGATAATCAGGATGAAAAACACCTTATTATTTATCGTGGGAAAGAATGTTTTTGCATCCTTAACAAATATCCATACAACAGCGGGCACTTAATGGTGGTACCAAATATGCATAAACCCGATATCTCAAATCTTACTGATAGCGAGACNCTGGAAATTATGAAGTTAACATCCCAAATGAAGGANGTTCTTACCAAAATGATGAAGCCTGAGGGCTTCAACATTGGTATTAATCTTGGTAAANCTGCCGGTGCAGGGCTCATAGGACACTTTCATCTTCATATAGTGCCACGCTGGAATGGCGACACTAACTTTATGCCTGTGATTTCTGACGTAAAAGTTATCCCACAATCACTCGAATGCCTGTGTAAAGAATTTAAGAAATATTTGTAACTTTCTTATGCCTTTTGACAGTTTTATAAAAATTAAAAAGGCTTTATATAATAACTCATATTTTGAAGATATATATGCTAACAAGAAAAGAAATTGAGTTAAGAGAAGAACGCGAACTTGCTACTTATGCAATGAAAAGCAAGGATTCCAGGGGCAGGAAGTATCCTGAAGAAGAACACCCATTTCGCAGTATTTATCAGCGCGATAGAGACAGGATTATCCACTCCACTGCATTTCGACGGCTTGAATACAAAACACAGGTATTTGTTAACCACGAAGGAGATTATTACAGAACAAGATTAACACATACAATCGAAGTTTCACAGATTGCACGAATTATTGCTCGTGCATTAAATTTAAACGAAGACCTGGCTGAGGCAATAGCCCTCGCACATGACCTTGGACACACACCGTTTGGGCATTCAGGTGAAGACGCATTAAAGAAACTGATGGAAGGTCATGGAGGTTTTGAACACAACCTGCACGGGCTTCGTGTTGTTGATATTCTTGAGCAAAAATATCCTAACTTTCCCGGTCTAAATCTGTCGTGGGAATTAAAGGAATCCATAGCAAAACACTCGACACCTTACAACCATAAATCTAATCAGACTGAATACAACACAAATGAAAAACCTTTGTTAGAAGCGCAAATTGTTGACCTTGCCGATTCTATCGCCTATGACAACCATGACCTTGACGATGGTTTAAAGGCAGGAATTATTACTGATAATGATTTACAAACAATGGAATTGTGGTGTGAAACACAAAAAAAAGTAAGGCAAATATATATTATTCACGATAATGATATTATAATCGCCCAAACGATCAAAACATTAATTGATACTGAAGTCACTGATCTGCTTGAAAACACTACATCAATAATCAAACGTGAAGGAATAAAAACTGTTAATGACGTCAAAAATCATCCCAACCTGATCGTGTCCTTTTCTCCTGCATTATCTGAACAAAAGAAGAAACTCCAGAATTTCCTCTTCAAAAACGTGTATCAGCACTATCGGGTGGCTCGGATGTCAGATAAGGCAATGCGGTTCCTGGAAGAACTTTTTATCGCTTTTATTAATAATCCTAAACAACTTCCTGCCGAGTATCAAAAATGGGTAGAAAAAGTTGGGCTTTATCAGGGTGTTTGCGACTATGTTGCCGGCATGACAGACCGCTTTGCGCAGGATGAATACAAAAAACTTTTTTATCCGTATGAAAGAGTTTAGTAATAGTTCACCGCAAAGGCACAAAGAGCGCAAAGAAGGAAAGCAACGGTTGAGAAAAAGAGAAGTAGAGGAGTCGAAATAATATTAACCTCTCAACTCCCCAACCCTTCAAATTCTATTCGTAATGGCCTTGCCATGGTTTTACATTTCATCTATTTCTCATAGCTTATCAATTGAAATACGAAAGTTCGACCCAATGGCCTACTCTAAAAGTTGCGGCGAGATTAGTCAGTGTTGAGCGATGGGTAGGTAACACTATATTTTTAATGTGGAAATAAACGGTGATAAAGCTTTTTCTAATTTTACCATCTCATCAATCATACGATCTATCACTTCGTCCCATTTGTTTTCGTCTCTGTAGCCTCCAGCCGTAATTAATTTTGCAATTCTACACGCTCTTTTACCCTCAAGTCTTTCCCAGCTTAATTTATCTCCAATACTTTTTTCAATTTCATTTTTATTTTTATGCAAATCGTCAAAAATCTGTTTATTTTCATTTTCTGAATCTTTTCCTCTATCGATATATAATTCAACTTTACCCTCATGTTGAGTAATTGAATAATTGTATCCAAGACCTCTTTTCCCAGCACCCGTACCGATCCAGCTATGTTGACTCGGAGAAATAGTTTCGTGAAGTTTTGTCTTTAATTTTGATTTCTCCAATAATTTTGACCAAAATCTATGTCTAATGGAATATCTCTCTGCTATCTCTTTTTTTGTTTCACCTGCCTCTTTAGTTTCTTCACTTGGCCCAACAATAAGTGTTAATAAGGGAGCAGGATCTGAACTGCCAATTTTTATTCCTTCAATTTTTAATAAATAAAATTCTGCTGAAGAGGATTCATTTAACCACGATATAGCACCTATGTGTTCTGCTCTTGGTTCAGAAACAATCCAAATGGCTTTGTTTGCTCCAACTGCGGTTAAGTAAGTAATAATTTTCCCCAGATGATCATGATTGCTTTTTTCCAATTGATTTTCAATTATTACTAAATTACCATCCTCATCTTCTGCTGTTAAATCTACATTGAAATTTCCCGTGCTTTGTTCCCGTTCAACATTTGTTAGCCTTATGTCTAATATCTCGTTTAACACTTCAATATTATCTTGTAACCACTTAGTAAAATCCTGTGCTTCATGTTTCCAAATTTCTCGAAGAGGTACTTTTTCAATTTTTCCAATCATTTTATTTATTGCTTCCCAACTATTAATTATACAGAAACACTTCTGTAATAATTGGGAAACACAGAAAAAAATCTGTATATCACATTATTTCTTGACTTTTACAAAATTTACATATTTTTGCAAATCCGGCATCCGAATGATATGGGGAGTCTGGAAACCGAATAGACTTTAAAAAGACCATGAAAGATCGAGTACGGCTATATAGCAGTATTTTTTACTTTCAGGCGGATGTTACGTAAAATTTGCGACGGATATAGGACGTTTCGTAGCAAAACTCTGACGATTAAGTTTTATACGCTCAATTTCGTGTAATGTCTCTGCTGTGATATAACTCTCGCCGCACCGGGAGCAACTGACCACCGGAACATTTTCAATTACCAATAACTTCTTATGTTTGCCGTAACTCCGAGTAACGCGCCTGGTGTGTACGCCTTCTTTACCACAAATATCACATATCATAGGCATTCTCCTTGCCATCTATTTACCATATACTGTAATGATAACTAATTTGTCAGTTGGACTCAGCTTGGTCACAACAACAATTTCACTCCCTATGAGAGTTTTGCCTTTAACCAGATATTTCCACTCGCCTGTCTTGTGGTCTTTCTGCCGTTCCACAATTTTACCGATGAGTATAGCATGTTCAACGTCAAAAACCGTCAGGTCATCGTAACTCATTTCTTCTTCTGCGTGTAAAGTCATTACGTACTGGCAGGCGCGGATTTTCTCTCGCATTTGCTTCAAAATGCGGTTAAACACTATCTCCTCCACGATAATATTTTACAATACTGCTCTGAGTATCGTATTAAACTATCTGGCCAGTGTGATTATGCTGTGAACTATCTATTAAGCGAAAATAGCAATAATTATTAAAATAATGTAGAAAAAGTTTTGTATATTACAATATTCCTTGACTTTTACAGAATTCAATATTAAGTTCATTTTAATTATTAAATTGGTTAAATCAAGGCAATTTTAATGAATTAGAGACCTTAAAATTTTTAAATGTTTTTCACCGACCCTTTATCCCCTCCTTGCGAATAAGGGAAATGAGAGATAATCAAATTGGTAGCAGCTATGCTGCGCTACAATATTCAGTGTAATTCCGTGTATATCTGTGGTAAATTATATTATGAAAGTATCCGTTGTTTTAGTTGGTGCAGGTCTTGGATTACGCATGGGTGGATCAGTTAAAAAGCCATTCATGCAGTTACACGGCAAACCTGTTTTTCTACACACATTGGAACGTTTCTCTCAATGTGACAAAATTAGTGAAACAATCCTGGTCGTTTCGGAAAATGATATAGAAAACCTTCGTGAACAATGGCAATCCAACCTTGACACATTTAAAGTAAAAAAGATTGTTCCTGGAGGTAAAAGACGACAGGACAGTGTCTACAATGGGCTATGTCATATTGACCGTAACGCTGATATTGTACTCATCCACGATGTTGTTAGGCCTCTTATTAAAAAAGAGCAAATCGAGGCAGTTATAAATAAAGTCAAAGAAACGCGCGCCGCAATACTTGCAGCGCCAATGAAGGCAACGGTTAAGGAAATAGTTAGCGATTTTTGTATAAAACGAACTGTTCCAAGAAATACACTCTGGATGGCACAAACACCTCAGGGATTTGAAAGAAAATTAATTCTGGAAGTATTTGATAAATTTAAGAACTCAGAATTTGAATTTACAGACGACTCACAAATGGTAGAGCATGCAGGCTACCCTGTTTATATAGTGCCCGGTACAGACGAAAATATCAAGATTACTACGCCAGAGGATATTCGTCTGGCAGAGGCACTAATTAGAAAATAAGTTTATCCAGATTCAAGAGCGCAAATTCTGTTTATATTATTCAATTCAAAAAGTTTTAAACAATATCTTAGGAATAATAGCTTAACAATTTCTCTGATGATTAAACATAAATTTCAATGTATGAAAAATAAATATATTACCTTTGTTATTCTTTGCCTTGTTATTTCTTCCTGTAACTATTTTAAACATAACCGCATCTATGATAAAAAACAAATTGAAAACAAGGAAATACTCGCCACAGAAATACTGCTTCAAGATTTTTTAATCACAAAAAGGGTTTTGCAAATCTTAGAAAAAGCCTCATATTGCCTGGATGAAGGCGAACAGGTCTCGAAGGAAACTTTTGATGAAATTATTGAAGTTATCAATGAATTTTCAGACAAATGTCATCGGGAAAAAGAGGAAAAAATACTTTTCCCATTTCTAAAGGATATAAAAGAAAATGGAAAAATAGATCTTCTGTGTCAGCTACTTATGGAACACGTTACAGCGCGCGAACTGATAAGAAATCTCTCTGAATTAACAAATAAATTCCATCAGGGCAAGAAAGCAAGAAAGAGAATTTCAAGGGTAGCTCATACATATATAAAACATATGAGAAAACATATTCAAACAGAAGAAAAAATTCTCTTCCCATGGATAAATAAAGTACTAACTCCCGACGATCACGTATTATTAATCAAGAAATTTGAGGAAATGAATCAGGAGGAATACAAAAGCGGATTGTATGAAAATTACGTTTCAAAAATTGAAGATCTTGAGAAGCAACTACAAATTTACCTTGAATAAATACATTTAAGGGTAAAGTCCCATTCCAAAAGATACAACTGCTTCTGAACAAATATCAGAACAAACTACTTAGATTCGGAAGAACTACAATTTCTCAGATGGAAATACAACAAAAAGTACGCTAATTATATTTGCATCATACCTGACTTTATAAAAAACTATCCCCCCTTTTATACTATTATAGACATATTTCAGGAGACCTTTAATAAGGTTAAAAAATAATTTTTTTGGGCAGAAATTCGATGAGTGGGAGCAGGATAAAAAAGATATGACAATGGCAGAGGCAATGAACAAATTCTTTTAAGTATTTTGTTGTAATATCCCATTACTTTGCTATATTTAAATCAAAGCAGCTAATATGGATATAACTCACATAAACAGCGAGGTTGAAGCCGCTGATAATGCATATGTTATTAGTTTAAATTACAGCCAATGTTTTACTTTACAGGGGTTACTAGATGCCAACAGTATCAATTGTCAAATGTGAAGATTATGAATTAGAAAAGGTCTACAATGCAATTCATAAGTCCCTGAGTTTAGTAAATGGTGTTGATAAAATGGTCAAGCCGGGGATGCAGGTGCTTTTAAAGCTCAACCTCCTTTCGTCTTCACAACCTCCGGAAAGAGCCGTAAATACCCATCCTGTGGTTGTCAGGGCGCTTGTTAATATATTCCAGAACGATTTTGGATGTGAAGTTTATATTGGAGATTCCTCTGGCAGTGTAAAAACCAGTTCAACATTTAACGCATTTCGTGTTACCCGTATTAACGAGATTGCTGAAGATACTGGAGCAAAAATTATCAATTTTGATAAGGATGAATATATTGACATACACAATAAGGATTATGAAATATTAGAAAAATTCCGTATTGCGAGGACATTACGAAAAGTTGATTTCATAGTTTCGGTACCAAAACTAAAGACGCATGGCTTAACACAATACACTGGCGCCATAAAGAATATGCTCGGAACCATCCCTGGTAATGGGAAAAAAAATGTTCATTTAATTGCGCCTAAGCCAACAGCATTTGCAAAGGCGCTTGTGGATATACATCAAATGGTACCTCCTAATCTTACCATCATGGATGCCATTGTGGGTATGGAGGGGAACGGTCCCAATGCTGGTCAACCCAAAAAAGTTGGATTAATCCTCGCCAGTAAAGACAGCGTTGCAATGGACACAGTTGCAAGTACGATTATTGGATTTGAACCACTTGCAATACCAACTATCCGATTTGCACATCAGCGCGGATTGGGCATAGGAGAACTGGANACTATCAATGTTGTTGGNGAATCAATAAACAATGTTGCAGTGCCTGATTTCCAAAAACCCTCAAGCGGCGCNCAGGCTTTTGCCGGAAAGTATTTGCCAAATTTNCTTCTGGCAATGATGTTTGACAGTACATGTTCTACATTTTCAACTGTAAATCATTCAAATTGTACACNATGCTACGAGTGTGTAAGAAACTGTCCTGCCGGTGCAATGTCTAAAGAAAATGGCAAAGTAATTGTAGACAAAAAAAAGTGCATCGGATGTTTTTGTTGTGACGAGGTCTGCGATTTTAATGCTATTGAAATGAAGAGGTCTAGGTTAGGAAGGACGCTCCTTGGTATGGCAAAGGCTCTTGGAGTAGAGAAAGTCGAATAAATATGGAATTACAATGGACAAAGATATTTTTACCTGAAATTAAAGAGCTTATAGAAACCAAAGACTTCAAAGGTCTCAGGGACTTTCTTCGGGAACGACATCCTGCTGATATTGTAGACATCCTCAAAGAACTCACCCCAACAGAACGGGTAATGAGCTTCAGGTTACTGGATAAGAATAAAATATCTGAAGTCTTTGCCCTGTTTGAGCCTGTTGAACAGGAAGAGCTTCTTAAGCAGTTCACCGAACAGCACGCAAAAGAAATTTTAATAGAAATGCAGCCGGATGACCGAACTCAATTATTTGACGAACTGCCGGCGCATGTTGTTGAAAAATTACTGAAATTACTCCCGCCGTTAGAACGTAAAGAAGCAAATGAGCTCCTGAACTATCCGGATAACTCCGCCGGCCGCATTATGACGCCCGAATATGTAGACCTTCAGATTGATATGACAGTTGCAAAGGCTCTCGAACATATCCGTAAAACCGGCCCCAACCGTGAAACTATTTACATCTGCTATATTGTTGATGAAACCAAAAAGTTGCGTGGGGTCGCTTCTCTAAAAAATATCATACTTGCCAATCCTGACCAGCTTATCAAAGACATCATGAATGAAAGTGTACTTTATGTCCACACCACTGACGATCAGGAAAAGGCTGCACAGGTTGTCCAAAAATACGATATACTCGCCGTACCTGTGGTTGATAATGAAGACAGGCTGGTAGGTATTGTTACAGTTGATGACGTATTGGATGTAGTCCAGGAGGAAGTAACGGAAGACTTTCAGAAGATGGCAGGTATTCAAACGATTGAAGAGGAATACTTCCGTGTGGGATTTTTTAAACGTATCAGCAACCGTATATTATGGTTGGTAATCCTTGTCGTCGCTGCGATAATATCACAAACAATATTAAAAAATTATTCAGGCGTTTTAAGTTCAATAATTGCCCTTACGTATTTCATTCCTATGCTTACTGGTTCAGGCGGTAATACTGGTTCACAGTCCTCTACCCTAATCATCCGGGCACTGGCTACGGGCGAAGTAAAATTCAAAGATTGGTGGAAAATTTTATTACGCGAATCTAAGGTTGGCGTTACGCTTGGGCTTGTTATGGGCTCAATTGCTTTTATTATTGTCGTTATAACACTGGGGGAAATTACTGTAGCATTAACAGTTGGTATTTCTCTTTGCATTGTAGTCAGCGTAGGCAATATTGTTGGTATATCCATACCATTATTTTTCAAATTTATGAAACTCGATCCTGCCTTTGTATCCGCCCCACTCATTGCTACATTATTAGATGCCACAGGACTTATCATTTACTTTGAGATTGCCAGAAGAATGTTGAGTCCATAACAAACTAATGAAATCGCATTCATAAAATATTGTTTTAGCGAATAGATTGAATCTGAACTAGAAGTTTTTCAAAGATGGGAAACTTTCCTAAAGAAAATTATGATATCGTAATTATAGGCGCAGGGCCCTCAGGGGCTGCCACAGCAAAATACCTGGTTAACGAAGGTTTTAATGTTCTTGTAATAGAAAAGAAGAAACTCCCCAGATATAAGATATGCTCTGGAATCATCTTCGAAAAATCACAAGAAATAATTGAAAAACATTTTGGAAAGATTCCACAATCAGTTTATGCTACCCCAAATCTCTTAAAAGGAGTAAGGTTATGGACTGATACAAAACATTTTAGTGATTGGCCATTTAGTAAGTATGCCGGGGCGCCTAACATATGGCGTTCTGAATTTGATTACTGGCTTATTAAAAATTCAGGGGCAGAAATAAAGGATTGCTGTCTTTTAAATGGGTTTACAGACCATGACAACTTTATAGCGCTGAAATGTTTCGACATCACAAATAAAGAAATAATGAAAATAAAGTGTAAATACTTAGTAAGCGCAGAGGGTAGCAAATCTGTAATAAGGGCAAAGCTCGATCCAGAATTTGAAAAAGATATCAATTGGTTTATTGCATATCAGAATTACTACGAAGGTATTTGTGATTTAGACCCTTATTCTTATCACGGCTTCCTTGAACAGCAATATAGTAACGTGTATGCATGGTTTAGCGTCAAAGATAATTTACTGGTTTTTGGTATAGCAGTTAAAAAAGGTAATAAGGTATCTCCTTATCTCAATAAATATACCGAGATGCTGGAAAAGAGGTTTGGTTTAAAACTTAGAAAATTGGCTAGAAAAACCAGTTGTATGGGTAATAATATGTGTGCAACAGGTAGATTTTATCTGGGTAAGGGAAACATATTAATTGTTGGAGAAGCCGCAGGATTTTTAAATGCATTCGGCGAAGGTATCTCGTGTGCGCTAACATCGGGACTATACGCAGCAGAGGCAATAAGCAAAAGTATCAAACACGGTGGCAATGCACTTGAGACGTATACTGAATTGACAAAAACAGAAAGAAGACAAACTAGGATATCATGGAGGCTGGGGGCAAAAGTTGCAGGAAGGGAGCTTTTACCAATCTAAAAAACAGAATTACTTAATTTCTGAATAAAAAGACTTAAAACATATATTTTACCTAAATACTAATAAACAATCTTATGTAAATAAAATTTATGTGTATGTTACGGTATAAAGCCGTAACATACACATATAATCTTTAGGTCATCAACCATTAATTAAGCTATTAC
>C687J35021_10001839_pt1 | contig 15565 bp, 28 predicted proteins | sample RifCSPhighO2_12_FD_35021 | JGI IMG/M metagenome (IMG submission 35021)
TTATAAGTAATGATATGATTAAAAGAAAATGTTTAAGATGCGATTATAAATGGATTCCAAGAATAGATAAAATTAAAACTTGTCCTAAATGTAAAACAAGATTTTGGAATTTACCACCAAAAGAAAAATCTAAACTGGATAAAGAAATAATGGAAAATGAAAAGAAAGGGGAAAATGAAAGTGGATCAATATAATTTTTTCTTTTTGATTTTTTATTTATCAACGTTTAGCTTTCTAATTTTTAATTTTATTCTTACAGAGAAAGTTGTAATTGGAGAACAGCTTTATGTTAATGGTGAAAATAATAAAAACTTGGAAGGTAAGGCGATTTTAATTTGTATTTTATTTTTAATTGGATTTGTTGTTTTACATTTTGTATCGGAAAATATATGAAAAGAAAATGGAAGAAAACTTAAAATGAAAAATAAAAGATTAGGAAAAGAAATTACAGAGGGGTTAACTTTTGGATTATTTGCTGGAATATTTTATGGATTAGCTATTGGAGTAATTTATGTATTAGTCTATGGAATAGTTGCTGGATTAATTGCTGGATTAATTGCTGGATTAGTTACTGGATTCGTTTATACATTTTTTGTTTGGGGTTCAAAAAAAGAAAATGAAAACTAAAGAAAAAACACAGACTGAATTAGATGATGTAGATAAGTATTGTTGTGAAGAATGTGGTAGAGATTTAGTTTGGGATAATCACAGAGAAGGGTGTTTAAATGAAAACTGAAAGGGCAAATATCTGCGAATGCGGGCATGAAAAGAAAAGCCATAAGGCAGTAAGTATTTACAGAAATTCAGGGAGATGTCATTATATAAGGTGTCCCTGCAAGAAGTTTACCCTCAGAAAAAACAGGAGGAAAAAGAATGAAAACTAAAAAAGAAATATTGAGAGAAATAAATGCGATGTATCCAATAAGAATTAAAAGAAATTATTATGACAAAGAAAAAGCAAAAGAAAATTATCAAGAGAAAAAAAAGTTAGAATTAATTAAACATAAAGAAAATTGTAGAGAGGAAAATTGTCCTTTAAAATGAAAGCATTAAAGACATTTACAATAAGAATTAGATATGCAGATTATCTTTATTTAAAGAAAATCATAAAGCCAGAAAGCGAAGACGAAAGTTTTCTCCACTGGTTTTATAGAGTAAGGCAGTATGTTGAGAGGGTACAGAATGAGGATTAAATTACAAATAAAAGAAATAGAAGATATGGATTATAGTAAATTTGAGGAATTAATAAGTATTCTTAAACGGGGAGGTTGGGATATTGAAACATATAAAACATCTTTAGATGAAGGTATAAAATATTTTATTGTAAAATGAAAACTAAAGAAGAACTTTGTTTATGCGGACATGAAAAAAGAAACCATGAATTGTATGAAGAAAGTTGTATTATAGATGAATGTCCATGCAACGAATTCAAACAAAGAGATTTGTTTATCCTGAAGAAAAAATTAAAGAAGCTGTTAGAAATTTCGGAGAGAAATTAACATGATGGACTATGATGATTTTATGGAACTATTATTCAGGATTTTTCTGCCTATAGCCCTGTCCTTTTGCATACTCTTGATGATTTATGTGACCGTGAGGATATTAACATGACAGAAAAAACACAGATTCAATTAAATAAAACAGGAGGTAAAACAAAATGGAACAAAAAACTTTAAAACAAAATGCACTGGCTTATGAAAGCCGAAGCGTTGGGAACATAGCAGATTTGCCAAAAGTTTCAATAGACCTTCAGACAGAAGATAGAGAAGGAACTAATGACGAAGGAAAAACTTTTCAGTATAAAGTTGTTGTCATTGATGGACAGGAATATAGAGTTCCTGTTTCTGTGCTTAAAAGCTTGAAAGCAATTTTAGAGGATAGTCCTAACCTTAAATATTTTAAAGTTAAGAAAACAGGACAAGGTATGAATACCGAATATACGGTTATACCTTTGGTTTAACTTTACTTTAAACCCCTATGCCAATAGGGGTTTTTATAATCAAAGAAAATGATGTCCAAAATGAAAGTTGCTATATATTGTAGAGTTAGCAGAGGAGATTTAAACCCAGAAAATCAAAAATTGCAATTAGAAAATCACGCTAAACTTAAAGGATGGGAATATGAGGTTTTTGAAGAAATTGAAAGCACAAGAAAAACAAGACCAATTAAAGAGAAAATATTAGATGGGATAAGACATGGAAAGTTTGATGGTATTTTAATTTATAAATTAGATAGATGGGCAAGAAGTTTGCAGGAGCTTATAATGAATGTAACGGAAATAACCAACAGAGGAAAACAATTTATTGTATTAACTCAACCATTTGACACAACAAGCTCTTCTGGGATATTTATGATGCAAATATTGGGTGCTTTTGCGGAATTTGAGAGAGAAATAATCAGGGAAAGAACTATAACTGGTCTGGAAAGAGCAAGAAGTAAAGGTATTAAACTAGGCAGACCAAGAAAGGCGGTTAAAAAACATGGGAGGATTTACTCTTTACAGGAAATTGCTAAAAATACGGGCGTTTAAAATGTTAATATAAATGAATGAAAGGAGGTAAATAAAAAATGTTTGGAAGAAAGGTAGGAAGACCAAAAATATTGGAAGAATCTCAAAAAGTTCAAGAAGTTGAAATACCAAAAAATTATCAACAAGAAAAACAACCAGATGTGTTTGATGTTTTAGATGAAGAAGAAATTTTTAATTTAGCACTTTGGCATATTAGGAAAGGTTATTCTTTATTGGGGCAACTTCAAGTTTCTGCAAAGTAAAGATTTAAATATGTTGTTGTTGTTGTTTTAGTATGAAAATTAGGTGTCCTAAATGTGATCATGAATGGGAAAGTAAGTCCCAGCTTGGTTTTATTATTTGTGCAAGTTGCGGATATAAAATAAAAAGATTTTCTAAATCTAAAAATTTAAACGGAGGTAAAAATGGGGGAAATAGTTTTAAAGAACGCAGTCAAGCGTGAACCAGGTTATCTTTATTACATAGACAGGACAGGAAACGTTTGTAAAGCAAAGATGAAACATGGTGGAAAAAAGAAAAAACAATAATAAAAAATGGCTGAAATTTTAGGTGTAGATATTCCGACGCCAGAAATAAATTTAACAGGAATTATTTCATCAACTTGGATTTATGTATTTATAATTGTTATTATAGGGATCATTCTTATAACTTTAGTTTCAGTTCTTTTGTTTTTTAAAACGTATAATAGGAAAGTTGTTTTTTTTGAAAATATTTCTGGATTAGGTTATCAACCAACTGTTAAAACAAGAGCAAGAATTATCAAACTTGGAATTAGCGGAGAAGAAATTTTAAAGACTTTTGCTGGAGGATACTTTCTTACAGCAGATGGCAAGAAAATGGGGAAGAGAACTTACTGGTTTGCAAAGGCACAAGATGGATATTTTTATAATGTTGTTTTGGGGGATATTGACACCAAATTAAATATGCTTGATATTGAGCCAGTTGAGAGAGACGTAAGAATGTTTCACGTCGCACTTGATAGACTCAGCCACGATACTTATGGCAAAACAAGTTTTCTTCAAAAATATGGAATCCATTTAATGTTATTTTTATTTTTAATTGTTTTGATTTTTGGGATGTGGTTTATAATTGGGAAAATAGGAAAAGCTGTTGAACCATTATCTCAAACAAATGAAGCAAGTTTAAAGATTGTAGAAGCCAACGAAAAGGTTGTTACTAAGTTAGATAATATTTTGAGAGGTATGGGAAGACTTTCAAATGAAGAAGAAGGACAAGGAGGTTCTGGATTAATTCCTGTAGAATAAAATGGAAATAAAATTTTGTAAAATATGCAAGAAAAAACTCCCGCTAACAATATTCGGATTTGGCGTCGGAGAAAGAGTTTATGAATTTGAAGACGGAAGTTATTGTGAAATTTGTGCAAGATTAATTGTAAATAAAAGGAGAAAGAAATGATAACCGAAATTATTTTGGGTTTTTTGTTTATAATAATTTTTGCTTTTTTAATATCAGCGAATTTGCCTGTTGAATTATTAGTCGTTGCAATTATAGTTTTAATTTTATTTTTCTGGTCTATTTGGTTTAGAATAACAACAGGAAGATATATGAAAAAATATTCATATGATAATGACATCTCAAGAAAAGGTGGAGAAAAATTCGGAGAATTTAAAACTACAAGAGGAGAATCAGTTATTCCAAAAGCAGTTGGCGTTATATCAAGACCTCCAGAACCTGCAAAACGAATCTTACTTCCGACAGCAAATTCTGATAAGCTTGGAAAGGATAGCCGTCGCCATAGAATCATCTTCACAAGAAGAAAATAAATGAACACAGAAACAAAAGAAAAACTTTTGAATTATTTAATGCTAATTGGAATTGTATTAATTTTTTTATCTGGAATTTTTGTTGCACTAGATTATTTTATGAATCAGAAAAACGAATGCTTGTCTAGTCCACTTGTATTTGGTGCAAGACAATTAACAGAAAATTATGGATATGAATTTAATGGCTATGGTTTTTTTAATGTTCCTTCTAATATAAATAGCCCGAAGATTTCTTTTAACTCAACTGACTTAACTATAGTTAATTAATTAACAATTGTTAAGTTTTTGAAGGACTAAATACTTAAATTGTTTTGTTGTATAAGGGGGGTTTGAAAGGAATCTTCTGTAAGTGTGGTATTATTTCCTTTATTTTCTCTTAGTTTTTTCCAATTTTCTACCTTTTTTATGGCTCTCCATACAGTAGTTAAACCTTTTTCTTCTTCTTTTGCTATTTTTTCCATTGATATCTTCTCTTTCTTATTTTTATAATACCATTCAAGCTCAATATCATCAGGCATTTCAACTTTAACTTTGCCTGAAAGCTTATCAAGTTCTTTATCGTAGGATTCTGTTAGCTCTTTTAGATATTTGTTTTTCTTTTGTTCGTATGCTTCAGTTAAATAGGCGGAAGGCATAGAAAAAGCGAACCTCTTTACTTTTTTTGTAGTGCCACCAACTTTTATTATGGGATATTTTTGATATATCTTTCCTGTGCTTTGATTTACCTGATGAAACTTTGGTTTGCATTTATTTATCTTTGTTTTAAAATCTATTCCAGCACTTTCAAATGAATAGTGCATTAATAATCTCGCTTGTTTGTTTAGCATAGACAAATAAGGTAGGTTAAAAAAGATTCCAATGTTCATACTACGAAAACTTTGCAGAACATAAGTCATCATCTTGGAAATTCTTTGCTGAAAATCTAATGAACCCAAATTTGCACCAGCTTCTTCAAAGATTATTATTTCTCCACGTCGTAATTTATGCGAAGCGAGAAGTTTCATAGCGGAAGGAACACCAAAGCAAATATTTTCAACGGGGAACGGCTCTTTGAAATGATGTTGATACCACAATTCTGCTTTTCTTAAATCTCTGTAAGATTTTCCAGAACCAGTTGCTCCAAGTTCTGCTCCTAAAACATTTTTATTGTTCCTTATCAATCTGCTTTCTAACCACTTAATAAAAATCTCTCCTTCTTGTCCTGTTTTAAATTGAATTGCTCTTCCCATCACGCCTCATAAAATTCTTCTCTATAATAATCTTTTCTTTTTGTAAGTTTTTTTAATTCAGCGACGATATTTCTGTAAGCACTTACTTTTTCAATTAAGTATTCAACGTAATAAGGGAAGAACTGGTTTAAAACTCCTTCTCTTATAACAACTCCTTTATTCTTCGTTAGATTTTGTTTAACATTATAATTTATTTTTTCCCATTCTATTTTTTGTAATCCTAAAAATATTTTTTTGTTTTTTTCTAGCTTATCTTTTATATTTTTTATATTGGTGTTAGCTTCATTATCTAAGTCATCTGAAATAATCATCATTAATGTTTCAACTGTTTCAATAAAAGTTAATCTTGTATCTGGGATATAAGTTTCCATAACATTCCCGAACTTATCTCTTTTTTTATTAACCCATCCCTCTCTCATTTCAACACAACCAGCTTCAATACATTTCTTTAATGCAATCATAATAAGTTGGCTGTGAGAAAAAGCTTCTCCAGACTTTCCTCCTTTATAAGTATCTGGATCAATAATCTCAATTTCGCTGTCATCCATTAAAAGTAATGATACAGAAAACTATTTAAAGTTTGCGTTATTCTTTCTATTACAAAAAATGTAACAATGTAACAAAATGCAAACAAAAGTTTATTTGGGTTTAACGTTAGGAATGTTTTTGGTTGGTTTTGCTGTAGCTTTAGGTTATGGTTATACCGACGCCAATACTGGCTCTCAAGTTTATTTTAATGAGCAGGGAAAAATAATTGGGGTTGAAGATGAAGTTCTGCAAATGTCAAGGTATCCGACTTCACAAGAGAAAATTGAAAACAAATATCTTCCTATGAGTTCCGAAAAAACTTTAGGAGAATGTTTAACTGATAAGGGAGTAATATTCTATGGAGCTTATTGGTGTCCTCATTGTGCAAGACAGAAAGAATTATTTGGGGATGATATTTCTAATGTAAATTATTTTGAATGTGAAGATGAAAAGCAAACCTGTATTGATGTAGGAATTAAGGCATATCCTACTTGGAAGATAAATGGGGAGTTGTATTCAGGAGTTAGAACTCTTGAAGAACTTTCAGAACTTTCAGGATGTCCAATTTAATTTAAGGGGAAAAAGTGGTTACGTTAAGAAGAAGTACAAATCCATTTAAAAGAAGAAGCGAAACAGTTGGTGGTATGTCAACTCCTACTGGCTCTGTTTTAGTTACTTCTTCTGGAAGAATTGTTGGTTCTACTACACCTGAAGTTTATGCTGCTGGACAAGTTGCCCGAGCGAGAAGGTCAGGTGGCGGAGGCGGTGGCGAAGGAGGAAGTACTGTTGGTGGAATGTCCACAACTTCTGGGGAGGTTTTAGTAACACCAGAAGGAAAATATGCAAGTGTTCCAGAAAGAACTCAACAGCAAAGAGCTGCAATACTTTCTGCAAGAGATAAACAAACTGCTAAACAATTCTCAGGTAGAGTCACCGAATATTCTAAAACACAATTTGCATCTAAACCAGATGTAACTAGATATTATGTTCGTGGTCAGGAAACAGGTAGAATTGAAACAACTCCAAGTGGAGAACAAGTTGCTGTTGTAAGTCAACCATCAAAATTTCAATTTCAAAGAAAAGAATCTCAAGCAACAATCCAAGAGCAAGTTGCATTTAGCCAAACGGGTGCAGATATTTTAGAATCAACTCAATTTTCAGCTCCGTCTTTATTTGAAGAAGAACCGATGTCAAGATTACCACAATCACAAGTTCAAAGAGCAGGAGTTGAAAAAGGATTTTATTCTGTAAAAGATTTTTTCACAGGAGAAACAGCTTTAAGAAAAGAATTGCTTGGAGAAAGATTAACCACATCTGAAAAGCTATCCAGCTTTCTTACTGGTTCTTATGTTGAAGCTGCTGCAATAAAAGGCGGAGGAAGATTGCAAACTGGTTTTGTTCCAATAACTCCTTTAGTAAGTTTTGGAACAACAAGATTAGCTTTTTTAGGAACATCTCAAAGGCAAACAAAGACAGGAGAAATAATAACCAAGGTTTTTTTTATGACTAATAAAGAAAAAGGAATCGCTAAATCTATTTCTCAAGTAATTGGAAAAGGAAACAAACCTATTTTTGTCAGAACAGAATCAGTTGGAAAAATTATAAAGACTGGAATAAAAGTTCCAACAGGAAAAATAGTGAACATACCAACAAGAACTTTTGCTTCAAGAGAAGTTGGAGCAGTTATTCAAAGAGGGAATAAATTTATTCAGCTTGGAGTCGGAAGAGTTGCTCCAAAAGTTAAAAGATTTGGATTTGAATTTACTGGAAAATTTAAACAGCAAATTGTCCCATTTAAAACAGTATCGGCTGGACTTACAAAAGGAAAATATACTATTTCTGCTGGAACACTTCAATCTAGATTAGGAACAGTAAAAGGTCTTGGCATTATAAAAAGCATTTCAACGCCAACTGTAAATGTTGAGATTGTTGGGAGAGCATCAAAAATTTCAAATGTAGCTTTGAAAAGACTTGCGTTACAGCAAACTATGAAAAGCGTATCAACAGGAGTTGTTAAAGCTCCAAAAATAAATTTAGCTTCTGTTATTCAACCAGTTGTTTTAACAAGAGTAACGCAAGTTAAAACTATAGCAATTACCAAACCTGTTTCTATTACCAAACAGATTACAAGACAAACAACAAGGCAGACAACAATTCCAAAATTAATACAAGTTCAAACACAGAAACAAATGCAAAAAGTAAGTAGTGCATCACTACAAAAGTTAAGTCAGTCTTCCATAACAAAGGAAATAACTAAATTAAATCAACCTTCCATAACAAAGGAAAGAACAAAACTTGCACAACCACAAAGATATGTATTAAAACAATCACAGAAATTAAAGCAAGTTCAAAGACTTATTCAAGTTCAAAGAGCAACATCAAGACAAGGACTTGCATTTAGAATAATGCCTAAAATTCCAAAAACTCCAATTTCTTTAATTCCATTCTTCATAAAGAAAAAGAAAGAAACAATTTCCCCCTTTGGTAAATTCCCAGTTCAGCTTCGTAGATTTGGAAAGTTTAAAACTATTGGATTTGGAAGAACGCCAGAAGAAGCATTTACTATTGGAAAAGAAAAAGCATCTAAAACTCTTGGAGTTACATTTAAAGTTTTGGGAATAACAAAGCAGCCAAAGTATATTCCTGGATTTAAAACCAAATCAACTAAGGAAGGAACTTTGTTTATGGAACTTCCAAAATATAGATTGTCAAAGAGAACAGAAGTCAAGGAGATTCAATTCTTTAAAGGAATGAAAGGAGGGAAGAAAAGAAGTTATGAGATTAAGTAAAAAATGACAGAAGAATTTGATAAGCTAGCACAACAAATTGGATTGCATGGACAAATTGGGCAACAAGCAGCAACTTCAGCAGCAGCTCAGTATTACATTGAAGAAAAGGAAAAGTCAATAGCAGAAGCTCAGCTTGAAGTTGAATCTACTCTTGAAAGAATTTATCATAAAATAAAGCAGGATACCTATAAAGATGTTGGAGAAGGAAGAATGGATTGGGTTTCATTAAAAGACGAAAAGAAAAGGATACTTACTGAAGAAGGGGTTGAAAGAATTATGCAGTCTATGGGATTTTATATTAATAAAGAAAACTTATTATCTAATTTTAGTGAAGAACAAATCAATAGAATTATGCTTACATTTAGATTGGCTCTTAGTGCAAACTTCTATATGAAATACGCTACAATATTTAGACAGCCCACACTTGAAGAATGTAAAAACATTCTGCAAAAAAGGTTGGATGAGCGTAAAGAAATAAAAATGTTTGCTTCTGAAATTATGGGATTAAAACCAAATGAAGAAGAAATTGAAGGAGAAATATTAAAAGAAGTTGAAAATAAAATTGAAAAGGAACTGCAAAAAATAAGGGAAGAAAAGAGAAGGGAAAATTTAAGGGAATGGGAATTACTATTTGAAGAGTTATCTCAGATGATTTTTGCAACTCTTAATAGAGCTTGGAAAGGGGAAGAAAGAGGATCGTTAAGAAGGCATACAAATATATCAGAGGTATTAGGAAGAACATCTCCCATTCAACAAGAGGGCGGGAGATTCAAATGGCTAAGAAGTTAGTTTATCTTTTTGCATTAGTCTTATTATTTATTAGTTTTATTTCATCACAGCAAAGCAGTCTTGGAACTTTTAAGCAATATGAAAACATAACCCTTGTTCAGACTTGTGCAAGTTGCACTTATAATAATGTAACTAATGTAATTCTTCCTAATTCAACGATAATAATTATGAATAAGGCAATGACTAAAACTGGTTCTTTTTATAATTATTCTTTTGATAAAACAGATTTGCTTGGGGATTATATTGTTAATGGTATTGGAAACATAGATGGCAACGATACCGTTTGGGTTTATAATTTTAAGATAACTTATAATGGAAAAGAATTGTCTTCTTCAAGTTCTACATTTTACATAATTCTATTTGCTATTTTTGTTCTTTTATTTTTCTTAACTGTTTATGGAATAAATAAACTTCCTGGCTCAAACGCAAAAGATGAAGAAGGAAGGATAATTCAGATAAGTTACTTGAAATATCTTAGGTCAACTTTATGGTTTGTCTGCTGGATGTTAATTGTTGCTATATTTTATATCTCTTCAAATCTTTCTTTTGCGTATCTTGAAGATACTTTGGTTGCAAATTTCTTCTTTACATTATTTAAAATTTCATTCGGGCTTTCTGCTCCAATAGTTGTTGTATGGTTTATCTGGATATTTGTTAGAATATTTGATGATAAAAAAATTAAAGGATTATGGGAAAGGGGAATGTATTAAAATGACTACAAAAAAGAATGCATCACCACAAAGATTGGATTCGGAATTTATAAGAGAAATGAAAGAACTTGCAAAGATTAGATACTTAAAAAATCTTGCAACAAAAGAGCCATCATTCAGTGAGATGACTCATCTATTAAGAAGAACGCAGGGTTGGAATTTAAGCAAAGAAGAATTAAAACTTAAACCAAAAAAGGAGAGTCTATGAAATGTAATTTATGCCAAAGAGAAATTAATACTAAAAAAGAGAGATATGTTCATATAGAAGATTGGGAAAAAAATAAATTGATTAAAGATGTTTGGTGTCATAATCAATGTTTTAATAAAGCGATGAATAAAAACTTAACCGAATTAGAAAAACAAGCAAAAGTTATGCTTAACAGAGCAGAAGGAATTTTTAATATGATGGGAATAGAACAACAAAAGGAGTTTGTAATATGAACAAATTAAAGAAAGATAAGAGGGGAGTAATTGGGATTATCTTATTTTTTGTAGTGCTATTTTTAATTTTAATAATAGGATTTATAGGAGCTATGGCTATTGGAATTATTGATTTAGCAACAGATACTTTAATGCCTTTAACGGATGAATTTGGAATAGTAGAAGGAAATAATGTAACACAAGCAGCAGAATTTACTCTTAATCCTGTAAATACTTTTGTTCAAGCACTGCCCTGGATTGTTGGATTTGGTTATGTTACAGCTTTAATTTTTTCAATAGTGTTTGTTGTATTTTATAATTATAATCCTCATCCAGCTTTTATAGGAATTTATTTTATGCTTATGATACTTCTTATATTTGGTTCAATAATTATGAGCAATATGTACCAAGATATTTATTCAATGAATGATGAGATAGGAACAAGATTGCAAGAACAAACTCTACTTTCTTATATGATTTTATATTCCCCATTCATATTTACTATAATTGGATTTGTTGCTGGTATTTATTTATTTGCAGTAAACAAAGATAATTCGGGGGGTTATCCAGGAATATGAAAAAAAACTCTTTATTAGAAGCCCAACAGCAAACGAAAATGGTTTGGGTAATGATATTCTTCATAGGATTTTTAATGGTTTTCAATATAAAAAATATTAATGCTATTGATTGGGATAATGTCAAAAGTTATAATTCCAATAATCAAGAAGTAACAATAAAGAATTTATTTGGATTAGGAAATGAAATTGCAACAATACAACTTCTTACTCCTCACGAGAATTTTGTTATGCCTGGAAAGGATAGATTAGTTGCAGAACTTTATTTTGATGTAAATCAAAATAGTATGAATTATAATAATATTTTCAAATTAATGGAATTTTATAACAAGAGAAGCAACAGCAAAATAGATAAGCCATTAACTTACAAATATAAATCAAAAACGGGAACAATAAATATTCCAGTATATAAAAAAATTTGTGGGGCTACCTCTAATGGAACGCAATGTGAATTAAAATTAATTGGATATAAAACAGAAGACACTTACTCTTGGATTGAAATAACAAATAATGATTTTAAAAATCTTCCAAGCAACCAATTAATTATTGGGATATTTTCAGATGTTGGAGAAAAAGATTATGTTGAATGGATACCAACCTTTTTTGGTGTTAGAATAAACGAATGGGCTATCTGGACATCCAGTTTAAACAATGGATTAGCATTATATTATGATGGAAATTCAACAATAGATTTAGTATACGGAATTTATAACTTAACAAATAGAGAGGGGTCTCCGACTTATGGAAGTACCACTGGTTGTTTGCTTGGACAGTGTATTGCACTAACAACAAATAATAACTTTAAAGTTAAAGAAAGTTTAGTTACAAACTGGGGGGCTGGAAATGTTACAGTGAATTTTTGGGCTAATATGACTAATGGAGATATAACTCTTGTCATGACAGTTGCAAGAGCAACCCCTGGAGCAGAAACTACTAATAATGGATTTATTGCAGTAGGGGATAATTCAGTTCAAAACTGGTATGAAGGAAGTGCTTTAACAGGAACTACAACAGCAACACAAGGACAAACAGATGGAACTTATTATATGCATACTTGGACAAGAAATGATAGTGGATGGGGTAAATGGTATATTAATGGAACATTAATTGTGCAAGGGCAATCAAGCATGACTAATGGGCAAAGCAATGTTTCTTTTGGAAGTAGCTTTGGTGGTGGGGAAGATATGATTGGAAGTTTTGATGAAATTTCCTTTTGGAATAGGACATTATTACAAACAGAAATAATTGATTTGTATAATAATAAGGAAGGATTAACTTATGATAAAAGTCCAGGAGGTATAGGTATAAGCTTAATTTCTCCAACAAGCAATTCAAACTTATTTACAAGAACAATTGATTTTTTAGTAAATGTTTCTGATCCAAATGAAGTTGGAGTAAAAAATGTTACTTTGTTAATCAATAATGTGATTAACGAAACAAACATTTCTGGATTAACGGGCGTCTATAATTTTTCAATCCCCCTTGCTTATGCAAATTATAATTGGTCAGCAAACGCATACTCTGTTATAGAAGTTTCAGCTACAAGTGAAATAAGAGCATTTGAAAGTAATTCTCTTTTTGTAATTAATGAAACTTATGATAGTCAAATTACAGAAGGATTGTCGTCAATATTTTTAATTTCCGTTGCAACAAACGGGTCTGACATTTCAATAGCTACTTTAAAATATAATTCCACTGATTACTCTGGAACAATTAATGATCATGGGAATAATAATTTTACAATAAGCAGATCAATAGCTTCTCCTTTCATAACTGCTAATACAAATATTTCTTTTTATTGGACAATCGTGCAAAAAGGAGGGAACTCTATTAATCGTAGTGAAGCAAACCAGACAATAATAAATATTGAGGCAGATGACTGCACTTCTTTCACAAACAGATTATATAACTTTTCATTAGAAGATGAAAAAGAAAAAATAATAATAAATAAATCCATCAATGCAACAGGAAGAATTAATTTTCAATTATACAATTCTGATTTAACAACCCAAGTAATAAACTTTTCAAAATTATATAATCAAACAAATACCTTCCTGATTTGTTTGAATAATAATTTATCTTCCAACGAAAACTTTTTTGGTGATTTGCAAATCCAATATGAAGCAAATGGATATGAATCAGAATTGTATCACATTCAAAACACAACTATAAATTCTACAAAGTTTTATACAAATATTACCCTTTATGATTTAAATAGCACTGACTCTCAAGTATTCAAAATAATATATAAAGATTCTGCTTTCCTTCCTGTTACAAATGCTTTAATTGAAATTCAGAGAAAATATATTGACGAGGGACTTTTTAGAATAGTTGAAATTCCAAAGACAGATGATAACGGGGAAACAACGGCACATTTAGTTTTAAACAAGATCGTTTATAACCTTAAAGTTATTAAATATGGAGTAATCTTAGCAACTTTTAATAATGTTATTGCAGTATGCCAGACACCTTTAGTAAGTCCCTGTGAAATAAATCTCAACGCTTTTTCAGAATCATTAATTGTTCCAGATTATGAAGAAGAAGAAGACTTTAATTTTACTTTAGGGTTTAATAGCACTTTAAGAATTGTATCAAGCAACTTTGTTATTCCAAGTGGAAATCAATCAAACATTACCCTTCAAGTAATAAAAGAAGATGCACTTGGAACATCAATTTGTACAGATGAATTGATTTCTTCTTCAGGAATTTTAACCTGTACTGTTCCAAACAGTTTTGGAAATTCAACTATTCTTGCAAAATTATTAAGAGATGGAAATGTTCAAGCACAGGGACAATTAAAAATAAATCAAACCCCTTCTGATATTTATGGCGGCGTTGCTGTGATTCTTGCTTTATTAATAATGATTACTCTATTAGGTGCGGGTATAAACTCAAACCCCATAATCACAATACTATTTTTTATGGTGGGAATTATATTATTGTTCGCATTAAATCTTGTAGCAAATAATGGATTTATCGGAGCAACAGCAACAATTTTATGGTTAATAGTTGCAATAATTTTATTAATTATAAAAGGAGGAAGAAGAAGCTAATGGGAGGACAATTACAGCTTACAATTGCATTAATATTAATAGGATTATTTACATTCGCTATAATTAATTTCGCAGTTAATTTTGCAGATGATAATAACTCTCCAGTAAATTTAGCAGATGATCCAGAACTATCTTCTTTAAACACACAATCACAAAGTAAAATTTCAACTTTCAGTGATGAAGCTGAAAGCAGTTATTCTTCAATAATAGATACTCCAATAGCTCCTGGAAGTGATGTTCCTAGAAGTGCAGGAGTATTTGCTATAACTCCTTTAAATGCTATTTCAGTTGTAAAAAACATTTTATCTATTGGTTATTTAAAAATATTTGGAACTGGAGCAGGATTTGGAATTTTTTTAGGGGCTTTGATTGCAATAATAAGTTTTGCAATAGGGTTATATATATGGAAAACTATAAGGGGGCAACCAGATTAAAATGATATTTTTAGATTATTTGTATAATCTTCCAAACAAAACAACAGGAATAGATGATATAGTTGTTCAAACAATTACCGCTGTTCCTGGATTTACTCCTTTGCTTTTGCTTTTTGTTTTCTTCACTGTTTTTATTGGAGGAATAACAAGGCAAAATGCAAAGACAGGAAACGCTGATTATGCAATGTGGTCTACTATTGCCTCTCTTTCAACATTTATGATTGCTTTAATTATGACTTTAATAGAAGGATTAATAAGATTAGATTGGTTGGTTATCGTTGTAGTTATAACAATCTTTTCTGGGGTGTGGCTATTTTTAGATAGAAAACAAAGTGAAGTATAAAAGTGTTACATTGTAACACTGCAAACAAAGATTTAAATATAACCTTTAGTTTATAAATTTAATGTATTACAATTATATTTTTATAGAAATGAAAGGAGGTATAAAAAGATGAAAAATATTCTAAAAAATAGAAAAGGACAAACTGGGGGTTTAGTTACTGGATTAATCTTCGGTGTTGCTAGCTTAATCATTGGAGTAATAATTGCTTTTGTTATTGTTTCAACATTAACTACCTCTAACTTATTAACCGCAAACACACTTGAAGACAACGCTACCGATAGATTAGTCGCAAACTTTACAGTTGGTGTAGACAATATATCTGGAAAAATTCCAACTATCTTACTGGTGGCTGCAATAGTTTTAATCCTTGGTGTATTAGCT
>C687J35021_10001840_pt1 | contig 15563 bp, 15 predicted proteins | sample RifCSPhighO2_12_FD_35021 | JGI IMG/M metagenome (IMG submission 35021)
CTGCGTTCGTTCCTGTTCGAGCCGTTCAAGATTCCGTCCGGCTCCATGATCCCCACCTTGCGCGTGGGTGACCTCATCCTGGTGAACAAATTCCACTACGGCATCCGCCTGCCCGTGTTCAACACCAAGTTGATTGCGAACAATGAGCCGCAGCGTGGTGATGTGATGGTGTTCCGCTATCCCCCGCAACCCAGCCTGGACTACATCAAGCGTGTGGTGGGGGTCCCAGGCGATGAGGTGTCCTACCTCAACAAGCAACTGAGCATCAACGGCCAGCCCGTGCCGCGCAGCCAGGAGCCTGAGTTCTTTGACAGCGATGTCATGCGTTACGCCAAACAGTTCGGGGAAAGCCTGGGGGGACGAAACTACAAGACCCTGAATGACGAAGACCGGCCGGCCTTCGTCTCGGGCACCACGGAGTTCGCCTACAAGGACAATTGCCGCTATTCGGTGGAGGGTGTGGTCTGCAAAGTGCCTGACGGGCACTATTTCATGATGGGCGACAATCGGGACAACTCCCTGGATTCGCGCTACTGGGGCTTTGTGCCCGAGGCCAACATTGTGGGCAAAGCCTTCTTCGTCTGGATGAATTTCGGGGATCTTGGGCGCATCGGATCGTTTGAGTGAGTTTGACCACCTTTGGAGAAAAGAACCATGAAACTGAAGCAAGGGCAACAAGGCTTGACATTTTTTGGCTTGCTGATCGTCGGCATCCTGCTGGCCTTCGCAGGCGTGATCTTCGCGCAGCTGGTGCCCACCTATATCGAGTTCATGGCGGTGGAGAAAGCGGTTCAAAAGGCATCAGAGGGCACCACCGTGGCCGAGGTGCGCAGCATTTTTGACAAGGCGGCTCAGATTGATGACATCACCACCATCACCGGCAAAGATCTGGAAGTGAGCAAGCAGGGTGACCGGGTGGTGGTTTCGTTCGACTACCAGCGCGAAATCCCACTGATGGGCCCGGCCTACCTGGTGATGAAGTACACGGGCAGCTCCAAGTGAGCAGGGNCCTGTGCAAAGGGTGCTGCCTGATTTGAACCCGGAACTCATCGCGCTGCAAAAGCGCCTCCAGCACCCGTTTNCCAATCCGCGCCTGCTGGAGCGTGCGCTGACCCATCGCAGCTTCACGTCCGACCACAACGAGCGACTGGAGTTTNTGGGCGACTCGGTGCTCAATCTGGCCATTTCCGGCCTGCTGTTTGAAAAACTCAGCCAGCTGCCCGAGGGCGATCTCTCGCGGGTGCGGGCGAACCTGGTCAAGCAGGACACGCTGTTCCAGATCGCATCCGTGCTCGGACTCTCTGCTTGCCTGCGCCTGGGCGATGGTGAAAAGCGCTCCGGGGGTCACAAGCGGCCGTCGATCCTGGCTGATGCGCTCGAAGCCATCATCGGTGCGGTGTACCTGGATGCGGGCTTCGAGGTGGCTGCCGCGATGGTGCGCAGGCTTTATGGCGATGTCGAACTGAATGCCCAGATGAGCGCCATGGGCAAGGACCCGAAGACCGAATTGCAGGAGTGGCTGCAGGCGCGCAAAATGAAGCTGCCGGTCTACCGCGTGGTGGCCACCTTGGGTGAAGCCCATAAACAGACGTTTGATGTGGAATGCACCGTGACGGAAACCGGCCGCAGCGAACGTGGCATCGGTGCTTCGCGTCGCGCGGGTGAGCAGGCCGCAGCGGCGGCCATGTTGCAGCACCTCATGGCGGAGTGACCCGCCTCCCCGTTCCCGAAACACGCCGCTTGCGCCAATTCTCTCTTTGCACCTGGCGTTGACCCGTCAGCACGAATCCATGTCCCGAAAATCCGTTCCCAAGTCCGCACCGTCACAGCCTGTCGAGGCCGTTGCCAATCCCGAGCTCGACGCCATGCTGGCCCGGGCCCTGGGGAAACCCGGCGAGGCTGAATCAGCCGAACCCGAGGCGGCGGTGCTCGAGCCTGTGCCTGTTGAACCGGCGGCTCAGCATTGCGGCTTCGTGGCCATCGTGGGCAAGCCCAACGTGGGCAAATCGACCTTGCTCAATGCGCTGGTGGGCCAGAAAGTCAGCATCACCTCGCGCAAGGCGCAGACCACACGGCACCGCATCACCGGTTACCGCACCGTCGGGCCGACGCAGTTTGTGTTCGTGGACACACCGGGTTTCCAGACCCGGCATGGCAACGCGCTGAACCGGGCACTCAACAAGACCGTGCTGGGCGCGGTGAACGATGTGGACCTGATCCTGTTCGTGGTGGAGGCCGGGCATTTCAACCTGGCCGATGCGAAGGTGCTGGACCTGCTGCCGGTGAACGTGCCTGTGGTGCTGCTGGCCAACAAATTCGATCTGGTGCACCGGCGTGGCGACCTCGCGCCCTGGCTGCGCTCCATGCAGGAGCGCCACGCGTTTGCCGAGTTCGTGCCGATGTCGGCCAAGAACACCAAGGACATCCAGCGCCTGTTTGCGATCTGCGAAAAATACCTGCCGCTGCAACCCTGGATGCACGATCCCGAAGAGCTCACCGACCGCAGCGAGCGCTTCATGGCCAGCGAGATGGTGCGCGAAAAGCTCTTCCGCCTGACCGGCGACGAGCTGCCCTACACCTCCACCGTCATCATCGACAAGTTCGAGCAGGAAGGTCAGCTCAGGCGCATCGCAGCCACCATCGTGGTGGAGCGCGATGGTCACAAGGGCATGGTGATCGGCGACAAGGGCGAGAAGCTCAAGCGCATCGGCACCGAGGCGCGTCAGGAACTGGAGAAACTCTGGGATTGCAAGGTGTTTCTGGAGTTGTGGGTCAAAGTGCGTTCGGGCTGGGCCGATGACGATGCGCGCGTGCGCTCGTTTGGCTACGAGTGAAGTCTCCGCAAGCGAACCATGGCCACGCGCCGGTTTTCTGAAGAACCTGCTTTCGTCCTGCACCGCTACGACTGGAGCGAGTCCAGCCTGGTGCTGGAAGTGTTCACACGCCACCATGGCCGGATTGCGCTGGTGGCCAAAGGGGTCAAACGACCCACCTCCCAATTCCGCCCGGTGCTGCTGCCGTTGCAACCGCTGCACCTGAGCTGGGGTGGTGACGCCGAGGTGCGCACGCTCAAGTCCGCCCAGTGGCAGGGCGGGCATGTCATGCCCACCGGCGAAGCGCTGCTTTCCGGCTGTTATCTCAACGAACTGCTCATGCGCCTGCTGGCCCGTGACGATCCGCACGCCGCCTTGTACGACCACTACACGCTGGCGGTGCAGTTGCTGGCGGAGCGGGCCGATGCCCAACAGCTCATCCTGCGTGCGTTCGAGTTGCTGCTGTTGCGCGACATTGGCCTGCTGCCCGATCTGGCGCACGAGGGCAATACGCTGGCGCCCTTGCAGGACGGGGTGTTTTACGTGCTGGGTCCGGAAAGTGGTCTTCGTGCGGCCCATGAGGACGATACCCATGCACTGTCCGGGGAGCAGTGGTGCTCGCTCCAGATCGCGCTGGACGAGGCCGATCCCCTCATCGCCACCTTGCGCGCCTGTGTCGGTTGCCAGCAGGCGCTGCAGCCGCAGTTGCGCAACCTGCTGCACTACCATAGCGGCGTGCGGGTGTTCAAGACCCGCCAGCTGATGCTGGATGTGCAGGCCATGGGCCGACCTCGCGCATCGCCCGAAGCGGCTTCCACCAACCTCCAGACCACGCCATGACCAGGGCTTCCATTTCCCGCACCGCGCTGTCGGTCAACCTCAACAAGGTCGCCCTGGTGCGCAACACCCGGCACCTGGGTATCCCGTCGGTCACTCGGGCGGCCAGCTTGTGCCTGCAGGCCGGGGCACACGGCATCACCGTGCATCCCCGTCCCGATGAGCGACACATCCGGCCCCACGATGTGTTCGATCTGGCGGAACTGCTCAAGGCCTGGCCCGATCGCGAATACAACATCGAAGGCAACCCGTTTCACAACCTCATGGATGTCGCGCGCGAGGTGAAGGCGAAGGGTCTGCCGCTGCACCAGCTGACCTTCGTGCCCGACAGCGAAGGCCAGTTCACCAGCGATCACGGCTGGACCTTCCCGCAGGATGCCGAGCGCCTTCAGGCCGTGGTGGCCGAAGCCCGTGCCCTGGGCGCGCGCGTGAGCCTGTTCATGGACGCCGAACCCGCGCAGATGGCCGCGGCCAAGGCCGTGGGTGCGGACCGGGTGGAGCTCTACACCGAACCCTACGCCGCCGCATGGCACACGCCTGAACGCGCTGCGCAGCTCGAACGCTTTCGCGCCGCCGCGCAGGCCGCTCTGGATGCGGGCCTCGGTGTCAACGCCGGACACGACCTCAACCGTGACAACCTCACGGATTTCCTGCGCGCTGTACCGGGCGTGAGCGAGGTGTCGATCGGTCACGCGTTGATCGCCGATGCGCTGGAGCTGGGCTATGCAGCAACCATCGCTGACTACAACCGTTGCATTCACGAGGCGTTCGCCTGACCCACCCATGATCTTCGGCATTGGTACCGATATCTGCGACATCCGACGCATCTCGGCGACCTTCGAACGCCAGGGTGAGCGGTTCGCACGCAAGGTGCTCAGCGACGCCGAATTCNTCGTCTGGCAGCGGCGCAGCGCGCGNTGGCCGCACCGCGGCCTGAGCTACCTCGCGACGCGTTTTTCAGCCAAGGAAGCGTTTTCCAAGGCCATTGGTCTGGGCATGCGTTTGCCCATGACCTGGCGGCGCTGTGAAATCGCCAACCTGCCCAGCGGCCAGCCCGTGATCGTGTTGCACGACGATCTCAAGACCTGGTTTGAAGCGCAGGGATTGCGTGCCCATGTGACCGTGACAGACGAGACCGACTACGCCGCCAGCTTTGTGGTGGTTGAGAAGGACGATGCCCACACCCCACCCGCCGGGCCCGCGAGTTCCGCCCCAGTGCGACCTGGCCACGAAACCTGACCACCTGCCTGCACAAGAAATGCATCAACACGCCCCACTCATCATCGATGTCGCTGGCCACAGCCTCACCACCGCCGAACGCCAGCGCCTGGCCCATCCCCTGGTGGGCGGTGTCATCCTGTTTGCCCGCAACTGGCAGGATCGCGCGCAGCTGACCCGACTGTGCCGCCAGATCAAGGCCGTGCGACCCGACCTGCTGATTGCGGTGGATCACGAAGGCGGGCGCGTGCAGCGCTTTCGCACCGACGGTTTCACCCACCTGCCGCCCATGGCAGCCTTCGGCGCATTGTGGCTGTCGGCGCCGAAAAAAGGCGAAGGTGAGGGCGGTCCCGCGATGCGCGCTTCCAACGCCGCCACGGCCGCTGGCTATGTGCTCGGTGCCGAGTTGCGTGCATGCGGCGTCGACCTGAGTTTCACCCCGGTGCTGGATCTGGATTACGGTGAAAGTTCGGTCATCGGCGACCGCGCCTTCGCACGCGATCCGCGCGTGGTCACCGTGCTGGCGCAGGCCCTGATGTTGGGCCTGCAGCAGAGCGGCATGGGCAACTGCGGCAAACACTTTCCAGGACACGGTTTTGTGAAGGCCGACTCGCACCTGGCCATCCCGGTGGATAAACGCAGCCTCAAGGCCATCCTGGCAGAAGACGCCGCACCCTATGGCTGGCTGTCCAGCGGCCTGCAAGCCGTGATGCCGGCTCACGTGATCTATCCCAAGGTGGACGGTCGGCCAGCCGGGTTTTCGCAGCGCTGGTTGCAGGACGTTCTTCGCCACCAGCTGGGTTTCACCGGCGCCATCTTCAGCGACGACCTCAGCATGGAAGCGGCGCGCCACATCGACGGGTGCGACGTGAGCTTCGCCGAAGCCGCGCTGGCCGCACTGTCCGCGGGGGGGGACATGGTGGTGTTGTGCAACCAGTCGGTGGTGGATGGTGGGTCGCCGATCGATGCCGCCATCGAGGACCTGTCCAAAGCGGTGATTGAAGGCCGCTGGCAGCCCAATCCCGCCAGCGAAGAACGCCGCCTGGCGCTGCTGCCGCATGCTGCAGGCATGGACTGGGACTCTCTGATGGTCAGCGAGCGCTACATGCACGCACTGAGCACTTTGCCGTAACTCCCTGCGCCGCTGCGTGCTTTTTCAGTTTCAGCGTTCGACGCCGAGCTTGTCGAGCAGATCGGAAATGAGTTCGAGGCGCAGCATCGGGTTGTCCAGCGTCATCAACCGGTGTTTGAGTTCGGCGGGCGCGGGCAGAAGCTCGGCCCAGCGGTTGGCCACCCAGCCGCTGTCGTCCCATTGGTAGGGCGGTTGCAGCGGCAGCTCGTTCATGTCGTCGGGCTCGCGTTCCTGCAGGTTGTGCAGCAGGCGCTGCAGCGCATCGCGTGTGGGCGCGAGATGTTCGGGCACGGGGATCACGGGCTCCGCGTCGTCAAGTTGCACGTCGCCCACCCAAAGGCCGTGCGGCAGTTGGTGGCTGGCGGTCACATGAAAGCGCTGCAGGCCGCGGCAGTGAATCACCAGCAATCCGGGCTGCGGCCGCTCCAGCTGTTCGATGCGCGCCAGCGTGCCCACCGGGTAAAACACCTCACGCGCAAATGCATCGCCGTGGGCCGGGGCCTTGGGATCGATGCGCCGCACTTCGCTGCCCTCTGACAGGCAGACCACACCGAAAGGCGCGCCGGCCTTGTGGCAACGGCTGATCATGTCGAGGTAGCGCACTTCAAAAATGCGCAAGGGCATCCAGCCGCCCGGAAACAGGACGGTCTGCAGCGGAAACAGGGGCAGTTGCGACAGCGCCAGCGGAGCTGCCTCCGGTGTTTCCTTCAATCGGCAACCACCGCGTCGGCACTCTGGCGCTGCAGCATGGCGAGGCAGCTGGCCACCGTGGTGCGCAGTTCGCGCCGGTCGCAGATGAAGTCGACCGCGCCCTTGGTGATCAGGAACTCGGCGCGCTGGAAGCCTTCGGGCAACTTTACGCGCACGGTGTTCTCGATCACGCGCGGGCCGGCAAAGCCGATCAGCGCCTTGGGCTCGGCGATCACCACGTCGCCCACGAAGGCGAAGCCGGCCGACACGCCGCCCATGGTCGGGTCGGTCAGCACGCTGATGTAGGGCAGGCCCTTCTTGGCCAGACGGGTGAGCGCGGCGTTGGTCTTGGCCATCTGCATCAACGAGAGCAGACCTTCCTGCATGCGCGCGCCGCCGGTGGCGGTGAAGCAGACGAAGGGCACCTTCTGGGCAATGGATTCCTCGACGCCGCGCACGAAACGCTCACCCACCACCGAGCCCATGGAGCCGCCCATGAAGTCGAACTCGAAGCAGGCCGCCACCAGGCTGACGCCTTGCACCGCACCACCGATGACGACCAGCGCGTCGGTTTCACCCGTGGTCTCCAGCGCTTCTTTCAGGCGCTCCGGGTACTTGCGGCTGTCCTTGAACTTCAGGGCGTCGACCGGCAGCACCTCCTGACCGATTTCATAACGGCCTTCAGCGTCCATGAAGGCGTTGAGGCGTGCGCGCGCGCCGATGCGGTGGTGGTGGCTGCAGTGCGGGCAGACGTTCTGGTTTTTCTCCAGATCGGTCTTGTAGAGCACGGCCTCGCAGCTCGGACACTTGATCCACAGGCCCTCGGGCACGCTGCGGCGCTCGGTCGGGTCGGTGTGGGTGATTTTGGGAGGGAGCAGTTTTTCGAGCCAGGACATAGGGTCTCCTTCGCTGGTTGCCGGGCACGGGTGGCCCGGCGAAGTGGTCGAATTATGCGTCCAGCGCTTTTCGTATGGTGCGCAGGAAATGCATGGCGACCGTCACCACTTTTTCATGTGGCTCGTTCTCGATCAGCTGGATGATCTTGCTGCCGATCACCACCGCGTCGGCGGTCTTGCCAATGGCCTTGGCGGTCTCGGCATCGCGGATGCCAAAGCCCACGCCCACCGGTACGCTCACATGCGCGCGGATGCGCGGCAGCATGGCTTCAACCTGGCCCACGTCCAACGTGCCAGCGCCGGTCACGCCCTTGAGCGACACGTAGTACACGTAGCCGCTGGCCACGCGTGCCACCTGCGCCATGCGCTCGTCGGTGCTGGTGGGTGCCAGCAGGAAGATCAGGTCCATGTTGGCGGTACGCAGGGCGGCGGCGAAGTCCTCGCATTCTTCCGGCGGGTAGTCCACCACCAGTACGCCGTCCACGCCCGCAGCCGAGGCATCGCGCACGAAGCTGCCGGCGCCGTGTTTCTGGTCGTAGCGCTCGATCGGGTTGGCGTAACCCATCAACACCACGGGCGTGGTGGCGTTGCGTTCGCGGAAGGTCTTCACCATGGCGATGACCTGGGTCAGTCCGATGCCCAGCGCCAGCGCGCGGTCGCCCGCCTTCTGGATCACCGGGCCGTCGGCCGACGGGTCGGAGAACGGCACGCCCAGTTCGATCACGTCGGCACCAGCTTCCACCATGCCGTGCATGAGATCGGGCGTGATGTCGGCATACGGGAAGCCGGCGGTGACGAAGGGGATCAGTGCCTTGCGGTTTTGCGCCTTCAATTCGGCGAAGGATTTTTCGATACGGCTCATTTGGTCACCTTGATGGTGGCGGTTTCCATGCCGCCTTTGACGGACTGCCCACGGCAACTCGGTCGGCAATAAAAATCGGCATTCGACAGGTCGGCCACGGTGCCGATGTCTTTGTCGCCCCGACCCGAGAGGTTGACCAGGATCGATTGCGTGGGCTTCATGGTCCTGGCCAGCTTCATGGCGTAGGCCACGGCGTGGCTCGATTCGAGTGCCGGGATGATGCCTTCGGTGCGGCACAGGTAGTGGAAGGCTTCCAGCGCTTCCTTGTCGGTGATGCCGACGTACTCGGCGCGACCGATGTCCTTCAAGAAGGCGTGCTCGGGGCCGACGCCAGGGTAGTCCAGGCCCGCGCTCACGCTGTGTGTCTCGGTGACCTGGCCGTTGTCGTCCTGCAGCACATAGGTGCGGTTGCCATGCAGCACGCCGGGGCTGCCCTTCTGCAGCGAGGCCGAGTGTTTGCCGCTCTCCAGGCCTTCACCCGCCGCTTCCACGCCGATCAGGCGCGTGGCGGCGTGGTCGATGTACGGGTAGAAGATGCCCATGGCGTTGCTGCCGCCGCCCACGCAGGCAACCACCACATCGGGCTGTTCGCCCGAGCAACCGGCGGCTTTGAGCATCTCCGGCATCTGCACCAGGCATTCTTCGCCGATCACGCTCTGGAAGTCGCGCACCATCATCGGGTAGGGGTGTGGGCCGGCCACGGTGCCGATGATGTAGAAGGTGTTGTCCACGTTGGCGACCCAGTCGCGCATGGCTTCGTTGAGCGCGTCTTTCAGCGTCTTGCTGCCGCTCTCCACCGGCACCACGGTGGCCCCGAGCAGCTTCATGCGGTAGACGTTGGGGCTCTGGCGCTTCACGTCTTCGCTGCCCATATAGACCACACATTCGAGACCGTAGCGGGCGCAGATGGTGGCGGTGGCCACGCCGTGTTGGCCAGCGCCGGTCTCGGCGATCACACGCGGCTTGCCCATGCGCTTGGCGAGCATGGCCTGGCCGATGGTGTTGTTGACCTTGTGGGCGCCGGTGTGGTTGAGGTCTTCGCGCTTCAGGAAGATCTGCGCGCCGCCTTGCTCGCGGCTCATGCGCGCGGCGTGGTAGACCGGAGAAGGGCGGCCCACGAAGTGCGCGAGTTCGCTTTTGAATTCGGCGAGGAACTCGGGGTCGTGCTGGTATTTCGCGTAGGCGGCCTTGAGCTCGTTGATGGCGTGCGTGAGCGTCTCGCTCACGAAACTGCCACCGTAGATGCCGAAGTGGCCGCGGGCGTCGGGTTGCTGGTAGGTGTCCATGGGTTTCTCGGTGCTATGGCCCGAGCGACCCGGAAACGGGTTCAGCTCGGACGGGATAAGAGGGTGTCTGCCGCGCGAACGGCGGCGACGAATGCGTGGATCTTGTCGGCGCCTTTGATGCCTTTCGACACCTCGACACCGGAACTCACGTCAACGGCCCAGGGCCGTACGCGGCTGATGCCATCGATCACGTTTGCAGGCGTGAGTCCACCAGACAAAACGAGGCGAGAGCTGGCGTTTAGAAGCGGATGTGACCAAGGGAAAGCGTTCCAGTCGAATGATTGACCTCCGCCGCCAAATCCCTCGACATGTGCGTCGAGCAAGATGGCCTGGGCGGCAGAAAAGTCTTGCGCGTATTTTAGGAGATCAAAGCCCGCCCCGGCGGCGCCGGTGGGTATGCGCGCCGCGCGCAGGAACGGGCGGCCAGCGGCCAGACAGTCATCGGGTGTTTCGTCGCCGTGGAATTGCAGCAGGGCATTGGGCACGGCAGCAGTACCCTGGGCGATGAATTCGGGGCTGGCGTTCACGAACAACAGCACCGGTGTGACGAAAGCCGGCAAGCGGCACGCCAGTTCACCAGCACGCTCCGGCGACACGAAGCGCGGGCTCTGGGGGTAGAGCACGAAACCGACCGCGTCCACACCGGCCTGGACGGCGGTGTCCACGTCGGATTCACGAGTCAGGCCACAGATCTTGATGCGAGTTCGAAAGGGTTTCATCAGCAGAAGTGACTTGTTCAAGGACGCAGCGGAACCGGCTTTGCCGGGCCGCCAGTGTCGCCCCCTTGAGGGGGTGGCGCGAAGCGCCGCGGGGGTGGGTCAGGGAAGCCAGTCGAACGCCGGTGTGCGCGTGGGCAGGCCCAGCGATTGATCGTACACGGGACCCAGAAAATACAGCCCGTCCGGGGAGAAGGTGGGCGCCGCCGCGTCGCGGCTTTTCGCCGCCAGCACCTCGGCCATCCAGCCCACCGGGCGGTTGCCGCTGCCAATGGCGATCAGGCAGCCCATGATGTTGCGGATCATGTGGTGCAGGAAGGCGGATGCTTCGAACTCGAAGCGCCAGTAGGCGCCGCGCCGCGTGATGTCGATGCGTTGCATCAGCTTGACGGGGCTGTGAGCCTGGCATGCCGAGGCCCGAAACGAGGTGAAGTCGTGTTCACCCACCAGCGCCTGCGCCGCCTGCTGCATGGATTCCAGCTGAAGCGGCCGGAACACCCAGCCCACCTGGCCATGGTCGATGCTGGNTCTGACCGGGGATTCAAGCAGCACATAGGCGTAGCGGCGCGAGCGGGCGCTGGCACGGGCGTGAAAGCTGGCTGGCACGCGTTGCGCCCATTGCACGGCGATGTCGGGTGGCAGAAAGCGGTTGGTGCCGCGCACCCAGGCGTTGTCCGGTCGGACGACCGGGGTGTCGAAATGCACCACCTGCATGAGTCCGTGCACGCCGGCATCGGTGCGTCCGGCACACAGCGTGCTGACTTTGTCGAGCGCTGTGAATTCGGTCAGAGCCCGTTCCAGCCGGTCCTGCACCGTGCGGCCGCTGGGTTGACTCTGCCAGCCATCGTAGGCATGGCCGTGGTAGCTGACCCCCAGCGCGATACGCACAGACGGCGCTTCATGGGGTGAAGCGCCGTCAGATGTGGCCGTGATCAAAGGTGAATGCAGACCGCGGGCTTGTGTCAGGCGAGGTCGGCCAGGAAGGTGCCTGCCTTGGTTCGCAGAGTGCCGGAGGCTTCGGCCAACACTTCTTCGGCCAGTGATCGCGCGCCTTCGAGGTCACCGATGGCCCGGAATTCTTCGGCCAGGGACAGCTTGGTTTCCAGCGGATTTTCTGCACTCAGTCTGTTGGGTTCTTCACCCGTGGCTGGCTCAGGCTCACTCAACTCCAGTTCAATGTCGCTCAGGTCAAAGGACAGCAGTTCGGCCGTGGGCGGATTGGCTGTGGATGTGCCGTGGTCCTGCCCGTTGCTGCTCTGCACGGATGGCGATGAGGGTTCATCAAAATCGAACGCCGGCAGCACTTCGCTGTCGTCAAATGTGGGCTGTTCCGCCGAAGCGACCACGGGTTTCGCCGTTGGCGCTGGCGACGACAAAGGCACGGGTTCCGAGGGGAAATCCAGGTCAAAGTCCATCGGACGGGAGGCCAGATCGCTGACCTCGCTGGGAGCGCTGGTGAGCGCCTCCGTTTGTGCCAGATCGTCCAGGCTGGACATCTGGGCTTCCACCCGGGCGGGCATTTGCAGCGCGGCCGGCGCCGAAGGTTCATCCAGCCCGATGTCCAGGTCAAGGTCAAGACCGAGGTCGGCGTCAGCGTCGGCGCCAAGGGGTGCACCGGGGGTGGTGTGTTGTGAGAGCGTGCTGTTGCCAAAGGGAATCGTGTTGTTGGCGCTACTTGCAACAACAGCGCCCGGTTTGGCCGCCGGACTGCCGCCAGGCTGGTACAGCGGATTGTTCGGATCCAGTTCTTTGCCCAGACCGCAGGCGTGTTCCCACTCAGCCCCTTGCCCCTGGGTGAGACCGTAGGCTTCGGTGGCCACCACTTCAAAAGCCTTGGTGTCCCGGCGCTTGGCGTAGATCTCCAGCAACTTGTTGTGGATGGCCACGCGTGTGGGGGTGCTGCGCATGGCCTCCTTGAGGATCTCTTCGGCCTGAAGGTCGCGACCGTAGGCCAGGTAGACGTCGGCCTCGGCAACAGGATCCACGTCACCCGCGGCGTCCAGTTGGCTGGGCGAGTAAACCATGGAGGAGCCCGAGGCCGACGCTTCGGCGGTATCGATGCGCTGACCACCGCTGGAGCCAAAGAACGAGTCGGGTTGCAGCCGGCTTTCGAGGAAGGAGCTGTCCGCGGCCGACGTCTTCTTGCGCTGGCGCATGCGGTACAGGCCCAGACCGGCAAGCAGTGCGAGCAATCCACCGGCCGCAGGCAGCACGAATGGGTTGCCCAGCAACTGTCCCATGAAAGATGGTTCATCGACTGCCGGAACAGGCATCGGTGCAGCAGGTTTGGGCGTAGGTGCCGGGGCAGGCGTTTGTGCAACGGGCGGCGCCGGCGGTTCAACGGGTGCGGTGGGGGTCGCGGGCGCAGGTGTCACTGCAGGCGTTGCAACCACTTCCGGGGTAACCGCCGCCGGCTTCGGCGCGTCCGGCGCAGCCGGAGCGCTGCCAGCGGCAGCCGCTGGCGCTGCGGCTGGAGCGATCTTGTTCAGCTCTTCAATGTTGCGGGAGAGTTCGGCCACCCGGGTTGATGCTTCGCCTGCGCGACGATCCTCTGCGATCTTGGCTTCCGGTGCGGACTGACCTGGCGCGGCACCCTTGGACAGCGTCAGCTTGTCCTGGGTTGCAGGCGCTGGCTTCTGGTCCTGGACTTCGGCCTGCACACGACCCGCGGCTTGCCGGTCTGCGGCGGCGACCTCGGCTGCGGGGACGCGGCTCGCCAGTCGACGGCGGAATTCGTTGAAATCGCTGCTCTGCGCCGCGATGATCTGGCGCGCCTCGCCGCTTGGCGTGGCCGTTGCAGCCGTCTCATCGGGCAGCTCCACCAGGGAACCTGCCTTGATTCGGTTGATGTTGCCGCCAATGAAGGCATTGGGGTTGGCCCGCAGCATGGCCACGAGCATCTGATCGAGAGACACATTGGCGGGCAGGTTGCTGGCCGCAATGCGGCCGGCGGTGTCACCTGCCTTGACCCGCAGACGCGAGGCGCTGCCAGCGTCGGCATCGGGCGCGGCAGATGCCGGTGCGGCCGGACGCGGGGCAGGGGCGGGAGCTGGTGCGGCGGGTGCGCGGGCGACCGGGGCAGAGACAGCCTCTGGTGGCCGGACGGCCGCAGTCGATGGCGCAGCAGGCGGAGTGACCGGTGCAGGCGTCGTCTGTGCTGTCACTGCGGGCGCCAAAGGTGCTGGCACGGGCGGACGCAGGTTGGGGGGGTCAAACAACAGCGTGTAGTCGCGCACAATGCGGCCCGATGCCCAGTTGGCCTCCAGGATCATGTCCATGAAAGGCTCATTGACTGGGCGGCTGCCTGTCAGGCGCAGGAAAGCTCGGCCATCGGGGCGGCGCTGCAGAACGACCTGAAGGTCGGCCAGCGCAGCATTGAAGTCCATGCCGGCTGCGCGGAACGCACCTGCCGCCGCAAGGCCCACACGCAGACTGGCCGATTCCTCAGCCGTGATTTCAAGGACATCGACCTCGGCCCGCAGGGGCTCCCCCAAAGCCGATTGCACCACCATGCGCCCCAGTGCCAGGGCTTGAGCATCGCTGGCCTGCAGCAGGCCGGTGCACAAAACCACCGCGGCAGCTATTGCGTGTAACCGCGCAAGTCCTTTTGAACCGGTATCGCCGGCGGTGGCGCAGGTTCGGATGGATGGTGTGTGGCGGGTGTGAATTGGCACGTTGACCTCGACGTAAAAAACCGAGAATTGACCATAACATCAACGCATTACGGTGACAAGCTGAGAATTCGCTTGAGTTTCCCGGCTTGCGTGTGGCGCGCGTTCAACCCCCGCGGGCGTTGTTGTTGCACAACGGGAAGTGGACCTCGGCGGAAGCCCACAACCGTTCCTCCCATCACGAACTCAGGCGTCCAGCAGGATACGCAGCATGCGGCGCAGCGGTTCGGCAGCGCCCCACAACAACTGGTCGCCGATGGTGAAGGCACCCACATATTCCGGGCCCATCGCCAGCTTGCGGATGCGACCCACAGGAATCGTCATGGTGCCGGTGACCGCCACGGGCGTCAGGTCCTGGATGGTGGCTTCGCGGGTGTTGGGCACCACTTTGACCCACTGATTGTCCGCCGCGATCATGGCTTCGATATCGGCTGTCGGCACGTCTTTCTTGAGCTTGAAGGTCAGCGCCTGACTGTGGCAGCGCATAGCACCCACGCGCACGCAGAAACCGTCAACCGGGATGGCGGCCGAGCCGAAGCCCTCGCCCATGCCGAGGATCTTGTTGGTTTCGGCCATGCCCTTCCACTCTTCCTTGGACATGCCGTTGCCCAGGTCCTTGTCGATCCAGGGGATCAGCGAACCTCCCAGCGGCACGCCGAAGTTGGCCGTCTCGGCGCCGGTCAGGCTGCGCTGCTTGGCAATCACCTTGCGGTCGATCTCCAGGATGGCGCTCTTGGGGTCGTCCAGCAGGGCCTTCACTTCGGCGTTCAGCGTGCCGTACTGCGTCAGCAGTTCGCGCATGTGCTGGGCGCCACCACCTGAGGCGGCCTGGTAGGTCTGGGTGCTCATCCACTCGACCAGACCGGCTTTGTACAGCGCGCCCACGCCCATCAGCATGCAGCTCACGGTGCAGTTGCCGCCAACCCAGTTCTTGCCGCCATTGGCCAGCGCGTCCTTGATCACCGGCATGTTCACTGGGTCGAGGATGATGACGGCATCCTTTTCCATGCGCAGCGTGGAGGCGGCGTCGATCCAGTGGCCGTTCCAGCCTGCGGCGCGCAGCTTGGGAAACACCTCGCTGGTGTAGTCGCCACCCTGGGCGGTGATGATGATGTCGCAGCGCTTGAGGGCAGCGATGTCGTGCGCGTCCTGCAGCGTGGCCTCGTTCTTCGCCATCGCCGGGGCCTTGCCGCCGGCGTTCGAGGTGGAGAAAAACAGCGGCTCGATCAGGTCGAAGTCGCTTTCCGCGACCATGCGATCCATCAACACCGAGCCAACCATGCCGCGCCAGCCGACCAAACCAACCAACTTGCTCATTTCAAACGCCCTTTCAAGTAGATAAAACAGGTCCAGACCAGACCGACTTGCCCGGCTCGTCTGGCCGGGGAGGGCGCACGACGAACCAGGCTGGATCAGCCCTTAATGGTCGTGGTTTTGATGGT
>C687J35021_10001851_pt1 | contig 15470 bp, 22 predicted proteins | sample RifCSPhighO2_12_FD_35021 | JGI IMG/M metagenome (IMG submission 35021)
ACCGTACACCCGAATCCTGGCAAAAACTCTTTATAGAAATTTACGGCCAGATTCCAAAAGAACGGCAAATGGCGCAATTCGTCAAAAGCTACGCTAGTTCGGTGGCGAAAGAAGTTGCAGGGATGGATAGTCCCGTAAAAGACGCGCCAAAGGCACAGAAAACCCCTGCATGGCACTGGAATAGCGGAATCGGCGCAAACCCCACCTTTCAAGAACCGGACGCTACAAACGCAGATGTAGGCGAAAGTGGGTAGGTGGAGGAAGCGTTTAATAAATTCCGTATTTGCTTATTTTTCGAAAATAAATAATAATTATATTAGTTCCAATAAGAAAAATTCATAACTTGATAAAAGTATGCCAGTGTAGTCATCCCGAGTTTGGCTATCTGGCGAAGTGATCGGCTCTTTTGAATAAACTGCTTTTTTCGTTTCTCGACTTTCGAAAATGGCATGTACTCATTTTTTTGAGCTGATCGCTTCGCTAGGTGGCTAAAAATAAAATAAAAACAAAATAAATAAATTATGTTGAATCTTCCACAGGGTTACGAAAAAATGGATCAAAATACTAAAAATCAATTTTTAGTTATTGCCATAACCGAACAACTGGATAAAAACGCCCTAGACACGTCCAGTTTGCGGAACCTAGTGAATACACTACTTGAGCAAGTAAAGACGCAAGGGACGGCTTTTGTGCGTAATAGCGAGGCATTGCTGAAGCTGGATGCGAGGTTGAAAGTGTTTGAAACGCCACTAGTAGCCGTTTCGCCAGTTATTTTGCCGATGAACAAGAGCTGGCTAGCCAAATTATTGAATAAATGAAAACGCAAACTTATTTAATTTTAATTCTGCTCGGTTTGTCTTTATGGTTCGGAGTAGAGAATTACAAGTTACGGAAGAATACGGATAATCCAGCCACGCTTGATTCATACTTAGAGCAAATTGTCAGCATGAAGAAGACTGTAGATAAATTAACGAACGATTGTTTAATCCGACCGTAAAATGCCATTTATCGGCGCTGATGATCAGATAAATTTATTCCAGAAAGATCAGATAAATAAGTTAAATTCCGAAGTCAAATGTAAATTAGCGCCTTCGGCAATTCATGGTATAGGAGTATTCGCGATTTTTGACATAAAAAAGGGGCAGAAACTTTATTGTATTCCTCCCTCAATGAATCGAGTTTTTTATACTGTTTCTTGGAGCAATTTAAATAAATTATGGCCAGAGGTTAAAGAATTGATTTTATCTAGGTGGCCGTCAATAATCAATGGTAGTTTATTTTTACATCCTAATGATGAGGTTTGGCTAGCGAGTTGGATCAACCATTCGGATTCGCCGAATTATGATCAAGAATCTGATACCGCAATTAAAGATATTAAAGCCGGAGAGGAGATAACCGAATCCTATCGAATAATGGATAACGCGGAGAAAATTTATCCTTTTTTACGAAGTAGGGTATAATTGGGGTATGGAAGAAAAGGAAATCAAACGAGGGAAAAACGGATTGCCTATTCCCGGCCCCGGAAGACCAGAGGGACTGAAGAATGATCCTATTAAAAAGGCGAGAAAACAGCTTATCGAAGAATATAAAGACGCTTTAGCGGAAGCATTGCCTGATATAAATCCAGTTCTGGTAGCAAAAGCCGTCGGTGGAGATATTCAAGCGATCAAAGAAGTTAATGATGTTATCGTTGAGAAAGCTACTAGGAACACCGACATAACTACTGGAGGCAAACCATTTCCACTTTTAGGAGGACAATCAAAGAATGGCAAAAATAACAACAGCGACTCGGAAGTTGCTGAAATTGAAGAAGAAGATTAGAGCGGTTAGCGGCGGCACTGGAGCGAGTAAAACATATTCAATCATGATGATCTTGATTGATTACGCCCAATCTTCTTCTAACGAAAAAATCGATGTAGTTTCCGAAAGTAATCCCCACCTTGAAGATGGGGCTATTCGCGATTTCAAAGAAATTATGATTAGTCAAAGATATTGGAATGATGAACGTTGGAACGAAACAAAGCATATTTACACTTTTGAAACTGGCTCGGTGTTAAAGTTTTTATCTTTTGATAAAATGGGTAAAGCCCACGGCCCCCGTCGCGATGTGCTTTTTCTGAATGAATGTAATTACTTGCCTTATAACACCGTAGATCAACTCATTACAAGGACAAGAAAAATCGTTTGGATGGATTGGAACCCCAGTGAAGAATTTTGGTACTACACTGAAATTCAAGGTAAAAGAGAAGATGTTGATTTTGAGAAATTAACTTATCTTGATAATGAAGCTCTAACTAAAGAAGAAATAGCGGAAATTGAATCTCACAAGAATAACGTTAATTGGTGGAGAGTCTACGGCCTCGGTGAATTAGGTGAAATATTAAGTCGTATTTACACCGGCTGGAAAACAGTTGATGAAATCCCACATGAGGCCCGCTTGGAGCGCTACGGATTAGATTTTGGGTATACGAACGATCCCACAGCCGTCGTGTCAATCTGGTATTTTAACGGAGGATATATTCTCAAAGAAGAAATATACCGTAAAGGAATGAGCAATAAAGATATTGCTAATTTTTTTCAGTCTATACCGGAGAAATTGATCATTGCCGACAGCGCCGAGCCAAAGAGCATAGACGAATTACGAAATTACGGACTTAATGTCATGCCGGCACAGAAAGGCAAGGACAGCGTGAGACAAGGGATACAGCTAATTCAAGATCAGCCAATCAGCATGACTAAGGCGAGCATCAACTTGATTAAAGAATATCGTAATTATTTGTGGATGACAGACAAAAATGGTAAAATAATAAATGAACCGGTAGATTTTAATAATCATCTGATGGATAGTTGTAGATACGCAATGTCCACTCTCGCTCGCATAGAGCCACCAAAAACCTATTTTGACCGAATCTGGGCGAAAGAATTGGAAGCGCCGGGAGATAAGCCAACTTTAAATTTAGGCCGTTAGATGTTATAATAATAAAAATGTTGCAACCTCTCTCGAATAATCTCCTAATCGAAGGAATAGAAAAGCAAAGTGCTTTTGGTATTATTATTCCCGAAACGGCCAGGAAAGGCCGGCCAGAAACGGGCAAAGTTGTTGCTGTCGGGCCGAAGGTAGCCGATGTGAAAATAGGAGATAAAGTTTTAATCAAGGGTTATATGACGGACGAATTATCAATAAACGATAAAAAATATCTTGTATGTCAGGAAGACGCGGTTATAGCGATAATCCAAGATTAAAAATAAAAAATGATCCGCCACTTTTGCGATAATTGTCAGGAAGAAATAAAGGATCAGGATTTTAGGTTTGAGGCAAGGATAAGCGAAATCAAAGTAGTATCTCAATTATTAAAAGGAATTTTGAATCAGAAGCCACAACTAGAACAAAAAGAAATTCACTTGGATAAAAAATGTTATGATATTAAATTCAAATAAAGGCCGCTAATAAAATAAAAATATAAAATGCCCAAAGGAAATAAACCATATGGCGGAACTAAGGTAGTAAAGGTCAAGATAGTTAAACCAAAAAAGAAAAAATAATCATGGCGGAAAGGTATAATTTTATTAGTTACAGGGACAGATACAATTTGAAACCGAAAGCCGAGCCATTGATAGATAAAGAGGTTTCGCAGATAGTTGGTAAGAAAGTTCATGTGAACGATCCGCGGCTGATTAAGTTGGTGATTAAGTGGAGAGCAAATAAGAATCCCGATAACGTGGACAATTATTTACATGATGAAAATAAGAGAGCGGAGCTGAAGCAAGTTTTTAATTCATAATTGTGGTATACTTAACACAATGACTAAAGCAATAGCCGTTCTTGAAATGGCGGGTAATACCTATGACGGTGAGGGAGAAACGATCTTTGACGCTCTTAAAGCTATTCCCTTGGAATATACGCAGATTAAAGCGAAAGGAACTTTAAAAGTGTCTAAAGACGGGAAATCTTTTGAGCGTTTATTTACCTTATTGCCTCTTCGCCGATTTTTCGCCAATAAAATATATAAAGAACATTGGGCGCATCAGGTCGAGCAATTTCTAAAATAGAAAATAAAACTGGGACCAGACATGATAATTGCCAAATATATTCGAGTTCGTAACTACGGAACGCAACGCTTTTAAGAAACCCATCAATATCACAGATGGCTGGTCTTGGGGGATGCAGGAGCATATAAATCGTTCTTTCCTTTATAAGAACAGCCAATTTACCGTTTCTAACGAAAATCGCGACAAGCGTCCTTTTAATAATATCGTCCGGCCTATTCTAAATGTTCAATACCGGACTGAAGGTTTTGACGTGAAGGACATTGAGATTTATGTCAATAATTCTGATAACTACCATAAGTCTCTACTGGTTCGTAAGTTCCACGATAAGTGGGCCTTGAAACACGGAATGGATACTTTCATTGATGAATTAGTAGAAAGCTATGTTGATTATGGAGGAGTCCTAGTGAAGAAAGTAGACGGCGTGCGGCCGGAAGTTATTGACTTAAAGACGATAGCATTTTGCGATCAAACGAATATCTTATCCGGTCCATTCGCCATTCGTCATCAGATGTCCCCCGACGAATTGCGCGGTATGGCGGACGCCGGCTGGGGCAAGATTGAAAAGGGAGCGACGATCGACCTGGAAACGCTTATCCGTTTATCGGAGAAAACTAAAGAGAACAGCGACAATAATCAAAAGACAAATACGCCCGGGAAATATACCGAGATATTTGAACTTCACGGAACATTCCCGGAATCTTGGTTGAAAAAAGAAAAGAAAGCGGAAGACGAGACGGAAGAAGCAAAGTATGTCAGCCAGGTCCAAGTTGTCGCTTTTTATAAAAATGATAAAGACGAGGACATTGGCGTAGTTCTATTCGCCGCCAGAGAACCGAAATTGCCTTTTAAGTTTCTTAACAGAGATAAGGTTGCCGGCCGCGCTTTGGGATTCGGCGGCATAGAGGAGTTGTTTGAACACCAGGTTTGGACGAATTACAGCGAGCTTCAGATTATGGAGATGCTGGAGTTAGCTTCTAAAGTCTTTTACAAGACTACCGATAGCCGGTTTAAGACTCGTAATAATATCTCGCAGCGAGCTACCGGTACCGTCTTTGACTTACAAGCTGGAACGGATATTGGCCAGTTAGACACGACTCCTCGTAATATCAATATCTTTGAAAACGCCAATCAGAAATGGGAACGGCGAGCGCAGATTATGGGAGCGGCAAGCGAGTTGATGTTGAACGAATCTCCGACATCGGGAACTCCCTTTAAGTCAGTGGAAGCCCAGCTTATTGAGGGACATTCGCTCCACGCTTGGCGAAAAGGAAAGATTGCCTCTTTCTTAGATGAAATATATCGGGATTGGATATTGCCGCAATTATCTAAAGAAATCGTCAAAGGAGATAAGTTTATGGTTGAGCTTTCCATGGATGAATTACAGGATGTTATGGAGCGGGTATCCACTAATTTTGCTCGTAGAACAATGAAAGAAAAGGTACTCAATGGAGAAAATCTACTCCCCGATGAAGAGGCAATTCTTAAAGAAGAAATGCGTCAGGAGTTTGCCAAAGGCGGAAGAAATCGTTTTATAGAAATTCTTAAAGATGAGTTCAAAGATGATGAGTTGGAAATTAAAACTTCCATTGTTGGAAAACAGCGCAATTCTGCGCAATTTACTGATAAATTGGTCAATTTATTTAGACAAGTAGTTTCAGCTCCTCAAATTCTACAAGACCCTTATATGGGAAAATTATTTAATCAAATACTTGAGGCAAGTAACCTTTCTCCGATAATGTTCGGCATGCAATCAACATCCTTAAAACAACCAATGGGGGCGAATCAACCCGTTGAACAGAGAGTGGCAACAACTACTTAATATGCCTACTGGAATTTATATAAGATCGATAGAACATAGAAAAAATCTTAGTTTATCAAAAATGGGCAATACCAATGGTTTCAAAAAAGGTGAAAAGAAACCGCCATTTTCAGAAGAGCATAAAGCAAAACTGGCAGTAACGGGATTTAAAAAAGGACATAAAACTTGGAATAAAGGCAAGAAAGGTATTTTGATTGGACCAAATAAAGGAAAGAAGTTCTCAAAAGAGTGGCGAGAGAAATTAAGTAAAAGCCACGTTGGCTTAATGGTGAAAGAAAAAAATGTTAATTGGAAAGGAGGGATAACGCCGATAGTTCAACAAATAAGAAAATCATTTGAAATGAAACAATGGCGTAAGGCTGTATTTGAACGAGACGATTATCGCTGTATTGGTTGTGGTATCAAGAGCGGTGAAGGTAAGGCAATAATTTTACAAGCCGATCATATTTTACCTTTTGCTCAATTCCCTCGTCTTCGTTTTGATTTAAATAATGGAAGAACTCTTTGCGTGTCATGTCATCAGCAAACAGATACCTATATGGGAAGAATGAGGAAATTTTCTCTCGAAGGCCGTCCAATAATACACTTAACACTATAATGTTATCTCCTATTCAAATAGACCGGCTCCAACATATACTCGGTGATGAATCTTTGCTTAAAATCATTGAGCAAGTTTTTGATTCTACGCTAGACAATAATATGCCACAGGTTCACTTTTTAGACAGCAATAAAAGGCTCGGAGAGAAGTATCGTAGCTATGATCAGGCCAAAGGAATCATCCGGGCGGCTTTCACCGACTTGCTTTCGTATAAGAATGAGGTCGCAAAAGACGAAGAAATTGCTAACAAAGCAAGATAATGGTAAAATGAAAATAACTTAATATCAGGACCAGAATGGGCTGTTTAATCGGCAGTCTGAAGGCGAACTGGTCCTCGTTTTCAGACTTCCAACTAAACCGCTCATTCACGAGCGGGTTTTCTTTAATGCTACCGACAAATATAAAAATGGTCGTAAAAAATAATAAATAAATAATAATAAATAAAAATGGGCGAAAAGAAATATCTTTTATTCGGTTTAGTTATTGGATTGGTGGTCTTGGTTACCGCCTTATCCGTTTTCTTGGTGGTTCAAAAGACCGCCTCTGTTTTGAAAACCGAAGACTCGGTGAGTTTAGGCGCGGTGTTCGATTATGTAAGTTGCGATAGCGGATCAGGATTCGGAACATCCTCTATCTCTCATACTGGAGCGGAAGATGGCGTTGGTTTTTGGTTAATCAATGGCGCTACATCTACTATTACTTGCGATATGAGAGGAGCAGTTTCGGCTGATTTGAACCTCTTTTTAGTGGGAAGCACAACGGCCGTAGATTTATATTGGGAATATATGTTTAGCAATACGACTACCACTCCGGAGGGTGAAAGAGTGGTCTCTAACGCGACTCTTGGAAATGACTCTACCGACGATTTAGCGGTTTGGTTCACGGAAGATACAAAAACGTCCGTAGCAAAGGGAGAGGTCAGTCATTCAGCGGCTACCACGACTCATAATTGGTCGCCTGGAGTTTCTACTTCTACGAAAAATATCACGATTCCTTTAGTGGCTTCGGATTGGATGCAGGTGCGTTTCAGTGTTTCAGCAGATTCAGCAGGCGCTTTATATAGCGAGATAATTAAAAAAGAACCAATAAATTAGAATGAAAATTAATAAGAATAAGGGATTTATAACTTTACCGGTTATTCTGGCGGTTCTTTTGACATCTATCACTGGGTATTTAGTGGCTGATAAAACAGGATTGCTCGGATCGGGTGGCGAGGAAACTTTTACTACGCAAACCGTTACGGTGGCTACTGATCTACCATCAGGCGCGATTGCTTTTTCCGATGGAGTAAACCTTATTGGAGACAGTGCTAATCTTTTTTTCGGAGATTCCGGTAATATCGTAGGCATTGCCTCGACTGTACCAAGCGCGCAATTCGCCATAGAAGCAAGTACGGCGGCGAATACTCTAGATTATGTTTTCGCCATCGGTTCAACAGGAACAGACACGCCATCTATTTTAGTTCAAAATAGTACCGGCAAAGTGGCGATGGGTACGAAAAAGTTTTCTGGTAATGCCGTTTTACAATTAGGCCTTACCGATGCTGGCACGACTTTCACATCAGCAACGAGTCTTCTTACATTGCACAACGAAAGTTCGACTAATAATACATCCGCCGTTCTTGCCGCAAGAACAACCGATGGAACGGGAGCGTTAGCGGCGGCTGGTAGACTAGGATGGCAAATTGAAGATCATACCTCCCTTTCGGTTGATACGGACTTTGTCGTATCTACAATGCTTAATGGCACGGAAGGCGAGGTATTCAGGGTGGAAAATGACGGCGATTTCGGTGTCGCAACGAATACCATCGGCGCGGGTCAGCAATTCGCCGTCAAAGGCGCGGGTTTATTCAAGGGCGGATTATATGCTCAAGGCACGACCACGACTTCCAGCTTGATTGCGTCTTCGACGCTCAGTGTCGGAACTTCTACGCCAGCCGGAGGAAATAGTAATAACAATGAACGCTTTGTCGTAGATGGTTTGGCTTTATTCGCCGGACATATTGAAGCTCAGTCACAAATCGGCGCGGGAGGAGATAAGCCGGTAATAAGTACCTGTGGAACAACGCCAGCTATTTCAGGAAGTGATGTAGGTGGCTTAATAACTATTGGTTCGGGGGCTACGACGGCNTGTACGCTAACTTTTGCCAATGCTTATTCCAATACGCCTGCTTGTGTGGTGACGGGGGATAATACGGCAGTAACTTATAATATAACGGCACGCAGTACTACGGCCTTTACTGTGGGTTCTTCAGCTGATATGGCCAGTGATGTTGTCGGTTATGTATGTATCGGTATTAAATAAGGTTGTAAGCAACGAAAAAGATGAATTGGCTAAAAAATTTAACGGGGAAAGATATAGCGACAATTATCACTTCTGTCGGAGGAATAGTTTTGGCGGGTTTTCTCGGCTATGCCTACTGGACAACAACCAGTAATCATATAGACCATTCCACCGCCGCCATACTCCGGCAAGCGGTAAGTAATGAGAAGTTTTCTAATTCCGTGGATCGTCTAACGACGGTGATAGATAAGAAATTGAAATAAATAAAAAAGGTCATAAAAATAATAAATAAATAATAAATGAAACATGAGTCTAAGTAATTTCAAACTCCATTCTCTAAAAGAAAAATTAGAGAAGGAAACTAAGGAAGAGGTTGAAAAATTAGCAGGGAAAAAAGTTAAAATAAAAGATACTAAGAAAGATAAAGATAAAAAAACGGTCGAAGAATAAAATAATAAATTAAATAATAAATGAAAAAAATACTTTTACTATTAGCGGTGGCGGGAGTTTTGGTATGGGTGGGTGTTACTTTCCCAGTCGCGGATAATAAAGTTGTTCAAGGTCAGCAAGGAGTACAGGGTATTAAAGGAGATCGCGGTCCAGTTGGGCCTGCCGGTCCGCAAGGCCTACGAGGATTTAATGGACGGGATGGTAAAGATGCTACCCCTCAATTAGGCGCGTTTCCTGGTCCGGATATTTATTTGCCTTATCTTGGTTTGAATGACGTGAGAGTTCATACCAGTAGATTAAGAAATCTTGCTCAAGCGACTTCAACAGTTTGCGCTTTACAAGCCCCTGTCGGCGCTACCTCGACTCTATTGTCTTATGGATTCAAATTAACCGAATCTACCAGTACGGCTGACGCGAAAATGCAATTATCTGTTCATAAGCAGGATTTTCAATTTGGCACTACTTCCGCTTCCGTAGAAATAGCGTCTACTACGATTTCCAACGGTAAAATTATGCAGATGGCTTATGCCACATCCATTGACCGGTTTGGAGATTTTGCGGAAAATAATTTTGATCCGGAAGTAAAAGAGCTTAGCGATATGCTATTTACCCCAGTCGGAGATAGGGCTTCTAATACCGCGCAGAATCTAGTATTTACGCTTATAAGCTCTAACAATGACAGTGAAGCCAGTGTTGGTCAGCCGCATGATTTGAACGGAACTTGTGAGGCGGTTTGGCTAGAACTGTAATTAGCGCGGTTCTCAATCCGCTCAAAATTGAATTACAGGTTATCATTCCTCGAAAAAATGACCCTGTTCTCAATTAACAACAAATTGATTAATCCATTATCATTATGGAAATAAAAAATGAAACGCAGATAGAGGAAACTACGGAAGAAACTACCGAGGAATCAACGGAGACCAAAGTAGAGACTGAAGTAAAAGAATCTACCGACTGGAAAGCTGAAGCTTCAAAATATAAGCGCATGGCGGAACAGCGCGGAAAGAAGTTAGAGAAATACGCCTCCGTAGATAAAGAGGATGACTCTGACAAGCAACAGCACCAGGATAAAAATGTTCCGCAATCTAATGAACCGGATTATGGCCGTCTATCGTATCTTGAAACCAAAGGCGTAAATCATCCTGACGATCAAAAGATTGCCCTGGATGAAGCCGCTCGTCTTAAATTGCCATTAACCGACATCCTTCAGATGGAACACATCAAAGGACGATTACAGGCAAGCAAAGATCAAAGAGAATCCCAAGCGGGTATCTCTATAAAAGGCGGCAAACGGACAGGGGGAGCTACCCAACACGATGTTGAGTATTGGCTCGCCCGCCCCGATGAACGCCCAGCGGATCATGATATGGCTGTCAAAGTTCTAAACGCGAAAATTGCTAAAGAAGCTGCCGCGAATAGATTTTCTGACATCATGTACAACGAATAGATGGGCTAGGTCGCGAATCGCGGTTTATGAGATTAGCGAAAAGTAATTGACAAAAACAATTAAAATATGGCTAATACTTACGTTTACAATAAACACGATTGACTTTAACTAGTCGTGTATAAATTCCCTCTGATTGACTTGAAACTCCTGAAATGGACAACAAGGGCGAAGGAAGAACATTCAAATATAGATTACAAGGATTGACACTACAATAGGCATTGGTATAATAAGCATTATGATGCCATTAGATCCAATAAAAGCCGAAGCGTATAGACGACAATTAAGTACTTTACTTAGAGGAAGAAAACTTTCCAAAGAGCATAAAGAAAAATTGCGTCAAGCTAAGCTAAGAAAACCAACTAGATACTGGCTCGGGAAAAAGAGAACTCCTACGGGAGAACCATGTATTAGGAAAAAAGATCCCGAATTACAGAAGAAATGGACAGAGAATCGCAAGATTCAACGCCAAAAAGATTTGGAAACTTTAGCTGGGCGGCCTAAACCTGAAAATTGCGAAGTTTGTGGCAAGGTTGGAAGAATATGTTTTGACCATGACCATAAAACGGCAGAATTTAGAGGTTGGCTCTGTGAGCAATGTAATGTCATTCTTGGCTACGCTAACGATAATCCAAAAATTCTTAGATTGTTAGCTGAATACTTAGAAAATCTATATTTAAAAAATCTTCCACGCTGAGAGACTAAGCGAGGGAACACTCCAAAAGAGTGATTCGATAGTCCGCTCTGCGACTATATAAAAAATCGTAGAGGCAAGCAGAAATGACTTGCCCCTTCCGAAAGGAAGAGTAACAAATAGGTACGTCACCTCTCTCCGAGAACGTCTAAATAAACCGACTAACTGGATGGACATTTTGAATGTAAAAATTTCAGATGTCCGAACCATTGTTACCGGCGCTCTTACTGTTGAACCGGCGCTTCAAAGCGGAACTCGCGGAACTGCGTACACTTATCAGGATTCGACCGTCGCGGCAACGACCCTGACAATCAATAACTACGAAAACCTCCCGATTTTCATTGATGAAGCTGACCGTCATCAGCAATCGTATTGGGGTTCTCCGGAGATTGCTCAATTTCACGGCAAGAGAATCAATGAAAGAGTCCAGGCATTGATGTTGGCGCAACACGCTTCTTGGGTAGATTTCGGCGTCACTGATCTTAATAACACCGGTGATGACGATACTGCTCAAATTACCGTGTCTGCTTCCAATATCGATGACTTGATCCGTGCCATTAAACGGAAGGTCCGGGTAAACAACGGCGATGATCTTGCTGTTGAACACGGATATTTCTCTGTTTGGCGCGCTCAAGATTTAGAATTGCTTGAGGCCTTCGTACAGGCCAATGGTTTTTCTCAAGCCGACGTGGCTTTGAAGAGTGGTGTTCCTTCCTCGTTCTTCTATCTAGGAATGAACCACTACCTCTCCACTGATCACACCGCGAACCACTTGTTCGCTGGCGTTCGGAAAGTTGGTAAAGATTTGGGTCTTCTCCGCGGCACCTGGGGCAAGGTTAAATTCCTTGAAAACCCAGCTACTGCTGATGGTGAATTATCCGGTCTTGGTGTCGTAAGTCGTCTTGACTACGGCTTTGCGTTTCCGTCTGATGCTACTCCCGCGACCCAAAGGGTACAGGAGATGGGCATGGACATTAACGTAGCTTAGTTCTTGAGATTCCTCCTTTCGGGGAGGAATAGGAAGTACGAAAAATCGCGCTTTCTTGAATCCCCGAATAGTCATATAAAAAAGAGATGAAATAAATTAAAAAAAATGACAATTGCCGATATAAATACTTTAACAAGATTTTTAACGAATACAGACTCTTCTGCCCTAACTAACGCTAATCTACTGATCTTAGTTAATAAATATTACGAAGAAGTAGTGGGTAGGATTATCTCGGAAACAGCAGGCGCGAAATGGCAATTTGGAGATTTCAATTATACGGCCTTTCCAACTTTCACTTTTAATCTTTCTGATGGCGTGCAGTCTTATGACTTGAATGATATAAACACTGCGCCGCTAACTATTATGGGCGTTGAGGTGGCAGATAGTGGCGGTATTTATCGTCCGCTTCATAGAATTACCTTAAAAGATATTCATAGTTTAGAAATAGCCCAATCGGAATATCAAAAGACATCGGGATTACCGAGAGAATATGAGATACGAGACAATCTGATTGTTTTATATCCCGCTCCTGCGACCGCTAATGTAACGCTGACAAACGGATTGAGAGTCCCTTATCTTCGCACTGCTGATGTTTTCACATCTGCTCAAGTTACTACCGGCACCAAACAACCTGGCTTCCCTGCTCCGTGGCACGATCTCCTTTCTTATGGTCCGGCTTATGATTATTCCATAGCTGTCGGAAAACCAAATGCTGACCGATTCTTACGAGAATACAACCGCCGCCTTGAAGAAATGCTTGATTTTATCTCGCGTCGAGATCAAGCGGTTGATTATATATTAACGGGTGAAAGTAAAAATTATAGATAATGGCTAATAAAATTGGAAATATTGTTCCAATTACAGTTAATCGTTTTGACGGCGGTTTTTCTGATGATCCCCGCGAGGTTAGTTCTAATAAAGGGGCGCTGATTAAGCATTTTGATATTTTCAGTAATCCGAATAAATTAACTCCTTTTAGAAGCACGGAAGCCGATACCAGTACCAGCGTTTCTTCAACCGACTTAGAACAATATCGAGTCCAAGATTATCAGCTAGGTTTAGACGGAAAATTATACGGCTTAGGCCGTGCGGCTGGTTCCGCGGTACCTAAGGTTTTTTCCAAAGCCGACCCGACAACCGGAAACTGGACTATTGAATCTACGGCTGAAGGTACAGGCGCCTTAATCCGGGGCTGTTTTATAGAGTGGCAAAGCGCCTGGTGGATGTTTTCCGGTACGACTGATGTATCAAAATGGACAATCGGAAGCACTTTTACGAACTCCGTGGGAACAGTGGGAACGATTACGAGCGTAGCTCAAGGAGTAGTGGGTGCGGACAATAATCTTTATCTTTTTTACAACAATAAAGTTGTGCGCGTCAGTCCAGCCGGCGCAGTTACGGATAATGTTTGCTCCGCCATTCCAAGCGATATGCGTATTGTATCTGCCTGTCGTTGGGGTTCTTATATTGCTATCGGATGTGCTTACGGAACTTCCAATACCGGTATTCCAGCCGGACGATCACAGGTTTTCATTTGGGATATGGTAACTACTACCACAGTTTCCGATGTCATTGATTGGGGAGAAGGAGCTTTGAAAGTTCTGGGAAACATTGAGGGCCGTATAGCCGGAGTTTCTAATAAATATCTTTCTAATAACATTGGCCTTACCAAAGGGGCAATGGTGGTAAGAATTTGGGGAGGCGGACAGGCAAAAGTAATGAAAGAAGTGGTCGCTAATCAGATTGTTACTACCGATTCGGGAACTTTAGCGGCTCCGGTAACTCGTTTCCCTAGAAATGTAGTTATCAAGGATAATCGTATGTATTGGGCGGCCTCTGTTCCTTTCGGATTAAGTACTTCTACTGAATCAACATTTCATCTGGGAATTTGGGGATTCGGAAGAAAAAATGTCAGTTCGGATTATGCCTTAACGATCGAGTATCTGGAGGAAGCGACAGATACTTCTAATTATTTTATAAATAGCATAGGTAATGCCGGTAATTATTGGTTCATCAGCCATTCCGCTGAAAGCGCCGGTAAGGTTACTAAAACCGATGACGCGACTAATTTCACCATTACAAGTATTTATGATACCCAGATTTTTACTCTCGGAGATAGTTCGGTAACTAAGAAACTTTTAGGAACGACTTTGACCTTTGAAGCTTTGCCGGCCGCTGGAGTGGTCAGATTATTTTATAAGAAAGATGCCGAAACCGCCTTTACCAGAATCTTTACTCACGGCACTGACGATTCACTTAGTCATTCGGCGGTTAGAGTAGAAATCGGAAGCGACACGGTAACGATGACGATTGCCTCGCCTGCGGTAGTAACTTTGACCAATCACGATTTAGTGGCCGGACAGGCGATTATTTTTAGAACTACCGGAGCATTGCCGACCGGAGTAACGGCCGGAACGACCTATTATGTGAAATCAACGGGATTAGCCGCTAACACTTTTCAATTTAGCGCGACGGCCGGAACAGATGGAACGGCAGTTGATACATCCGGTTCTCAATCGGGAACGCATACATTGGAGCGAGATGCTAATTTGCCGGAATATAAGGAGATTCAATTTAGAATCGAATCAACTGGCAACGGCGTAATAACCGGATTGAAATTCAAATCGGAAATTTTGGATAAAGATATGTATTAAAAAAATGCCCATTGAAGATGAATTGCTAAAAATTAAAAAAGATATAATCGGACTCAACGATTCTTTAGAAGAGCTTAATTATATTTTTGCGAAAAGACCGGGAACGAGAATAGGCAGCAGTGAACTAAGTACATTCAAAAATATTCAGGTGGGAGACGCGAATTTACAATATACGATAGGCAATCAAGGATATTTTTCATTCGGTGATGGTTCTGATGGCGATGTTGTTATTTCTTCTAACACTACTTTAACTGCTGATAAATACTATAATAATTTGACTGTAGATTCTGGTTTTACTCTTAATCCGGGAGGATATCGGATATTTGTAAAAGGGACAGCCACAATTAACGGAACAATAGCTAGGAATGGCGTTGCGGGAGGTAATGGAAATACCAATGGTACGGCTGGTACGGCCGGTACGGCTCTAGCTGACGGCTACCTTAAAGGGTCTTTAGCGGGTGGAGCGGGTGGAGCGGGTGGAGTCTCGAGT
>C687J35021_10001852_pt1 | contig 15467 bp, 9 predicted proteins | sample RifCSPhighO2_12_FD_35021 | JGI IMG/M metagenome (IMG submission 35021)
CCGGCGCACAGCCCGCTGACCGACTTCGCCGCGCCGCCGAAATTCGAGCAGCTGGAAGAGCGGATGATCTACGCCGCCCGTCTGCGCCCGGCGGAAACCTTCAATATCAGCCTCAACCCGCTGGTCGCCGCGGCCGCCACCCTGCTCTCGGAAGTGGTGCGCCTGAAGCACAGCTTCGACAGCGAAGACATGCACGCGCTCAACCAGCGCCTGGCCAGCGCGATCAAGCTGTTCGAGCACCGCGCCCTGCACGAAGGCGCGGAAAGCAGCCAGGTGATGGCCGCCCGTTACGTGCTCTGCACCGTGGTCGACGAGGCCGTAGTGACCACGCCCTGGGGCAACGAGAGCGAGTGGTCGCAGATGAGCCTGCTGTCCTCCTTCCACAATGAAACCTTCGGCGGCGAGAAGTTCTTCCAGCTGCTCGAGCGCCTGTCGCGCAACCCGGTCAAGCACCTGCCGATGCTCGAGCTGATGTACCTGTGCCTGTCCCTGGGTTTCGAGGGCAAGTACCGCGTGCTGCCGCGCGGCATGCTCGAACTGGAAGCGGTGCGCGACAGCCTCTATCGGCAGATCCGCCAGATGCGCGGCGATGTGCCGCGCGAGGTCTCGCCGCACTGGCAGGGCCTGAAGGACACCCGCCGGCGTCTGGTGCGCATCGTGCCCTGGTGGCTGGTGGCGCTGTTCACCCTGGTCTGCCTGGCCGTGATGTATGGCGGTTTCGCCTGGGTCCTGGGCGAACAGCGCGAGACCATTTTGCAGCCGTACGAGCAACTCGACCCGTCCGCGGGTGCACTCATGGATGATCTGAAATGAAGAGCTTTTTCGGCAAGTTAGCCGCCTTTTTCCGCAAGACCTGGGTCTGGAGCCTGTGCCTGGTATTGGTCCTGGCGCTGCTGGTGTGGTTCGCCGGCCCGCTGCTGGCGGTCAACGATTACAAGTTCTGGGAATCGGCCACCAGCCGCCTGCTGACCACCAGTGGGTTGTTTCTGATCTGGGGCCTGGCCATGGTGTTCGCCAGCTGGAAGGCCACCGCGCGCAAGAAGGCCGAGGAAGACGACGCCGACGCCCAGGAGCGTCTGCGCCGCGAAGGCCTGATCAACGAGGAGCAGATCGAACTGCGCCAGCGTTTCAAGCAGGCGCTGCACACCCTCAAGCGTTCCAGCCTGTACCGCGGCCGTAGCGAGAAGTGGCGCAACGAGCTGCCCTGGTACCTGCTGCTCGGCCCCCAGGGCAGCGGCAAGACCAGCCTGCTGGACTTCTCCGGCCTGGACTTCCCGCTCAACCGCGGCGAGCAACAGCGCCTGACCAAGGACGTATCCGGTACCCGCTACGCCGACTGGTATTTCGCCGATCACGCGGTACTGATCGACACCGCCGGCCGCTATCTGAACCAACCCGACCCGGCCATCGACAGCCGCGCCTGGGACTTCCTCCTCGGCCTGCTGCGCCAGCGCCGCGCGCGCCCGCTGAATGGCGTGCTGGTCAATATCCCGGTGGAAATGCTCCAGGGCGGCAGCGAAGTCGAGCTGGAAAACCTCGCTCGCCAGACCCGCCAGCGTCTGCAGGAGATTCACCAGCGCCTCGGTGCCGATGTGCCGGTGTACCTGGTGCTGAGCAAGGCCGACAAGGTGCTCGGCTTCGACGAGTTCTTCGACCAACTGTCGCGCGAGGAAAGCGATCAGGTGCTCGGCGCGAGCTTCCGCAAGGAACAGAACGCCACCGANGTGCAGGTGATCCGCCAGGAGTTCGAAGAGCTGCTGCGTCGCCTCAACAGCCAAGTGATCCTGCGCATGCACCAGGAGCGCGACACCCAGCGCCGCGGCCGCATCCTAGACTTCCCCCATCAGCTCGGCCTGATCGGTGAACGCCTGTGCCTGTTCAGCGAACTGGCCTTCAGCGGCAACCGCTACCAGCGCGCCAGCCAGCTGCGCGGCTTCTACCTGACCAGCGCGCCGGAGCTGAACAACCAGCTCGACCCGAGNACCAGCGGCATCGGCCGCAACCTCGGCCTGGCCAGCAGCGCCCTGCCGACCTTCCGCACCGGCCGTGCACGCTTTATCAACCATCTGCTGAGTCGGGTGATCTTCCCGGAAGCGGATCTGGCCGGCCTCGACCAAAAGGAAGTGCGCCGTATCGACTGGGGCCAGCGCGCCATGTACGCCACCGCGCTGGTGGTGCTTGGGGTGTTCGGCGTGGTCTGGGCCAGCGGTTTCTCCGGCAACCACGCGCGCCTCGAGCAGCTGCGCGAGATCGCCCAGCAACTGACCCAGCAACATGGCAGCCTGGGCGCGCAGGACGATGCCCTGCAGACCCTCAAGGCCCTGGACAGCAGCTATGCCGCGACCCAGGTGTTCCCGCCGGTGGATGAGGTGTCCTACCTGCAGCGCGGCGGCCTGTATCAAGGTCAAGAGGTCGACCCGAGCCTGCAACGGGCCTACCGCGCCGAGCTGGAAAACCTGCTGCTGCCGCGCGTCGGTCGCCAGCTGGAAGCCCAGGTACGGGCCAATCTGGGTGACCGTGAGCGCCTGCTCAACAGCCTGCGCGCCTACCTGATGCTCAACCTGGAAGAACGTCGCGACAAGGCCTTCCTGGAGGAATGGCTGGCCGCCGACTGGTCGCTGCGCTACGCCGGCAACAGCGTCGGCCAGCGCGGCCTCAATCAGCACTTCGAGCGCCTGCTGTCCGAGTCGTTCGCGCCCTACTCGCTCAATGCCCCGCTGGTGGCCCAGGCACGTCAGGTGCTGCGCAGCGAGTCGCTGGCGACCGTGGTCTACCGCATGCTCCGCGAACAGGCGCGCAGCCTGCCGGACTATCGCCTGAGCCAGAAACTCGGTCCGCAAGGCGCGTTGTTCGCCGGCAGCGACTACACAATTCCGGGTTTCTACACCCAGGTCGGCTACCAGAAAACCTTCACCGCCAAGGGTGCCGACCTGGTGCGCGAGTTGCTGCGCGACAACTGGGTACTCGGCGAAGGCGACACCCTCAGCAGCAACGACCTCGGCCGTCTGCTGGTGGAAATGGAGCAACTGTACTTCCGCGACTACGCCAACTACTGGGGCGAAGCCCTGGCCCAGTTGACCCTGGAACCGATCGGCAACGCCGGTCAGGGTGCCTTGCAACTGGCCGGCCTCACCGCGGCCAACTCGCCGCTGCTGCAACTTCTGGTGGAAGTGCGCGACAACACCCGCTTCAAGGGCATGGCCGAAGCCGCGGACAGCGCGGGTGAAGCCGCCGAGGCACTGGAAGGTGCCAAGGGCAAGCTGGGTAAAGTCGCCAAACTCGCCGGTGCCGCCGCCGAGCAGGCGCAGGCGGCAATGCTCAAGAACCTGCCGGACACCGCGCGTAAAACCCTGGAGCGTCGCTTCGAACCGCTGCACCGTTTGCTCGACGACAACGGTGGGGCCGGCCCGGAACTGGCGATGACCCTGCAGGCGCTGGATGCCCTGCAACTGCAACTGGCCAGCCTGGCCCACGCCAGCGCCCCGGAACAGGCGGCGTTCGAACTGGCCAAGGCGCGCATGAGCGGCCGCCGCGACGCCATCAACCAGCTGCGCAGCAGCGCCGCACGGCTGCCGCAGCCGGTCGGCAACTGGCTCGGCCTGCTCGCCGAAGACAGCTGGATGCTGGTGCTGGGCGATGCCTATCACTACCTCAACCAGCGCTACAAGAGCGAGCTGTACGCCGCCTATAACGGTTCGCTGAAACAGCGCTATCCGTTCAGCGCGCACAGCGAGAGCGACGTGGCGATTGCCGACTTCCGCGAGTTCTTCAAGGCCCAGGGCATCGCCGAGCGCTTCTTCGACGGCTACCTCAAGCCCTTCGTCAGCGGCAGCGCCGGCCAGTATCAGCCGCGCCGCGTGGATGGTCGCGGGTTGCCACTGTCGCGCGAGTTCCTGCTGCAGATGAGCCATGTGCAAACCATCCGCCGCAGCTTCTTCGCCGAGAACCCCAACGAGCCGAAGGTGCTGTTCAAGCTCGAACCCTACTCGCTGGATTCCAGCCTCGGCCGCGCCAACTTCCGCTTCGGCAGCGAGCAGATGGAATACCGCCACGGGCCGATCGTGCAGACTGCCTTCAGCTGGCCGGCCGAAGGCAACGAAGGCCGTACCAGCCTGGTGGTCGAAGAGCTCGGCGGGCGCAAGGTCGGCATCGAGAAGAACACCGGCCCCTGGTCGCTGTTCCGCCTGCTCGACCTGATGAGCGTGGACTACCACAGCGGCCGCGACGTGCTGATGCTCAAGGCCGACCTCGGCGGCCTGCACGCCAACTACCTGCTGCACAGCCAGCGCTCGCCGAACCCCTTCGACATCAGTCTGCTGCGCGGCTTCAAGCTGCCGGCCAAGCTCTGATGGCAGAAGTGGCCAACGCCTGGCGCAGCGCCGCGCGCACCGACACCGGCAAGGTGCGTGCGCGCAACGAGGATGCCTTTCTGGCGCAGCCTGAGCAGGGCCTGTGGGTGGTCGCCGACGGCATGGGCGGGCACCAGAACGGGGCCCTGGCCAGCCGCCTGATCGTCGAGTCGCTGGCCGAACCCAGCGAGGGTGACCTGCAGCAGCGCCTGGCCGAGCTGCGCAAGCGCCTGCACGACCTCAACCGCCGCCTCGGCCAGGAGCTGACGGTGACCGCCGCGCAACCGGACCCGGTGATCGGCAGTACCGTGGTGGCGTTGCTGATCGAGGACGATCGCGCCGCCTGCATCTGGGCCGGCGACAGCCGCTGCTACCTGTGGCGCGGCAGCCGGCTGTATCAGCTCAGCCGCGACCACTCGCTGCTGCAGCAGCTGATCGACGAGCAGCAGCTGAGCCCCGCCGAAGCCGCCCGTCACCCGGCGGCCCACGCGCTGACCCGCGCCATCGGGGCCAGCGAGGAGCTGAAGCTGGAAATACTCGAACTGGATGTGCTGCCCGGCGATGCCTTTCTGCTGTGCAGCGATGGCCTCTATCAGGGCCTGTCCGCCGATGCACTGGGGGCCGCGCTTAATCTGCCGTCGCCGTTGCTGGCGCTCAACCGGCTGTTCCAGCAGGCCCTCGACGGGCCGGCGCGGGACAACCTGAGCGCGGTGGTGATCCGCCGATGAGGAGCCGAGGATGAGTGAACGTCTGCTCGACGACAGCGCGGCTATCAGCAGCGAAGCCAGCGACCTGACCTATTTCGCCTTCGCCGCCACCGCCGCCAGACCGACGCCCAAGGCCACCGCGCAAACGCCGCGGCCGGTGCTCAGCGAACTGCCGGAAGTACTCGCTGGCCGTTACCGTATCGAACGCCTGATCGGGGTCGGCGGCATGGGCGCGGTGTATCGCGCCCGTGACCTGCTGCGCGAGCAGTTCGGTGACCCCGAGCCCTACGTGGCGCTGAAAACCCTCAGCGACGACTTCGCCGAATACCCCGACGCCAACTCGCTGATGTACAGCGAGTTCGCCCTTACCGCGCGGCTCAACCATCCCCATGTGGTGCGGCTGTTCAGCTTCGAAGTGGACGTACCGAGCCAGCGCGCCTTCCTGATCCTCGAACTGCTCAAGGGCCTGACCCTGGACCAGCTGCTGGCGGAACGGCCCACGGGCTTGCCCTGGCCCGAGCTGCAAGGGATCGCCCTGCCGCTGCTCGAGGCCCTGAGCTATTCGCACAGCCTCGGCGTGCTGCACGGCGACCTCAAGCCGAGCAATGTGATGCTCGCCGAAGACGGCCTGCGCCTGTTCGATTATGGTCTCGGCCAACCGGTGGAAGGCCTGCTGCCCGGCCTGCCACGGCTGTGCCGCAACCGCTTCAGCGCCTGGACGCCGCGCTATGCCGCGCTGGAATTGCTCGACGGCGCGCCGCTTAGCGCCGCGGCCGATGTCTACGCCCTGGCCTGCGTGCTGTATGAACTGGCCAGCGGCCGCCACCCGTTCCGTCGCCTCAGCGCCAAGCAGGCCAAGGCCATGGAACTGGATAAGCAGCTGCAACGCCCGGAGCAGCTGCCGGCGCACTGCTGGCCGGCCCTGCGCGCCGCCCTGGCCTTCGACGAGGCCCAGCGCAGCGCGGACTGCGCCGAGCTGCTGAGGGCGTTTCGCCGGCCGCCACCCGGGCGCTGGCAACGCTGGCTGGGTCTTGGCCAATAGCCATACGCGGCATCAATGGATGATCTTTTTACAAGGAAACCAGCATGTTCAACCCGGCCAATGAAACCCACTTCAGCCTGACCATCGAAGGCCTCGAACACGACCTGCAAGTACTCGAGTTCAGCGGCCGCGAGGCAATCAGCCAGCCCTATCGCTTCGAGGTGGAACTGATCAGCGAGAACCCGCAGCTCGACCTGCAGAGCCTGCTGCATCAACCGGCCTTTCTCGCCTTCAGCCCCGACGGCCTGGGGATTCACGGACTGATCTACCGGGTCGCCCAGGGTGAGGCCGGCAAGCGCCTGACCCGCTACAGCCTCTCCATCGTGCCGCAGTTGAGCTACCTGACGCATCGCAGCAATCAGCGCATCTTCCAGCACTTGACGGTGCCGCAGATCGTCGCAACGGTCCTGGAGGAGCACGGCATCCAGGCCAACGCCTACCAGTTCCAGCTCGGCCCGACGGTCTACCCCAAGCGCGACTACTGCGTGCAGTACGACGAGAGCGACCTGCACTTCGTCCAGCGCCTGTGCGAGGAAGAAGGTATCCATTACCACTTCCAGCACAGCGAGCAGGGCCATGTGCTGGTCTTCGGCGACGACCAGAGCGCCTTCGGCAAACTCGGCCAGCCCACCGCCTACCTGCAGGACAACGGCATGACCGCCGATGAGCCGGTGATCAAACGCTTCGCCGTACGCCTGGAAACCCGCACCAGCCGCACGACCCGCCGCGACTACGACTTCGAACAACCGCGCCTGCTGCTGGAGGCCGCGTTCAAGCAAGATCGCGCGCCCGAGGCCAAACCGCTGCCGGACCTGGAGGACTACGACTACCCCGGCCGCTTCGTCGACCGGAGCCGTGGCAAACACCTGAGCCAACGCCACTTGGAACGCCACCGCGCCGACTACCGCCTGGCCGAAGGCCGTGGCGATCAACCGAAACTGCTCAGCGGCCACTTCCTCGAACTCTCCGACCACCCCCGCCAGGACTACAACGACCTCTGGCTGCTGCACGAAGTCATCCACCAGGGCAAACAACCGCAAGTGCTGGAAGNGTCGATTACCTCAGGCGACGCCATACAANCCCCCTCTGCCCTTTGGGGTGAGGGGAACGGCGACACCGACTTCACCCAAGGCTACCGCAACCGCTTCACCGCCACCCCCTGGGACGTGCCCTTCCGCCCACCCCTGGCCCACCCGAAACCCCGCGTACTGGGCAGCCAGAGCGCCGTGGTCACCGGCCCCGCCGGCGAAGAAATCCACTGCGACGAATACGGCCGNATCAAGGTGCAATTCTTCTGGGATCGCCATGGCCAGGCCGACGACAAAACCAGCTGCTGGCTGCGCGTGGCCAACAGCTGGGCCGGTGATGGCTACGGNGGCATCGCCATTCCGCGCATCGGCATGGAAGTGCTGGTCACCTTCCTCGAAGGCGACCCCGACCAGCCGCTGGTCACCGGCTGCCTGTACCACGCCGAANACCTCGTGCCCTANGACCTNCCNGCGAACAAGACCCGCAGCCTGTTCAAGACCTTGAGCAGCCCAGGCGGTGGCGGCTACAACGAACTGCGCATCGAGGACAAGAAAGGGGCCGAGCAGATCTACCTGCACGCCGAGCGCGACTGGGACGAAAACATCGAGCACGACCAGAAGATCCGTGTCGGCAATGAGCGCCACGACACCGTCGAGGCCAACAGCTACACCGAACTCAAAGCCGAAGAACACCTGACGGTAAAAGCCGAGCGCAAAGTCGAAGTCAAACCCGACGATTACCTCACCGTCGGCCAGAACCAGCACATCAAACTCGGCACCGCGCAACTGACCAAAGCCGGCCGCGAGATCCACCTCAAGGCCGGGCAGAAAATGGTCATCGAAGCCGGCACCGAACTGACCCTCAACGCCGGCGGCAGCTTTATCAAACTCGACCCCGGCGGCATCACCCTGAGCGGCCCCCTGGCCAAGATCAACGCCGGCGGCTCGCCGGGCAAAGGCTCGGGTATCAAGATCAAACCGCCGGTGCTGCCAGGGATGGCGGATAGCGATAAAGCCGGGGATGTGTTGGCGCAGACGCAAGGGAACGAACTGATCAGTGCGCCAACAAAGCGCAAACGCATGCTCAATTTCTCCGGTTAACAGGGATCAAGCGCGGGCTGTCGTCACGCCTGCAAACAAGGATTAGGGATTCGGAAAATCATGGCAGACAGCAAACCGATCAACTGGGCGTATCCGTTCAAATCCAAGGCGGCAGCCGAAGGCGAAACCAGCCAAGGCAGCGTTACTGCCGAGAGTTATTACGATGCTTTGGCCAAGGCCAAAGATGGCTACTATCCCATGGGCACCAATGGCCTCTGGCATGGGGGCATCCACTTCGATGATGGCACCGCTGCTAGCCTCGATCAGTCCGCGATCCATTGCATCGCGGACGGCGAGGTAATCGCCTACCGCATCGATCAACGCTACCCCACCACTCAGTACGGTGAAGGCCCAACGGTCAAACACCTGCCATTCTCAACCAGTTTCGTGCTGGTCAAACACAGGTTGGAGCTGCCACCAGTGCCCAGCGCTCCTGCCGCGGAGGCAGGCGAAACCGAAGAGGCGGCTCCTGCTAGCAGCGCATTGACGTTCTACAGCCTCTATATGCACCTGGCGGACTGGGCGAGCTACAGCAATGCGGATGCGCCGCCCCCGCCAGCGTTCTTCGGAGAAACGCTGTACAGCGTAAAGCCCGATAAGGCTAGCGATGGCGTGCTCGGGTCGCGCGTACGCGCAGCGCCCAAGGATGGCGCGGTCACCGCACTGTTACCGAAAGGGACCAAGGTCAAAGTCGGTGATGTGGACGCAGGATCACCAGCATGGCGCAAGCTACTTAGCATACTCGAAGGCAGTGCTATCCCTGCACTAACGGGCGAAGAATTGGGCTGGGTCTACACCAGCGAGCTGCAAGCAGTGGCTGGTGAAGCGGATACCTTTCTGGTTGCGGACGATGCCAAGGACAAGGAGGCGACATTAGCCCCACAGCCGGGCCTGAATGTTAGAAAAGCGGCCAATAGCGGCAGCTTGATAACCGGTCTATTACCTGTAGGGGCCAAGTTCTCGCTCAAAGCGGGAACAGCTGCATACCGCGAACTGCAGCAAATCGTCGAAGGGCAAGACATCGCGCCGCTATCGGCCAATAGTGTTCACAACATTCAGGGCTTCGTTCACTTCGCCTCACTGCAAGCCAGCCAAGCCGTCCCCACGCTCGATACCGTGCATCTGCTGCCCCAGCCCTATCCCATCAAGGCTGGCGATTTGGTTGGGCATTTCGGCAAATATCAGAACTTCGACGACGCCCGCCCCCGCGCGATGCTGCACCTTGAAGTATTCACCAGCGAGGACGCTCCCGCATTTATTGCGCGAAGCCGTGCGGTTGGGGAGAAGCTACCGGCCGAACAGAAAACCCTGATCAAGGTGGACAAAGGTTCAAAGATCATCCAGCCCGCAGCCGCCGATGGGCAAATCGAAACGGGTACGGACGTATGCATCTGCAGCGATTCACCCAAAGCCGGTCGCTGGGCCAAGGTACGAAAGTACGCCATCTGCAACGCTGACAAAAGCACCGAGCTGGGCAGATTCAACAACGCTAACGCCACCTATCCGCTAAACATCACCCAGAAGGCCACCTTGGCAGCAAGAATGGGCATCGACGTTGCCGACATGCCGGATCAGGTCGACTTCCTCAAGGTCTACTTCAACTCGGTCGAGGGCGGCGACGCCCATGATTACGACACAGGCACCATCCCCACGACCCATCCATGGCGCAAAGTCGGTGCGGCGGTAGGGGAACCTGTCTGGGTGGAGCGCTCCAACCTCAACACCCAAGGCCAGCGCACCAGCACCGCCGGCGCACTCGCCGCCTGGAGCGCCTTCCCCTTGCATACCCGCATCGAAGGCCAGCCCTGCGGCTATGCGCGCATTCTGCCCGCCGCCTCCTGGGACGGTTTGCCCGACGAACGCAAAGCCATCGACCCGGACAAGGTGCACTGGTGGTATGTCACCGTCGGCGACCTGAAAGGTAACGACATCTCCGGCTGGGCAGCGGAAAAAGACCTGGTCGTCAGCCGTCACTCGCCCTGGGAATGGCCAGGCTTCAGCACCATCCAAGACAAACTGCCCCTGGATGCCCACCTGGCAAGAACCCTGGACGCCACCGGGCGCACCACTGAAGAAGAAGCTCAAGGCTACGCCGCGCTTATCGAAGAAGCGGAACGCGGCGAGATTCTCAGCGAGCTATACGACGTCATCGACCTGCCGGACGAAAAGGGAACCCGCGACAAAAAACTAACCCCAGCCGAACTCAAAGCCGCCCTCGGCAAACCCTGGCTGGCACAACAGCTTTCTCTCTTGATCAGCCAGCACGAAAGCGAGTGGTTCTGGAACGAAGGGAAGTGGAATCAGTTGGACAAACTGATGGACCACACCCCCGCAGACCCCAATTCGGACTGGGTCGCGGAGAAGGGAAGAATTAAGGCGCTATCTTGGTGGAAGGAGCTGGCTGGCCAGCCTGGGATTGCAGCGGATGGGGTGGCTTGGCATTTTCATCCTACAGGAACAATCGGATGCTTTTATAAATCTGACACAAACTTAATAACAATGGAGATGTTGCAAATAACCAAACCAAGCAGCGACTCTTCGTATTATGAAGAAATCCTACCATACCTCAACGAATACGCAGTCGCCTACGAAGTTAATACGCCGATTAGAATTGCTCACTTTCTGGCTCAGGTTGGGCACGAAAGCGGATTCAGAGTTCGATCGGAAGATGGCGACTATAGTGCGACACGAATGCGCGAAATATTCGGATGTGTCGGTGGCAAAAAAAATTACAACAAGGCAACGGACGAATGCTCCCTTGGACGTCTGAGAGACAAACTATGGACAGACGAAACGACATACGCGAACAACCCAAGAAAACTTCTTAGCTTTGTATATTCATCAAGGATGGGTAACGGAGACGAAGCAAGTGAAGAAGGGTATAAATTCCGCGGCAGAGGAATTATTCAACTTACCGGCAAGAATAATTACCGAAAATACACAGAAATACACAACAGCGCAACCTCAAGTGACGTCAAAGACTTTGTCGAAAACCCAGACCTGATCATAACCACCATAAAATATGGCGTCGAGTCAGGGTTCGTTTATTGGGCAATGGTAAATGCCAATAAAATAGCCGACGCAGACAACTCTGAACGTCTTACCATCGCAATCAATGGCGGCCTGAATGGATATGACGAACGCATTGAGTGCTTAGAAAAATTAAAAGCCCATATGGGCCTATGAGACCCCCCATGAGACGTTTATTAAAAATATCCATAACCATATTACTGACCTCAACCTCTACTGTTGCTTGCAGCCAAGAAGGATCAACACTGCTTAACAGCGGCACAAATAAAGCGCAAGGAAACGGTCTCTGCAACTCCAATGAGGAAAGTATATTTACATGCCTTACCGAGAAAAAGACCGCTTCTCTATGCTTGCGGCGGCATGAGGGAAACATCCATATAAAATACAAATACGGCACTAACCGAAAGATAGAGTTGTCCTATCCAGAAAACGAAGAAGGCTCTACCGAAAAATTTAAATTAAGCACAACCCCATACCCTGGCGGCGGGGAAAATAGAATTCGGTTCACTATAGGTAAACATGACTATTATCTGTATGACATAACAAAAACTGAAAGCGACGAAAGTGGTCAGTATCCTGAATTTAAATCCGGATTGTTCGTTTTGAAACATAACGCCAAAGTTTTCTCGCAATCATGTAGAAATGATGCAAGCATAACCGCTCCGGCCTTTGAGATACTTAGGGAAGAAGAGTTTAAACATGACCTCGGCATAAACCACTAATAGAACGTTTCAATGGAGACAGTGGCATTAGTTCTGAACGGGTGATGAGTCGGCTATTGAAGGTAATCGGAGAGTGTCCATGACTCACACATGGAAGAGCTATTACATTGTTCTTCTGCTTGCCATCTTGCTCGGCCAGTAGAAGTAACCAATATGTGCCGGAAGACTCCAGCACATGACTCTTACAGATCGCTTTCCTCCACCACCCGAACCACCCCCGCTTCCAGCGCATAGGCCGCATCCGCCAGGTCGTTGTTGACCTGTTCGATCTTCAGCGTGCCGCTGACCCAGAGCGGGGCGTAGATGTCTTCGAGTTCGATGCCTTTTGGGTAGCGCACCAGCACCAGTTGGTTGGGTGGCGGTGGCGGGACGTGGATGCAGGCACCGGGGTATGGCACCAGGAAGAACAGGGTGCTGCGGCCGGCGGCGTCGGTTTCCAGGGGGACGGGGTAGCCGCCCAGGCGAATCTGTTTGCCGTCGAAGGCGGGGACGGTTTTGGTCGAGTACATCACCGCGGGAAGGTCGGCGGTCTGCTGTTTGAGTCCGCCGGGGATATAGAAGCCGCTCTCCATTTCCGCGCCTTCGTGGCTGATTTCCGGCATGGTTTCCAGGGCCAGGCGGTCTTCTTCCGGCATCAGTTCGAGCCAGTCGGTTTCCGGCAGCTCGGCGCAGGCCAGGCTGCTTATCAGCACAAGGGGCAGCAACAACAGATGGCGCATGGACAGGCTCGCGGTCGCAGAGGGCTTGGGGTCAGTTCTTTTTGATTGCGCCATAGATTACCAGCAAAACCACCGCCCCGATTACGGCACCGAGAAAGCCTGCCGCCTGGCCCGGCTGGTAGAACCCCAGAGCCTGGCCACCGTAGGTAGCGGCAATGGCACCGCCGATGCCGAGCAGGATGGTCATGATCCAGCCCATGCTGTCATCGCCGGGTTTGAGAAAACGTGCGATCAGGCCCACGATCAGGCCGATAAGAATAGTGCCGATAATGCTCATGCCGAGTCGCTCCGGAGTAGGGATAGGCTGTACTGAAGTTACCGTTGATCAGACCGTTCAAGTGCTCGGCCGTTCACCCGGGTGGCCGAGCTACTCGACGCTGCCCGGTGGCGTCACGCCATAGCGATTGTAGATCAGGGCGATTTCACCGCTGTCGCGCATCTGCCGCAGTTGCTGTGCCAGCTGGTCGTAGAGCACCTGCTTCTGGCCCTGATAGAGGCGCAGGGAGGCACCGAAGTAATTGCCGATGGACTGCTCGTAGCGGTAGTCGGCATAGCGGTAATCGCTGAAGCCGATCTTGTGGAACTGCGCCTCGATGGCCTCGGCATCCAGCACCGCCAGCGTATCCAGGCGACCGGCACGGAACATCCCGGCGAGCAGGTAGTCGTCGGTGGCCAGGCTCTTGCGCAGCAGCTTATCGCTGTCGAAGGGTTCGAAATAGGCGGTGCCGCGCTTGGCCCCGATCAGCCGTTCGCGCAGGTCTGCATAGTCACGCAGGCGGGTCTCCTGGCCGGGTCTGACGATAAAGCGGAGGCTTTTGCGCTGGGTGCCGATGGCTGGCAAGTAGTGCACATAGGCCGTGCGCTCGGTGGTGAACAGCACCCGCGGCACCAGGTCGATGCGCCCGGTCTTGAGATCTTCCAGGCTGCGCGCGAAGGGTGCGTATCGCCATTCGATACGCGCGTTCACGTGCCGGGCCGCGGTATCCAGCACCTCGATCAGCGGCCCGACAGGCAGGGCGTCGAGGGCCTGCATTTCCGGCGGGCGCTCACGGTAATCGGCGCGTAACAGCTGTTCGGCATGGCAGAGCGGCAGGTACAGCAAACACAGCAGAAGCAGGTACTTCATGACGAAGCTCTTGGTATGGCCATACGCAAGAGCTTAGCCATGAATACTGCGTGGCGTTCAGCCTTTGGCGATCAACGCCTCGACTGCGGCGATCTGCTGGTCCAGGGTCGCGCGATCCGCGCAGCGCAGGGTGGCATGACCCACCTTGCGGCCGACCTTGAAGGCCTTGCCGTAGTGGTGCAGATGGCAGTCGTCGATGGCAATGACCTGCTCCACCGGCGGCACCACGCCGATAAAGTTGAGCATCGCGCTCTCGCCGATCTTGGCGGTCGAGCCCAGCGGCAGGCCGGCGACGGCGCGCAGGTGGTTCTCGAACTGGCTGCACTCGGCCCCTTCGATGGTCCAGTGCCCGGAGTTGTGCACCCGCGGAGCGATCTCGTTGGCCTTGAGGCCGCCGTCCACTTCGAAGAACTCGAAGGCCATCACGCCGACATAGTCGAGCTTGCTCAGCACCCGGCCGACATAGTCTTCGGCCAGGCCCTGCAGCGGGTGATCGCTGCTGGCAATGGACAGCGCCAGGATGCCGCTGTCGTGGCGGTTGTGCACCAGCGGGTAGAAGCGCGTCTCGCCATCGCGGGCGCGCACCGCCACCAGCGACACTTCGCCGGTAAAGGGCACGAAACCTTCGAGGATGCAGGGCACACTGCCCAGCTCGGCAAAGGCACCGACTACATCGTCAGGCTGGCGCAGAACCTTCTGGCCCTTGCCGTCGTAACCCAGGGTGCGGGTCTTGAGTACCGCCGGCAGGCCGATGGATGCGGCCGCGGCGTCGAGGTCGGCCTGCGAGTGGATATCGGCGAACTCGGGCGTGGGGATGCCCAGGTCCTTGAACATCGACTTTTCGAACCAACGGTCGCGGGCGATGCGCAGCGATTCTGCGCAGGGGTAGACCGGCACGAACTGGGAGAGAAAGGCCACGGTCTCAGCCGGCACGCTCTCGAACTCGAAGGTCACCAGGTCCACTTCGTCGGCCAACTGGCGCAGATGATCCTGATCGCCGTAATCGGCGCGGATATGCTCGCCGAGGGCCTGGGCGCAGGCATCCGGGGCCGGATCTAGGAAGGCGAAGTTCATCCCCAGTGGGGTGCCCGCCAGGGCCAGCATGCGACCCAGCTGGCCGCCACCTATTACGCCGATCTTCATTACGCGTCCCTCGGGTCCGGATTATCCAGCACGGTCTCGGTCTGCTCCTGGCGGAACTGCTTGAGACGCACATGGAACTGCGGGTGCTGGTGGCCGAGGATGCTCGCGGCCAGCAACGCGGCGTTGACCGCACCGGCCTTGCCGATGGCCAGGGTGGCGACCGGAATACCGGCCGGCATCTGCACGATCGACAGCAGCGAGTCGACCCCCGAAAGCACCGCCGACTGCACCGGCACNCCGAGTACCGGCANGTGGGTCTTGGCCGCACACATGCCCGGCAGATGCGCCGCGCCNCCGGCACCGGCGATGATCAGCTGAATGCCGCGTTCTTCAGCCTGTTCGGCGTACTGGAACAGCAGGTCCGGGGTGCGATGGGCAGACACCACCTTGACCTCATAGGGAATGCCCAGCTTGTCCAGCATCTCGGCGGTGTGGCTAAGGGTGGACCAATCGGACTTGGAGCCCATGATCACGCCAACCAGTGCGCTCATCGTCGTGCC
>C687J35021_10001854_pt1 | contig 15451 bp, 20 predicted proteins | sample RifCSPhighO2_12_FD_35021 | JGI IMG/M metagenome (IMG submission 35021)
TTANCCAAATACTTACAAGCTCAGGGCATAAAAATGAGTATGTACGCTGTACGTCAGATAAAAGCGCTGAACCACCTGTATTGTAAGCGACACAAGCGTTGATGTGAGCTGAAATGCACGTATTAGCAGCGTTTCAGTATTTATAAAAATGTGAAACTTACGCAATTGGGCCGACATTCAGGCCGATATTTCTTGCGTTTCCATTCACCTGCACCTAAAAACTTTAAGCCAGTAGAGTCGACGAGTAGATGTAGACCATCACTGCTTTTTTGATAATTAATAACAATATCAATAGGCTTTGTTGCATAAAGATTTTAAAGATAGAGCTTTCCTGAGTCGCTCAAATTTAAGTGACAACTTGGGTATGAGGTCGGCCTATTTCTGTAAATTTATTTAAGACCGCTACACGAGCATGAATTTCATTCACTTGACTAGGAAAGCTTCTTGCCATTAATTTATCGCCTAATAATTTGATGCAGTGCATCTTGGTTTCAACCAAACTGCGTCGATGATAGCCTGACCATTTTTTCCATAGTGTCCTGCCTAAATGTTTAACAGTACGAAGTAATTCATTTCGCTCTAGCGAATGAACTTTTGTATCCTTACAAGGCTTCGCATTTTTTCTTGGCGGAATCACCGCATGCGCTTGTCGATCTGCAATAACCTGACGGCATTGTTTTGTGTCATAAGCCCCATCTGTATAGACTGAATCAATCTGTTCATCTGGTGGAATTTGATCAAGTAAATTACCAAGTACTTGTGAATCACTGACATTATTCGTCGTGAGCTGAACTGCCCGTATTTGCAGCGTTTTAGCATCTATACCAATATGCAGTTTACGCCATTGCCGACGGTATTCAGGTTGATGTTTCTTGCGTTTCCATTCACCTTCACCTAAAAACTTCAGGCCAGTTGAATCTACAAGTAGATGTAGTTCACCATGACTTTGCTGATAGCTTATCTCAATATCAATTTGCTTTTGTCTTCTGCAGAGTGTGGAATAATCTGGTGCCGTCCAACTTAAACCACAGAGTTGAATAAGACTTTGCACAAAGCCTGTAACCATACGTAAAGAAAGTCGAAATAAAGATTTGTTCATCAAACAGCACTGAATCACTGTATCTGAATAGGTTTGATTTCGACCATGCTGGCCTTGTGGCTAGGCATACCATTGAGTTTTGGATCAAACCAAATTGAAATATTTCCTAGCTTGATTAAAACTTGGTTATACGAGGACCAATTGGTCGTGTGGTAGATTTTAGGTGTAGGCATCTTCATTCTGAAATTATATTGTTGAGTAAGTCTTTAAGAATAGATTTGTGCAACAAAGCCAAGCAAAACTATAAGTTAAAACATTTAGTACGTGCTTCACAAATGGCTCGAAGTACGTACTTTTATCATGAGTAGCAATCAAACTTTGATAATAAATACAGTGATCTCAAACAGCAAATCAAGGTAATTTATGATCAACATAAAGGGCGATATGGATATCGCAGAATCACGCTTGCCTTAAGAAACGTAGGCATAGAATTAACCACAAATGTGTACAGCGATTGATGCAGATAATGGGCTTAAAATCACGAGTACGCCCTGTAAAATATAAATCGTACAAAGGGCAAGTAGGTAAGATTGCCAAGAATGTATTACAGCGCCGATTTAATGCCGATCATCCTAATCAGAAATGGACAACCGATGTAACAGAATTTAATGTAGATGGAGAGAAACTTTACCTATCATCGATCATAGATTTATTTAACGGGGAGATCGTTGCCTATCAAACCAAACGAAGACCATAATATGATTTAGTCAAAGAGATGCTTGATAAAGCATTCAGCCGACTTACATCAAAAGATGAGTTACTTCTTCACTCGGATCAGGGTTGGTAATATCAAATGCGCCATTATCAGCAACAGCTCAAACAACCAGGAATTACGCAAAGTATGTCAAGAAAAGGAAATTGTTTGGATAATGCTGTCATGGAGAGTTTCTTCGGAATACTTAAATAAGAATGCTTTCATGGGCAAAAATTTAATTCAGTTGAAGAACTGGAGCAAACCGTGAAAAAATATATTCATTATTATAACCATGAAAGAATCAAGGTTAAATTAAATGGACTAAGCCCTGTGGAATACAGAACTCAGTCCTTAAAAGCTGCTTAATCAAACCGTCCAAATTTCGGGGTGCAGTTCAATTGCTCCCACTTTTTATTTTTGTTCATGTTCTTTGTAGTACTGATGTGCTCTCTTAGAATTATGTTTCCAACTTTTAGCAACTTTATAAACGCAAGTCGGAAAATCATCCCAAACATGAGGTAATCCTGTACCACGTGCTACACGAATTTTAAGCGAATAGCTTTTGTATTCAATACAATGTAAAAAATAAAAGCTACTCTCTTGCTGAGTACTAAATTTCTTAAATATAGAACTTCTGACATTAGGGTAAACCTTCCAAAGATAATCGTGTCGAGTACTTTGTATTGATTGCTTGTATTGATGTTTTAGTTTTTTCATTGTTCCTCCTAGGTAACATTACCTAGAAGGGATCCTCTGCGAAATAGTACATCGTCTTTATCCCTGTGAATTAAAAATTAGTATGTAAAAATATCATCAAGTAGTATGAAATAAACTACTGCAAGATAGTATAACTAAAATCAATGTATACAATATGTGAGACCCATTAATTACTAAATACTGTCTTGTTTATTAGACTCAGGAAAATATGAGGAATTCAAAACATTCTTAGCATTAAATACTGAAGCAAGAGATTTAAAGCCTAATGCAGGTAGCAGTCCAATTTTCATAATCACTCGTCAACCTTTTGATCCATTTCGGCAAATCGGCTGAAAGTAACTTTGCATACTCTTCAGGTGATAACTGATCTTTGACCGCTTTGATGATCTTATCATCCACAACATTTGATCCTAAATAGTATGAAGCAGAGATTGCCATACCTACTTTTTGTAAAGGGTATTGGAGCAGTCGCTGATCATCCGTGTGATTCAGTACCACATCTACCCCAGCCAGTTTGAATCGCCTTGAACGGCCATTTGTATGCAAGATATGATATAGCGGGACTTGAGTACTTAGCCCTAAACGATTGGCACAATAGCCTCCATCATATTGAAATATCTCGCCTGTTAATCGGGTCATCGCGGCCAATACTTCAAAGATATCAGGCGGCAATGCTCTCGGCGGATTAAAAAGATTTGAGAATTTAACTTTATAGTAAATATTGGGTACAACCTGACTGACCTCCCCCTGATCCAGATAGGGAGATAAAAAGCTTAAAAGCTGCTTCTTAGAAAGAGGAACACTAAAATCTTGAACAGAAAACACTGAGCCCGCTGCTAATTTTTTCAATTCAGCTTCTACTAAAAGTCTTTTAATATTGTCATCCATAGGCACAATTCATCATCTTGATCTACTTATTTCAGACCAAACTTTTCTAATGCAGCTTCATTAAAATCCTCATTAAACATCTGCTTCACCCGATGCTCTCTTTTTAACGTTGCGACAGTAGCGAAAAAACATGCCTCACATAAATACAGTTCATAGTATTCTCCAGCATGCTTGGAGCCATTGCCCCAATTGGCAGACAGGACAGCATGGTTCAGTTGAGTGGACTCCTTACAAACGTCACATAAAATATCTGCGAGTTGTTCTAGGTCTTTATCTTGTTCTAAATCTTTGTGTTCTTTGCTTTTCACATTGGTCTCCTCACTTTTTGATACTTGTGAGATTTATATCAGTGCCTGCGCTAAAGCAATCATGATCTCACCCTCTTGGCATTCACTGGGTGGAGGTAAAGTCCGACCCTCTTCAAGATAGAAGTCCACACTGGTGAACAGTGCATCTTTGGCCATCTGTAATGCATCTTCGAAGTCATCACCACAAGTTATTGCCTCTGGAATATCCCGAAATGAAACGTTGTAAGCCTGCCCTTCTTGTTCGAATTTTGCTGGATAAAATACTGAACTACATACCATGATCGAATTCCTATAAATATTGATCGAACCTTTCATTTCTTGTTTTAAAGCCCCAGCCTCAGCAAGGGCCTGTCTTGATCACTATTCCGATCTTGTTATCTAAAGTAATAACCCCACGTATCGTCTTTTGAGTCTCCCCACCCGGTCCAGATTTCTGTTAGCTGTACATAATCCTGATTGATGCTTTTGACTTTATATAAAAAGCTACGTGGCGGAGACGTCTCATTGAGGCGTACTTTTTCGATTAAGATAAAGGTCTTGTCATCTAACCATCTGACTCTAAGCGGCATCGGATCCTGACATTGCCCCAGTTCTGCATACATCGCCGCATCTTTGCCATTTTTCGAGAAGGACAAGCCGGCACATTGAACCTCAGGGATGTCCATCACCAGACGTTTTCCGATCAGGCTTTCTTTGGCGCCCGCACAAGCCCAGCTTGAAAGGCTGAGACATAAGCCCGCTAAAAATATTTTTTTCATGACGTTACTCTTTATGTATTCAGTTGAAGCGGTTTAAAACATATTGTCAATAAAGCCACACTGTAAAATGTGCTGTGATGGATTTACTGGATGGTCATACAGACTGATATAGGCAATCATGTCGGTCAGATCAGAAGCATCCCGTTTATAGTGCTGGGTATAGATGTAAATCTGTTTAGGGCTGTAAGGCTTTCCGTTTTGAAAGACCTCCCCGTTAAACACTTTTAAATGCGGATACTGTTGAAACACCTGCTGGGTCTTAGTACGTTTCTCATTGTCATGTGCTGAGGCTTGATCCCACTGCTGTTTAAAGCGTTTAAATTGCTGTCCGCTATATTGACTGAGCTGAATCTTTAAACCCGCTTCAATATTATCTTTGGTTTGGGCCATATCATCATTGCGATAAATCGAGGTACTTGCCCCAGCCACACTGACCTGCATTAAAGCCTCAATCCGTTGAATCGGATTGCGTTGATCGTTGGGCAAATAGACTTCTATTTCAGGACAATCCTCACAGTAGTTTTCATCGTCTGGATCATCCACAACGGCTGATTGTTGCTGGGTGTATTGCTGCTTAAATTGTTGTTGCAGCGTTGTTAGCTTAGAGGCTGCGGTATGCATCCAATCTCCTGTGGCCAGTTGATTGCTAAAAGACTGTTCTTGCTTGGCCCAATCCAAACAGTTTAGGCCCTGTTCTAACGTCACTGGCTGAGCGGTCGCAGTCTGTAATATCAGTAGTGAAGCGCTGGCGAGTAAAAATGATCTCAGCTTAAATCTCATTGGATGATTCTCCTGATGAGCGTTGTTCACTGGATTGATCATCAACCTTAAACCAGTAGGCATAGTCCTCAGCTTTTCCATCCACCAATACGTTCTTCACATTAACGTCATAGATCACGTTGTATTGCATTGCACTAAAATGAAATTGCAGATTATTGGCCAATAAACCATAGCTGATATTGTCATAGCGAACTTTCGGCAGATGGTGTAAGGCACGGATCTCATTCAAAGTATTGATAAACAGCTGCCGCTCCGCCTCACTGGGTCTCCCTGCATGACAGGCATTCAGATCTTTATGCTCCTCTGCATGCGCCTCGATGACATCCACCACCATTGTGCTATTCACAGGCAGAAGCTGTGATGTTCCCGCCTGTGTCAGTGTTAAAGTACATTTGCCCAGATCAAGGGCTTTGAGTTCTCCTTGTTCAAAGTCACAAATCTTCGGACTCTGACTGCTAAAACTGAGGGCCAGATCTTGATCCGTCTTCAGGTTCAACTGATAGGCCTGACCTTTGAGAAAGCGATGGATCTGTAAAGGTTCAAAGCCTTGTGCTACCTTGTTTTTACAGCTCCCCTCGTGCAGATATTGTGTTTCAGAACACGTGACAGGCTGAGGTGAAGTACCGCCATTATTTGAGTCCTCTGCTCCACTAGCAGTTCCACTAGAACTTGAACCACCACCACCACCGCCACATCCCACTACAGCCATACTGATGGCCAGCATCAAGGTGCTGGTTGTGATGGATGCCATTCCCGTTTTTATACGTTTCATCATTTTACCCCCTCTTATTCTTGGTTTTTATTGGTAATGATCAGCCGATAGCAGTTGGCGGATTTCACTGGCCATTTTTGGGCTACGCCAAGGAAACAACACTTTGAGGCGGTAATGTGGTTTGAATGGGTCGCGTGTTCCAATATTGACTTGGTATTCTCTTTTGACTGGACTGCGATGTTCGTGATGCTGGATGTGCGTTCCCGTCATCGGATTACTGGTGACTGTGCTGGAATAAAAGACTTTGTCTTCAACTAAGTTGAAGTGGCCGACTGAGGTAATATAGTCAAATGGGTATTTCACTAAACGCTGTTCAGGTTCATCAAACAGGATGATGGTTTTATCCTGACTGTTAATCCAGACCCCACGATTGTGATAATTAAACTGTTCACCTTGGCGGCTCAGTTGCTCCGTCATGCCTGCAAAGTAGGTATTGCCATATTCATAGAAGTAATAGGTGATCACAAACCATAACAGCCAGATGCCAAAGAACAGAGAGCCAAACCAGCCAAAGGCAAACACTTTAGCCATAATTAAAAAAATGACGATCGGCACCACAATGCATTTAACAAAGACCTTGGATTTTGGTGGGCGATTTTCGATTGGAATGATTTTTGGTTGAGTGAATTCAGACATCATTGTTCCCCGCATGTTCAATGCAATTGACAATCACAAGGGGATATAAAAATAAGTATTTTTTTATAGGCGTGATTGAGCCATCCACCTTAGAGATTGTTCGTGTAAAAATGTTTTTTAATACAGCTTAAAAATTAAAATCAGTGCTGTATGCCCTGTTGAAGGAAACAACAAGGTTGAACGGGTGCGGAGGCACAATAAAGAATAGATGGGTACAGCATGAGAAGCTCCTTGAATCTTAAGAAGCTCTGCCGATTACTGCTAAATAATGGTGGCAGAGCAAAAGAGGGTTAGCAGACTGGGATCCAAGGAACCAGCACGTCAAAGACGTCCCCCTCCTGCCCTACCATAGAAAAAAAGGGGGACGAGAAGGTCCACAAAAAATAGACAGGCTATTTTCTGTGCTGGATCAACGGTCTGCTAAAACCGACTGGCAATGTAGGCCAGCGAGCTCATATTAGATTTATCCAGCGCTTTAGTCAATTTCGCGATACGATAAAATTCACATGATCGGCTTGAATAAATTCAGTTAAGTTGTTGATTTCACCCATAAGCTCAAATTAAAACCAACGATGGGCTCATTTTGATGCTATGGATCGGTCTAAAATGAACTGCTCTTCTGTAATAAAATAAATGAATAAAATGATTGAATAGATCTTCGCCCAACATTCACTTTTTTAAGTGGATCTGAAGAAAAACCCTGGTGTATCAAATGAGATACTTCTCTTCATCATAGGTAGCTCTAGCCGTCAGACTTCCCCAATAACTAAAGCTTAATCAATGAATTAATGAAATGTTGCGTTTTGTAAAAATAATCAAATACAGCGTTGACAGCTCACGGGATACGCAGATAAGCTTATAGGACACAGCAAAATCTGTGTTCAGGCGTAGGAAACCTGATACAATCTAGGTGCAAATTAATGTCGCACTCGCGGCTATTTTTTTGCCTACTGTTTTAGCAGTCGCTATGGCAGTTTGGCAGGACAACCGTAAGGTTGGCTGATCCTAGATTCAGTATTTCCTACTCCTGTTAAACTGCCACCATCACCGTAGGAAAGTGATGCTGGTAAGTATTTAAAACTTATCTAGGACCACTGCTATGAACGCTACTTTTCATGGTGCATACACTTGCACATCTAAAAAACAAGCCTCTCAACTGATTGTTGAACTTGGCAAAAGCATTTCAAATCCCCAGCGCCAAAGCTTAACCCATCTTTATCAAGCACTCGATACTGCAGACTCCATGCTGACCGAGCTTGAACATGCGCATCAGATTATTCGTCAATGCATGCGCCAGATGAATGATGAACAAATCGCTGAAGTCGCAAAACTCAATCAAAATAATCATACCCCTTCGCTCTGGGCATTTCGTACTCATCAACGTCAAAACCTGATTGAACGTGCTGAGCGTCTTTTGGGAGCACGTTATGTCCAAGCATAATCAGCATATTCTGCTGGCTCCCTCTGACTACCCTTTAATTGCTTCGCCTACGCTTGCAAAAGCGTATGGCGTCGCAGCCGCGACTTTTTTACAAAAGCTGCACTACTGTTTAGAACACAGTGATGCTCAAGTCCACAAAGGAAAAAAGTATTGGTTTCATAGCTATGAACAGTGGCAACAAACTCTGGGGATTTATAGTGTCTCCACAATCAAACGGATCGTCGCTAAATTAAAACAAGCGGAGATTTTAGTGATTAAAAAGCTCTCAAAAAATAAATGGCTTCAAACCAACTTTTATTCAATTAACTATAAAAAGTTAAAACAATTGATCCAGCCGAATACTGAAACTCAAGCTCAACCGCAATCGTCGGTGCAAATGACAAATACAACTGTTACAAAGCCTGAAAGAAGTAGAAATGCAGTTAAAGACACTCAAGCTGATACACTAACGCTGTCAATTCAACAGGCGTTTCACACTCTCAAAGATCAGACGATTACACACGAGCAGTCATTAAAAAAAGAGAAATGTTCCGTACAACCGAAAATTGTCATTTCTGGAAATACGACGGTACAAGGATTGAGTCAGCCACGCTCTCCAATTGCATCACATGAAATTTTGAAAAATATGAACCCTGATTATCGTCATTTTTATCAAGCGCTGTTGCAGCAGCGCGTTGATATTCATTATGCCGATCAGCGCATTCAGCATTTACTCAAACAGCAGAAACAGGTGATTCGACATATTGCCTATATCAAACAGCATTTTTCAGGCCAAGATCGCTATCAATGGCATCCACTTGAGCAATTGCAAATCGACAGCTATTTAATCAAGTGAGCAAGTTGATCACATCAATAATCAAAACTTGCTTATGACTCAACCAGACAATCAAAATAAATCAAAAGTCGAAATCATTGGATTTAGGCTTATGAGCAATATCATTATTTTCATATTGATACTGATTTCTTCTGGACAATTCAAGCTGATACTCGGCTTGATGCAATTCATATAAATTCGCTTCTCGAATCTCTTTAACTGTTTGTCTAATCATTTTAATTTTTTCTTGAATATCCGGATCTTTACTATGTAAATAATGTCGAGGTATTTGCGGAACATCTTTTAAATTGGTTCCATTTTTCAGGTTATAATCTTCATTAGATAAACATGAGACTTTATTCTCGACTTGGAACTTAATTCCGTAGATCTCCACTTCGTTAACTGGCGCATATTCTTTTAAAAATTTATTTATGACATTTTCTGTTATTTTTCGATAATGATTAATTTGATGACGACCGAGCCCAATTACATCTGCTGTTAGTTTCTTGGCACCGCCTCTCTCAGGATTTTTTGGACAATGTCTTTGAAAATACAGTTCTGGTGTTCGTTCAATGCCATCATAAATACTTCGTTCAGAATATAATAAATGCAAATGCGGTTGTTCATAACGCCCATCGAGGGTTGAAACATGATTATGAATTGCAAAACTATATGGCATCTGATATTGACCGCAGAATTCATATATAAGTTGATTCGACAATTCAATACGTTGCATACAATCAAGTTCTTTGGGTAAAGCCACGGTAATATGTGTAGATGTTCGCCCATTGATACTTTCATATTGATCTGCTGCATTCCAAAATACTTCGGGGCTATCAGCTGCCCAGATTGGCATATTGGCTGATGCTGTATATTCAAGCTCTTCAATATCTTGTTTATGCGTTGAAAAATATAATGTTCGCGTAATGTAGTGATAACCGAGTTCTGAAGAATGTCTAAATTTGTCTCTACGCAAATTTTTATGCTGAATTTTTAGTTCTTTGACATTATGACGTAAATCAAAATAATACATATACAAATCCAATTTAAAATAAAGAAAATGGAGCATATAAAATTATTCAAAAATTTTATTCGTTTGATGCAGAAAATGAAAAATAATGCGATTTTTTTATAGAAAATATATCAGCATCATAAATATACGTACTTTTAACGTGTAACACCCCCCAGTTTTAACGTGTAACAACAGAAATTTTAACGTGTAACACCGAACAAACTTTAAGCAAAAAAACATGTAACACCCCCCAATTTTAACGTGTAACAGACGTTTGTGTGATTTTTAGACACTTCAAGTACATTTTCGAATATTTAATAAATAATATCATTTAAATACAATAACTTAAAATACTAAAAGTGCTCCGCAGGACGAGCCGTAGTGTTCATTAAAATTTTCTGAAAGAAAATTTTAATGAACACGGAGACGAGATAAAAATCTTTTTTTGCATTCGCAAAAAATGATTTTTATCCCTCACCACTAACAGTAAAACTAACAGCCAAACTAGCAGGACTAACAGAGAGCAGAAAAAAAAGCAGAACTTTTTTTGAATATTTAAACTTTTCTCAAGTTTTAAAATTGACATGTGATATACATTTTTTATTTTTTTAGTGAGAAAATATCACGATGAGTCGTACAGCATTAACAACACAAGATCACATTTATTCAATAGAATATTTTGCAATGAATAATCCCGCTTTCGAAAAAACACATTATGATGTCATTCAGTTAATCGAACGCAAAGATTTAGAAGACTTTAATGAAAAAGAAAAGCAATTAATCAGAAAAACATATCTATATACAAAAAGAAGAAAGAGGTATGATAATGAACTTCTTTTTATATTTAAAAAAGATCCAAACTCGATCACAAAAATAGAACGCGATATTTTAGATTATAGTTATTTCGGAGAAGATGTTCCTCCAGTGCTTGAACATTATTTTTTAGCGGAGAAAATGTTAGACAATTATATGTCAAAATTACCAGAAAACATGAAAATAAAAATTCATCAAAACATCTTGGACACGGATGATGCTTTAGACAAGCAACAAAACATTAAAAAGAGAAATAGAGAGAATCATCAAAAATTCTTTATTGGCGGGACATTACTGTCGCTACTTAAATTAAATAATATTGATGATGATCCACTTGAGATATTATTTGAGATCATGAAGATTCATCTAATGCAAGACTACTTTAAAAAAGAACCATTCTCTGACATCGAGATAAATGAGTTTAATATCTCTGACATTGGTAGAGATCTTAGCAATAAAAAAAATGCAATTTTACTCAACTTAAATAATCCGTTCAAAATTTATGATGAATAAAAAATCAAAAAACTAAAAGAAAAAGCAGTATGCGTTAATAGCCGACCTTTTTAAGGTCGGCTTTGCAGTGTGCGTTTCTAAAAATTCAACACTCTTATTTTATAATAATATTTTTTAAAATTCACTTTACAAAACTAAAATACATATTTCACAAAATCCAACCTAAATAAACTTAAGATTATTTTACTGATATAATAAATTAAAAAATAAACCTTTTTTTTGTTTTTTTAAACTTTTCTCATCTTTTTTTAAAATATTTTGATAATGTGAATTTGAAGATTTTTTTACACATTTGAGATAATTAATGAGTTTATACATTGGTCTACTAAACACCAAAAGAATCTTAAATCATATAAAGGTTCAGTTGATCACAGATTATAAGATGCAAAAAAAATTGCGTACTCCTCCATAGACTAGTCACGATTAATGGAAAAATTCACGGCGGAACATGCCTTTGTACACAATTGTAGTTTATTGCAAAGTATTCAGATGAAGTACGAAATAACTTTGCAAATCAATTAAAACAGGAATCTTAATGAAAATTGATCGTCGAGTCAGAGCGAAAGAGTTTATGGAACTTCTTTCAATTAAAAAAGATGCATTTTATAATAGAGTGAAATTAGGCGAAATTCAGCAGCCTATTCGAATAAATAAGAAAGATGTTTTTTGGCATGAATCTTATGTAAAACAGAAAGTTGAGGAACATAAATCTGAAAATTGTACTGCCTGCATATAGCAGGCTTTATTTTGCAAATTATTTCAAAAAAAACGGGTAATAAAACGGGTATTTTAAAGACATCTTCAAATATATTATTAAATATCATAAATTTAACATATCAATATGCATAAGCTATTAAAATATTCACTGATGGATCTTCTTCAATTTATATGAGTCGGTAAAAGCCTTATACATCTCATTGACACTCGTCTTCGTCTTTTTAATCTACAATTAAAACAAGTAGAATTGGGGGTAGCTTGAAAAAAACTAAATCTTTAAAGCGAAAAGAAAAGCTATAGAGTCCTCGATGCAGAACGACTATACATTGAGATCAGGCAATCTGAAAAGATGAAATCATTGATCTGGGTGAGTACTTTACTTTTGCATGAACAGAGTGCAAAAAAGGAGAGCCTAAAAACAGAAGAAGCTAAGCATAGGTTTAAAGTGTTTACTGGAGAGTACGCCTGCAAAAAGATAACATATAGATCTCTTGATTCTGTAGGCCCACTCTGCTCTTACATAAACAAATAAATATAAAGCAATGAGTTAAAAAATCTAAGAGAGCGAGTTTAGCTATGACTCACTATTACAGAACATGCTTTTAAGTGTTTGGATATTGAGCCAAGTTATTCGCGTTTTTTACTCATTTCTGATAACAAATCCAGTTGTATTTCTTGTATTTGGGCTAACCTATTCCACTGATGCATCAACAAATGATCTAGTTTTTCATTTAAATGTTGAATTTCTAACTCTGCCTTTAAATTAATTTTATAATCATTTTGCGAGCGCAATCTGTCTTTGGCTTCCTGTCTATTTTGGCTCATCATAATCACAGGAGCTTGAACCGCAGCAATACAGGATAAAATTAAATTTAATAAAATAAAGGGATATGGATCGGCAGGATGCGTAACCATGACCACTGTATTGACAATAATCCAAATGGCTAGGAAAGTTGCAAAGCACATAAGAAAAGCCCAACTACCGCCAAAGGTCGCAATTTTATCTGCCAGCCTTTCCCCTAAAGTCCAATTTTGATCCAACTGATTTTCAACATTTTGGGTGATCACTTCATGTTGTTGCAAACTTTTAATCACTTCATATTCAAGATCAGTCACTTCCCCCTTTTCAGACTTTAACAGAGAATGAACATACTGAATTCGATATTTGGTTAAGTCTGCTTGGCATATATAACTTTGAGGCGACCATTCTGGAAAATCATGTGAAATTTCTTCGGTAATAGATTTTCGTATTGCCCCCATAGGAATGAGGTTTTTAATGAGGAATTTCTGCCCACATACTAAACATTCATGACTTTGATTTTTTTCGCTCATGCTCGTTCTCTTTTATAATCATTATTGGTTTTGGGGAGATAAACATCATCGAACAAATTTTGAACCAATGTCAAATTTTCAGCGCCTCTAAGATTAGCTCCTCATTAAGATTTTTCTAGACAGTAGCCATGAATAAAAAAATGCCACAGATATAATCATGATTCTGTGTTTTAAATAAGGCTAAACAAGTTCATATCATCAGGCTAAAAATTAAAAAATCCAGCTTTAGAGCAAGGAGACAATCAATGCCTAACTCCGCAAGACCTATGCGTTTAGGTCTACTTTTTCATGCCATATTGCTCACAGGTATCACCGCTAACGTAGAAGCGAATACACCACCTGTAATGTTGACTTCTCCTAAAGATTTTATGTACCCAGATGTAGATCATGCTCTAAGTGAAAGTCTTTATCCAAATGAGGCCGCCACTGCTAAAGAAATCGCGAACATCATTGAAATGTCGATCCGAAAACAATATGCCACAGATATCACGCTGCGTGATGCGCACCCTAAAGCACATGGTTGCGTACGTGCAGAATTTAAGATAAACGACACATTGCCTCAAAACATGACCCATGGTGTTTTTATTCCGGGGAAAACTTACCAAGCGTGGATTCGTTTTTCGAATGGATCGAGTAATGCAAAACAGGCAGATATAAAAAAAGATGCACGCGGCATGGCGATCAAACTTTTAGCCGTGCCAGAGAAAAACCTTTTAGATGAACCTGCGTCTACGCAAGATTTTATCATGATCAATCACCCTGTATTCTTTGTAAATGACCCTGCTCGTTATCTGTCATTTATACAAGATATCAATAGCGATCGAGTTCTAAAAAAACTGCATGTCTCTTTTGCATTAGGAGCTAAAGGGACTTGGATTGCCTTAAACACTAGAAATAAAATTTCAAATCCACTGCAAACCAGATACTGGTCTATGGTGCCCTATCAGTTAGGAGTCGGCGATCATCGTCAAGCGGTAAAGTACTCTGCTCGCGCATGTTCAAACGTTGTTAGCCCTATTCCAGCTACTCCTCAAAAGGACTTTTTAAGAGCGGCACTTCGAACAACGTTACAAGATCGTGATGCCTGCATGGAATTTCTAGTACAAACTCGGACATCCAGCGCAATGTCTGTTGAAGACTCAATGACGGAATGGAAAGAAGACCAAGCTCCTTTCTATAAGGTGGCCACTATTCGTATTCCTCAGCAAATTTTTGATACCCCTGAGCAAAATAAGTTTTGTGAAAATCTTTCCTTTACACCATGGCATGCATTAGCTGAACATAAACCACTGGGTGCGATAAACCGAATGCGCAAAGTCATATATGACCAGATTAGTCGCGTCAGACATGAGATGAATTCGACTAAACAAACAAACGCTAACAATGTCGGAGATAAATAAGGAGTCCTATGGTTAAACTCAATGGCATGTTAATCTGTGTGTCTAAAGAAGAAATCCGTATGGTGATGAAACTCCTTCCAGAACATATTGAATTAACTCATCAAGAAGAAGGCTGCATTTCTTTTGAGGTTAAGCAAAGCCACGATCCTTTTATCTGGGAGGTGCTAGAAGTGTTTGATAGCATGAAAAGTCTTAAGCATCACCAAAGTAGAACGGCCTCGTCCATTTGGGGAGTGAAAACACAAAACATTAAACGGCACTACAAAATATCTGAGGGTGAATAAGGTTTAAGTTTCTAGCTATAAAATGACGCTTCCATGACTAGAACTTGAAATAGCCCTCAAATGAAAGCTATCTCTATTCAGATCATAAAATTTAAAAATGTTCTGCACTAAAAAACATGATGAAGAATAGCGGTTTTTGTATTAATCATCTTGCATGAGCAGGTGTTAAAGCTAAGAGCTTTTTAGTGAGCAATTGCTGCTGCTTTGGGTTTAAAAGCCACCAAACAAAAAACGATAAAAGCACATAGAATAAAGGATGCACCAAATCGACTCAAATCAAGTCCTCCATGACTAATGGGCTTATCAAGGAAATCCCCCAGTACGGCACCTAATGGTCGCGTGAGTACAAATGCAGCCCAAAATAAAAAAGTTCGTAAGCGTCCGCTGAACACACCTTATGAATTCATCCTATAAGCCTTAATTTAGTCCCCACTTAAAAACAAGTGGGGACTAAAATTTATGACTACAAATCA
>C687J35021_10001857_pt1 | contig 15437 bp, 31 predicted proteins | sample RifCSPhighO2_12_FD_35021 | JGI IMG/M metagenome (IMG submission 35021)
GCGGCTGCTGCGGCTTTCCCCATGATTACCTCTCCTCATCATCGACAGGGATGCCCGCCACCCGGAACGACTGGCGCAATTTCTGGAACGTGCCCCGGCTGATGCGCCCCCCGTACATCCACACGACGAATGACCCCGTGAATCCCCGGCCTTCGGCCAAGTGCAAGTACTCCAACAATTCCTCGATGCGGCTGGGCGCGACGGTGTCAGGCATCGGCGTCCTCCACCGTGGCCGGCTCCTGCGCCTGCTCCTCCGCTGCCCGTTCCTGTTGCCGCTCAAACCACACCGTCTCCAAGGGTTCGATGATGACTTCTTGCAGGACGGCGATGCGATTGGCGGCGGAGCCACAGTGTTTGCAGGTGGCGGCAACCTCGACGAGATGGCGCAATTGTTCCCCCAGCAGCAGCTTCAATTCATCGTAGATGGCCCGGTAGCGCGGGTCTTCCGCCAGCGCGCGGTAATTTTCCAAGAGCGCAGACAGGCGCTGCTCGGCCTCGCGTTTCAGGCGATGGTCAGCCACCAGCCGGTCGGCGACTTCCCGCGTCAGGGCGGCAAATGGGTTGAGGCCTTTGAGCATCAGCCGCCTCCCACCAACGCGGCAATGCGATTCCCTGCGGTGGCCATCGGGTTCTCTGGCATTGTCGGGTGTCCATTGCTCCCAGGGCCAGCCATCCCGGCGTCCGCGGCACCCTCAGGCGCTGGCAACGGCGCAGGCCGCTCCAAGTCGAGCGTGTCCACCAACCGCGCCCATTGACTGTCCGCTTGGGAAATCGTCACGCGCAACATCTTCAGGATCACGTCCGGCCGCGTGTTCCCCAACACCCTCTGCGTCATCGCCAGCAGGCCCGCGTTGCGCTCAAAGCGTCCCTGCCGGTCAAACTCATACAGGACCGCCCGCGGATGCAGATGCTTCGCCACGACCAGGAGCATGTCCGGTGGAATCTGCAACCCGCCGGGCAGTTCGTCAATCCAGCCGAGCTTCAAGCCCTGGAAGTAGAGCCAGAGCGTCCAGACGCCCATCTGCCGGAAGGCCGGGGCCAGCGAGCGCAGCACGTCTTTCTCGTTGGGCTGGACTTGCTGCAGGAGCATGGCCGTCTTGGTGCCTGGCGCGTTGGGATCCGTCGGGGATTCCCGGCCGGACTGCAAGCTGCTGGTGCCGCTGCCTTCATCCGACTGCCGGCGCATCAGCTCCAAGCCGGTGATGATGGGCGCCAGATGATTCGTCGGCGTGGCCATCGATTCGATTTCGTTGGGATTGTCCTTCCACGGCGCCGGCACATGGGGCGACCAGCGTTTCGAGAGAATGTAGGCGTAGCCGATGGAACGGTACTTCGCCTTCCAGCGCATGGAGTTGGCCTGGTCAATGGCGTTGAGGTACAGGTTGAGCAGGACGTTCAAGATGGTGTGCTCATCCACCACGTCCCACGCGATGCCGCGCTTGAAGAAGCCGGGTTCCTCCATGCGGACGTAGAAGGGAATCACGTCGGCCTCGTGATACCACCACGGGTAATGCCGAATGCGGAGCAACACCTGTTCCTTGACGGCGTACCAGACCTTGTAGCGAGTCGGCGCGTCATCCCCTGGCAGGCGCGTGCGGATGGTGCCCTGGAAGATGGAGAACGTCTCGGTCTGGGCCTGCGCGTTGTCGGTGTCCTCCGCGCTGGACGCCCCGGCCGCCGGGAAGAGCCGGGCCAATGCCTCGGCATCAATCGTGCCGTCCTCGGCCAACGCCTCCAACGCAAAGCGGGTGAAGTCCGTCTCACAGCCGTACAGGGGCGTCGTGCGCAGGCCCTCGTAGCCCTCCACCGTGGGATAGACCCGCAGGCGCTTGGTCTCGACGTGCTGGAAGTCGGGATGATTGATGACCGCCGTGGTGGCGAGGATTTCCCGCTCGACGCGCTGCCCGCGCGCGAGGTCGGCGTGGAGCGTCACCAGCGCGGGTGTCTCGCGCCAGTTGGGGTATTTGTCCTCGAAGGCGATCAGGTCCTGCAAGCTCTCGACGGTGCGCCCGTCGTAGCCCTCGTACGTTTCCAACTGCCGCACCCGCTCTTCGTGGTAGAGCCATGTCGGGACCAGCGCGCCGGTGCCATGTAACGCCGCCTGGAAGAGCGTCAGCGCGAGGTCATCCTCTTCATCCAGTTCATGGTCGATGGCCGTGTCCAGCGCCTTCTCCAACTTGATGGCGAGTTGGAACAGCGCGGGATCGTCGAGGTCAATGCCCCAGACCGGATCAGAATCCAAATACGCCTGCTTGATGCGGTTGGCGATTTCGCGCACCTTCTTCTTCGTCAGCGGGTAGTTGCAGCGGAACGCGCCGGCATACGGATAATCCGCGCCGGGCATGTTGCCCGCCAGCTGGTCGTCCTCTTGCTGCAAGCGCGCCAGCACGGGCTGCATGTCGGTGGTGATTTGCGTCAGGTGCATCGCCAACCACGCTTCGAGGTCACGGCGCGGCTGCTCGTCGATCTTGACCTGGAGATAGGTCGTCGGATGCCGCGCCTCCTCGGCATCCTGGACGGGCTCGACGACCACGTCATGCGGATCAGTGAGCATGAAGATGGCTCCAACTTCTACCGCGTCTACTCATAGCTTCGCCTGCAAGACCGACTTCAAATACGGCACCCAATCCCGCTCACAGCGGCGCATCAGTGCCAGTCGATCGACCCGCTTCTTAAATTCCTTGGTGTCGGTGTCCAACATCATTTCAAAATCAAACGGTAAGTCCGTCAAATCCAGTGGCAGCGGTTGGGTGGACGGCATCGCCGGCCAGGGTAAGGCCATCGGTGTGGCGCTCGGCGACAACTTCAATTCCAATCGCGCATCCGCCTGCGACGAGAGACGTTTCTCCGCCACCGCTTTGCAAATATTGCCGACGATACAAATTGCCATGCCCGCGAGTTCGCCATCCGTGGCCGAGAACAAATCGTGGAAGCAGCAGGACGGCAGGCGGTGCCACACGCGCTGCGCCGGCGAGGGCTGCGGATCGCCGCAGTAGCCCGCCGCATTGCCCGTCAGCCAGGTATCGATGACGGGGTAGATGGTCGGGTGGTGGACAGGCGACTGCTGTAGCGCATCCACCAGCGGCGGGGCCTCGCGGCTCCGTAGCACGCACTCGTCTTCGCTGATGTGGTCAACTACTGTCTCTATACTCATAGCCCCCTGCTTGGACGCATTTCGCAACCCGCGCCAATAAACAGATACCTAGTAGCCATTTATTGCCGCCCCTCAATCGGGAAAACAGATACTAGGTGATCAACACTAGTACTACGTGTATTTAAGGGGGAACTATTCTTAGCTAGGGTGTAGAGAAAATCTTCGGAGAGTTGGTAGGCAGTGGCGGATGTGGGTTGGTGAAGTTTGGGGCGTCCGCGGCGTCCAGGTTTGGTGTTGAGCACGCATTTACGCAATAACTGGCGGCGCGCAATTTGTAGCGCACGCGGAGAGAGTCCCGCCAGCCGCGCCACGGAGACGTTCGACCCATAAAACCAGTTCGGTCGGCCCGCCGTGTGCCAGAGATCGAGCAGACCAATAATCAGCGACTTTTCAGCGAGCGTGAACATACGTCCCCGCAGAATCCACAATGGGCAGGATTGCCACTGACCCACAGTGCGCTGGAGCAACGCATCGAGCGTCATCCCCCATCGCCCCCATCCTCGTAGTGTCCGTAGTACACGCCGTCGTCCTCTAGCCATCGGCGCGCCCAGCCCTCAATGCGCGCCGCGACACCCCGCAGCCAGTCACCCACGCGGATGACAGGCGCAGGTACACCAGTCCGGGTGATCGGCGTCCTGGGTCTTCAGCCGGCAGTAGCGACACATTACGGCTGCACCCGCTTGATGTGCGCGATGTCGCCGTTGCCCGGCGTGATGATGCTCGGTGCGGCCTGCATCCGCCCGGTGAGAATGTCCTGCTTGATGGCGTCCAGCAGCAGGTTCAGTGGGGCCGCCGGCAGGTCAGACTTCCAGTTCCGGTTGCCCTCGGCGTCCATCATGACGACCAACACGGGCTGCATCGCGCTCATCGGCGGTGCGTCCCCACGTGCCAGCCATCCTCCACGTCCGCCGGCGGACGGGAGACGCCAGCGCTGGTGACGGCATGGCTGCGTCGCGGCGGCGTCAACGGACGTCGGCGCCCCGTGACCTGCGGCGGCTTACGCGGCGTGCGCTGGTGCATCGTTCGCCTCCTGGAATGCGTCCATGCTGATCCCGCACCGCCAGCAGCGCAAGACGCCGTCGCCCTCGGTGCGGAAGTGGTGCCAGTGGTCACGGCCTTCTGGCAAGGTGGGTGTGACCTGCTCGGAGGCGCTATCCCCCACGCCGCTTGCGCCTCGGATGCTCCTGCTGCGTCACCTTGGCGTCAGGCAGACCGCCCACGGGACGATTCGCCGGCTGCTCCCGCTTGGTGGGGGTGCCAGCGATGGCGTCTTTGCCGCTGTAGGACGGTTCACGCATGGGCAGACTCCTTCTTGGTGGCGCGCTTGGTGGCCTTCGATGGCGCGGCGGGGGTGTCCGCCGTCGCAGACGACGCCGCAGCCGGCGCCGGTAGCGGGGCCTCACGCACCGCCAGTTCCACCCCCTCCAGCGTCACCGGCAGGCACGGATGTGCGGTGGAGTGCATGGCCAACCGGCACAGATTGATGGCGGTGAGCCAATGCTCCTCGGTCACGTCCTCCGTCACCACGGTGGGCTGGCCATTGACGACCGGGCCAGGGGTTTTCTCCAACTTCACGCCCAGGCCGCAGGCGCACAGCAGCCAATCATGGCGCAGCGCCCCCTGGCGTTCGGCATACCAGAGCCGGTGGCCTGTGGGCAGATACGCTGCCAGACGCGCGGGGAGTGTCGGGTGGTCCGTGCTCATGCGTGCCTCCTCATTTAGCGCCAACCGTAGCCATGCGAACCGCTGGTGACTTCCTCCGCGGGCATCCCAAAATCAGGCGTCGCGGTGTCCAAATCCTCGTCGGGCGACAGGGTGGTGGCAAACTGCAGCCCCCACACGGCCTGCACCCACGCATCCGCGCGATCCGGGCTGCGGCCGAGCCGTTCTTTAATGTCGGCCTTGGGCTCCAGATAAATCTTGCCGTTGGACTTCAGGAGATAGCGCGTCTCGCACAGTTCTTCGATGGTGCGCTCATCCTGGGGGGCGCGCACGTGGCCTGCCTGCACCTGATCGCGCGCATAGAAGTACGCCTCCGCCCGCTGGTTGAGATAGGGGCTGTCCTCCTGCGTAGGCCGCTCCGAACCCGCGAAGGCGAGCACCGACCACGCGCGTTGCTCCCCTTGCAACTCCCGCAAGGCGGAGGCCACACCGGCCCCCACCCCGATCCGATCTACCACGATGACGGAAGCCCGTTGCTGGGCTCGATACATCGCGGCCCGGCCGGCGGTGTCCATCGGCTCATGCTTGGCCGTGGTGGAGGCGCCGCGTACCAGGCCATCCGAGACGCAACAGAACGCCGATTCATCATCGCCAAACTCGGCCACATCGACACCCAGCGACACGCGCAGTCCGGCGTCCTGTAAGGGATAGCGATGGCTCTTGGCAATCAGGTCGCGGTCAAAGACGCTGTCCACGCTGGTCAGAGGGAGCCTGCCTTTGACCTTCGAGAGCCAGAGCGGATGCTGGGGCGATTCGGCAAACCAGGTGCGCCGCTTCTCCTCCACCCAGGCTTTCTCCACCAACCCTGGAATGACCGTGCGTCCCTCACGCACGTTGGGCGAATCCTCGCAATCCAAGTTCAACACGAGGTGATGGGTGGTGTCGCGGAGTCCTGCCGCAAACCACCCCGTCGTCACCAACGGATTGCCGATGGCGATGAACAACGCCTGGCCGGAGGTCAGCAGCCCATCCAACTGTTCTTTGACGCTGTTGGGCACGGCCTGGGCTTCCGTGACGATGACGCAGATGTGGGGACTGTGGAACCCCTGCGCCTTCCCGATCAACTGCTGCGAGGCCGAGGTCGTGAAGGCCAAGATAAAATGCTCCTCGTTCCATTCGTACTTGCCTTGCAGGAGCCGGCCACCCAAGGGCGGGAGATCGGTGCGCCACCGCGCCACATGGCGCGTCATTTCGTTCCACGTGATTTCATGCACCTGGCGGGCTGTGGGGCCGGTCAGGATGGTCTTGGCTGGATACCGTGTCATCTGCCACCAGAGCGGGATGCCGCCGGAGATGAAGTCTTTGCCTAGCGCATGGCCGGAGGCGACGTAGATCGGCTGGCGCTCCGCGACCGCACGCGGCAGGAGGTTCAGGAGCTGCCGCTCGCCGTCCCACAGTCCCTCGCGGACGAGCGGTGAGGCCGCGACAGGCAACGTCTCGACTTGCAGAGCATGGGAGAAGAACAGGCAGGGATTGGCGGCAAAGACCGCGGCGGTGCGTTCAATCGCATCCAGCTCTGGCGTGGTAAATGCCGGGGCGTCAGCCGTGACCATTGTTGCCCCCAGGCGTGGCGCCAATCACGGCGCCGATCGGCCACGCGCCAACCGCCGTCCCATGCCGTGCGCGTTCCAGCACCGCCTGGAGGCCGTCGGTGAACGAATGCTGCACGTGCACGCTGCCGCTATGCTGCAATGGTTGCGAGGCTTTTCCATACGCACGATCTAACAGTTCACGACACGCAGCCACCCGCGCTTGTTCGTTCTCAGCGCGCCGCGCCAACCGCACCAATTCAACAATAACAACGGCACCGTATTGCGATGCCAATTGTTTGACATCAGCCGTTGATTTATTGCGCGTACCACGTTGGCGCCCGCCTGTCTTTTTGCCTAATGCCATCTACAGCTCTCTAGGTTAGACCGAACGTACCGCGGTTCACACGTATCCGGATCGCGTAAGACATAAATTGCAACGGACGATGTCGCCATGGACTCCCAACAAAAAACGGCGAGCCGTCCCGTCAGGGACCACTCGCCGTCGGTATTGCCGTAAGGCGATCTGCTACAAACCGATGGTGATTCTTACGTATCAGAAAGGCGTCGCACTGTCAACTACGAATCAGCGTGTCCGCTTTCTTCACATCCTGCGGCGTCCACATGGGCGACTTCTTCAGCACTTTGATGCGCACCGGCTTGCGATGCGCGTAGACGATGAGGACTTCCATCTCACCAAACGCCAGCGCCTCCTCGCCCTCCAACGGATCGAAAATGGTTGAGGCCACCTCATCGGCCTCGCAGATGCACCACAATTCTGACCCACTGGGGCAACTCCAGCGCCACCAACAGCAGCGCAAAATACCAGTCGTGGCTCGTCTCGATGACGCGCGCGGCTTTGAGGATGAGAAAGAGCAGGGTGGCCATTACCGCACCTCCACCACGGTCAGTCCATGCAGGGCAGCGAGCAACCGCTTTTTCATCTGATAGACGCGCAAGGCAGCGGTCACGGGGGATTTCACATCCTCCACGATGGTCTGCCCGTCCCGCACGAAACGAAAGTCCGGGACAAACCGGCAGATGGGCTGGTCGTTGACGACCAGGTAATACACCGGATGCACCGCCAGCTCGCGGATCCGCCCTGCCGCCTGCTCCGCCTTCAGCCACACATAATGTTGCCCCTCCGCCTGTGAATCGAACCGGATCGCATCAATCACCACCGGCCGATTACGAAACTTCCGCACGGTGCCCCGCCAGTGGGTGGGGGGCCGGCGCCAGTGCGTGACGCCCATCAGCGGTCCTCCAACGCGGCGCACGCGGCCGTTTGGGGATGCGCCTGACAATACCGAAACACCCTCTGCCACTGCGCGGATTGCGCGGCAAACGTCGCCGTGGCCGTCGCACTCGTGGCGTGGCACCCGGCGAGCACAGCGTCCGTGTGGAGCCACCCCGCCTGGGCCGCACGAGCCGCCTGCTGCCAGTCCCGCGCCTGCCGTCGCCATTCCAGGCCGTAGGAGACCCCCCCAGCGATGAGACATACCAACCCCACGATGCTGACCGCCAGCCACCCCATCAGGGCACGGCGGCAGCGGTAGACTAGCAGGCGCAGCGGCAGCCCCTTCATCGCGGATGACACCGACGGCAGGTGCAGGGCGGCGTCTCGCCCCAGACACACCACGCCAACCACCCCAGCATCGTCAGCACGATGCCCAGCATCATCGCAACCCACATCATGCCGCCCCTCCATCCCCCGGCCCGCCAGTATTGTCCCACCACAGAAACACCCACAGGAGGAGTGCCACGACAAACCACAGGACGAGGGGTTCCATCAGGGCTTTCGTTGCCTCCATCGACTCCACCATTCGTTGAGCATGGCTAAGACCAGACACAGGGGCACGACCAGCCACCAAGACATCGGTGCATCCCACTGACGCTGCAAGGCCTCATCATCGCCTAGCACACGGTCGTGGTCAGCGGGGGTCAGGGTGTGGAGGCCGAGGTGGTCAGGGGTCATCTGCCCTCTGTAGGCCGTGGCACACCGCAGGCGTCGCAGAAGCGCATCTCCACAGGAACACGACGAATAAAGTTGATTCCCTTCTCCGTACAATGGCGTACCCAACCCCCGTTCCATTCACCCACTTCCCACCGCCACGGCCTCGGACAATCGGAGCGGCACCAGATGGGTGCGGTGGTCTCGCCACGCGCCCACGCCAGCAGACGGCGTTCCCAGGTGGCGCACTCCAACGTCGTCACCGTCCATCCTTCGGCCTCGGTCGCATAGAGCATCTCGTAGACCAGGGCTTTTAACTGTCTGACATCCGGCTCCGGTCGCACCACCGCACAGAGGGCGTCAATGAATTGTTCACTATAGGTGCAGGGGCTGTGATGGGATGACAAACACATCATGCGATGTTGCAAGAATATCGTTTCGATCTGCTCCCGCACCGTTTGGGTCATGGGGTCTCCTTCCAACACACGCAGTCCAACAACCCTCCACACGTCAAACATTCCTCCGGCCACTCCTGAGACCACAAGCTGAGCCACCCAGTCATCAGGTCATTCAGGGGGCGCATGGCAGCTTCTGACTGATGAGGGTCAGCGCCTCGCATCGCTTGCACACCACGTCTTGCGGGACGCTGCAATAGCAGGCCATCGCTCGAAGCAAGGTCATCACCTGTTGGAGCCGTTGCTGCAATGCCAACTCTCTCCCTATGAGATACGTGCGGTCGCTCTGCGTGGCGGCTTCCGCCTCTCGACATCGCCGAATGAGGGCGAGGATGGTCGAGGGCGCCAGGGAGTCCTGCGCGGTGGCAATGCGCTCCACTTGGTCGAGGTCAATCATGTTCAGCATCCTTTCAGCACCCATCCAACCATGACTCCAGCGCACCAGACAAGAATGGTACCGAGCAATTCGCGTTTCACGCCGTTTCCTCCAGCCCGAAGTGGGCAGCGATTGCATCCTTGATGGCTGGTTCATACTCGCAAGGGGCATGTTCGTGAAAGATACGCAGACATTCCCGTGCCGTCGCCTGTTCACAGGCGCGCCAGGACGCCTTCGCTGTGCGATAGTGATCCAGGGGCGCATTCCGCATCTGGGTGCCCCACCAGTCCCCAAATCGCTGCGCGGCGGTGGGGGTCATGGCTGTGGCTCCTGTTGTTCCAATGGCGTCTCCTGCGTGGGGGTCACTGGCGGTACCGCCCCCTTGCCCAGACCCAACACATGGCTCGCCACCCGCTGCATCGCGCACGCCTCCCCGGCATCGCAGGTCTGATGCATCCCGTCAATCTGCCGGAGGGCGTCCAGGGCGCGGTCGAGCCGCTGAGTCAGGAGGCCGACATCCTGTCGTTGCTCCGCCTCCCGACACCGCTGGATGAGGGCGAGGACGGTGTCTGGGGAACACGCGGCGATAAACTCACGATCGCCTGCGCCATAGGTATCGGCAATGAGAACGTGTCGTGTCGCAGCGTCGGTAAGGCGTCCTCCGCCATGGTCGTAGCGAGTAACAAATCGCTTGCATGGTGTCGCCGCTTGCGCCAACCGCTCCAACGCATCGAGGTCAAGCATGGGGGGTCTCCTTCAGTCCGAAGTGGGCGCGCCACTGTTTTTCCAACGTTTCTAATGCGGCTTCTACAGCGAACTGCCCTTCCATCCCCATCCACGTCAATCGATGCTGTTCGATTAATTTTAATCCTCTCCATGCCGTCACCTGGTTACTGGCCTGCCAGGCATCCCACGCAACCCGACGTCCTGTTTCTGCATGGCGAAGCGCCATAGGAACTGTATTCCACCACTCCATGAATCGCTGCGCGATGGTGGGGGTCGGGTCGGTCATTCGACACCTCGAATGTCATGACAATGCTGTGTGCGTATGCGTGCTCGCTCCGTCGGTGGTGTGGTATGCTCTTTCATCGTGGCCGTCCACATCCGCCAGAACTGCTCGCATTCCCTGTAGGTTAACCCGACCCGCTGGATGCCACCAATCTGCAACTCCACATCTTGCAGGTCAGGACGGAGAATGGCTGTGACATGGGCGCTCAAGCGCCAGCGGCGTTTCATGCGGCACCATAGCTCGATAACCTATCAGCCATATGTACAATCGATTCCAAGGGAGCATCGTTGCACGGATTCTTCCACGTTGACGATTTTGGCCGCCGGACATTGGCCTGACATGCTCCGCAAACACTATCAGTCCACTCGTTCAAAATGGCTACTCGTGTCATCCCTTCCCATCGGCATTTGGCTCGCAAAGCACGTTCGCATTCTACGTGTAGCGTCTGTGAATGAAGCGCTTTTTCTGTCATGCGGCACCGCGGCGGATGGTTGCGGCCAATCGCCGCAACGCCGCCTCTGGTTCTCGATGATCCAGACACCCCCAACGCTCTGCCATGTCCGCACACCGTTCCCGTTCCTCCGCCCTGCCTTGCGCGAACCCCTCCTGCCGGACGGTCTGAAAATGTTCCGCCAGCATCCGACACGCCTCCTGCTCGGCCTGGGGTTCAAAGGCAAAGCCCATCAGACGCAAGCCCGCGAAATACAGGTCAGCGGCCACGGCTTCGGGACGTGGTTCCATTGGCATGGACTCTTGCTGGTCGGTCATGGTAACGCCTGCAAGAGGCCCGTGCTCATTGAGGATGGCCTCTGCGTGCCTCATCGCTTCAGCCATTGAGGGACTGTTAACGTAGGTTCCCGCCTGCCCTGCTTGGTCAACTTGCCCATACAGGTCAAACAACACCGCGACCACATGTTGTAGGTCGGTCATCGGGGGGCTCCACCATCCGCTGGGGGTGTCATGCTGTCCCTCCTTGGGCGGCGGTGAGGCCGCAGGTGCAACTATTGGTAAAGCCGACAACAACGGCATACACTTTTCGTATATTACAATCATCTTCATGCCGCCCCCACCGCTCCAACGCCTCCCGCACAGCGGCGGAAATGGCGGTATTGATTTTGTCGGATAGATGCGCTGTTTTGGTATGCCCACACTGACACTTCGGCTTAGTCTTCACGCGCCACCTCCTCGCTGATGGCCTCCCAGCGGGCGACTTTATCTCGCAACCCACATTCGCAGGGAACGGCTTCGCCTCTGGCATACCACTGCCCAGCGTACTTCGAGCGATAGCCCCCATCAGGGGTCGGTTCTCCCGCTGTCCACTGTGCCGACGTGCAATCATCCTCGTGAGTCACGTACTCGGTGAGTTCCTCTGCCGCCCGCGCCAGCCGTTCCAAGCGGTCGAGGTCGCAGAGCATGGTGATAGCGACATGGTCTGGCGCATACCCTGAGGGGTTTTCCAACCGTGCCCGTATCGTGTCCAGGTAGGCCAGGAGGGGAGTCATGGCTGTACTCTCAACGACGCGGTGAGCCATTGTTTGAACAGATGCACAGTTCGTTGGCCAATAGCACGACGCGCAGGTTTGCTATCGATGATTTCATACTGAGCTTCACGCAGGATGTCCGCAATCATGTCCGTCACGATGGCGGGGATGTCACGCATCTCCAGCGTTTTCTCTGGACGTGCCGCCAGGATGTGGTCGAGCACATGCTCCAGACGTTGTGGGGTCACCCATTCCATGGCAATCGCATCGGCGTGGTGCAATGTCTCACGCTTCGTCGGGTCGAGTTCTACCCGTGCTCGTCCACGCTCGGAAAATTCAGGACGCTTATGCTTGGCGATGACCCGATCGCCGTTGTTGGTACGTACCTCAAAGGGTGGACGGAGCACCACCCCTTCCCGTAATTGTGGCGTGAGGATGCCATTCCGCACCGCCTGCGTGGACGGCTTATCGCGCTCGGCATCCAGACGCACCAAATCGGTGGACACTTCGGCAAAATCGACAAACTCCACACCGAGATGCGCCACCAGTTCTGCTGCTTGCGGTACGGCTAGCCAGCTTGTGTTTATCTGTACATCGAAAGCGATAAACCGCAAGGCATCGCCGTAGGTCTTCCGCATCCCCTGTTGCTTGCCGCCGTAGGCTTCCCCATAGATGACCACGGTGTCGGAGAGCATGAATCTCGACTGAAAACGCTCGGCCAGCACCATGGCATCAAATAAGGCCACGAAGCGCGAAGCCGATTCGCCGCCAGAAAAGAACGTAACTGCCCCCTGGTGCCAGGCGATGTGTGCGGACGTGCCATGAATCTTTTCCAGCGCATAGCAGGTGCGAAAGGCCAAGATGTCCTGGGCCTTGTAGAGATTGTCAATATGCAGATAACTCATGGCCGCCATCCTCGTGGTGATCATGCGGTTTTGCTTGCTTGCCGTTGCGCCCATCCAATTAATCGGCACTTCGCTGAGCAGTATTTTTTCCAAAATACACGCATCGGCATTTCCTTCTTGCAGACCTCGCAACGACCCATCCCTTGTTTCGCCATCCTATCGCCCCTCCTTGGTGCCGTTAGGAGTACGTTATCGTTTATTGTAGTAATTGTCAAGGAGTGCGTTTACGGACTGGCCGCTCATCGCTCCGCTCCCATCATGCTCGCCAAGGCCATCTGCGCGATCACGCTGGCCGGCGCCGGCTCGTCCGTGCTGCTGTAGCCGCGCCCTCTGACCGCCGCTTCCTTCGCTGCGCACCGCGCATCGGCCACGAGATCGGTTATGGCGCAGACGTACCAGCCTAGATCGCGGCCACGCGGCAGGAAGTCGAACTGCTGCGCCAGCCAGTCCCAGCGCGCCAGGTCTTCCGCGGCGAAGGCCACCACCACACGGAAAACCTGCTTGGCGGAGCGGTTCGCATCGGCTGCGGTGCAGCCGGTCTTGGTCTTGAGGGCTCTGGTGACGTGTTGCAGGAACCGGCGTCGGGCGTCCTGGCCGTCAGGCAGGGATGGCGCCGGAGGCGCAACGGCGGTTTTTGCGTCATCTTTATTCTTTACGTCATTCTGACGTCTGTTATCTGTACTCTGTACTCTGCTATCTGGTGTTACACCCTGTGCAAAAGTTTTAGTTACAAGGTGTGCATCTAATGTGCTTGTAACTTCACCTTGTAACTTCATGTTGTAACCTTTCCTGCCGATTTTACTCGGTACGGTTTCTGCCGTTGGTACTCACTCTGGTACTTCGGCCAGTTAATGACGACACCATCACCTGTCAGCATTTCCAAATCCATAAACCGCTTAAGCGCGATCTTCACCACGCGAGCGGGCGTCTTGAAGATCGCGGCCAGTTGCTCGGCGGTGACCATCACGTGCGGCCCCACCCAGAGCGTGCCGGTGTGCAGGTTCATTTCCGCGAAGTCGAGGCAGTCATCCCAAACACTCCGTTGTTCTGGTGTGAGGCGGCGCTTGGTGCCGTCGGGCGCCAAATTCTGCTTCGACCAACTTTTACGCCACGCCATTGCGTCCTCGAAAACAAGAGAAGGGCCGCCGTTGTCTTGACAGCCACCGTGAGACTTGCCCGTCTTTTCGGTGCCAGACATTAGCGGCCCCAACACAGGAACACCCGACGACGCGGTTAGCGTGCCGGGTGGTAGCGTGTGGTGTGCAGGTTCGCATGGGCAAGTCTCATGTATTGGATGCTACACCCGTCGCCGTTGCGCGTCAAGCCCCATCTACGCCCCCATCCCATGCAGCACAAGCTGGCCGCCAGATTCAATGCGCGTGTGATTGTGCCACTGATACGCCGGCTCGCCCAACGCCACCGCTGGACACCACGGCGAGGGCGCGACCGGCTGCGCCTCCGTCAACCGCGCCGACCCCGCGCAGCCGCGGCACAGTCCGGCGGCGGTCAGACGATGGCACCGTATGTCAAACCCGTCATCGCGCAATTCTGACACGCGACTGCGGAATTCGTAGAAGACACCGGACGGATGGGCGGCGATCATCCGCAGCGTCTTCGGCCCTTCGCGCAGGAGGGCAAGGATCGTGTCGGCTTGGCTCATCAGTGCGTAGACCCTCCGACACCATAGCCCGCCCGCTTGCCGCGCTTCGTCCCGCGCTGTTCGATGGTCTCCTGCGACTGCGCATAAGCGCGTCGGCATTTCTCGTTGCAGTAGAGCGCGGGGCAGACGCGACCGCAGGCCCAACAAAAACCGGAGGGTTCGGGCGTGGTCATGTCGCATTCTCCACCGTCGGGTAGTACGTGTTCTCCACCACCCGCTCGGCACTCCGTGCGCACACCAGGCACAGCCGATGCCGACGGATACTGCGCCAGCGATTCGTGCGTCGTCCGCACGCGGCGCAGTCGATGAGGGGCTGGCTCATGGGTTGGCCTCTATCGCGTGTCTGATCGCCCATGCGATGTGCTCCGCGACTTGCGGGACGATTCGACTTGACGTTTTCGGCCGGCGATCCGCATCGCTAAAGCGCAACCTGGAGAGCAGCATTTTTCATGTGTTAACTCCAACTCACTCCACCCCCGGCTGATGGAAGCCCATCAGCGCCGCCTAAGGACGCAGCACGGGCGGGGGTGGGCATGAATTACCTGCGTTGCGCCAGCGTCGGCTTGTTGACCGCACGGACGCCTGGTACGTTCAACTGCGCCTTCAACGCGCGCGCCTGACCATTCAGCACGGGCATGCACGGCTCGACACAGGCCAGCGGCGCGGTGCCAGCCGCAATCGCCCTGACCAGTGCCATCAGGTCAATCACATCGGCAGACCAGTTCTCGCGCATGGACTGGCCTTCCACCTGCGGCACCGACGACGGAATGCTGACGCTGACGACGCCCTGCCCATTCAACGCTTGCTCAGCGCCGCGATGATCGCCCAACTTCTCGCGCTGTTCGGCTTCGGCCAGTTGCGCGTCCTCGCGCGCCTGACGCTCGGCCACCACGCGCTGGCGCTCTTCGGATTGACGGTAGGACACCAGCAGGTCGTTGCAGCGGTCACGACCCACTTCCAGCGGCACCCGCACCAACTTCTCGCGGTCCAGCACGACCTTTTTCGCCTGGTCAATGCTCTGCTTCATCGGCCTGAAGAAGTCTTCCACGACGCGGATCCGCGTGACGATCTGCTTGTACACGTCCGACACGACGGCGTAACTGCCAGCATCGGTCACGATGGCATCATGGGCGCGGCTTAACAGGGGCGCGTGCTCCTGCTGCAAAGAATCCGTCTCGGGCATTTCGATCAGGGT
>C687J35021_10001858_pt1 | contig 15408 bp, 14 predicted proteins | sample RifCSPhighO2_12_FD_35021 | JGI IMG/M metagenome (IMG submission 35021)
TGTAATCCTGGGTATCTCTAAGGACTTTACCGGGAGCTATGCCGGTGGCTTTGCAGTAGCGGCCTCCTTCTGCCTTATATGCCTCTACTTCACCAGGAAGGAGTTCCAGAGGGTGGAGTCATAGGCCTTCTCAGCCGTTATCATGCCCCGTTTAGGACGGGGCATGATCCAGTTCTCCCAGTGCTTCAGATGCGAAATGCGCTGGGCACACCCTAAAGACGTATTGGTATATATTCTCCGTCGTCTCTAAGGAAGGAGACCACTATGCAAAAGGGTGTACCAGTTGTGTTAATCCGTTGTGCAGACCCGAGGATTACCAATGCCTGTGCAAGGCTTTTAAATCTAGACGAAAGCGCAGCCATCATATCCAACACAGGTAGTATAAAGTATTTTCTATTGGGAGACCGCTTATCGGACCTTTACGAGCAGATACACTTTCTAGTTCACAAACTTGGTGCCCAAAAAATAATCCTTACCAATCACTCCCTCTGTAGGTTCTATGAAGAATTATCTCTAGGGAAAGAGGCACAATTGGCCGACCTTAAGAATACAAAGAGAAAGCTCCAGGAACTCTTCCCTGAAATAGAGACTAAGGTCTATTACATAGACACAGAGACCTCTGAATCTGCAAGTGTTGAATAACGTCCAGCATTGTAAGGTGCTTCAAAAAATGTCTTGTATTGTGGTGGCAGAGTTTACTCTGCCTTATATGCCTCTACTTCACCAGGAAGGAGTTCCAGAGGGTGGAGTCATAGGCAGTAGACAGTAGACAGTAGACAGAATACAGCAGACAGGATAAAATCATTCTGTATCCTGACTACTGACTACTGTTTACTAACTGCTGTCTACTGTATTTATGGAAGGAGAAAAACCCACCTCAAGTCGGCACTTCAAGCTGGGCATAGCCCTAATTATAGTTAGTACGTTATGTGGCTATGCGGCCTTGGCTGTCGTAGGAGAGTCGGCAGTAACCCATAACCCCAGGCTGAGGACTATAAGTCTAGTGGTCTGGTTCCTCACCTGGATACCCTTCCTTCTGGGATTTGCCCTGAGCGGTAAAGAGGGCTACAGATACGCCAAAAGGCTCATCAGTGAACGCCTATTTGGGCGTAGAGACGATTGAAAACAGCAAACAGTAATGGCAATCCGCCTGAGGCGGACAGTTGCCCAGAATGGTGGGCAGGTGCAAGACCTGCCCCTACAGCCTTTCGCACTTGTCCTGACCCCAAAATATTGTTAGAATCTTTCATTATCGTGAGACACCTTCTTTTCCTCATAACCCTTTCTCTTTTGCCCCTATCAGTGGTAGGGGCAGACCAGGGAGAAACAGAGAAGTATTACAACCAGGCCCTGGAGTGTTATCAGAAGGGTGCCCTAGAAGAGGGGTTGCAGGCCTGTCAGGGGGCACTTGAAATAGAGCCTACCTCGCCAAGACCACACAACTATATGGGGCTGTTTTATAAAAGGATGGGAAAGCTGGATGAGGCCATTAACCAGTTTAAAAAGGCCCTGGAGCTGGACGCCAACCTCCCTGAGGTCCATGCCAACCTGGGTAACGCATACATGGAAAAAGGTCTTATAGAGGAATCTATCAAAGAACACCAGAGGGCCTTGGAGCTGAGCCCCGATACGGCAGAACTCCATAACAACCTGGGCTACGCCCTGGAAAAGAGAGGTGAGATAGAGGAGGCAGTGGGCGAGTACCTTCGGGCCAACAGGCTCAACCCCGACCTGGCCGAGCCCCACGGTAACCTGGGGAGACTGTACCTCAAGAAGAGGATATTCCATAGGGCCATGAGCGAACTGGAGAGGGCCGTTGAAATCAACCCCTCTCTGGTAGAGGCCCACTACCTCTTGATAGAGGTCTATGTAACAAAGAACGCCCTGGAGAAGGCCACAGGACAGTGTGCGATACTCTTAGAATTAAACCCCAGAGACGCCCGGGCACGTACCCAGTTAGGGATGATACTGGCTAAGAAGGGACTGACTGAAGAGGCCATCAAAGAGGGGTTAAAGGCACTGGAAATAGACCCACAACTGGCTGAGGCCCACACCCTCCTGGGAGACCTCTACTTCGCCCAGGGAAATACCGGAGAGGCCCTCAAGAGTTACCAGTCAGCAATAAAGGCCGACCCAGACAGTGCCAGTGCCCATCTGGGCCTTGCACTCCTCTATAATAAGGCCGGTATGCTTGAAGAGGCACTGGTTTCCTTTAAAGAGGCAGTCCGCCTTGACCCCACTAACCCCGAGGCAAGGAAGGGCCTGGGATTGGTCTACGAACTCCTTGGAAAGGGACGGGAGGCGGACGAGGAATTTAAGGTCTACGAGGCTCTTATCAGAAAATCCTAACCAGCTTTCCTAAAAGCTTTCCCACCTCTTTTGGAGTTTTCAAAAAGAGTTGAGCAGTTGCGTCTGGATTGGCACCACCCACAAAGATGGTTACGCCCTTATCGTTTAGGATTTTAAAGGCCGACTCGTCTGTCCAGTCATCCCCCATATAAACGGGAACGACACTGTCTGTCTTTAGACGCACCTTAAATCTCCTTAAAACCCATAGGGTTGCCTTACCCTTGTCACCCCCAGTAAAAGGTCTGACCTCAAAAACTCTCTTGCCACTACCAACCCTCACCTCCTTCCTTGAGCAATAAGGCCTTACTACCTCATCAAAGAGGGCCTTTACAGTGGGTATGTCTTTTTTCTTCACAAGGCGGTAATGGACGGTCAGGGATAGGCCCTTATCTTCAACAATTACCCCGGCAACGGGCCTGAGGCTGGTGTCTAATTTCTTGCATATCCTTTTAAGGAGCCTCCTGGATTTTCGGGCCTTTGCATTAACAAACCTCCTCCCTGGCCCTTCCATTTCCAGACCATGATTCCCCACATAGATTATCCCTTCTACCCCTACCTTTGCTTTAAGGTCAGTGATTGACCTTCCGCTTACGAGACATACGATAAATCTTTCACTGTCCCTCAAGGACTCAATCAAACCTCTCATCCCCCGTGATAGGACCGCCAGCTCTGGCCTCTTTGCGATGGGAGTGAGGGTGCCGTCGTAGTCAAGGAATAGCAGGATGTATTTGTATTCTTTTAGGAACTCACAGAGGGAGGGCCATGCTTTCAGGGCATGTTTCATAGGTATATCATATCACCCTCATTAAATAGTGAAAGGAATAACAGCATGTAGTCCCTTAGGTGACGGGTTATCAAGAAGTTATTTCTTACATGCTCCCTCCCGTTTGCCCCGAGCTTCTGCCCATACTCCGGATTGTTAAGTAACTGCCTTACGTAATAAGCGGTCCCTTCAATGGTGCGGGTCAATATCCCTGAGTACTTATGGGTTATTTGCAGTGGGATACCACCTACTGCCGAGGCGATTACCGGCTTGGCCTTCCACAGCCCCTCCGAAACAGTCAGCCCGAACCCCTCTCTTAAAGACTTTTGTAGGATAACGTCCGATCCCCGTTGTAGTGCGTTTATCTCTATATCGCTCCCCGCCGGCAGTAGCAAGAGGAAAATATCTTTATCTCCCTCTGCCATCTGTTTTATTTCAGAGAAGACCTTTTCACCTTCGGGGTCGTCTGTGGCAGGGCTGCCAGCAAGGACTAGCTGGCAGTCTATACGCTGTTTTACAAGCTTGTAAACCTTTACCACCCCGGCAGGGTCTTTCAAATAATCAAAACGTGAGATTTGCGTAATAATGGGACGTGTACGGTCAATCCCAAACCCATCAAGTATTTTAGCAATCTGCTCCTGGGGTAACTCCTTGTTCTTGTCGCTCAGGGGGTCAATGGAGGGGGATATCAAGACCTGTCTGGTGTGGAGTTCTCTACTAAAGGCCGGGGCCGAAAAGACCACCCTATCGTACTGTTCAACATACGTCTTCAGGAACTCCCAGATTTGGGGATTGGGACAGGAAAAGTCAATATGACACCTCCAGACCCACTTCTTGCCCAACTCTTTTTTCTTATTTATCAAAACAATTGGTTGGGGGTCGTGGATAAACAGGACATCCCCATAGAGGCTCATCTCTCTAATGTTCCCTTCACTTACCTCCAGAAAGTGGTCAAACTCCTCTTTCGTTACCTCTGTACTGGCCCCGTGCAGGCAATTGTGGAATTTTTTGGTCACGGCAAAAAACTTTTCTCCGCCCTTAATCAGGTCCCAATGTGCATCCACACCTAGCTCTCGTAGTAGTGGAAGTAGCCTGTGTAGTATCTCGGCCACACCACCACCCACGGCAGTGGAGTTGACGTTCTGGATTACCACCCCCCTGAGCCTCTCGGCCAGTAGCCTTAATTCCTCAATAACCCCCTCCCCTGCGACGGGGATATAATCATCTATCCTGGGCATCTAACCTCCTCTTAGCAATGGCAAGAATCCTCCTTCGCAGGCCCTCCAGGGTGTGGGTATAGGGGTCTAGCCTGGTAATCCTTTCTGCCATCTCTTTCTCCCCCAGTTGACCTTCCAGCCAGTTAGAAAAGTCATTGGTCTCCCTCTTTAGCCTGAGCCTTGCCTCAAACATGTGGTAGTAGATGGAATGGACGCTTACCCTCTGCATTATCTCGTAAAACTCCTTGAGGGAGAGGGCATAGTGCGGAGTGGGGATTACAAAGGTTATGGCCTTCATGAAGTGGAACTCATAACCCTCCGGTGCATCAGGGTTTTTACCCGTCCGTTCCATGTAATCCTCAATAATTCCTATAAATTTTCTTCTAAGGTCTTCTATGCTAGTAAACTGAATGGTATCCACCGAGGCTATCCTCTCCCCCACTTCTTCTTCCTGGAGTATGTTTCTTATCCAGTAGGCAAAATCATTGGGGGGTTCAGGGGAAAGGTAATGGTGTTGTTGCAAAAACCGGTGCGTGTGGTAGTAGATGGAAGATTCTGGCAGGGTCTTAAGGTTCCCCAGGAGTCCCCTCAAGTCCCCTGCTTTAAGACCAGTGAGCTCCGTCAGGTAGAGCCTGCTATAGAAACGAAAAGGCTCGCCCATCTTTAGCCCTCCGGGAACTCAAACCTTAGTAACTCTGACAGGACCTTCCCCGTCCAGCGGTAAATATTATTCTTCTGCACCACCTCCCGCATCTTGCTCATACGTTTCTGCTTCTCCCCCTCCGTCATCTCTATGGCAAGTCTTATGTTCTCCGCAAGTCCATCAACATCATAGGGGTTTACCAGCAGGGCACTCTCTAACTCCCTGGCCGCACCGGTAAACTGGCTCAGTATTAAAACACCAGTATTATCTGCCCTGGAGGCCACGTACTCCTTAGCAACCAGATTCATGCCATCGTGGAGAGAACTGACCACGCAAAAATCAGCCAGGCGATATAGGGCCATTAACTCCTTCTTGCCGAAGTTAGACCTGTGGAATTGTATGGGTTTCCACCGTCCCCGTTCATACTTAAAATTTATCTCTACCATCAAGCGGGTCAGTTCTTCATTAAGGTCCTTGTACTGTTGGATGTGGATGCGGCTCAACGGCCCTGCCTGGATGAATTTGACCTTGCCCTTGTACTGCGGGTACTTCTCAAAAAAGAGGTCTATGGCCCGGAACCTCTCGGGGATACCTTTTGTGTAATCTATCCTGTCCACGCCCAGGCCAACTATCTGCCCACCTAGCCCAAGGGTCTTGCGGAGTCGTCGCATCTCTATTTCCACTTCCTGCGACTGACCCCTGCTACTGGCCTCATCAAAATCTATACTTATCGGAAAGGGCCTCACCCTCGTGGATTTACCACCTTTGATTATTTCAAATTTTTCATAATCCGTCCTTGCCTCAATCATACGGTCTACCGTCTCAAGGAAGTTCATGCAATGATAACGTATGTGGAACCCCAGGAGGTCATTTCCCAGGAGCCCATGGAGTATCTCTTCCTTCCAGGGGCATATCCTGAAGGCCTCTGGATTGGGCCAGGGGATGTGCCAGAATTGGGAGAGGATGCAGTTGGGGTTCTTCTCCCTTATTAACCGTGAGAGCAGGGCAAAATGATAGTCCTGTATAAAAACGAACGCCTTTTTGTCCCCTATCTCCTCTAAAACCGTTCTACTAAAGAGTTCATTTACCTTTTTGTAAGTCTCCCAATCTGCACTTTTAAACGTTGGGCGGGTATAGACCACGTGGCAAAGGGGCCACAATGCCTCGTTAGAAAAGCCATAATAGTACCCGGCTTCTTCCTCTTTGGTGAGCCAAACACGCCTCAGTGTATACCTTGACTCCTCTGGTGGCACCTGTATATGGTTGTGTGCATCTACCACCTCTTTATCCGCATCTCCTGAGCCGTGGGCAATCCAGATCCCACCACAACTCTGCATCACGGGGTCCAGGGCCATCGTTACACCACTGGCAGGCATACCGCACTTAATCTCTTCCCCCTGAAACGTGTGCACGTATGGCTCTCTGTTGGATACGATTACAAAGAGGTAATCGGCCATCTTCTGTTTTATAAATTCTTTTAGCCCTTCTCTGTTCCACATAATACTTCACCCTGCGGCCGGTGAGGAAGCCCGGACTCCTGCCATTTATATCAAGATAGTACCCACGGGTAAAACAAAATTTCCCGTCTGCCTGTCACCCTGAGCGAAGCGAAGGGTCTCCGGGTGAATGGTTACGAGATTCTTCGCTTTGCTCAGAATGACAGAGCGGTTTGCTGTGGCAGGTAATACCAGAAATTCCATTACAGGTTTGGGGTGCGTAGGGACGCCCCCTACATTACTATAGCGATTCTAAAAATTCCTCCAACGTTACCCCGGCCTTTGTAATCAGGCTCCGCAACGTACCACGGGCAACCGTAGGATGGTTTGGCACTGAGAGTGCCGCTATATGCCCTGGCTTTGTCAGGATAATATGACTGCCTCGTTGACGTGTGACCTCCCAGCCGAGTTTTTCAAAGGCCTTCACTACCTCATAAGGTCTCAATATTGGGACACGTGGCACTATACATTGACCTCTACCTGGCGAATCTCCACAGTCAAAGGCATCCCCTTTTCAGCTCGCACTTCCAAGCACTCCTTGATTGCCTCCCTAATATTACCCTCGGCCTCTTGTTCGGTCTTGCCCTGGCTCACACAGCCAGGGATAGCTGGACATTCGGCTATGAACATTCCATCCTCATCTTGAAATATGGTTACAAGGAATTTCATTCCCCTTTTCCTCCCTGCATAATATTGCACACTTGTTACTATCTTGCAACGCCTAAAATGACATCGTTTCTCCCTTTGCGAGTCGCACCGACTTGGCCAGGCAGGTCGGTAGACCCGGCCACCACGCTTTGATCCTATTTAGGCTCATCACCCGTGGGGAAGAGCATCAAGTTTGTGTCCTTTACCAGATGGTACATCCTTTTGGCGTCTAGAAGGGCCTTTTCCTGGGACACAAGCGGGGTAATCTCTATCTTGGTGAAGAACGGGAAGAGGGGGAGTTTNGTNACGATTGCCTCTATCTCCTCGCTGGAGTCTGCATCAAAGATGGCGGCGGCGCCGCGCCTACCGGCCAGTTTTCCACCAGCCAGTACCTTACCTCTCTTCTTCATCCTCTCGTAATACTCCCACTCCTTGATGAGCAGCTCAAAGAAACTCCTGGTGGGTATCTGAGGGAGTTTTTCTATCTCAACCTTCACTAGAAATAGCATGGTCTAGTCTTTCGTCAAAAGGGTGTCCTTTGAATTGTATTAGCCATTTTAGGGGCCAGGGGTTAGGGACCAGGGATCAGGGAAAAAGTATAACGCAGGCTAAAGCCTGCGGCTACCCCTGGTCTCTGACCCCTAGTTACATGGCCAGGCCGCCGTCTACGTTCAGGACGTGGCCTGTGGTATAACTGGAGGCGTCTGAGACCAGGAATGCAACGGCCTTTGCCACCTCCTCTGCCTTACCAACGCGGCCCATGGGGATGAGCTTCAGGGCCTCTTCCATGTACTCTTTCTTCAACCCCTGCGTCATCTCTGTGTCTATGAACCCTGGGGCCACGGCATTTACTGAGATATTGAACCTCGCCAACTCCTTAGCGAGGGACTTCGTGAACCCTATAAGCCCCGCCTTGGAGGAGGCATAATTGGTCTGCCCCATCATCCCTATGATCCCACTAACCGAGGTTATATTTACTACGGAGCCGCCTTTTTGCTTCATCATGGGGAACACTACGGCCCTGGTGCAATTGAAGGCCCCATTCAGGTTGGTATCTATTACCTCCTTCCATTCCTGCTCGCTCATCCTCATCATCAAATTATCCCTGGTGACCCCTGCGTTATTTACGAGGATATCTATCTTCCCAAAGTGTTTTATGGCCGTACTGACCATCTCCTTGGACTGGTTGAAGTCTGCTACGTTACTCTGCAGAGGCAGGGCCTTTACGCCGAGGTTACTTAACTCTGTCTCCACCTCCTTGGCCTTTTCTACGTTCTTGACGAAGCTGAAGGCCACGTCCACACCTCTTTGGGCCAGTTCCAAGACGATAGCCCTTCCTATACCTCGTGTCCCCCCCGTTACGATTGCCACCTTACCTTTTAAGGACATAAATAGTCTCCATTCTTTTTAGACAATAGACCCTGGACTTTAGACTTTGGACTTCTTACCATTGTCTAAAGTCTAGTGTCAAATGTCCAAGTTCATATCTCCAGTGAGACCTTAAAACCCTCGTGGACGGCCTCCATAGCCGTCCTGACCTTTACGCAGTCCCCTATTGTATACACCTCCGGCACCAGGCTGTCCAGTTGCTGATAAAGGGAATTGTTGGGCATGTAACCCGTTGCCAGGATTACCGTCTCGGCCGGCAGGAAGGTCTCCTTACCTTCTTTCTCAAACAAGATTCCACTGGAAGGCCCCTCTCGTATCTCCTTCACCTTCACCCCTGTCAGGGCCTCTATGCCTGCCTCTTCCATCTCCTGGAGGATGACCCAGCGGGTGGAGAGGCCAAACCCGCTCCCCACCCTCTTCTTCATCTCCAGTACGGTAACCTTGCGGTGACCACGGGTGGTCCTCAGTAGGGCGTTGGGGAGGTCAATTACCTGGTTCTTCAGTAGGAAGAGGGCCACCTCCGGGCTCATACCCCCCAGTTTGGCCGCGTAAAGGGCCACTTCACACCCCACAGACCCTCCCCCTATGATAGCCACAGGGTTCCCCACCGGGACCCTCTTTTCCAGGACGTCCCTGGCCAGCACCACGTTTTTCCCCTTTACCCCTGGTATGGGGGGGATTACCGGTAAAGAACCGGTGGAGAGGATGACTACCTGCGGACGTTCTCTTTCTATAAGCCCTATGTCAACCTTTACCCCTAGATTTACCCTTACCCTTAATTTCGTTAGCTGTCTCTCAAAATAATTTATGACGTGCTGAAACTCCCCCCGACCGGGGGGTTTATAGGCATAATGGAGTTGTCCTCCCAGATGGGGGTCGTTCTCGTAAAGGGTCACCTGGTGCCCCCTCAAGGCGGCCACCCTGGCGGCCTCCATACCACCCGGACCGCCCCCGACAATCATTACCTTCTTCTTAACTGGTGACTCCTTGATGACGTATTCCCTTTCGTAACCCACCTGCGGGTTATAGAGGCAGGAGACGGGTCTCATATTCAGGAGTTCATCAAAGCATCCCTGGTTGCATGCAATGCACGTCCTGATGTCCTCCCATCTGCCTTCTTGGTATTTTTTGGGTAGTTCCGGGTCTGCGATGAGGGGGCGGCCCACTGCTATGAGGTCTGCCTGACCATCCATGAGGAGTTCTTCAGCCACTGCCAGGTCGTTTATCCTCACCCCTGCTATGACAGGGAGGTTGACGTTTTCCTTAATAGACGAGGCCAGAAAGGTGTAGGCCATCCTTGGGATGGCCATGACCATTATAGGGGTCTTGCTCTCGTGCCACCCTGGGGAGACGTGAAAGGCATCTACCCCGACCCCGGCGAGTTCCACGGCAATCTCTATGTTCTCATTTATCCTGTTCCCCCCCTTCATGAGTTCATCCCCTGAGAGCCTGAAGATAATGGGGAGGTCCTTGCCCGCCAGTTCCTTCGTCGCCTGCACCACCTCTTTGGCGAATCTGAGTCGGCCCTGGAGGTCTCCCCCGTACTCGTCATTTCTCTGGTTGGTTATGGGGGATAGGAATTGGTTTATCAGGTAACCCATCCCGCCGTGTATCTCCACGGCATCAAAGCCTGCCTCCCTGGCCCTGAGGGCGGCCCTGGCGTAGCTGGCTATCATCTCCTTTATCTCAGGGATGGTAAGTGGTCTGGGGACGTCCCTGGCAAGACGGGTGGGGACGCTGGAGGCAGAGACGGGTTGCCTCTTCGTGAAGAGGCTGGAGGCATAGCGGCCCCCGTGGAGGAGTTGGGGGGCGGTCTTTGCCCCGAGCTGGTGCATTGCCTCGGTAAACCTTCTAAGGCCTGGGATATAGCGGTCATCGTCCAGGCCGAGGATACTCTTCCATGCCTTACCGCTCTCGTGCGGGTAACAACCTCCTATTATTATGAGCGCCACGCCGCCTTTCGCCCTCTCGGCGTAGAAATCTATGAAGCGGTCGTTAACAAAGCCATCCGTAGAGAAGCCCACATCCATGGCCGTCATGACCAGACGGTTCTTGAGTTCCAGGGGGCCAATGTTTGTATGGTCAAAAAGGCTTATCATGGTTAGTAGCTACTATCTACTGGCTACTGTTCTTCAAGACTAAACAAGAGCCATTTCCTGCAGGGTCTAGAGAGTTTACCATAGCAGAGCGTATGTCTATTTGTAGTGCCTTCTTTGTGACCAGGTTGAGGTTACATTCAGGGTCGGGGTCTTCCAGGTTGGCGATAGGTGGGACGAGGGAATTTTCCATTGCCAATACACATGAGACCACCTGCAAAGCACCGGCGGCACCGTAGCACTCTCCGGCAAGGGGCTTTACGGAGGTTACTAACGCCTTCTTTGAGGCGTCCCCGGAGAGGCCCTTGATTGCCCTGGCCTCTATCATATCCAGGAGCTTACTGGAGTTCCCATTGGCATAGATGAGGTCTAAGGACTCGCCGGAGAGGGACCCGTCCTCCAGGGCTAGTTCCATAACCCTTTGTACCCTGCTGATTTTTTCTTCCAGGCTGAACCTGTTACTCCCTATATAGGTAGTACCGTAGCCTATCACCTCACCGTATATCTTTGCCCCCCTACTGAGGGCTGACTCCAGTTCCTCCAGGATGACGACGTAACCCCCTTCGCCGAGGACGAAGCCATTTCTATGCCTGCCAAAGGGCCTGCTCAGTTCAGGTCCAGAGTTATTGGAACCCGACAGGAGTCCCTGCAGTAGGAATATGAGGTAGCTGTCCAGCGATAACTGCTCCACCCCGCCTGCGATTAGGAGGTTGTCCCTGCCGCTCCTGATGAGGTTAAAGGCGTTGCCTATGGCATCCATGCTGGAGGTGAACCCGGAGGAAATGGTCCTGGAGGGACCCTTTAGTTTGAAGAATACGGAGGCAAAATTGATGGAGGAGTTGAGGGCCACGTCAAAGCTGGCCATGGGTAGCAGCTTTTCAGGACCTAGCTTGAAGATGTTATAGGTATAGTCAGTAGTCTGGGAGTAATTGCCCAGTGCAGAGCCTATTATAACCCCTGCATGTTCGGGGAAATGTCCGTTGGTATTGAGACGGGCATCCTCCAGGGCCATCTTGATGGCTGAGGTAAGGAACTTAGTGCCTTTCGTGAGGTACTTGAGGCCCTTGTCCCCCAGGTAGTCTGCAGGATTGAAACCCTTGACCTCTGCGGCCAGCTTGCAGGGGTAGGAAGTAACGTCTATGGAGGCTATGGGGGCAATCCCTGAGCGGCCTTCTATCAGGTTCGTCCAGAACTCTTGACGGCCAATGCCCAGGGGTGAGACGATGCCAATACCGGTTATTGCTACCCTCTTCCTTACATCTGCCCGCCCTGATCCATTAGGTTGAGTCATTGCTAAATAACACTTCCTCTTTCTACGGGCAGGTGGACCCTACCAAAGACAACGCTGGCATTATTGCCACCGAAGGCAAAGGAGTTATTCAAGGCATAATTTGTCTTACACTCCCTGGCCTGGTTAGGGACGCAGTCAAGGTTACACTCGGGGTCTTCGGTCTCATAATTAATCGTGGGGGGGATAGCCCCTTCTTTTATGGCCATACAGCAGACTATGGATTCAATGGCGCTGGCCGCCCCCATGGTATGCCCTATCATGGATTTTACGGAACTACAAGGTATATCCTGTGCCATCTCCCTGAAGACAGTTTGAAGGGCCAGGGTCTCCATCTTGTCATTGAGGGGAGTACCGGTGCCGTGGGCGCTTATGTAGTCAATGTCTTTGTAGGATAGCCCGGCTGAGGCAAGGGCTACCTCCATTGCCCTCACTGGTCCTTCCCCGCTGGGGTGAGGGGCTGTCATATGATAGCCGTCACTGCTGAGGCCGTATCCCTTTACCTCTGCGTACATCCTGGCATCCCTCTTACGTGCCTGCTCCAGTGACTCCAGTATGAGGACCCCTGCCCCTGCCCCCACTACCAACCCCTGGCGGTTCTTATCAAAGGGCTGGCATCTCTCGGGGGCCAGGGACTTCAGGTTGTGGAAGTGAGTAAATTCCGTCTGGGGCACTACGTCGCTCCCTCCCACTATCATGGCATCTACCTTGCCCTCCCGTATGGCATCAAAGGCCCAGCTGATTGCGTGGTTACCCGAACTGCAGGCATTTATGAGGATAATGTTGGGCCCTTCCATGCGGAACTCTTCGGCCAATTGGGTGGAGAGGGTCATGGGCGGGTAGCTCAGGGCCACCTCTATGTCAAACCCGTCTGCCTTGTTCAGGTGATGGTCTCTAAGCCTCCGTTCAAACAGGGAGAGTTCGCCGGCGAGGGTGCCTATTGAGACACCAACCCTGTCCCGTCTCAATGGTTCATAGCCGTCCAGACCACTGTCTTCCATGGCCTCTCTGGCCGATGCCAGTAGACAATCATACACGGTGAAAGGCTTTTTCGTGATTATGTGGCCGTTGAAATTTAATTTCTTCACCTCGCAGGCCCTGTGGACCTTGTACCTGGAGGTATCAAAGGAGGTTATCTCTGAAATGCCGTCTTTGCCAGCTAACATTGCCTCCCAGGTTTCTTTTACAGTGGCACCGAGGGCTGTTACTAGACCTATACCTGTTACTACTACTCTCCGCATACTAATCCCTTTTATATCTTTGTAGCCATTAGGTTGGTAGGCTCATCGTATCTCTGTTTTTTGCCGATACGCTCAAGGGCAGCTTCATACACGCCCGAGGCCTGAAGGGTCTTCAGATTTTCCAATAAATGTTTGAAGACGTTTCGCCAGTCCCAATTTACCTTCAAGGCGAAGAGGGCAGAATTGTTGTTCTGGAGGACGTCTCTTGAGTTCTGGAAGCGTTTCCTTATGACCTCAGTAGAGTAGAGCCTGTTATAAAGTTTTTGCATCCCGTCTATGAGTTCCGGGAGGGAGAGTTTCTTCAGGAGATACACAAGGTGGTGGGAGGTATAGTAAATCCAGTCCTCTGGGAAGTGATTGCGGAACAGCCTGTTTTCTGACTCCAGCCGCTTGTATAGTGGGGTATTGATGAATGGGCAGAGGATACCGCAGGTCATAATGTCTATCTGGGAGTTCAGGATGAAGTCTGCTACCTCATCAAAAGTCTCCGTGGTGTCGGTATCGTTGCCGAAGATGAAGGTACCCCAGACGGCTATGCCGTGTTTGCGGATGTTCTTGACCGCCTCGTAGTACCTTTCAATGGTAATCCTCAAGTTCACGTTTTTGTTCATGGAGTAGAGGGCATCCTTGTTGAGGGATTCTATGCCGATGAGTACCCCCACACAACCGCTCTTGACCATGTAGTCCAGGGTCTCGTCGTCCTTGTAGATGTTGAGGGAGGTGAAGCCGAACCAGTTCTGATATATCCCCCTCTCCACCATGCCCTTAAAGAGGTCTCTCACCCTATCGTTTGATTTTTTGCTGTGGCCGTAGAAGTTCTCGTCCGTAAGGACAAGGCCCCTGTACTGCCCCTTTATGGCCGCAAACTCGTTCAAGACGTCCCCAATGGGTCTCTCTCTATATTTCTGCCCCTGGAACTGGGGTACTGAACAGAATTCGCAACTGAAGGGACATCCCGCCGTAGTGATGATACCGGAATAGCGGTACTTGTATTTTGCCTTCAGGAAATCCCTGGCAGGGTAAAGACCGTTAAGGTTCTCCAGGGGCGTCAGCCCCCCGTCGTAACGCTTCTGGAGTTGCCCGCACTCAAAGTCAGCCAGCAGCTTTCCCCATATTGAGATAGCCTCTTTTGTAACTACGCAGTCTACGTGTTGGGCCACTTCGTGGGGGTATATGGTGGCATGGACCCCGCCCATTACTACAGGGATGCCTCTTTTCTTACAGGCATGGGCAATGGCATAGGCCCGGGGTGCCTGATAGCTTACGGACGTTATCCCAACCAGGTCTGCCCCCTGGAAGGCCAACTGGTTATTTGCATCTAATGCAAGCTCCGTGGTCTCATCTATAACGTCCACCTCCCAGTGTTCGGGCATAAGGGTTATCAGGTAACCCAGATTTACAGGCATCTGATTGAGCACCGAGACGTTCTCTTCCCCCACGTTTCCTATGGGGTGAGGGTTTATAAGTACGAGCTTTCTCTTTTTCATCTTTTCTCTCTTTTAAGGAATTTTTGGAACTCGGGATTCAGGACTGGGCATGAGGAGCACCTGGGCAATGGCGTAGTCCTTCGTATGACTTAGGGAGACTTCACAGTTACCAATCCCCTTCGCATCCGCACGCTCCTTTGCCCTTCCGTAGAGCTGCAGGTAAGGGCGGCCGGTGGGGTCGTTAAGCAGTTCTATATCCTTCCAACCTGCCCCCCCTCCTAAAGCCTTAATAACTGCCTCTTTTGTGGCAAATCTTGCGGCTAGGTGTTGGAACCTGTTCTTCCTGTTCCAACAATACTCTACTTCTCTGGGGGTGTAAATACGGTTCAGAAAAGATTCGTTGCGGGAGAAGAGGTCTTCTATCCTCTTCACCTCCACCAAATCTATTCCTATGTACACCCCTCTACAATCCTCTCCTTATACTTTGAAAAAAATTCTACTCAGTGTGCCAGAGATTGTCAACCACAATTTCCTGGGGGCTTCTGTTGACTATATCAGGAGATAAAATATAATGCTCCCTTCCGCTCCGCCTAAGGCGGACGGATTTACAACTACCATGCTCCCCCTGGAACTCACGGAGAAAAACCTTAACAGGAACATCGCCCGCCTGGCCATCCCTGCCGCCGCAGAAAATGTCCTCCACATGATGGTCTTCATCGTGGACATTATCATGGTGGGCAGGCTGGGGACAGAGGCAATAGCCTCTGTGGGGCTTGCCGGTGCCCTGAATTTTGTCCTTACCATAGTCTTCTCCTCCCTATCGGCAGGGACCTTGAGCCTGGTAGCCCGAC
>C687J35021_10001861_pt1 | contig 15397 bp, 15 predicted proteins | sample RifCSPhighO2_12_FD_35021 | JGI IMG/M metagenome (IMG submission 35021)
AATCCAGACCAGAAGTTGGGATGCTAAAGATGGCACTAAAAGATACAGAACAGAAATCGTAGCCGATAGAATACAATTTGGACCAAAAAGTAGTAGCGGCAGTGGTGGAACTTATGAGCAAAAAGCTTCTAGCGATAAGCCGAAAGAAAAAGACCTGTCTGCGCAGACAGCAGAAGTCCCGGCCATTGAGTATCCAGAAGAAGAGATAAATTCTGAAGACATACCATTTTAAAAAACTTCACCCCCATCCCCTCTCCTGCTTCTAGGAGAGGGGAGATGGGAGAGAAAATATAACAAATAAAAAACATGACAACCAAACAAACTTGTTACTTCAAGCAAAACGGTATTAAACACATTGATTATAAAGACATTGAGCTTTTAAAAAAGTTCCTCAATCCTCATTCTAGGATTCTTTCCAAAAAGAAAACCGGTGTTTCTACCGAATACCAGAAGAAACTTTCTGTAGCGGTCAAACGCGCTCGCTTTATGGCACTACTCCCGTATTTGAGCAGATAATCTAAAAAATCACAAATAAATTTTATCCGCTTCACCCCGTTCGCTTTGCTCACAGGACCCTCACGGCTCAAAATTTGTTTGTGATTTTTTATACTCGTTCGACGTACTCTCCGTTTTCGGTATTGATGACGATAGTATCACCTTCTTCTATAAAAAGGGGAGCGTTGACGGAAGCACCAGTCTCCACTTTTACAACCTTGTTGCCTCCTTGAGCAGTGTTGCCCTTCATGTTTGGCGGCGCTTCAATCACTTTGAGCTCTACTTTTATGGGGAACTTAACCCCGATTATTTTTTCTTGGAATACCATGGCTTTTGCCATAGAGTCTTTTTTTAAAAATTTTACACCACCACTCATCTGCTCTTCTTTTAAAGCAAATCTTTTGGAAGGGTCGCCTTCTTCGTGGAACCAATAATCTCCCTTTTGAGCATAAATAAATTTTATATTTTTGGTTTCAATATCAGCTTCTTCAGCCTTTTCCGATTGATGGAAAGAATATTCTGTAACCCTGCCGGTGATCAAGTTGCGCAGTTTAGTGGCATTGACCGGCTTTCGTTGTTGTTTGCGGAAGACGTGGCTTGCTACGACTTCCCACGGTTCACCATCAAATATGATTATTTTTCCGATTGTTATTTCACTATATTCAAGCATTGCTAGCAAAATATAGCCTATTTAAGCCATAAAATCCACTTGACAAATAAAGTATATGGGTGTATAATTGGGAGTAGAGGTAACATAAAATGGACCTGGATAAATTGAAGAAAATTCTCGAAGGTGCCACGGAATTGGCATGGTCTCACGGTGGCGCTGGTCGTTTCAATGGGAATCCATCGATTGTAATTCCACTTGTTGCGAAAGCCCTTCAGAACTGTAATCCGGAAGATTTGCAGAGGCTTCTTTTGGAAGCCGCGAAATAACCGCCGAGAGCAGGGAACTGCTCCGGCGGTTCCTTGTTTTTATTTTTTCTTATTTTTCACTATCAGTTTCTTCACTCTCATTTTTGACTGGTACGATTGACCCGCCGTTTTCTATAAGTTTTTTGCGGATGAGTTTCAAAATTTCTTCGGCAATTTTTTTATTGGTTTTGTCTTTCAAAAACTGGCGGGTGGCATCATAGCCGCGGCCGAGTTTTACCTCGTCTTTTGCATTAGCTCCGGCAGGGAGATAACCATAGCTGTTTCCAGATTTATGTATGATTCCCATTTTTTCTCCTAAAGCTATTATCTCTCCTTCTTTTGAAATACCTTCGTTATACATCAGGTCAAATTCAGTTTGTTTAAATGGGGCGGCTACTTTGTTTTTTACCACTTTGACCCTAATCCTGCCACCCATTATTTCATCACCTTTCTTTATTTGAGCGATTCTCCTTATATCAAGCCTGACACTGGTGTAAAATTTTAATGCTTTGCCTCCAGGAGTGGTTTCTGGATTTCCAAACATTACCCCGATCTGCATTCTTATTTGATTGATAAAAATAACAACGGTTTTTGATTTAGCGACAATGGCTGTCAACTTACGTAAAGCCTGAGACATAAGCCTGGCCTGCTTACCGACATGATAAGCTCCCATATCACCCTCGATTTCATCTTTTGGTGTTAGTGCCGCTACTGAATCAACAACAATAACGTCTATTTTGCCGGAACGAACCAATGATTCTACGATATCAAGTGCCTGCTCGCCATTATCCGGTTGGGAGATGAGAAGTTGGTCTATCTTTACTCCTAGTTTTTGAGAATACTCAGGGTCCATGGCATGCTCGGCATCTATAAAGGCGCAAATCCCGTCAAGTTTTTGAGCTTCAGCTATAATATGCAGAGCCAAGGTTGTCTTGCCACTTGACTCCGGCCCAAATATTTCTATGATCCTACCTCTTGGCACACCTCCTACTCCGAGAGCCGCGTCCAAGCCGATTGACCCGGTGGGAATGGAGTTAACGTCTACATGAGGCTTGTCGCCAAGCATCATTATAGAATCATCTCCGAATTTTGTTTTTATTTCTCTGACGGCGTCTTCCACTCCGGAATAATCCTTTTTCTCCACCGTTTCGTTTTTTGCCTGCCTGCCGGTAGGCAGGGCTGTTTTTCCTTTTTTCATGATATTTTAACTTTCATTAGTAGTTGTACTGATAGCCGCACTTTGTTTATAATAAATATTTATAATCTTTTCAGTCTCTTTTTTAAATCGGTCTCTAGCTTTAATTTCTATTATATTTGACCCTGGAGATAGTAGCAATTTCTCTTCAAATAATCCATCTACGTCAACAAATATAGGCCTCTCGTTGAGACTTATAAAAGTTATATTTTTTGCTCTGCCTTTTACGTTGATAGTATTATCTTTGGTTTCAATATCTTTCGTTGGACTGAATATTTCTATGGTTGGCCCGATTATCAAATTCCTGGCATTGAATAGTCCGTAAGAGACAAGTAAAAAAACAGAAAGAATAATTAAAAAACGTCTGACATTAAATCCTCCTTCAAACTCATATTTTTTATTTTTAAATATGTTCATTTTCTGAATCTTTATCTTGGTCTGGTGTAAATTCTGCCCGTGTCTCGTCTGTGTTAGTGTGGGGCAGGTTACCTTCTGGCTTTATAAGGACGTCTCTTGGTTTGGCCCCATCACCTTGGCCAATAACTCCGTTCTCTTCTAAAATATCCATCAGTCTTGCAGCCCTAGCATATCCTATACGCAGCTTCCTTTGCAAATATGAAGTAGAAGCCTTTCCTGCTTGTATCACTATTTCCCTGGCCTCCTCATATAAATCATCCTCTGCCTCGCCTCCTCTTCCTGTAAGTGATTCGAAGAGGATATTTTTAGAATGATCCGCTTCTAAATTTATTTCAGTCGGTATTTCGTTTTCCGCATTTTTCACCAGGTACTCTACCACTTTTTTGACTTCTACCTCTGATATAAAAGGGGACTGGAGCCTAATCGGCTTAGACATTTCCCCGGAAATGTAAAGCATATCTCCGGCTCCTAGCAACTTTTCAGCTCCCGCATTATCAAGTATCGTTCGGGAATCAAATTGGGAAGCCACTTGCAAAGCAATACGAGCTGGTATGTTTGCTTTTATAAGACCGGTTATAACATTGACACTTGGCCTTTGGGTCGAGAGTATGAGGTGGATGCCGACGGCTCTGCTCATTTGAGCCAAACGTATGACTGCCGACTCAAGTTCTCTTGGATATGCTTGCATTATGTCGGCAAGCTCATCTATCACTATCACTATGTAAGGCATGAGGTCTGGAGGATTGCTTCCGCTATCGGTCGACTTGTGTGGCTGGTTTTTTCTGAATTTTTCTAAAGCGGGAGATAAAATATTTTTGTGGTAAGACTCTATATCCCTGACTTTATTTTTTTCTAATACATCATAACGGCGATCCATTTCTTTGGAAGCCCATTTTAAAGACATAATAACTTTTTTGGCATCTGTGATAACCGGAGTCAAAAGGTGAGGTATTTTATTGTATTGGGTTAATTCGACTCTTTTGGGGTCTATCATTATAAATTTTAGATTTTCTGGAGAATTACGAAAGAGTAGAGAATTAATAATCGCATGTATGGTTACAGACTTTCCACTGCCGGTCGCTCCGGCAATAAGGAGATGGGGCATCTTGGCAATGTTGGCAAAAATAGAAGCTCCGGATATGCTTTTACCCAAAGCTACCATGAGAGATTTTTCAGAATCTTTGTAACCGCTTTGAGAGAGGAGGGATCCAAGCCCTACCAAAGTTTTTATACTGTTGGGTATTTCAATGCCGACCAAGGATTTGCCTGGGATAGGTGCTTCTATACGTACCGGATGAGCCGCCAAGGCTAATTCCAAATTATTCTGAAGCCCCAAAATTTTAGAAAGTTTGACTCCCTCTGCCGGTTTCAAAGCGTATCTGGTAACAGACGGACCAATAGATATCTCATCCATCTCAACAATAATGCCAAAATTTTGCAAAGTTCTTTTTATAATATTTGAATTTGCTTTTATGTCTCCCACTTCTGGTTTACCTTTATCTCTTTCCAAAAGAGAAAGTGGGGGAGGGGTATAAGGTTTAAATGAGATGTTATTCTTGATTCCAAAATCGTTATCATCTTCGGTTAAAATCAGTTTCTTGCTTAATATTGGTACGGCTTGTGGAACAATTTTTTCTTGGTAGTTATCTTTTGGTTCGTTGCTATCCAATATTTTCACTTCCTTTTCTTCATCTTCGTCTTCTTTCTTTTTTCTAAATATATCTAAAATAAAAGAAAAATTTATAGCTGTATCGAGAATAACTATCATTCCTATAATAATGAGAGCTCCTAAAATAACAGAAGTGGCATAAACATCAAACAATTTTACTAATGGTTGGTGGAGGATTTTTCCAATGAGGCCGCCTTTGCCATAAAAAGTTAAATCCAGAAGGGCCAAAGAAGATAAAAAGAAAAGCGCAGATCCAAGTGCGCGAGTTACACCGAAGGAATGTTTGATAGATTTTGCAAAAGAAATCGAGAGAAGGAGAGATAAAACCGGTAGTAGAAAATAACCCAATCCAAATAAAATTTTTAAGATGTTATACAGCTTATTTCCCAAGTCTCCAGCCATTTTCAAAGGTGCCAGCATAAGGATAATAAACAAAACAAAGAAGGATACCGCAAATATCCAGGATACAGTCTCACCTTTCAATTTTATTGACCCGGATTCTGTATCTTTGTTTTCCTTCTTTTTTCTTGCCATGCCTAAATAGTAACATATTTGAGCTTCTCCATACTTTTTAAAAGTGAATTTAAGGCCAATCCTGTTAGAGGTCCGAAACTTATGTTTCGGAATAAATTGTTATAAACAATTTCTTACCTTTAATGGGATTGACTTATTATAAAAGACAGAATATTCTTATCAATAAAGTCATAAAGTGCTTGGTTGACACTTTTAGTCTTATAATATATAATGTAAAGGACATAAAATATATAAGACAATATTAATATGTCTCATATGAATGAAATAATTCAAAAAAACATAGATTTTCTAAATATATATAATAGATCTTACAGGTTAGCAGCTGCAGTTTTTATGATTTCTAATGTAATGGATCAAGATGAAGAGTTGAGGACAAAGATAAAAAATTTGTCCCTTGAACTTGTTTCTATGTCTGTTAATTTAAAAGACACTGATTTTGGATATGCCAAAAAATTGACAGAAAATATTGAAAAAAATTCTTTAGAGCTGATGTCTATGCTTGATATAGCTTCTATAGCTGGTCTTATATCTAAAATGAATGCCGGTATCCTTAAAGAAGAATTTAAATCTTTTATTTTAGAGCTTGGGAAATTTACCGAAAAATTTGAGGACAATAAAAACCTTTCTGTTAGGAGTATATTTGAACAATCTCAAATTTTAAATACTAACAATAATCTGGAGAAAACGAATTTTAGATATGGTGTTAAAGATAATCTATTATACGGAGGTGAAATGAGAAATATGCAGACAAATGGCAAAGAAAATGGAGGGAAAAACGGTAACGGACACAAGAGAAAGGATTTAAGAAAAAATACTATACTGGAATTTATTAAAGGACATAATAATGTCAGCATAAAAGATATAGTGCCAAATATCATCGGTTGTAGTGAAAAAACNGTTCAAAGAGAGCTGATATCGCTTATAAATGAAAACAAAATAAAGAAAATAGGGGAAAGAAGGTGGAGTAAATATTCTATTGTCACATAATCTATCGGAACTCTCCCTAAGGTAAGGGGGGTTATCAATGAGTTGACCATATTTATCAAATATGCAATACTTGAGCTAATCACCTTATCCACATGTTTCGTTTGAGAAGCTTGGGTTAAGGCGGTAAAATTCCTTTCGTTACTAAATCTGTGGTTTCTTGTCGATTAAAGAAATTATAGGGTTAGTTAAAATTTGTCATTTATTAGTTTAATATTTATTAGTTTAAGTGAGTCTTTGTTCGCAAGAATGACTACTTACTTAATAATCGTTTGATACTTTATAAAAAATTTAAAATAAAAATAAAGTTTCAGACGAATTCAAATTTATGAAATTAAAATCAAAATTGTTCACAAGCGCTGTAGCTTTCTCGATGGTTTTGAGCATGATAGCAATTCCTGCTTCCGCTCAAACTACTGCTGAACTTACAGCTCAGATCAATAGCTTGCTTGCTATGATCGCTCAACTTCAAGCACAAATCGCCGGTGGCGCAGGTGCAGGTTCTGCTACAACCTTCAATACTGACTTAACAGTTGGTTCAACTGGATCAGATGTCGTTGCTTTGCAAACTTGGCTCGTAGGTAAGGGACTCCTTACCATGCCTGCTGGTGTTGCTATGGGTTACTTCGGTAACTTGACCAAATCTGCTTTGGCCGCATATCAAGCATCAGTTGGAATTACTCCAGCCGTTGGATATTTCGGTCCTATTACCAGAGCTAAAGTCAACTCTTTGGTAGTCGTCCCAGTAGTTCCTGGAACTGTTCCGGGTTCAACTGGTATCACTACTCCTGGAGTAGAAGGTACTTTGACTGTCACCAACTCAACAGCTGGCCTAGTGTCAACTGCTTATGAGGGTGACTCAAAGGCTGCTATCTTGGGCTTCAAAGCGCAGGCCAAGACTTCAGACATTGCTATTCAGAGGGTAAAAATTGATCTTGGAACTGATACCAAGGTTTACACTGCTTTTTACAAAACATTGTATTTAACAGACACAGATGGCAATGTAATTAAATCAGTAGATCTTAACTCCTCAACAGTTGTTAAGGAGTCAAATAATTACTATGCTACCCTTTCTGGATTCAGCTATGTAGTTTCAAAAGACACCACCAAGCAAATGTATATAAAGGCTGATTTATGGTCAAACATTGATTCAGCTGATATCACTGCTCAATCTCCGCAAGTCATAACATTAGCTGACAGCGGTGTTCGTGGTGTGGATGGTGCTGGTATTGACCAGTACAGCCCAACAGAAGGCACAGATGTTACCAAATCTATTACTATCGCCGCTACTTTGTCTGACAGTGCAAGCTTGAAAGTATCACTCAACTCGTCAACTCCCAAGAAACAAGATGTCATTGCTGACGGTGGATCAGGTAATGATGAACTTGATAAATTGACCGTCTTGGTCTTTGACCTCAAAGCCGAGAAGGACAATGTTCTCGTTACTGACATAAGAATTGGAGTTGTTGATCAAGGTGATTCCGGTGCCGCTACTGTTGCTACCGCTTACCTTTTTGACGGTTCAACTGAACTTGACAATGCAGCTATAACAACTGATATGGCTACATTCGCCGACATCGACTTCACTGTTCTTAAAGACACAACCAAGACTCTTACTGTTAAGGTTGATGTCAGAGACGCTAATGTTTTATCGGAAGGCTTCATCGCTAGTGCTTCAACAACTGCAGCTGCTGACTTAGTTTCAGAAAACTCTTCAGGTGACAGCATTACTGAAACTGGTTCTGCTACCGGTAATGAAGTTGGTATCAGAAGTGCCGGACCTGAGATTACTCTTGTTTCTAAGAGTATAACTACAGCAAATACACCTCAAGGTTCACAGCTTGCCGGTGCTACTTCAACTTTGACTGCAAGCTTTACTGTTAAGGTCAAAGCTGTAGGCGCAGATTTGCTCTTGGGTACTATCGGTTCAACAACCGGTGCTATGTTCGGACCTTCAGGGTCAATCGGTAGCTTCGTTGTGTACAGGAACGGTGTTGCAGTTACTACTTTAAGTAACTCTACATCTACTGCTTACACTGTACCTTCAACCTGTACTACAGGTGTTACCCAGTCTTGTACATTGCCTGACGGTAGCGAAGTTACTATCCCAGTTACTTACTTGATTGAAGGAAGAACGGCAACCGTTGGTACTGCTGCTGCCTCTGGTCTATATGCCATAGGTCTTGAACAGATCAACTGGGTCAGTTCTACTTCAGTTCTCTCAACCTCAACCTTCATGTCTGGTGAGACAGATTGGAGAACGTCTGATGTAAGCTTCCCTTAATGTAATTAGAGCACTTGTGATTCTCACCGACTTCGGTTAGTGAGGATGCTCGGCAAAAGCCCCGCTCACGCGGGGCTTTTGTATTGGTCGGTTTTTTATTTGCAAAATACTTGCCGTGTGATAGCTTAGCGTTATAAATTTTTAAAAGATGAAAAGGGTAATTTTTTCCAGTATCTTTATAGCCTTATTTTCCTTCGGTTTTTTCTTTTCATCAAACCTAGTAAGTGCTGAAATCACCCATCCTTATACCATAGATGAAAAGCCACAAGTATTGTTCGGTGACAGTATAATAATATCAACTTCTACTCCAGACCAGACCGCAAGTTCGACATATCAAGGACTTGAAAATTATAAACAGGATTATGTTGGCGGTTACACACATTTCACTTTTACTTATACTCACGATAGGTGCTGTTTCGCTGGCTATCCTCCACGAATTTATATAACAGATGTAGACCCAAGATCCACAAGTACACCCATTGAAAAAATAAATTTCCTGGCAATTGACGCCCCTTCATTATATTGGTATCAGCCAACAGATTGGTATTTGATTGATATTCAATTTGATTCGGCTGGATTTACCATAATCATAAAACAAGAAGGAATAAATGAAGTGTGGAATGCACATACGGATGTTACAAGACTAACAGCAAAAGATTGGGTTTCTCTTACAAATTATTATCTGATGTCTCCTTCCACACAATATTCAATGTCTTTTACTCCGGTGCCAATAACGGATGTTTCTCCAACTCAAACCATTGATCCGGTTATTATTATTCCGGGGATTATGGGGAGCGCTACCAAAAATGGTAAATTAGTCATTGATCCAATATTGCACACTTATGATGACCTTATCGCTACTCTTGGAGCAAATGGATATGAAGAAGGTAAAGACCTTTTTACTTTTCCTTATGAATGGCGAGACTCAAATGTGCTCACTGCCAATTTGTTGAAAGATAAAATTAATGAAATAAAAACGACCTGTGATTGCTCGAAAGTGGATTTGGTTGCCCACTCTATGGGCGGTCTGGTGGCTCGCGAATATATTCAGTCTGGTCAATATCAAAATGACGTAGATCAAGTTATTTTTTTAGGAACGCCACATAACGGCGCACCAAAAGCATATCTGCAATGGGAAGCTGGTAAATTTGAGTCAGGTTTGGATGGTATACTCACTAGTCTATTCTTCGAAGCTGAAGCATTAAGGAATGGTTACTCAACAATATTTAACTATGTTCGGAATAGGCCAATTCTTTCGGTTCAAGAATTACTACCAGTTTTTGATTATATAAAAGATAACAGTACTGATATAGTAAGAGAATATCCAAATAACTATCCACGGAACTTATTTCTAGAAAGTCTAAATAATAATATTCTACCCCTTTTAAATTTAAGGGTGGATGTTACCAACATTGTTGGTAATTCTGGAGAAAATAAGACAATAAGCATAATTAGAGTTATCCCAACCGATCACGCTATATTTTGGGAACATGGAGAACCAGAAGGTTTCGGAGCTATTATTGGAGACGGCGGTCTTGAAAAGGGGGTAGGTGATAATACCGTTACTCAATTAGGTTCTTCTCTAGATGGGATTGCCAGTGAAGAAATAATAGCTTCTCATAATAGAATTCCTACTGTCGCTGAAAATAGAATATTTAAAATTCTCACAGGCAAAGAATCAGAGACAAATATCGATAGTGGTATTAATCTCAGTTCAAAAATGTTGATGCTTCAGTTGTTATCTCCAATAGACGTAGTAATTACTGCTCCAGATGGCAAGAAGATAGGCAAAAACTTTTCAAATGCTACTGAATATGATGAAATTCCTTTCGCGTTCTATTCTGGATTTGAGACTGACGATGAATACATAACCATTCTTAATCCGCTTGATGGAAAATATAAAATTGAGCTTCAGGGTACTGGAAATGGAGGGAGATACGGAGTGCTTACGAGCTACATTTCTGACACATTTGCCACTACCACAGAAGTTATAGGGATTACGACTTCGGGCCAGGTCACAAACTTAAATGTAGAAGTTGATAATGAAAACCCTCAAATTTGGGAACCGGAGAGGGAAGTTACTTTAGATGTTTTGATAAATGATATCAACGGAGCTTATGATTTAGGTTGGATTACCGACAAAAAAGTGAGAGATAGTTTAATAAAGCAAGCCAAGGCGGTAATTAAATTTGAGAAAAAGAGAAATGGCAAATGGGAGAAAAAGGTAGATAAAATTCTTCTGAAATTACTAGAAAAGGAATTGAACTTGCTTTTGAAAAAAGGTAAAATAAATATGCAAGCCCATAACCTAATGAAAGAAGATCTGAAGTATTTAGTAAATAATAATTAAAATGAATAATTTTATAAAAAATTTTTTATTGCTCGTGACAGTCTTAATGCTAAGTTATTTCATAGCTCCGTATTCTGGTAGTTTATATGATAATTTTATCCCCGGTTCATTAGGTGGAGGAGCATGGATTGGTACTACAAAGGCTTGGCAGTCTATAATAGGTTTTCCCTTTGCCTACATATTCTTTGTAATCCTACTATTTAAACTTTTCGGTTCAGGAAACAAAAATAAATGGACCATTTGGCTATTGGTTCCAGCGCTATTATTTTTTGGTTCTGGAGATCTGAAGCATATTTATCTGCCAATCATTCTTGGAGCAGTTGCTTTTCTACTCGCAAAACTTGTTCTCTTTATTATCTCCAAATTCAAACACCCAAATCCACCGATGGTGGTGAAATAAAAGGTAGTTTGGTATTATTTCTATATGCGGTATTTTGATAAAACTTTCTTTAAGTTTACAGTTGGGTTTCTGTGTATTATTTGCATCAGCTTGTTTTTGATGTATTTTACTTCAAGTTTTAACGATAAAGGCGAGGACCAAATAGCCCAACCAGTTTCGGCAAACTAATTTTGGATGATTTGACTAAATTTGGGATTTAGGTATTATGTAAGTAACGGCTTCGGAGACTGCAGGTTGCCTCAAGATGGGGCATAAAAATATCCTGTAATAGATGCCAGAAAAACTTATTGTTTTTCTGTATTACTCCTCCGCCAATAGGCGGATTTGCTTTTTAAGCCGGAAGGTCGGTAACAATTAAAAGAAGAAAAGATTTAAAGATGGAAAGATTTTTTAATTTTTCCTTCTTTGCTTCTTTCAATTTTTCAATTAAAAATATGGCAATTACAAAAGAAAAGAAAAAAGAAATCATAGCTGGTTTGGAGAAAGCAATCACCAAATCCAAAACGGTGGTGTTTGTGAATTTCAACAAACTGCTCGTCAAAGACGCCTCTATTATCAGAAGGTCTTTGAAAAGTGAAAATGTCGGCTATGTTGTCGCCAAAAAATCTTTGTTTAGAAAAGTTCTGGATGGTGTCAAGATTAAAGGCAATGCTCCGGACATGAAAGGGGAATTGGCTTTAGCTTATGGTGAAGACCTCATCGCTCCAGCGAGGTCAATTTATGACTTCCAGAAAAAACTTGAAGGCAAAGTATCAATCATAGGAGGAATTTTTGATGGTGAATTTAAATCACAAGCAGAAATGATGAGCATCGCTTCCATCCCATCTTTGAATGTTTTGAGAGGTATGTTTGTCAACATCATCAATTCACCTATACAGAGATTGGCTATTGCTCTTAATCAAATAGTAGAAAAGAAATCTTAGTAGTAGTTATTTGAAAATCTTTTTCAGTACATAAAAGATTTTTTATAAAATTAAAATTAAAATTAAAAATATGGATGAAATAAAAAAAGACGAAGTTGTAGAAGTCCCGGCAAAATTTGCCAAGATTGTAGAAGAGATTGAAAAGATGTCAGTGCTTGACCTCAATGAACTTGTAAAAGTTTTTGAGAAAAAGTTTGGCGTGTCGGCTACTGCTGTAGCNGCCGCTGGCCCTGCCGCCGCTGGCCCTGCCGCTGAAGAGAAATCGACCTTCACCGTTGAGCTCACTGACGGTGGCGCTACAAAGATTGCTGTCATAAAAGTAGTCAAAGAAGTTTTGGCTCTTGGTCTTAAAGATGCCAAAGACAAAGTTGATGCCGCTCCGACCGTTCTTGCTGAAAATATGAAGAAAGAAGAAGCCGAAAGCCTTAAAAAGAAAATCGAAGAAGCCGGAGGAAAAGTCACACTAAAATAACAAGTTATTTTAGGTTACTTTTCGGGCGCAGGTATATCGCGAGCAGCAGCGAGCGATACCGAGCCGGGGTCGCGGAATTTTGCGAATGTCTGACGAGCAAAATATCCGTGACAAGGTTACGCTTAAGTAATTTTGAACCGGAGCGCGACGGCGCGAGGTGGGGTCGCGCAAATTTCTGAGTGACGACGAAGAAATTATGCGTGACAGGTAACATTGAAATAAAAATAAAAAGCCCCCAAAAGGGGCTTTTTGATTAAAAATATACATACCTGCCTGCTGGTAGGCAGGCTTGCATTTTCTGTATCTAAAGGGGTAGAATGCGATTATGGATATCTTAGAAAAACTTTTTGGGGGAGCGGCTAAGGTTAAGATTATAAACCTATATTTGTTTAATCCGGACTCGGCTTTTGATACTTCCCAAGCAGCTGAAAGGGCACAAATTTCTACCGGAGTGGCAAGAAAAGAGATAGATAATTTGGAAAAAATAGGTTTTATTAAACCTAAGTTTTATACAAAAGAAGTAAAGAGGCAGAAAAACAGAAGAATCGAAACTTTTCGCAAAAGAACAAATGGCTGGACCTTGGACCAGAAGTTTCTGTATATAGAAGATTTAAAATCTTTCCTTTCAAATATAAATCCGTTTAAACATAAAGATATAATCAATAGGATATCTCGCTCCGGAAAAATTCAACTTCTTATTATTTCCGGTATTTTTATAAAAAATCCTGATAGTAGGGTTGATTTGCTGGTGGTAGGGGATAATTTAAAACAAAGCCGACTCGACAACATTGTAAAAACAATTGAATCAGAAATGGGGAAAGAAATCCGCTATGCGACCTTTGAAACCTCGGAATTTAATTATCGTTATTCGATGTTTGATAAGCTTATCCGAGACATTTTAGATTTTCCTCACGAAAAGATTATTAACAAGTTAAATTTGGAATAGAATAGATATCCACAAACTGCTATTGCTAAAGGGTTTAAAGGGTATATATTTTATGTTGTAATTGTAAAATTATCAGCTTTTAATAATTAATAAATATATGACAATAAGTACTTGGAGTGAGGTTCTCTCCCTATCGTTTAAGAACCTTTGGCTAGGTGTGGTTGGTTTTGTACCAAATCTCGTCGTCGCTATCGTAATAGTCATTTTGGGTTGGGGCATTGGCATCCTTTTGGGTAGGGTAATCAATCAAGTCATAAAGTCTATAAAAATCGATGAGGCCTTACGTCGCGCCGGAGTGGAAGATTTCCTAAATAAAGGAGGTCTAGATCTTAACTCGGGAGCTTTTCTTGGGGCTCTTGTCCGTTGGTTTGTAATTTTGGTTTTTTTACTCGGAGCTTTTGAAGTATTGAATCTTTCTCAAGTAACTTTGTTCTTAAAGGAAATTCTTAATTACTTGCCTCAAGTGGTTGTAGCGGTTCTTATACTTATTGCTGCTGGTTTGGTTGCTGATGTTATGAAGAAGATAGTGCTTTCTTCCGCTACGGCAGCCAGGATTTCATCTGCAGGATTTTTGGGGACAATTACTAAATGGGTCATCTGGATATTTGCTATTTTGGTAGCTCTTTCTCAGCTCGGTATTGCTGCTGGGTTTATTCAAACTGTATTTACAGGTTTGGTAGTGGCTCTCTCTTTGGGCCTGGGTCTTGCCTTCGGTTTGGGAGGCCAAGATGCCGCCGGAAAAGTGGTTGATAAAATCAGTAAAGAAATATCGGAAAAGAAATAGATTCTTAGAAAATAGAAGAAAAACAAAATAACAAATCCTGTCGCTCGTAAGCGACGGGATTTGTTATTAACATCCTTTCCACAAGTCAAATAAATATTGATTTGACAGCTTTTTGAGGGCGTGTATACTAGTAATTACATATGTTTTTAAAGCATTTAACCACGAAGCGAAAAAGGGGGTGAAAAACCTCTTGGCTTAGTTTGAGCCCGCTTCCGAAAAGCGGTTTTTTATTTTAAAAATATATGTGTACTTTGACAATTTAATACCACTACAACATCGCTTTAAGATGTTTTGCTAGCTTGTAAGGGCTAAATCATTTTTGTATAACAAAAATAATCGCCCGAACATTTTGCTTTGCAAAATGTTTTAGGGGTCTTTGTTTGTTGGAAGTGGAGGAAAAATGTCGCAAGAGTTAGTCTCATGCGGCAGGATGAAATTGAGATCTCGGCACAATGTCGGGATAAGAGTCCCATTGTTTCGCTTTGGCGCGAGACAGAATGGGAATGGTTTTTGAATTTCCTAATAGGAAATTTAAGAGCGTATGGTGGATGCCTAGGCTAGAAATAGCGATGAAGGACGTGGCGTGGCGACGATATGCTTCGGGGAGGTGCCTAGCAACCTTTGATCCGGAGATTTCCGAATGGGGAAACCCCTCGTGCTTGCACGAGACCCTGCACCGTATGGTGCAGGGAGCGTACCCGGGGAAGTAAAACATTTCAGTACCCGGAGGAAAAAAGACTAATAAGTATTCCGTAAGTAGCGGCGAGCGAAATCGGAAAAGCCCAAACCTGTCACGGCGCAAGTCGGGATGGGGGTTGTAAGACGTGAGCTTCATGTTTACATGAAGGAAGTTACAAAATTATTTGTTAAAAGAAGTTTCTGGAAAGAAACACCCCAGAGGGTAATAGTCCCGTATTTGAAAACAAATAATCTTTCTTGCTCATGTTCTTGAGTACCTCGAGACACGAAAAGCTCGGGAGAATCTGCCGGAACTAACCGGCAAGGCTAAATATATTTCTAGACCGATAG
>C687J35021_10001864_pt1 | contig 15382 bp, 14 predicted proteins | sample RifCSPhighO2_12_FD_35021 | JGI IMG/M metagenome (IMG submission 35021)
GGCACGGCCACCACCATCTGCGCGCCCCAGCTGCGCGTGTAGTCGAGTTGCTCGGCCACCTCGCTGCGCAGGTTCCAGGGCAGGATCAGGATGCGCTGCGGCTTGTGGGCGCGCAGGTGCGCCTCGCTCACCACCGGGATGTGGCTGCCGGGCAGGTACTGGCCTTGCTTGGCGGGGTTCTTGTCCACCACGTAGGGCAGCAGGTCGAGCCGCACGCCCGCAAAATTGAGCACGGTGTTGCCCTTGGCGGCCGCGCCGTAGGCGCCAACGGTGATGCCGTCGGCTTGGCATTGCAGCAAAAATATGAGCAGCTCACGCTTGACCCGTATGGCCTGAGCCTGGAAATCGCTGTAAAAACCGGTACCCAGCATGCCGGCCGTGGCCTCGGTGGCCAGCAGTTGCTGCACGCGGACGGCGCCTTCGGTCGTGGCCTGCGGGTGGCCGTGAGCGTCGGCGCGGGCGGCAAACACCCGCAGGCTGCCACCGTGGGTGGGCAGCTCCTGCACATCGATCACCACCAGGCCGTTGGCCGCAAAAATGCGCTGCACCGCCGTGAGCGACAAATACGAGTAGTGCTCGTGGTACGCCGTGTCGAACTGGCACCCCTCCACCATGCGCAGCAGGTGCGGAAACTCGAACGTCGCCACGCCATGGGGCTTGAGCAGCCGCGTGAAGCCGCCCACAAAGTCGTTGATGTCGGGCACATGGGCCAGCACGTTGTTGGCGGCGATCAGGTCGGCCTGGCGGTCGGCGGCGGCCAGCTCGTCGGCCAGCGCCACGCCAAAGAACCGATCCACCACCTCAATGCCCTTGGCGCGGGCTGCGGCCGCCGTGCTGGCCGTGGGCTCCACGCCGTAGCAAGGAATGCCAGCCGCCTGCACGTACTGCAGCAGATAGCCATCGTTCGACGCGACCTCTACCACGCGGCTGGCGGCGGTGAGGCCCAGGCGCTCGCGCATCGCCTCGACATAGGCCTGGGCATGGGCCAGCCACGACGAGGAGAACGAACTGAAATACGCGTAGTCGTCGGTGAACAGCGCCTCGCGCCCGGCGTGGTCTTCGGTCTGCACCAGCCAGCAGGTTTCGCACACCAAGAGGCGCAGGGGGAACCAGGTTTCGGGCGCGCGCAACGCGGCCTCGCTCAGGTAGGCATTGGACGGGGGCGCGCTGCCCAGGTCCAGGAACGGCAGTTGCAGCGGGCTGCCGCAGTGTCGGCACTTCACAGGCGCACTCCTTCGAATTCTTCGGTCATCCCGGGCTGGCCTGCGTCGCGCGGCGACATTTGCCCCACCGGCAGGGGCCAAGCCACGGCCAGGCGCGGGTCCAGCGGGTTCAGGCCCGCTTCGGCGGCAGGCGCATAGGCCGCAGAGTGGCAATACAGCAGCTCGGCATGGTCGGTCAGCGCCTGGAAGCCGTGGGCAAAACCAGGGGGGATGAGCAGCGCGTTGCCGTTGTCTGCGGATAAATGCTCGGCATGCCACTGTAAAAAGGTGGGAGAGCCCTGGCGCAGGTCCACGGCCACGTCCCAGACCTCGCCGCGCAGGCAGGTCACCAGCTTCATCTCGGCGTGTGGCGGCTTTTGGTAGTGCATGCCGCGCACGGTGCCGTGGAGGGCTGTGTAGCTCTGGTTGACTTGGGCGATGGGGGCTGTCCAGCCAGCACCTGCCAGTTCGTCGGCGCAAAACATGCGGGTAAAAAAGCCACGCTCGTCCACCAGGGGCTGGCGCATCACGCGAAACAGCCCCGCCAGCGGCAGCGGCGCCAGGGCCAGTCGGCTCATGGGCGCGCCTCCCAGGCGTCGATGTCGGCCAGGCACAGCGCGCGGGCGTCGGCGCCGCCGTGTTGCTGGCGGTACCAGTTCATGGTGCGGGCCACAGCGGTATTCAGCGACCAGTGCGGGGCCACGCCCAGCACCTGGCGGGCATGGGCGGTTTCGAGCGCGAGCCAGCCGGCTTCGTGCGGGCCTTCGCTCTCGTTTTCATAGCTGGTAGCGCTTGCTGGATAGGCGGTGGAGGCCAATTCAATGACATTTTCGACCGTGGCCGCCTCGTGGGGCAGCGGGCCAAAGTTGTAGGCACCGGCCAAGGCGGGAGATTCCCACAGGCGCTGGGCCAGACGCAGGTAGGCGGCCAGCGGCTCCAGCACATGCTGCCAGGGGCGCGTGGCCTGGGGGCGGCGGATGTGCAAGGTTGCACCCTTTTCCCAGGCGCGCACGGCGTCGGGCAGCAGGCGGTCTTGGGCCCAGTCGCCGCCGCCGATCACGTTGCCCGCGCGGGCGGTGGCCACGGCGATGCCCTGTGCGGCCAGGAAAGAATCGCGGTAGCTGGCGGTGACCAGCTCGGTGGCGGCCTTGCTGGCGCTGTAGGGGTCGTGCCCGCCCAGGGCGTCGTCCTCGCGGTAGGGGTAGGCCCATTCGCGGTTGCGGTAGACCTTGTCGGTGGTGACCACCACGGCCACGCGCACGCCAGCCAGCCCGCGCAGGGCATCGAGCAGATGTGCCGTGCCCATGACGTTGGTGGAAAAGGTGTCGAGCGGCGCCGCGTAGCCGGGCCGCACCAGCGCCTGCGCGGCCAGGTGCAGCACCACCTCGGGCCGGGCGGCGCGCACGCGCATGGCCAGGGCCTGGGGGCTGCGGATGTCGCAAAAATGGCTCTCCATGGCCTGGCTCGCCTGCCCCAGCTGGGCCAGGGTGAAGAGATTGGGCTCAGTGGCGGGCGGCAGCGCCACGCCGGTCACCTGCGCGCCCAGGCGCTGCAGCCACAGGGCCAGCCAGGCACCTTTGAAGCCAGTGTGGCCGGTGATCAACACGCGTTTGCCGCGCCAGAAGTCGGGATCAGGGCGCATCGTGCTCACCAGCATTTCCAGGGTGCGCGGCCCGATTGCCACAGGTCTTCGAGCAGGTTCTTCTCGCGCAGCGTGTCCATGGGTTGCCAGAAGCCGGTGTGTTCAAAGGCGCGCAGCTGGTCGCTGCTGGCCAGGCGGGCCATGGGCTCCAGCTCCCAGCTGGTGGCGTCGCTGTCGATGTAGTCAATGACCTCGGGCTGCAGCACAAAAAAACCGCCGTTGATCCACCCGCCATCGCCACGCGGTTTTTCCTCGAACCCAGCCACGGTGTCGCCGTCACGCACCAGGGCACCGTAGCGGCCCGGGGGCTGCACGGCTGTGACTGTGGCCTGGCAACCGTGAGCGCGGTGGAAGGCGAACTGCGCGGTCATGTCGAGGTCGGCCACGCCGTCGCCATAGGTAAAGCAAAAGGGCTCGCCTTCGGGCAGGTATTCCTGCACCCTGCGCAGGCGCCCGCCGGTCATGGTGCTTTCGCCGGTGTCCACCAGCGTCACGCGCCAAGGCTCGGCGTGGCGGTGGTGCACTTCCATGCGGTTGTTGGCCATGTCAAAGGTCACGTCCGACATGTGCAGGAAGTAGTTAGCGAAATACTCTTTGATCACGTAGCCCCGGTAGCCCAGGCAGATGATGAAATCGTTGACGCCATGGGCGGCGTACATCTTCATGATGTGCCAAAGGATGGGCCGCCCACCGATCTCGATCATGGGCTTGGGACGCAGGTGCGACTCTTCCGAGATGCGGGTTCCCAGCCCCCCCGCGAGCAGTACGGCTTTCATGCCCGCAGCATAGTGCAGCCTCTGCGCCGCCAAAAGGCCCTGTCACTGTGGAAATACGGGCCAAATGCAGGGATTGGCACCGCGCGCAGATGGAGATGGGTGCAAACAATTGGAATATCGCTATATTTTATATAGCAACAAACCTTCTACCAACAAGCGACAGAGGCATTTTTTCACATAATCCGCGCCCCAAGACAACCGTCAAAACTCCGGCAAAAGAGGCAAATGTGTGGCGCTGGCGCCATTTCCCGAAGAAGGCCTGTGTTGATGGCGCTCTTGAGTGCATTCCACACTCATCAATCCGATACATTTACAGTAACCTTCGGTAAGCCGCGTTGCCAGCGGCTCCGCCCGCCCACCTGTTTAGCCCCGGCTGCCGCCCAACACGTCTACAGCATGTTCGTCATCATTGGTTACGTTGTCTGCCTAGGCTGCATCTTCGGCGTGTACATCGTGCACGGGGGGAACATCAGTGTGATCCTGAAGGCCCTCCCCTTCGAGATCGTCACCATTCTGGGCGGCGCACTGGGCGCCTTCGTGGTGAACAACCAACCCAAGGTGATCAAGGCCACCCTGGCGGCCATTCCGATGGCACTCAAGGGCTCCAAGTACACCAAGGCCCGTTACATGGAGCTGATGGCCATGCTCTATGACATCCTGCAAAAGGCCCGCAAGGAAGGGCTGATGGCCATCGAAAAGGATGTGGAAGCGCCCCACGAGTCCGAGATCTTCAAGAAGTACCCCACCGTGGGCAGCGACCACCATGTGATCGAGTTCACCACCGACTACCTGCGCATGATGGTGTCGGGCAACCTCAACTCCCACGAGATCGAAGCGCTGATGGACAGCGAGATCGACACCCACCACCAGGAAGCCCACGCCCCCGTGGCCGCGCTGGCCCGCCTGGCCGGTGCCCTGCCTGCCTTCGGGATCGTGGCCGCCGTGCTGGGCGTGGTGAACACCATGGGCTCGGTGGGCCAGCCGCCCTCGGTGCTGGGCGGCATGATCGGCTCGGCGCTGGTGGGCACGTTCCTCGGGATTCTGCTGGCCTACGGTGTGGTCGAACCCCTGGGCGGCCTGGTCGAGCAAAAGACTGAAGACGCTGCCAAGGAATTGCAGTGCATCAAGTCCACCCTGCTGGCCAGCATGCAGGGCTACAACCCCGCCACGGCCATCGAATTTGGCCGCAAGGTGCTTTTCTCCAGCGTCCGCCCCAGCTTTACCGAGCTGGAGGGGCATGTGAAAGGCAAGAAGTAGCGACGTCCGCGCCGCGAAACCCCAAACGCCATGGCAGAAAAAAAACTCCAGCCCATCATCATCAAGCGCATCAAGAAAGGCGGCCATGCGGTGCATGGTGGCGCCTGGAAGATCGCTTATGCCGACTTCGTGACGGCGATGATGGCGTTCTTCCTGCTGATGTGGCTGCTGGGCTCCACGGCCAAGGGCGAACTGCAGGGGATCGCCGCGTATTTCGCGTCGCCGCTCAAGGTGGCAATGACTGGCGGCGACGGCGCGGGCAACAGCTCCAGTGTGATTCCGGGCGGGGGCAACGATCTCTCGAAGGTGCACGGACAAGTGCGTCGCTCTGACGTGGAAGAGGCCAAGCAGCGCCGCATGAGCATTGATGCCGCCCGCGCCGAGCGCGCCAAGCAGGACCTGGACCGCATCAAGGCCCTGGAGGCCAAGATCGACGCGCTCATCACTGAAAACCCGCGCCTGAACGAATACAAGTCGCAGATCCGCATCGACATCACCCCCGACGGCCTGCAGATCCAGATCATTGACGACCAGAACCGCCCCATGTTCGACAGCGGCAGCGCGTTGGTGAAACCCTACATGCGCGACATCCTGCGCGAGATCGGGGCAGCGCTGGGCGGGGTGGAAAACCGCATCAGCCTGGCCGGGCACACCGACGCCGTGCCTTACGGAAACAGCGACCGTGGCTACAGCAACTGGGAGCTGTCGGCCGACCGCGCCAATGCCTCACGCCGCGAGCTTGTGTCGGCCGGCATGCCAGACGCTAAACTGGGACGTGTGGTGGGCTTGGCGGCCAGCGATCTGCTGGAGCCAAACAACCCGCGCGCACCCGCCAACCGGCGCATCACCATCACGGTGCTGACCCGCGAGGCCGAAGAACGACTCATGGGCAAAGGGATTCCCGAAATCACTTCCACAGAACTGCTGAATGAAAAGCGGGAAAATCCCCCCCCAAGCAGGTAACAGTTACGACTTGTCACCAAACCTGCCACCCATGACAATGCCCACAGTAATTCTCGACCGAAAGGGTCCCAAGTGACCACAGCCCTTCGTTTTTTGATCGTTGACGACTTCTCCACCATGCGGCGCATCGTGCGCAATCTGCTCAAGGAAAGCGGCTTTGCCGATGCCGACGAGGCCGAAGATGGCGTGGCCGCNCTGAACAAGCTGCGCAACAGCAAGTTCGACTTCGTGGTGACGGACATCAACATGCCCAACATGAACGGTTTTCAGCTGCTGGCTGAAATCAAGAAGGACGACAAGCTCAAGCACTTGCCCGTCCTCATGGTCACAGCCGAAGCCCGCAAGGAAGACATCGTGGCAGCCGCCCAGGGTGGCGCAGCGGGTTACATCGTCAAACCCTTCACCAAGGCCACGCTGGAAGAAAAAGTGACCTTGATCCTGAAAAAGATGGGGCTATGACACCATGGACGACACACCGGACAACAGCCAGCCGCCTGCCGATGTACACCACAAGATTGGCCAGCTGACGCGCCAGCTGCACGATTCGCTCAACGAACTGGGCTATGCCGACAAGCTGCGCGGCTCCATGGGCGAACTGCCCGACGCGCAAAGCCGCCTGTCCTACATCGCGCGGTTGACGGGTGAAGCGGCCGAGAAGGTGCTCAACCGCGTCGAACAGGCCAAAGCCCAGCATGACTACATCGCGGCCGAGACGCGCCGGGTCGTCAACTCGCTGGTGGCCGACCCGGTGGCGGCCGTGGCCAAGGGCGAGATCTTCAACTTCCTGACCGATGTGGAGCGCGTGACCAAGGAAGCCGACACGCACCTCACCGAAATCATGATGGCACAGGACTTTCACGACCTCACGGGGCAGGTGATTGCCCGCGTGGTCAACCTGGCGGCCACCATTGAAGACCAGCTGGTCCAGCTGTTGATTCAAACGGCCCCACCCAACGCACAGGTGCCCGTCGAGCCACCCCGCCCTCAGCATCTGCAGGGCCCCGTGGTGGACCCCGAGCACACCCCCGACGTGGTCACCGACCAGTCCCAGGTGGACGACCTGCTGGCCAGCCTCGGGTTCTGAGCCCGCCCGGGGCTTTTTGCGGTCAAAATGGCTGCTAGCGCTTGTCCACAAAGCGCTAGCAGCTATCTTTTTTAGTATCCCATCCCGGCACCACCCACCCTTTTTCGGGTGAGGCCATGCAGGCAAGGCCCCTTCGGCCCGCATGGAAAAGAGGGGGCTGCAGCCCCCTTATCCAGCTTTAGATTTCCGGGCTGCTCACGACAATGGCATGACACCAGCCGTCATGCCACCATGGAATCCAGCCAAGAAAAAAGCCTACCCGCGTCAGAGCGCAAGCTGCAGAAAACGCGCGAAGACGGCCAGGGAGCACGCTCGCGCGATCTCTCCCACCTGGCGATTCTGGGTGCCGGGGCCGCCTGCCTGCTGGTGCTGGCGCCCCAGCTGATGGACCACATGCAGCTGGCCATGAGCCAGCAACTGGCGTTTGACGCCGCCACCGTCATGGCGCCAGGCACCATGCTCAAGCGTCTGCAGGACATGGTGGTGGTGGGCCTGGTGGCCAGTGCAGTGTTTGCCATCCTCACCAGCGCCGCCGCCCTGATCAGCGCCATTGGTGCTGGCGGCTGGATCCTGAGCCTCAAGCCCATCACGCCCCAGTTCAACCGGCTCAACCCGATCTCGGGCCTGGCCAACCTTTTCTCCAAGCAGCAGATGGCCAACGTGGCCAAGATGGTGCTGATGACCGCGATCCTGAGCTATGTGGCCTGGAAGTTCATGGGCAACAGCATCGACACCGTGGCCATGCTGGTGCTGCAGCCCTCCCCCATGGCCATTCGCCAGCTGGCTGACTGGCTGACTTCGGGCATGAGCCTGCTGCTGCTGGTCGTATTCCTGGCCGCGCTGGTGGACGTGCCGCTGCAGGCCTACTTCTTCAAGTCGCGCCTGAAGATGTCGCATGAGGAAGTCAAGCAAGAGCACAAGGAATCCGACGGCAACCCCCACACCAAGGGCCGCATCCGCCAAAAGCAGCGCGAGATTGCCGACCGCGCCAGCGTGGGCGCAGTTCCCAAGGCCGATTTCGTGGTGATGAACCCCACCCACTACGCGGTGGCACTCAAGTACGACGAAAAGACCATGAGTGCCCCCCAAGTGATATCGCGCGGCACCGACCTCATCGCTCTCAAGATCCGCGACGTGGCCAAGGCGCACGACGTGCCCGTGCTGCAGTCGCCCATGCTGGCCCGGGCGCTGTATGCGCATGCCGAACTGGACCAGGCCATTCCCGCCACGCTCTACACCGCCGTGGCCCAGGTGCTGGCCTATGTCTACCGCCTCAAGGCCGCCCTGCGTGGCGAAGGCCGCATGCCCGACAGCCTGGTGGAGCCCTTCGTTCCGCCTGAACTTGATCCGCTGAACCGCACTCCCGTGCAAGGCGCCGCCGTATGAACACCTCCGTAACGTCTCTTCGACAATGGGCGGGCACCAATGCAGGCGCCCTTCAGGGCCTGTCGGCACCACTGCTGGTGGTGGCGATCCTGGCGCTCATGGTGTTGCCCATCCCGCCCTGGCTGCTCGACGCGTTTTTCACACTCAACATCGCCGTGGCCCTGATGGTGATGATGGTGGCGGCCTACATGCTGCGGCCGCTCGATTTCGCAGCCTTCCCCTCGGTGCTGCTGCTGACCACCCTGATGCGCCTGTCGCTGAACGTGGCCTCCACGCGCGTGGTGCTGCTCGAAGGCCACACCGGCCCCGGCGCCGCCGGTGCGGTGATCGAGGCCTTCGGCCACTTCTTGATCGGCGGCAACTTCGCCGTCGGCCTGATCGTGTTCGCCATCCTGGTGGTGATCAACTTTGTGGTGATCACCAAGGGCGCCGAGCGCATTGCCGAAGTGTCGGCACGCTTTACCCTGGACGCCATGCCCGGCAAGCAGATGGCCGTGGACGCCGACCTGAATGCCGGACTGATCGACGAAAAGGAAGCCAAGCGCCGCCGCGCCGAAGTGGCGGAAGAAGCCAACTTCTTTGGCTCCATGGACGGTGCCTCCAAGTTCGTGCGCGGCGATGCGGTCGCAGGCATCCTGATTTTGCTCATCAACATCATCGGTGGCTTTGCCATCGGGGTTTTGCAGCACGACCTCTCGGCCAAGCAGGCGGCTGATAGCTACATCCTGCTGGCCATTGGTGATGCGCTGGTGGCACAGATTCCCGGGCTGCTGATCTCGGTGGCTGCGGCCATGGTGATCTCGCGCGTGGGCAAGGACCACGACATGGGCCGCCAGATCGTGCAGCAGCTCTTCATGTCGCCCCGCGTGCTGGGCGTGACCGCCGGCATCCTGCTGCTGCTGGGCGTGATCCCCGGCATGCCCCACATGGTGTTCCTGACCATGGGCGGCCTCTTGGGCTATGCCGCCTGGGTGCTGCACGAGCGCCAGAAAGTGCCACCCGAAGTCGAAGCACCGCCCGCCCCGGTCAGCGATGGCGAAGCCACCTGGGACGACCTGCAACCCATAGACCTGCTGGGCCTGGAGCTGGGCTACCGCCTGATCAGCCTGGTGGACAAGAGCCGCCAGGGCGACCTGCTCACCCGCATCAAGGGCGTGCGCCGCAAGTTTGCGCAAGAAGTGGGCTTCTTGCCGCCCGCCGTGCATGTGCGCGACAACCTCGAACTCAAGCCCAGCGGCTACCGCATCACGCTGCGTGGCGTGGTGGTGGGCGAAGGCGAAGCCTTCCCCGGCATGTTCCTGGCCATCAACCCCGGCGGTATCACCACGCCCCTGATCGGCACGCCCACCACCGACCCCGCTTTTGGCCTGCCAGCCCACTGGATCGACGAACGGCAGAAGGAAGCCGCACAAATGGCGGGTTTTACCGTCGTTGATTCCGAAACCGTGATGGCCACCCATTTGTCACACTTGATGCAAGTGCAAGCCGCCAAGCTTCTGAGTCGCACAGAAACCCAGCAACTGGTGGAGCACGTGGCCAAGCTGGCCCCCAAGCTCATCGAAGAAGTGGTCCCCAAAATGGTCTCCATCGCAACGTTCCAGAAGGTCCTCCAGCTGCTGCTGGAAGAGTCTGTGCACATCCGCGATATCCGGACCATCATCGAAACGCTGGCCGAGCACGCTGGTGGCATCACAGACCCGGTCGAGCTGGCCCGCCGCGTGCGCATTGCGCTGTCGCCCGCCATCGTCCAGCAGATCTACGGCCCCACCCGCGAACTCAACGTCATTGCCATCGAGCCGGGCCTGGAACGCCTGCTGGTGCAAGCCCTGGGCAACGCAGCAGGACCGGCTCTGGACCCCGGCGTGGCCGACATCCTCACGCAAAAGGCCGCCGAGGTGGCCCTCAAGCAGGAAGAGATGGGCCTGCCCGCCTGCCTGCTGGTTCCCGACCAGATCCGCAACGCCATCTCCCGCCTGGTGCGCCGTGTGGCGCCCCGGCTGCAGGTGCTTGCGCACAGTGAAATCCCAGAGACCCACACCATCCGCATTGGGCCGATCCTTAGAGGTGCATCAGCATGAACATCAAACGCTTTACCGCCCCCACCTCCCGCGAGGCATTGGCCAAGGCGCGCATGGCCTTTGGAGAGGGCACCCTCATCCTGTCCAACCGCCCCACGGCCAACGGCGTCGAGGTTGTGGCCACGGCCGAAGACACGCTGTCGGCCCTGGATGGAAGTGCAGGCGCGTCCAGCAACCCGCCCTTGCTGGCCCCCACACCGGCGCGCAGCGCCCCCCAGCGCGCCAGCCAGACCGCCGCAGCCAGCACCCTGGGCCGCAACGCAGTCGAGGAAGACACCGAGCAGCTGGCGATGAGCACGCTGTCGTTCCAGGACTACGTGCGCGAGCGCATGCTGCGCCGCCGCCACGAGGCGCTCAACGGCCCGGCCGAACCACAAACCTTGTCGGAGCGCAGCCGCGACCAGGAGCCCGAGCGCGAACGCATGCCAGCACCCGCCGTCGTGCGCCACAACCCGCTGCGCAGCATCCCCATGGACATTCCACCGGAGCCTCCACGCCGCCGGCAGGAAGCCGCCAGCGCCCACCTGGCCCAGTCGAACAACAACCAGCAAAGCGTGATGAATGAACTCCATGCCATGAGGGAGTTGATCGAAGACCGCTTTAACACCATGGCCTGGCTGGGCCAGGCGCGCCAGAACCCTATCCAGTCCAACCTCATGCTCAAGATGATCCGTGCAGGCTACTCCCCATCTTTGGCCCGCGCCGTGCTCGAGCGCATGCCGGAAGACCTGTCGGCCGCCGAGTCGGTGCGCTGGCTGATGGAAGTGCTGGAGCGCAACCTCAAGACCGACCTGGCCGAGCCTCCGCTGTATGAGCAAGGCGGCATCTTCGCGATGGTGGGATCCACCGGCGTGGGCAAGACCACGACCACGGCCAAGCTGGCCGCGCTGTGTGCGCGCATCCATGGCCCGGGCAGCGTGGGCCTGATCACGCTGGACACCTACCGCGTGGGCGCGCACGAGCAGCTGCGCAGCTACGGCCGCATGCTGGGCATCGTGGCCCATCTGGCGCACGACCGCGCAGCTCTGCAGGACCTGCTGGGCCTGCTCAGCGGCAAGAAAATGGTGCTGATCGACACCACCGGCGTGGCCCCCCGCGACCCGCGCAAGCGCGACATGCTGGACGTGCTGGATCTGCCCCACGTCAACCGCCTGCTGGTACTCAACGCGGGCTGCCATGGCGACACGCTCGATGACGTGCTCACTGCATTCAAGACCCAAGGTTCCCAGCAAGCCATCTTGTCCAAGGTGGACGAGGCCGTGAAGCTTGGCCCCGCCATCGACGCACTGATCCGCCACCAGATGGTGCTGCGCGGCGTGACCAACGGCCAGCGTGTGCCGGAAGACTGGGAACGTGCCGATGCGCACAAGCTCATCAGCACCTCCATGCGCGCGCCTGCCAAGTCGGCCTTCGACCCCAAGGCGACCGACCTGAATTTCTTCTTCTCGCATTCGCCCGACACCATGAACGAACGGGGGCTGGTCGATGCTTGATATCGGTTTTCACCAGGCGGCCGGCCTGCACAGCTTCACCCCGCAGTCAGAGCTGCGCGTGGTGGCTGTTGCCAGCCAGGACAACGCGGGCACCGGGCTGGAGACGCTCTGGCAGATCTGCGCCAGCCTGCAGCGCCTGGGCTACCCGGTCGTGGTGCTCGACGGCACAGCGCAGGAGACGGACGAGTACCCGGGTTTGCTGCACCTGCTGCAACAAGCGCCGTGGAACGAGGGCGTCAGCCTCAACATGGGGGCCATGGCCTCATCGCTGGCGGTGATTCCCGCAGCCAAAGGCCTGCAGCGCATCGGCCGCGAGGCCAGCCGCAACGAAACGGCACCTCTGCATGCGCTGGTGCCGTATTTCAGAACCTACGGGCTCGTGGTGCTGCACGCACCTGCGGCGACGCTGGGATCGCTGCTGACCCACACCGCCACCATTCCGCTGGTGGTCATGGGCGGAGGTTCCGCTGGCGTGCTGACCACTTACAAAAGCCTCAAGCAGATCGCCGTGGACACGGGCCTGCCCTGTATGGTGGCGGCATTGCTGCGCAGCGCGTCGGTGGCAGAGCGGCGCAAAACCCAGCATGCGTTGCAGACGCTGCAGGACTGTGCCGAACGCCACCTGGGTGGCCCGGTGCGCACCACCACAATTGCCACGCAAAGCCCTCAGGACCTTCAGCGCCTGGCCTTGCAACTGCTGGAGAATGCAGGCACCATCAGTGAATCGCTGACTGCCTTGCCCCCTTGCAACATGACAGAGATGCAGGCGCATTTTGTCCGGAGCCATTGACCAGCGTTCGAGAGCGTGTAATGCACTTGTTTTTACCCCTGCAGCTGCGGGCCGCTTGCGGTGTTCAGGCCCTGGCATTCGCTGGGCCCGGCCAACGCACCCGCCCTTCGGGTTTACGGGAACGTGAAGGTGGATAACACGATGTACACCGCCAAAGGCCAGCTCGATCGTGATGCGCTGATCCGCCAGCACGTCCCGCTGGTGCGAAGAATCGCGCACCACATGATCGCCAAGCTGCCTCCCAACGTGGAGCTGGACGACCTGATCCAGGTTGGCATGATGGGCTTGGCGGAAGCCCTGTCGCGCTACGAAGTGGCCCAGGGTGTGCAGTTCGAGACCTTTGCCACCCAGCGCATCCGGGGCGCCATGCTGGACGAACTGCGCGAGGGCGACTGGATGAGCCGCAGCTCCCGCAAGAGCCAGAAAGACATCGAACACGCCGTGCACCGGCTGGAGCAGAAGCTGGGCCGCAGCCCGCTGGAGTCTGAAATTGCCAGCGAGATGGGCATGAGCTTGGTCGAATACCAAAGCCTGCTCGGCAAGGTTCGGGGTACACAACTGGTGTATCTGGAGGACATGACGCATGGCAACGAGGACGATGACGGCTTTCTGGACCGCCATGTGGCAGACGCCGACGCAGACCCTCTGGAATTGCTGCGCGACCAACGGCTCAAGATGTCGCTGGTGAATGCCATCAAGACCCTGCCCGAACGCGAGCAGCACATCATGGGCATGTACTACGAGCACGACATGAATCTCAAGGAGATCGCGGCCGTGCTGGGGGTGACCGAATCTCGGGTGTGCCAGCTGCACAGCCAGTCCATCGCACGCCTGCGGGCCAAGATGCGGGCGCACTAGGGCTCCCCCTGAGGCGCTGCGAGCCTTCCCCCTGAGGGGGACACCACCCCTGGACTGGCAGAGCCAGATCCACGGTGGCACTGGCTTGGGGCAGCGACCGTTTCAAGGGCCATGCTCGCTAGGTAGAACCTAGGTCTCCACCAATTCACTTCAAAACAATAGCTGCTTACGTTTGCTCTTCACGGGTTTGAGATAGTTTTTATCTCAAACTCACTATTAAAAGGAGCAAGCAGCTATCTTTTTTGAGCGTCGGCTCAACCAGCTGATTTGTAGATACGGGCCACGCTGGGCTTGCCGGGCTGCGCGCCCCGACCGTCGCCGTAGGTGGAGGGTGTGCCCGCCTGCGGCACCAAACCTGCCACCTGGCGATCGGCATTCACGGCCAGGCGCGCCAGGCTTTCGCGGTGCACGGCAAGCATGTCGTCAATGGCCCGGGCTCGTTTTTGCAGCTGTGCAGGCACGGGCAGACCCCTGGCTGCAGTCTGCTCAAGAACACGCGCGAACTGGGCCGCTGCATCCCGTAGGGCCACACTGTTCTTTTCCAGGGATTGGGGGTCTGCCGCGAGAAGGGCGGCGGAGACTTTTTCGATCAGCTGTTCAACAGCCGAGAGGGATTCTTCCAGGGACATGGCGCATTGTGGGGTGTATAGCGCCTGCCTGCCAAGTCTGTCAATAAAGGTGCGTGCGGGACGCTGAGGAATCAACCGCGCGAGCGGGCCAGGATTTCCTGGGCATTGGAGAGCATCTTGTCGGCAATGGCTTCGGCGTCCACCGAGAAAGTGCCTTTTTCGATGGCAGCCCGCACCGCCTTGACTTTGCTCGCATCAAAATCACCTGTGGAACGGGATGTCTGGTCCAGCGCACGGGCAGCGGTGGAGACGGTGACGGGCACACCGGCGGTTGACACAGCCGCAGCGTCTTTGGCGGCTCCTTCAGCAGCGCTGGCAGGACTTTTGGCTTGCTTGGCAAGCCCCGTCTGCGCCAAGGCGCCCGGGAGTTCCGGTTTTTGACCAATCTTCATCGCTCTCTCCACCACCCCGTTTGATGTGGGGCACAGTAGCAATGTTTTCGACCCATTTGGCCCGGACTTTAGCCATTTATCACCGCCCCGTCATTAAAGAGCGACGACCACTGTCCCAACCTCATTCACAGTTCCACTTACTATCCTGCCATTATCCATGCGGATGCGAACAATCTGCCCCGCAGCGCCTGCCGACATGGCCTGCCCTGCGGAGGTGACTGCATAGCCAGGGCCCTGGGCAATCACCTTGACCTGGGTGCCTGCGCGAAAGAGCTGGGGGGGCCGCACCATGGTCTGGCGCAATGCCTGGCCGGCCACCAGCTGGCGCGCGGCGACCTGCCCGACCCACATTTCCGGGTTGGCCATCACGGCTGCCGACTCTTCGGCCCAGTCCACTTCCGCCTCGGTGGCGTCATTGGCGGTCAGCACCGTCCCCGGAGCCACCGGGCCGGTCAGCACCCAAGCCGGGCCAAATGCCTTGACGGTCACCGGCAGGTAAACGTTCCATGCGGTTTGCCCCTCGACACAGCGCAGCCCCAGGCGGGTGCGGCCCCACAGCCGGGCGCCCACTGGCAGGTAGGGTTCGACCCGCGCGCACGGTGCCAGCCGCAACCGCGAGTCGAGTGAGCCAACGCTCACTTCCATGCGCAGCGGCAAGCCGGAGGCCTGGTTGCGCGACATCGCGTCATCCAGCCAGCGTTGGGTCAGCGGGCCCAGGTCGGCGCTGGGGTCGGCTGCCGCCTGGGCCAGCGCGGCCCCGCTGCTGCCAGCCACTGCAGTCAACCCCAGCACCACCGCCAGAGCGTGCCGAGCCACAGCACGCCGCCCGGCG
>C687J35021_10001867_pt1 | contig 15374 bp, 18 predicted proteins | sample RifCSPhighO2_12_FD_35021 | JGI IMG/M metagenome (IMG submission 35021)
GAAGGTCGGTATAAACAGAACCGTCAGTATAAGTTAGTCTTAGTTGAGGATTGGTAGCATCCAACACATCAAGTCTTCTGTCCGGCCCCGTGGTATTTATCCCTAAATAACCCGAACTTATTATCCTCATTGTCTCACTTGCGACAGCTCCTCCGGTAGAAACTTTAAATATCATATCGGCATCTTCGCTCCCGGTTGACGCATCTGTCCAAATGGTTTCAATCGCTCCAGCTACTAAATTGGTAGTATCGGCTCCCTCTAATTCAAATTCTATTCCGGTACCGAAAGAAGCCGCGGCTGTGCCAGAAGTAATATGTGATATTCGCAAACCATAAGTAACAGCATTAATAATCGCATCAGAAACCTCTGGATGAAGCAATCTATCAGGTCCCGTCGTCCCGATGCCGACGTTGCCACCGCCAGTAAAGTACGAATTGGATGCAGAGGTTACTTGAATTGGCCCAGCGAATGTCGAGGCCGAAGTACCGATCACCACCATAGCCGTTCGCGCATTGACTGTTGCAGCATCAATATCCACATAGTTGGTGTCTACCGTGTTGCGGAATCGCACAATCCCAGCATCGGCATAAATAAGCGCATTGATTGTATTGTTCGCCGTAGGGCCAAGCAACAATGCGCCCTGGACACTTAGCCGTTGTCCCGGTCCCGTCGTCCCGATGCCGACGTTGCCGTCCATTGCTATCACATCCCCACTCGCATAAATAGCTTGTCCACCAGCAGCCGAGCTCACATATAGACCACTTCCAGTACCGGTAGTATGAATTATCTGCACCCCATCGTTCTCGGTTGTTTCCACCCTTAATCCCGCATTAAAAGCTCCTGAAACAGAACCAAACGCACCTTTGCCCTGCACATCTAACTTAGCATTCGGCCCCGTCGTCCCGATGCCGACGTTGCCGCCGTCTAGCGTTAAAACTGGTGTAGACTGCAATATTCCAGCAACGATATTGTAAAATTCTATTCTTCCATCTTCGCTAGTGCTAGTAGCATCGTCTGCCACCCAAGCAATGCGCCCAAACTCATCCTGATTGCCAGCGCTATCTGACAATTTTAAGGAAATATAAGCGGCATCAGAGGTGACTGGAGTTGCCCGATCACCCTCAAAGATAGCTACCTGCACAGAAGCATTATCGGTAGTATTAGTAAAGGTTCCCGTATTACCCACTACATCACTATTTATAGCGCCAGATAAAATTAGGCCAGCAAAAGTAGGAGAAGCATCGCTGGTTAAATCTTGATTAATTAAACTAGCGCTTTCTACTGTCAAACCAGCATTTACATCCACGACCGCACCAGAAGCCACGTCCAGACTAGCCGTTCCGTTAGTTAAATTAAAAGTATTAATTCCACCGGTCAAAACAAAGGCGGTTCCAATAGTAACCGTGCCCACGATCTCAATTCCGCCATCATCAATATTTACAATTTCCGTACCGTCAACATTAAAAATGAACTGTCCTTTATCGGCGATAGCAGAGGCTACGTCGGTTTGAAATAAAACATAATTTAAAGTTTGAAGACCAGCATCATAAACCGTTTGTATATGTAATTCTTCGGCATCGGTTGAACCAAGTCTAAATTCTGGGCTGGCATCATTGGTCGCTTCGTAATCGGTAAGGTCGCCAGCCAGACTTAAAGCCACAAAACCAGGACTGACGGTGGTTTTAACGCTTTGGTCAAACCAATCATTCAAGGTGGGGTTCCCAGCTAAAGTAATAGTTCTATCTGAATCTCCAGTAGTTAAAGTAAAGGTTTTGTCAGCAGATAAATCAGAACCTACCGCTAAAATTAAATCGTGAGAGGCATTAGTGTCTAATATGTGTATTCCGGAATTGATAAAAGTTTGAGCGCCAGTAAAGGTTCTGGTTCCGGCAACTAAAATATATTGAGCATGGTCATCGTCGGCCAATCCGTCCATTCCTCCGTGGTCGTGTTTATGTAAGGTAGTCGCCCCGGTATCAATTAAATCCGTCCAATTAACGCCGGTAAAGTTAGCTGAATCTAAATAATAAGAACCAGATTGGTCATCAAGTAAGTCAACGTTTAAATTAACAACTTTAGTGGTTGAAGTAATCACTAGAGGAGCAGTACCGATTGTTAGCGTATTGGTCAACTGCCCACTCATAGAAATTATTGTTATGCCACCTAGCGCACCCGAACTTTCGGTGACAGTGGCGTCACTTAATAGTCCATTCACTCCAGCAACTATCAATCTTCCAGGGGTTAATCCATCAGCAGTCAAAGATAGTGTCCTGATATTAAAATTTCCAGCATCCCAATTAGCGGCTAAGGCCACAGATCCATCTTTTTTCAAAACATCAGCATCAGCAGCTTTGGTATTTAATTGAGTTTGAATTGCAGAGGTTACTCCGTTTAAATATTGAAATTCGATTGCCGTGATTCCAGCCGCCGCCGCTCCAGTTATAATATTAAAATCATTAACGTTACCAGTGTATCCGTCTAGGGTGTTTAGTTCAGCCGCAGTAGTAGTCATGGCCGTGCTGTTTATGCTAATTCCACCGGTAAAATCCCAAGCGGTAGCTTGTAGGTTGGTAAAAGTAATTTTCTTGGTTTCTGTAGCGCTATCATCAACCACTACGAGCAAATCCACGCCAACTAAAGAAGTAAGAGCGGTTAATCCACTTATTTTTTTATCTGAGGGCATAAATCAATCTTTAATTAAATTAGTCCAGGTGGCAGGGGAAACATTGGAACTTTCTTCTAAAATTAACCTGCTGAAAGAACCCTCAACACTATCCTCTTGCAAAATATAATAACCATTCTCCTGTAGTAATAATTGTGAACCCAAAACATCCCAAATCGCACTGTTTTTGCTTTGGTTAGAATAAGATACCGAATTTTTACTTTGATTAGTAAAAACAGCCATTTTTTAACCCTTAATTAAGCTCCGGCTACAAGATAGGAGACGGAGATGTTTGGGGCCGCGCCAGTTATTATTGTCAAGTCTTTATTAAAGGCAACATCATAAATATAGGTGCCTTCAGCAACGCTGGCTTTAAGGGTGCCAATTAAGGTTCCCGCGGCCCCACCATCCCTTATTTCAACGGTTCCCGCGGCAGTAGCATTCACTACGATTGTATGCAGAATCCCAGCGGTAGAACAAACCGTAGTAGTAGTAGCTGTGCTTATATTGTTATATAGGTAAGCGTTCATTATTTAAGTTTAATTGGGGCTTTTTAGCCAGAAGCCCCAAAACTGGCCAGCTTTAAGCCAGGACAGTTCCGACCCAGCCAGTCCCGTTATATACCCAGAGCTTATTAGCATCTACCTCAAAGAAGATGTTGCCAGCTCCAGCCACGTCTTGTTGGCTCGGAGAAGCGATAGTATGAGAAGGAATTACCAACCCCTTGCCAGTTCCGCTACCAACACAAGACAGATAACCACCAGCCGCTAATACCACAGAGCTTACTCCGTGGTCTAGGGTCAAACTTGAAGCGGTCATAGTGAAGATAACATTAGTATCAATATCAGAACCAAATTTAATGTTATCGTTAGCTGTCACCGCATCAATGTCTAGGTCTGCGCCGTCAAAATCTATGGTCACCCCATCGGGAGTTTCGGTTCCTCCAATTCGCAATACCGTGCTGTTGGTTAGGAATAAAGAGTCGGCCGATTCGTCCCATTCAACATACTTTCCAGAAGTAGCGCCAAAAATTTTCAGGTCAGCACCAATATCATCAATCCCAAGAGTCAGAGCTTCGTCAAATTGAACCGTGCCAGTATCAACCTTTAGGGCCTCGCCCGTAGCAGCGCTAATATAGGCTGCGTAAGAAGTGGCGGTTGCGCCAGTATCAACAATCCTTAGCGATGTTCCCATTCCACTTGCCGCTCCAGTGCCAGAATAAGTTATATTCAAGCAAGAAGCATTGGCATGAGCTAAATTTCCATCGCAAGTAACATTCAACATTCCAACCCCGTCGGCCCCAAGCCATCCAGTGGCTCCGGTGCCCAGGTTGGTAAAAGTCATGGCTGATACCGTAGCGCTTGCGGCGCTAATTGCTTCAAATATTGTTCCAGTCGCAACTTCGCCAGTAGCTTTAATCAAACTGGCACTGGTTGCTTTACCAGTAATTGTTAAAGTATCAGCAGTTCCTTCAGAATCAATATTCATAGCGGTAGCCGCTCCGGTACCGCTTTGAACTACCGCCAAGGAATTATTAGTACCACTGGCGTGGGTTGACTCAACTGTTAAAACAGCTCCAGTGCCAACCCCGTTAAAGTTTCGCTTAATGTAGTTAGCTTCATCAGCAGTATTGTCAACCGTAATGATTCCCAAATCTACATCAATGTCCCCAGCAGTTATCTGCACGTCACCAACGGTCACGGTCAACACATCAGTAGAGGCGTTTCCTGCAATTATAGTCGCACCATAAAGCCCAACAGTAAAATCAGAAGCCGCGCCATCGTAACAGTTAATATATTCGCCAATAAATCCGGCCGCACTAGATTCCAAATAAACTAACGATCCGCTAGTCACAGAATTGGCAACGATTTTTAGGGCATTACCAATAGTGGTAGCAGATGTCCAAAGCACATCATTGCTTGCGGTATTAGAGAATATCCAAGCTCCAGCCTGCTCGTCGACCAAATCAGTCCAGGTCAATTTGCCGTCGCTGATAGTCACATCGCCAGCAATAGTAGGATTTGGAGCAATAGAGGTTAGTTGAGTAAGAGTAATTTCAGCGCCATAAGAAGAATCGTAAAAAACTAGAGCTGAACCATCAAACTTCAAATAACTATCGGTAGCGTCGCTTTCTCCAAGAGTTAATTGTTCGTTATCGCTTGAAATTTTAATACCACCATCTTCAAGAGTATAGTCTCCAGAAGTATGAACGATGTTGCTACTAGTAAGCGTCAAATTACCAAGAGTAAGCGTCAAATTACCAGAGGTCAAAACCACATGTCCGCTAGCGAGAGTCACATCCCCATTGGTAATAGTTAAAGCATCGGTTCCAGCCGCAGAGCCAGCAATCGTAGTTGCGCCATTAGCGGCAATTTGAAACTTTGTATCAGCCGAAGAGTTATCCTTACATACCAGATAAACTCCCTGTGCGTCGCCGTCAGCAACATAATTAAGCGACAATAAATTAGCGCCAGCGGTAGGATCAGAATTGGAATTGGAAATGATGATTCCTCCCCAACTAGCAGTAGAAGAAGTATAGGTGCCGGTATAAACACCCATAGCAATAGAGCCATTGGCATCAGGATCGCCGATGTCGTCATAAGCTGTGGCGCTGCCTCCAGCGGAAACTGCATTAAAGTCAGCGGAAGTAGTTGAACCCTCGTTGATATAGAGCGTAGTTCCTACACCACCATCGGTTTGCACAAATAGACATCCCTTGGCATAACCGCTATCGGTGTCGGTGGGAACAGTAGCGCCCTTGCTTAACCTAACATTAGCGTCAACATCGTATAACTCGACAGTAATCGCCGGAGTTCCTACGACTCTGGGTTCGCCCCCCAGCTTTATGGCTCGATTAAAGACTTTAGCCATATTATTTTGTCCTTTTCGATTAATTATTAATTTAATCAAGGAGTCTAGCAAATCTAGTTCTTACCCTTGTTTCTAAAAACTGCTTTTGCTTTCTCCAAGAAAAGCAGTAAAAAGAAAGCCAATAAAATGATTAAGTCCAACTGGAAGCGTTAATCTTGGCATAAACCAGGGCATCTTTAAGATTATTCCAGGTTTTCTTGCCATAAAGCATCAACGCCATTCCATATTTACCGAACCTTAATGGTGGTTGAGTAAATTGAACCTTGGGTGGCATCTGAATTAACATCTGGACGACCTTCTTCATTCCAAAAATCGGATATGAAGATTGGGCAGACCAAAGATCATTAGTTTCAGAGGCGGAAACTACAATATCTCCATAACCAGCAATAGCTACGTTGGTAGTGTTGTCAGTAGCGGTAATGCCAGCTTTGGTTGTTTTAAACCTATCAGCATCGCTTAGCGCCACGTAATCGGTTCCGGCAGTGCCAGTTTGATTGATACAGGCAACTAAATTAGTAATAGTTGCCGCAGTCGTGGCTCCGATATCAATTTCCCCAGCGGTATCCAAAGCGCCACTCTCAAAGGTGAAAGTCACTCCGCCAACAGAAACCGTATCACCATCTGAAGGATTATCGGCAGGAGTCCAGGTTGCTCCGAAGGGAAGGTTATTGGAGACATAGACATCAAATCCAAATCTTTTGCCAGTAAAACCGTTGGCCTCTACGTTGTCTCCAAACCCAGTCTCTCTACTGCCTACATATAGAGTCAAAAGCTCTAAATCTCTTTCGCCAATAATAGCGAAAAAATTACCTCTGGGAATATCTAAAACGCCCAATTTTCTTTTAGCCACGACAAACATATTCATTATGTTTGCGGTGTTTAAAGAAAAGGTTCCAGAACCAGAACCACCCATATCGGCGGCAGTAATGCTGGAGGTGGCATTAGAATATTCAGCGGTAAACGCCTGTTCCAAATCGTTATTCAATAAACGAGCCATTTCTTGAGCATATTCAGACGCCAAGTCCCACTTATTCTGTAGACCATCAATGTCATCATAATAAATGGCCGCAGTTTTTGCGGTAGCAACTGACAACTGCTCGTTGGTGCCAGAAACATCCTGCACGGTTACATCCGTGCCCTTGGTGTAATTCTGGAGATATAAATGGCTTCGGTATGGTTTGTTGATGGTATCTCCATCAGAAACCAATGGTTTAACTTCGACATTAGCTAGTTGAAGCAACATGTTTTCCTTATAGAAAACCGGTTGTATCTCCTGTGCCCAATATTCTGGGTTAAAAGCCGTAAGTGAATTAGCCATTCTGTAATCAGTATTTAATTATTAAAGCGCAGTTAAAGTTTTAGCCTTGAGATTTAAGCCACTTTTTATATTCTTCCCAGCCCTTTCGCCCTCCTTCGGTGGACATATCAAAGTCTCGAATGGACATTTGGTTAAAATCTTTCGTCGACCAAGCAGAACCTTTTTTAGAAGAACCGGCCGAAGCCTCTTCTTCTCTAATTTTCTGCTCCTCTTGGCCTTTTTTGAACTGAATATAATCAGACTTAACTGCTTCCTGAATTGAAACCTGATTTAATTTAGCGTAGTTTCTTACTTCCTTTTTAAGTTCGGGACTTAAATCTAAGGAATCTAAATCACGCTTGCGTAAGACTTCATCAATTTTTTTATCAATTAACTCATCCTCTAAAACCGGTTTTTTTTCAGGTTTTTTTGCCCCTGCTTCTGCGTCTTTGTGTTTTTTCAATTCGCCTTCCGCCTTTTTAGCTCGAGCATAGAGGTCTTTATTTTTCTGCTTTAGAGCTTCTGCGTCCAATTCCTTGTTTTTTTCTTCGGAATTTTTCGCATTTTCCAGGTCATCCTGGATTTCTTCTTCTTCCTCTGTTTGAGAGTCGAGGTTCTCTTTTTGTCCTTCTGCCATAATTTTAGTGGTATAGCTCCACGAACGCTTGTTTTAAGAGGCAAGCAACTCGCAGATTTCTTTAATAATCTTATAAAAAGCCGTAAACAAAAGCCCCCCAGGGCAACTATTTACGGCTTATTATAAGACTACTAAATAGCTTTTCTGGGGGGCTTTCGGACTAATTTTTAACTTTCTTCAATAGCTGAATAACTATCTTTCGTGCCTTTTTCCAGTTTACTGGAAAATTCTATAACCATCAAATCTTCCAAAATTTCTTTAAGTTTTAGAAATGCTCTTTTTTGAGATTTTACTTCTACCGCTTGTTCTTCTGAACCTTCCACTTCTTTGATGTTTTCTATGTTTTGTAATTCCAGTAGTCTAGAAGTTAAATATTTTCTCAATGGAAGGTAGGCGTCTCTTTTCAAAATATCTCGCAAATTTTTCCCCTCATTCATAGTTTTTCGTTTCCTCTTCGTTTGGTTGACTATTATTCTTTTTTTCAATCAATAAATAATTAACCGCGCTAACTAGCGCAGTTTTAAAAATAGTCTGTTCTTGTTTTTCGTTGATGGTTGGGGTATCTCCGGTTTGATTATCTTTTTGCCAATATTTAATAAATTTTTTGGTCTCTTGAGTATAAAAATCCTGGAAGTCATTCATCGTTTTCATCATTTTTAGTTTAGTTATTATTTATTCCTGTGTCAAGCTAGTCCCGGCTTTTTGAGAAATGTTGTTAATTGGGATCGTCTGCACATTCTCACTTTTAGGCAAAGAACCAACATCAATTCCTTTTTTCTTCATGGCCAATTCTATTAAAGCGGTTCTACGAATCGGGTCTTGTTCTAGTGCTATAAACGAAGATAGGGTTTCCAGTTCGGAATTGAGATTTAGATTTTCTCCGGTGATAATCACGCTCGCCTTGGGTTGATAATCGTCAAGCAGTCCTTCCTCCAATTCTATTAATTGCTCCGGTCTTTGCTTAATTTCGTTTAATTTATTTTGCTTTAAAATTTCCGCCTGTTCTTTGGTGTGTGGGGGCAGTCTCAAAAGATTTTCAATATACCAACCATTAACTACTAATTCGTAATAACGATTCAGGTAATCGCTGTCTCCGGTGAGTTTTAATATCTCCTTGGCTCTCAAATCTTTAATTAGGTCTGGCAAAATCCAATCCTGAAACAATTCTTGAAAAGCTAGTCCCAGCTTTTCGCGCAAAAAGTCAAAAAGTTTGTTAGCATTAATATTTAAGGTCGCCGCCAATCTAAACGGCGTTCCGGAAGGCAAACTTTCGCCAGTGACGACTTCGTAAGAGTTGGCTATGGCATCAGCCAGTTGAATAATCCGATTCCAGTCATTAACTAATTGATCAAATCCAGTCATTCTTAAAACTATTTGCTGGAGGTCTTGAGATCGGATTATTTCTCCATTTTTCATATCAGTATGGACATTTTGCACGATAAGTTGATCAGATGATCTGAAAATAACCTTAGATGCCCATTCCAATCCTTTGGCTAATTGATTACCGATAGTATTGGCTCGATATTGACAATCAAACAATAATTCAACCAACCCTTCCCTCATCCATCGGCCCTTGTATTTCCCTCGATGAGCTTCTTTATAAGGCATTTTAGATATGGTATCGGCATAAAGAATAAATTTATCGTCGTCTTTTTCCTGCCCTTTTTTGAGTCCGGCCACCACAATCTTTGCCAGGATATACTTATTTTCGTCTCCGCCATTTTTCCCTTGAGCCTCAAATAAATCTTTTTCGCTTATTTCTCCGTTTCGTTCGTAAATTTCGTAAAATTTATTTTCCGTGTCTTTAAAAACCATTTGGTCTTTTTCTGCCTGAAAAGTTTTATTCCCGCACTCTTCAATAACTTCATTAACATTTTTCCAAATTCCTCCTTTGCTTCTTAATTCGGACTGGTTCATCTGATGACGCTCAATCGCGACAGTGTCCTTTAAAGTTTTAGCGGTTACATTGGAGAGATAAAAATTAGATAAATCAATTCTTTCGTATCCATCTTTAATTTTTTTCCAAACCACATTTCCCCATCCAGAAAATTGTTCTACCGATTCGTTTAATTCTCCGGCCTGACCATTATCCCTCAACCACCTCTTCAGCGATAAATTAGAAACAAAGTTGGGTATATTATCTTTAGGCAAATCAGAATCAATTAAAATATCTTTAGTATCAAAATCCAGATTTTTTACTTCGGCATTTATTCGAGGAGAAATAATATCAAACCAGATACGATAATCCCCCTCGCTATCTAGTTGTCCATAGGGATAATGCCTTAATTCGTGGTTAATGATATTTTTAATCAATTTCCTTTGGGAAAAAGCAATATTACCGGCTAGATAAGTTATTTCGTTTAAATAACTATCAATTTCTTTCTCTATGATTTTAAAAATTTTCATCTAATTTAAAGACCGGCATTAATTTTAATCATCTTAGCCCTTTCCTCCCGATTCTGCAAATATTTCTCCCTTTCTTTGACTATTGGATCGTGCATTTCTTCCCACATTTCCTCAATATATTTGGTAACATCGGTTTTTTTATAAAAATTCTGATTGTTCTTTTCTTTTTTGATCACGACTTTGTAAAATGTTAATTAAATTCTTTCTACTCATTGGCGCTTCGGCTATTTGTGTTTGATAAGCACAGGCGTCAATAACATCATCGTTCATTCCTTTAGGAAAAGACAATAATTCATCTTCCAACGCCTCGCATTCTCCTTCAATGTGATAAATACTTTTACTCTCATATCTAGGAATCAGACCCCTGATTCTAGTTTCTTTAGCGGTTTGTTGATGCTCTAATTTATATATAGGCAAAAATTTGTCTCTCTTCCTCATTTCTTCGTCTAAAAACGGCTTAATTGCTTGAAGATAGATGGTTTTTTCAATCCCGATTTTTTCAAAATTATCTTGATTTTGCCAATAAAATAATTTATCTATCAATTCTTTGGGATTTACTCTCGATCTTTCGGCTTTTAAATTCCATTTATTCTCATTATCAACGTAGTTTTTAACTATTCCGGTAGAATCACTGCTGGCTTTTTCAGAAATGGCGGTATCTATGGTTAAAAAATTTCTGGTATTTAATATTTTAACATCTTCCCATCTTCTTTTTTGAATCCAATGCGGCTTAAATTCCTGATTTTCGGATAGAATAGGCTCTTGCTGATAAAGAGAGTTCCAATTATAAGTCCCAATAGTATTTTTAATATTTAAAAGTGTTTCAAGGTTATATTTTTCCAGCCACAATGCTTCGCCCTTTTTGCGATATTTTTCATCTTGCGTGGCAATCGCTGGAAATTTCACAACCTCCCACCTTTCCCCTCCTTCGGCTTGGGCTTTTAGTAATCTTCCAGCCAAATCGTCAAGATGCCAACGAGTTAAAATAATTATAATTGCTCCGTTCTTTTCCAACCTGGTATAAGCGGTAGATATATACCAATTCCAGACTTTATTTCGGTAGGTCTCCGAATTTGCTTCCTCTTGGTTCTTGATTGGGTCATCAATAATTAAACAATGCGCTCCCTTGCCGGTAGCCCCTCCTCCAACGCCAACCGAAGTATAACTTCCTCCTTTGTTGGTTCTCCATTTGGCCTTAGCTTTTTCATCTTCTTTTAAAGTTATACCAGGAAAAATATATCTGTAATTTGTGTCTCCGCCGATCAATTCCCTGGTTTTAGAACCAAAATCTTGCGCTAAATCTCCGGAATAACTAGCAGTAATGATTTCTTTATCTGGGTTTCTACCTAAATACCAAGCGGGGAAATTGATTGAAGCCAACTGAGACTTCCCGTGGCGGGGAGGCAAAAATAGCATTAATCTTTTAATTTCTCCTTTTTCTACCGCTTCTAGCTTGTTCTCAACTTCTTCATGCAACCAAGTTGGTTTGTATTTAGAATTAGTAATTATTGAAAAATCAGCTAAGCTGTATCTCCCCGCCTGGACTATTATTTTTTGTTCTTCTAAAGAGAAGTTCATCTATTTGTTCTTTGTCTACAATTCTTTCCCTGCCCAAGGTTATATCCAGGCCCTGTTTTGGCTTACCAATTATCCTATCTAATATGTCACGGATAGATTGCCCGTCTGGCTTTGATTTATATACCCTAATATTTATTATTTCTCCGGTTTTTTTATCTCTAACTGGTTTCATTAAATATATTCCCTTGGCCAGGTCGGAATTGGCTATTAGTATTTCATCAATTTCTTTTTCTATCTTTTCAATTAATTTTAACTCAACCTCGCGAGCGATTATAATTTTTCTTTTCTGAAGTTTACTTAATTTTGGTCTTCCCCTAGGATTCAAACTTTGCTGTCCGGGCAATAATCTGCCATTTTCCTCTCTAAACGGTTTTTGATCTACTTCTCCGCTAGTTTTCTCTAGATTTTCCATGCCCAAAAACTAATCTTAATAACATAACCTGTCAAGGGTTATTCTTTTAATTCGGTCAATTTTTCTTTAACAAAGTTGATATAAGTTTCAATATCTCTGGAATATTCTTTAGATTTTATAATTTCCAGCTTTCTTTTAGTGTCCCTAATCCTTCTCTGAGCATCGGCCAGGGCGTTTTCCCAAAAAGACTTTCCGCTAACCGACTTCCTGGTATAAAATCCTTCATTGATTCCATACAAAAATAATTCATTCTCCAATTTTCCAATCTCGTCTGGTATTTCTGATAATTTTTCCTCTTGATCTCCTATTAATTTTTCCAATAACTCTTTTTTAGATGGTTGATATTTCATCTAAGGTCATTCTTTTTATTTGGGTTAAGGTAATATCCGATTTTCCGTCTTTACAATAGGACTGCTTAATTTCAGAAAAAGCATATCCCCTACCTTCAAGAACTTTTATTTTGGTTTGTTTTTCATCTACACCAACCTCTGGTTTAGTGTCCGGCACGGTTTCTTCTTCGGGGCCAATATTAAGATTTGGTTCGTTAATGTTGGAGTTGTTCTGATCATCCGATATAGTTTCTGTTTCTTGCTCTTGACTATTAGATGAGTTTTTTTCGGATTCCATCTTCTTTTTTAATTTAATTATTAAACTCTTCACAGTTTTTCCCGTTGCCATTTCTTCGGCCGGCTCTGTCGCTACAGAAATTTTATCCAATCCATTTATCAAAGATTCAAGTGTGGTATCTGGATCGACATAAAATCCAGCATCCTCTAAAATAGCAACTTTTTCTAAGATTCTTTTGTTTAAAATCAAATTTTTTACCTTAGCGCCTTTCTCCGCGTTTAATTTAATTATCAAATTTTTTACCTTCATTTTGGGCAATCTTCGCCAAAGAGTTTTTATTTGTCTCTTAAAATTAACACACCCAACATGTTTAGAAATAATTATTAAAACTACTGAAAATGAAACGATCACAATTAACCTGGCCAATAATTCAAAACTCATTCCCATTGATGTCCGCATTTAGGACAAACTTTAATCGTCTTTGGTTTAGGATTATTCGTTAAATCAATTTTTTCTGTCTCTGGTTTTACTTCTTCTAAAGAATTAAATTCTAAATCTGACAAATTAAATCCAACAATCTCCTGAAATTCTGCGGACAATATATCCATTTCTGATTTTAACGAATCCATGTTCCATTCTGATAATTCTGCCAGTCGATTGTCGGCAATCCTCAGGGCTCTTTCTTGCTGTTCTGATAAATCGGTATGTATAACCGCGGGAATTTCGGAAAAACCTAACTGTTTCGCCGCTTCCACCCTAGCATGTCCAGCAATCAAAACTTTATCTTCGTTTAAATGAACCGGAAACCTAAAACCACATTCTTGAATACTTTTTTTAAGTAAACGAATCTGTTTAGCAGGATGATTTCTGATATTTCCAGGATGATCTTTAATTAAATTGATATTTATATTTTCTATTTGCATTATGTTTATAATTGATTGTCCCAAGTAATGCTCTGATTATTTTTAATAATATTCCTATTTTTTGTATAGTTTGTCCAGCGATTCACAATCACATCGCAATAAATTGGGTCTAATTCCATCATATAACATCTACGATTAAGCTGTTCGCAGGCTATTAAAGTTGAACCTGAACCACCGAAGGTGTCTAAAATTATAAACCCTCTCTCACTGTGCCTTTTAATCGCTCTTTCTGCTAATCTAACTGGTTTTTGAGTGGGATGTTCATAATCTACTATTTTGTCTCTATGCTCCCAAAAAACATCAAAATAATTTTGAAAATCTTCTCTATCTAATATAATTACCTCACTCCACTTATTGCCTATTTTTTTATTTATTAGATGTTTTTGTCCTTTTTTCCATCCAAAATAACAGGGCTCATAAATACGATGATAATCCTGGCCTATACTCAAAACTATGCTATTTTTCAACCAAATTATTGTTTGTGAAATATGCCAACCGCTTTCAATCAATCCATTTTTAACTTCTCTTTCGCTCGATGTTCCATGCCAGCAATATACTGAGCTATAATTTTTTGAAAAATCAAATGCGTTGTGGAAGCTATTTTTAATAAATTGTTGATATTCTTCTGGTTTCTTTTTATCGTTAAAAACTTTTTTACTTATAAATCCTTTCTTTCTAGTTCCTCTAAATCCCCAGTAGTCATAGCCCACATTGTAAGGAGGGTCTGTATAAACTATATCTGCCTTTCTTCCACCCATCAACTTCTCAATATCTTTCCTTTTAGTTGCGTCCCCGCATATCAATCGATGTTCGCCTAATTGATATACATCCCCCAGCTTCGTCTTTGGCTCTCCAATTTTATTATATTCTTCTTCCGCGTCAAAATCATCTTCTTCCACCTCCTCAAAAATTTTACCTAATTCTTCGCTATCAAATCCAATATCTTTTAAAATTTCCTCATCAAAATTCGCTAATAAATTCCAATCCCATTCCCCGGTATTGCGGTTTAACCGCAAATTAAGCTCTTCCATCTCTTTACGATTCAATTCTCTATCAGCCACCCGCACATCTACCTCATAATCTTTGCCGTATTTATCAATTAAAACTTTACGCCTAAAATGTCCGCCGATAACAGTATTGTCTTGATTGATAATAATTGGATCAACTAAGTTAAACTTTTTTAAACTTTGGGCTAAGTCTTGTGCTTGCTTTTCTGTTTCCTTTCGTGGATTGCCTGCCATCTCCTTCAGCTCATTTAACTTTCTTTTTTCGTTTTTCCAATTCATTCTCGTTCGTCTGTATTTATTTTTTTTCTTCAATAAACTTCATTTTCTTCATTGATTCTTCCCTCCTAAACTTTTCGTAGGCCTGGATTTGGTTGGTATCGTTAATATTAATTACCTGATATCCGTTAGCTTCCAATTTTACCCGATTTATTTCATCGGGCATATCGGAAAACAAAATTGCTAATTTGCTAATTATCATCAGTTATGTATTTGATACGTTTATTAATTTTTGCAAATTCCATTTGCCGCTCAAAATTATTTAATAAATCTTCTTTAGACATAACAAAAAAATTGTTGTCTCCATAATCAATAAAGAAACAATCGGAATTAAGCAAATAACCTACCATCTTAACTTTTCTTAAGACTTGACTGTCGGATTTTTTTATATAGGAGACAATTCTGTCAACCATTTTAAATTAAAAACTACTCTACTATTTCCGGAGTGGAGTCAGCGTTTTCTAGGTTAATCTCTATTTGATCTTGGGTGGTTTCTGCCACCGGTTGTTCGTCTTGAGCAGGAATTTGGGCTTTATTGATGAATAGGTCGCTGATCACAAAACCCAAAACCACTCCCACCGCCAAATAGATTATCCTTTCGACAATTTTATTCATTAAATGAATTAAGAACATTTTAATAATTAGCTTTTTATAATTTAATCCTGATATTGATTATCAAACTAATGTCTTGTTTTATCAAGAGCTTTAATCATCGACAAAGTAAAAGAGTGGAACTGT
>C687J35021_10001868_pt1 | contig 15357 bp, 21 predicted proteins | sample RifCSPhighO2_12_FD_35021 | JGI IMG/M metagenome (IMG submission 35021)
CCCCAGCCGCCCCAGCCGCCTCAGCCGCCCGACCAGCCGCCTCAGCCGCCCCAGCCGCCCGACCAGCCTCCCCAGCCGCCTCAGCCGCCCGTCTAGCCGTCCGACGATTCTCTGGAGTATCGTGGGCGAGACAGGCCCTCGCGGCCTCAATCGCCTGTCGGGGTCGCGTGTCGCCGGGAACCTGACGCTCGAAGAGCGGGAGCCCCTGCTCCGCTGCGTAAATCGCATAGCGCAAATACTGCGGGCGCGTCATCACCCGCACGATGAGCCAGTTGGCCCAGTCGAGTTTATCCTCGCGAATCAGGCGACGAAGAAGCGTTGAAGCGGGAATCGTCACTCTCCCGTCATAGGTCTGGCGGCCCCAGTCCAGCGCCGCTGGGCAGGGGTCAAGGCAGCGAAGGGAGTCCCAAGTGAGCAGTGGTGTCGGGGCGGTCATCCAGAAATCTCCTGGGCAGCTTCCTCGGCTTCCGTCTTGGCCTTGCGCTTGCCTGCGTTCCAGCGTTCCTCTGAGACCTTCCCGCAGGCTTTGCAGGTGAGGCGCTGGTAGCGGTCAGTCTGGAAGAGCGCGGTATGCTCAGAGCCGCAGGAAGGGCAGGTCATTCCCGTCCCTCCGCGTGGGCGTTCCTACCACAGTAGTGGGATTTCAGATCACGAAAGAACCCCAGCCGCGTGAGGAAACGCAGGATTATTGTAGCCACTCGAAACTTTTTGCAGATAGGGCATGTCATTAGCGTTCCTCCGACTAATGCTGTTTTCCTGTGGCGGAGGCGATGGCTGTATCAACTGCTAAGATTTCTGCCTGATATTTCTTGAACATCATCCCGCTTTGGTAATCCAGAAGCGGTTTTATCCCCTTGAGCGCCGCCAACAACTTCGGTGCGGTGACCATGAGGCGGGCATTAAACGGTGCCTGGTTTGCTAAGGTTTGATTCAGGTGAACATGGGGATCATCGTAGCTAAAATGACTCATACTTAGACTAGCAATTTGTACCTCAATGCCATCAAGCGTTGCTTCGATTGCTCGTTCTTCCACTATTTTCCACGGTTCCGGCGTGAAACTACACTTCGGCGTCTGGCTCATCCTCGCATCCTCCTCCCCTCAAGCCGAGGGATATGCCGAGCGGCTCCCACCATCCAGACGGATAGTTGGCTGACAGGGCTTGCGCCCCCGGAACCGCTCGGCACGATGTGTGGGGTCAGCCGACCCAAGGATGTCATTTAAGACAGAGGGTTAATTTGGCTCTACGTTGATAACAGCGTCCACAAAGACCCTTTCCTTGATGGCGCCTTGATGTCTCTTGGCATTCAATGCACGATTCATATTTCTCTGCCCATCGGTTTTCTGGTAAACGAAGTTTCTCCCAAGGTTTCCACCCGTTCTGATGACGCAGATGTATTGAAATTCTGTCGTGGTCAGATTTTTGAAGTACTTGGAGATTTTCGATCCGATTATCCTGGACGTTCTCGTTAAGATGATGCACGACTTCGTGAGAAGTAAGAAACCGCTTGAGATGTTTTTCCATGATCAACCGGTGCTCCCGTACATATCCATCGGATTCTGCATACGGATGATAGGGAGCGTGAATTAAGACGTAGCCATCTTTATCTATTCGCCTTCCTCCTCTCCAATTCGGATTTTTAGGGCCGCGCATATCAACATTCCGCTTATGACCTGCTATGGCTTTGGCGTAACACGGATGGCAACAGTATTTCCGTTTTGTTGATCGCGTCTTAAAAGGAGCGGCACAATGGAGACAGGTCTTAGTCATCTACCGCCTCGATCATCACGATGATCTCGCCCCAGGCAATACCTTGCTTGGTTCTCCCTCGCTTGCCCCCAAGGGCGTCGTAGGTTGCTGGTGTCATGTCTACGATCACGCCCCGCGCTTGAGCGTTACGTCCGGGACCACGGTCGTTGATGCGGCAGATAATCGAGCGGTCTTGATGCGTAAGTTTCAGGCGGGAGCCAAATGAGGCTGTCGGATGAGCGCATGTGATAGCCGATTCATCGTATCGTTCTCCAGAGGCTGTCCAGATTCCAGAGGTGCCTTCTCGTTGGCAGGAGGCTTGAGTGTAGTATGTCGCCAAACCAGTTTGACGTGCCGCCCCCGCCGGCTGTGGGAGGAGTATCCCGGACCCCGTGAGGAACGCGAGAGCGAGGCAGGAGCGGCTCATGGACGTTTGCTCAACCACGCTTCCAGGGTTGGCTTCCAGAACAGACGCTTTTTTCCGCACTTGCGGGACGGAATCTGCCCGCACCGTGCCAACCGTTTCACCGTCTCGGGATGCAGATGCAGGACAGTGGCGACTTGCCGGGTCGTGAGGGTGTTGGCGGCGAGGGCGGAGACTGGCTGGGAAATGTCAGAAGCGTCAAGTTTCGTCATGGTCGGCCTCAGCAGTGGAGTTTATTTGGTTTTTCCACCGTAGTCTGGCAGGAAGAAGAGTGGGGGTGGAGTTTATTTGGTTTTTCCACCGTAGTCTGGCAGGAAGAAGAGTGGGGTCGGCGGGCCGGGAAGGCGCCAACTCATCCCTTGCGGGACAAGCCACAGGGTTATCCATGACCGACCCCGTGAGGAGCGTAGTTAGACGTAAAAAATCCCTGTGATCGCGCATGGCTCCCGGCCCTCCATATTCATCGCAGGAAAAGTGTACGCTCCCGATTGCTGTTTGTCAAGGGGGTTGCCAACATTTTCTTTTTAGGGGTCAGGTCAGTTGTCGGAGCCGCCAGATTTTCCGACAACCACGCGCCCTCTAAAACCTCCTCATGGGATAACTGGAGCTTGCGTTCATGGCTGGACAGGGTAGCATACCTGGAGGAGGAGGGCAAGGGGGATGAGGACAACTCGATTGCGAGACCGCTTGGCTTATGGGTGTTCCGCGCTCATGGATCGCTACCCTGGGTGGACTGGACTCATAATTGGAGCAATGTTTCTCGCTGTTTTATGGTGGTTAAGTCAACCAGCCTACTACACCTATCACGGATATTTGGTAAAAGAAAATCCGAAAACTGGAAACATAGAAATTGATTTTGATTCAGGAACGATTGACCAGCAACAACGGGCAGAATATGATCCAAACCGATAAGGCTTATTCAATTGTCCCGTCATCCCATCGAATTCGCGTTCCACCCGGAATCTCTCGCAGTTGACGTTGTTGCTGTTGAAAGACCCGCATCGGGGTGCGGACAAACCTTCGCGGCAGAGCTTCTTCCCGTCGCGTCGGTTTCCTCGGAACGACTCGCTTGCCTCCATGACGACGTTGCACGATATTCGTGGCAAGCCGACCCGCCATCGCATCAAGGNCTTGGACCCGTTTGCGTGTGAGTTCCCGAATCCTTGGATTNGACTCAAGGCGCCGCATCAGCCCAGGTTGGTTGGCAATCGGAGCGAGTAGGCGTTGACGTTGCCTGCCTAATTCAATCGTCCATTCCCGTCTCAAGGATTCATCAATCTGTGAAGCGGGCACCCCTACAATCGGACTGCTCGGCCCACGATAGACCCCTAACCCCAACGTCAACAACAACCGTTGGACAGGATTCAGGACACGCTCTGCCCCAGGAATCGGGGTGCCGCCAATCGAAGGCATCTCCGGGCCTGTCCGTGGTGGAAAGCGTTGGCGAATCCGCATCGGCTCACCCGTCGTTGGGTCAATCGCCGCAGGCAAGAGTCGTGACACCCCTGGCAGATTCGCTCCGATACCTTCACGGGTGATGGGGTCAAAGACGGTCTTCATCGCAGAGAGCAAGGATTGGCCTGGAATGAGGCGGTTCACCGTGTTCTCAAGTTCTCGCCGAAGCGCACGTGGCAGGACTTGCCGTTGCTCAATCGCCCGCGAAATCTGTCCCATCAACCCGCCGAGCAGCCCTCCTTCAAACCGTTGCCCTGGAGCAAAGCCCGTGAGAATCCGCATGAATGGAAGTGAGGCAAACCGCATCGCCTCCGTTGACGCGCTCCAATCCCGTTTGATGCTGGCGAGCAGAAAGAGGATGCTCGGAATCGGATCGCGTCCTGAGAGCCGGATGCGGTTGCCTTCCTCCGTGACGTACTCCATCGAGCGCCAGTCCACATGGTCATAGAATACTTCGTTGACCATCCAAATGCCGCCCCAGCCGGTCAGAGTCTTGCCAAGATACTCACCCAAATCAGCCGCCTGTCGTCCGGTGGCAATCCGACGCAAGAGTTGCGGATTCACCCCCACCCATTCAGCCAACGCCCGCGTAAACTGAAACGGCCATCGGGCGAAGGCATCCCCGAACAAACGCATGGCGGTTGACCCCGCGATCCGTTCTTCCATCTGGGAGAGCGTTCGAGCAAATCCCGCCTTATTCCCTTCTCTCACCGCTGCGTCAATCGCGTCTTGGGGCGTATTCTTCCAGAATGCGTCATAAAACTCACGTCGAGCCAACCCCTTGAGCCCTTGGCGGTCGGCGGCTTCAATCGCTTGGCGCCAGAGTTGGGCGGTGGCGACAAAACGACGGAATCCAGCATCCACCACGCCTTTTGCGTACAACGGAGAGCCGACCAAGAAATCCACGGCAGTCGAGGCGGGGGTCGTGCGCGTCGTGAAGGTTCCTGGACCGCGATTGAATCCACCAAGGCGTACAAGTTCTCCACCCGCCACCTGTTGCTCAATGCCTTCAGCCGCTTGCGTTGGAAGCGCGCGCCCTTTCATGCGAATGGCGCGGAAGAACCCCTGCAAGCTAGGGAACGTCAACCGTCCACCGAGCACATGACCAAGATCCCGACCAACCGCCCCGCCGACTTGTGCAGCGGTTTCGGTGAGGTTCCCTCCGAGGTCAAGCGTCCAGGACGTGACCGCAAAGAGGTTGAGCCGCCACGCATCCACCAAATCCCGCGCAAACTGTTGCTGTTCAGTTGGCGAGAGTTGATGGAGATTCTTCAGACTCCGCATGATGTTCGTATAGATGGGCAAGCGCGCCTTGGCGGAACGCAGGCCACCAGTCAAGACCCCCGCCTCCCTCAACGCTGCCGCGAGTTCCGGCGGGACGTCAAACCGCTTGACGCTTCGACCTGCCGCAAAGCGCAATCGGCGGAACCGATTGACCTCGTTGTTAAACACCCGCTGGGCTTCGGTGAGCGAGGTCTGCGCGGCCCTGGCCGCGTTGGAGCTTCCTTGATCCCCCACGACTTGAAGGGTGCGCGTCAAACCATCCATCTCTCGTTTGAGCCGTACCAATTCGGCTTGATTCTGAAGAATCTGCTGCTCGGAAAACTCCAATGTCAAGGTCTTGGGTGATTCTCCCATCTGTCTTAATACGGGACGGGCTTCGGGACTGACCGTGCCTGTCTGAGCAATTGCCTCCGTCTCTCCGGCCACCATCTGCGCTCGTTCAGAGAGCTTCACGCCTAGGCGTTCTGATACACTCTCAACCCCTGCGGAGAGTTGGTCAGCCCGTTGGCGCAACCTGGATTCGACCGCGGCAAACGCCCCCGTCCGAACGGCTTGACGGACGGCTTGAGGAGCTTCTTCTGGGATAAAGACAAAGCCCCCCTCAGACCGAATCCGTGTTAAGAATCTCTTCCACGCCGTATCCAAAATAACCTTGGATTGTGCTTGGGCCCTGACAATCTGAGCTTTTGTAGATGTTGGGGAGCGGAAGACCTCATAAAACCTATGGGCGTCATCTATCACATCAGCAATTTCTCTTGGAAGAATGGCAACTTCTGCTGTGAGACCATTTGGGGTATCCACATGAAGATGAATGCCGCGATAACCCTGCTTTGGATTCTTAATAAAATCTTGGATAAAGATGGGACTCAATTCGCCACGAAGTTTGTTTTCCACCGATGAGAGCATAGAGAGATTGTCGACTGAAATTCGTCCTGCCAGATAATCGCCAATCGACCGAGGATTCTTTCCAGCCTGAATTTTCTGGCTGAGACGGATGCGATCCTTAACACGCGAACCAAGAAACTCTGTTCCTTTTTCACGTAAAATAATCTCTGAGAGCTGTTGGTCAAAAAATCGCTTCGATTCGCTCGCTCTCCGAAGGAGAACGTTGACATCTTTCGTGGTTTGAAGTATAGTTTGTTTGGAGGTTGGATCAATGTCTCCTACAAAGAGTGGTTTAGAAATTCTCGCTTCCCCTGCCTTCGTGGATGGCGCAATCAGCCGCGTCGTTTCTGATGGCGTCAATGCTTGGTCTGAAACTTGGGGGCCAAGCGGTTGGGAACGCGGCGGCGTCATGATTGCCTCAGTGCTCAAGGCTCCAGATGCCTCACCTGAACTACTCGCGAAGTTTGGCGTCAATTCCGAGACCTGACCCTTCCCTAAAAATCGTTCCGTCGTCTTCCCCGCTATTGCCTCTTCAGGAAAGAGTCCAGGATACTTCGCCTGAAACGCCTCAAGTTCCTGCCGCTCGGTGAGTCGCACAAAGGGACGTTTGAAGGTGGCAAAACCTTCTTTGGCGGCTTCGGCGGCCTCCTGAACGCTGATGCGCTCGGCAGGAATCCAATAGGATTCCGGGGCCGCCCCTGGCACTCCACCAGTCGGACGAACTGACGGTCGTGCCAATGGCCGAGTCAACGCCCCCCCCACCGTTCCAACCCCGGCTCCAAACGCCCCTTGCTTGAGCCGCTGGCCTTCTGGAGCTAAGACGGCTGCGGTTGCGCCAACGCTCCCCGCCCCGACCGCCGCACGTTTCGCCAACGCTCGGAATCCACGACCCGCCACTGCGCCAGCCGGCGCAAGCGACGCAAAGGTCGCCGACGTGCGAAGGATTTCCTCCGGCCGGCCTTGGATCGCCTCAGCCGCCGCCCCTTGAGCGGCCAACTTGATCCCCTCCGCCCCCATCCGAGCGAGACGGCCTCCCTTCTCAAGACGGGAGATTAGTGGGAGCAACCGAAGGGGTTTAGTAGCGAGCCCTCCCACGGCAAGTGAAGGAATGAACCCAGCCGCAGTCCCAAGTCCGGTCGCAATGGGATGTTCTTCGGCGAGTTGTGCAGCGAGGGCTTCGCGTGTCAGATCGCGTTCGCTTGGCGCGGCTCCAACGAGCGACCGAATGGATCGAATCGGTGAGGTAATTTCTCGTCCTGCGCCAAGGAGAAACGCCGCGAGTGGAGGAGTCTTGCCTAACGCAGACGACGGAACGTCCTCTGTCGTCCCATCATCCCACCGAATCCGGGTTGGAGGCGGGGCTTCATCCGTCACGGTGCCGTCGTCCCACTTGATCGCCATTAGATCAGAAACGCTTTCGAGTGGCCTGGGGGTCAATTTTGCCCCCTGGGACTCTTTCGCCGGGGGTTACTGTTGCCCCCCCACTGTACTTACTTGTAGTAAGAGAGTGAGTATAATTAATTTCGTTTCAGTGGGAGAAAACATCTTGCCTCGGAAAATCCATAGCGGGCTCGGCTGCCAAATACCGACCGTCTTGTTAAGCAGATCCTCAACCCCATCGCACAGCACTCCGTTGCCATACCCGCTTCCCTCGCTCATTGTTCGTCAAGATATACGACCCGTCCACTTCGCGTCTTGCCAACCCGACGGCCAGCATCATCTACGCCCGTCTTGACGATGGGATCGGCGTCTCCTCCCCCTCCCGCCCCCGGCTGCCTGAGCAGCGCCGCTGGGGATTCGGTCTGACCCACCCCCGGCCAGGCGGGTTGCTCTGCACTAAACGCCTCATCAAACGCTTTTGGCATGGAGAGAATCCGTGATCCCTTGGGCACGTCTCCGACCCGTCTCAGTTGGCCCTCTCTCGTCCGCTCATACACCGGCTGCATCATGCCTGGTTGCGTCATCCGCGCCTGAACCTGAAGTTGCGGGGCGAGTTGCCCGGCCAAGGATTCGACGACCTGGGGCCGTGGCACCGTCGCGCCTGGAAGCGCCTCGACTTGGCTGCCGGTGATAAACCCGCCTTCCGGGCCGGAGACAAAGGGCGTCTGTGGAAGCTGAGTCTGGAGTTGCTGGCGGGCCTGCGGCATAAACGCTTGGGGTGGAGCCATCGGCCCGGGGCCGATCCCGGTCAACTCTCCCTGTGGGTTGAAGGTCGGAGAGAGAAAGCCCTTGGTGATTCCCAACTCCGTCAACCGCTGCCGGAATTTTGTGGCTTCATCCTCCCGGCTCAGCCGACGCTCGCGGTCTTGGAGAACAAGGGCGCTTACGGTGGGACCAAAGGTGCCACCACGTCTCCGGCCAGCCATCTTACACGGCCTCCGGCAGTGCCAGCGGAAACCCCCGCGAGTCTCGCATCTTAATCTGGGGATGCATCATGCGAGGGTTCAACAACAACTGTTGCCTATTCCCAAACGGTCCGGGTTGGGTAGTGGTGCCCACTGGCAGTCTCGGCACGGCCTGGTCTGGGCTGGCTTGAGGCGCCAATAATTGTGACGTAGGTGAGGCCCCCGGCGCACCCGATTGTCCCGCCTGCACCTCATCCACAATCTTGGCCGCGGTCACTTGGCCGGACTGAAAGCCTTGCAGCACGGCGGGATGTTGCAGACGTTTGGCGAGTTCGCGCAGGGTGTCATCGTCCATCTCCGGCATCCCCCGCCGGGTCATTTCCAGGTGAATGTCCGTGAGGTAGTCTTCCATGGTAGGCATCGTCCCTCCTTCTTAGCTCGCCATCTGTTGCAAGAGCGCGCGTGCTTGCTCGGCCAGGGCGGTCATCTTGGCCAACTTTTCGACCCCAGGGCCGAACTTGCCGGTTTCGGAGGATTGCAGCAACTCGTAGTCCGTGGAGCCGGGATGAAACACATTGGTGGCAAAAACTTCCAGTTGCTTTACGAGGGCTTGCGCTGGCGGATTCGCGGCGTTCCACACGGCCGCCCCTCCGGGGAGTTGATTGGTATCCACCCCTTGCATCGAGATCCCAGCCCCGCCGCTTTGGATGAGCGAGAGGGCCTGCTGTTGCAGTGCCTTCGCCCTGGAATCCCCGGCGTTGAGCAGCGATTGGAAGCGCGTCGTCAAGGCCTCCCGCATGGCGGGGAAGGCCGCGGCAAACTGCTGGCCCCCTTGTGCTAAGGCTTGGACGCCTGCCATAGCCGCCGGTCGCTGGGCGCCCGTGGCTTGGGTTTCCGCTTCCGTCTGGGCATCTTCCCGGCGGCGCTCGGCTTTGGCCCCGAAGATGCCCCCCCCAAGTCCTCCGAGAATCGCGCCGATGACCGCCCCGGGGCCATCGCCGAAGATCGCCCCAATCGCCGCCCCCGAGGCCGCGCCCGTGACGCCTCCGCGCAGCGCCCCGCCAGCGGTGGAGGTTTGGCCCACGTTCTTGCGCTCATACCAATCGGCAATCGCTTTGCCGATCTGGGTCCCCGCCACCCCGCCGCCAAGCCCGGCGAAGACTTGGGCGGTAGAGAGCGCACCCGCCACCTGTCCCGCCGCTTGCCCGGCCCCGTTGACGATCTGCCCGTTGGCTCCGACGGTGCCAATGACGTTGCCGGCTTGATCGAGCACCTGCACCGCGCCATTGCCAATCTGCTCAAAGGCCCCGATGGTCTGCCCGCCCAACAGCCGGCTGATATTCGCGGTGAAGGCCGCACCCGTCTCAGGCGCGAGGGTCGCAAACGCCCCCTCCGTCGCGCCAGGCAACAACCCTAATCCCTGCTGCAAGGACTGGCCGCCGGTGAACAACTGCGAGAGATTCGTCAGCGTCCCCACTTGAGACGCGGGATCCGTTCCCAACAGCGCACGGACTATCGGATTGGCTGTCGCATTTTTCCCGATGAGGGCCGAGGGGCCTTCCGTGAGAAGGGCTTGGAGTGTGGTCGCGTCCATGCCGAGCAACTGCCCGCTTGGCCCAAACAACGAGGCCCCATCCGTCCCCATGCCAAGCTGACTCTGCCCTAATCCTGTCTGACCTCTCTGCCCGCGCGTCAGGAGGTCATAGCCGAGGATGCTGGCGAGTTGGGACATGGCATCAGGTTTATCTGCGTTCAAGAGGGCAGACGCCGACAAGCGCTGCCGGTCCAACCCTTCCAGACCCAACTGACCGAGGAACGCCTGCTCGCGCGGCAAGGCTTCATCGGTGATGTATCGGGAGAGGCTACCAAACTCCGGGCCTTGGGCCCCCACACTCTTCGGGAAGGCTGCGGCAAAGCGCTGGCTGATGTCCTCAATCCCTCGTTGGCGCTGTTGGGTCAGCAAGGGTTGGAACTGACCCTCCAAGCCCTTGACGTAGGAGCCGAACTGCCCCGTCTGGCTCTCCGGCGTGAGGAGGTTGCGCAACGATTGCCGGGCTTCCAAGCTCGTGCCAGGTTCTCGATCACTCAAGAACCCGGCTCCCAGCAACCCCGCCCCCGCCAACTGATTGGGAATCGTCAGCCCGCCAAGACTAAAACCCTGTCCAGTCTGGCGCGGCAAGAACTGCGAAATCTGCTGCAAGAGCTGCGCCCAATTCATCCCTACAGTCTCCTCAGTTGAAAGAGCATGATGCGAAGCAGCTTTCTCATCGTGGCGATCTTTTGCGCGGAGGTCAGATTCTCCCACGCCTGGAAGTCGGCCACCACCTCCTCGAGATAGGCGGCGACTTGGGCTTGCTTGTCGGCATCTGCCGACGTCAGCGCGTCGGCATCATGCGCGTCAAAGACCGCTTGAATGGCCGCCTGCTCTTGGGCTGTAAACGTCCCGCCATCTCGATGCTGGATGCGCAGGACGGCCTCTTCTTCCTCCACCGCCGAGGCCGTTGGCACTACTCGCCAGAACGCCTTGGCGAGTTCCGGGAACTTCACAGGCTTAGGTTTGGGAATCGTGAGGCTCATGCGGACTTCAGAATGATGACCTCCAACTCCCGGTCGGTCGCGGTCACGGTCATCCCCGCCTGGTCGGTGGCGCGGAATTGAGCTTTGTAGGTATAGACACCGGCCGCCGGCTTGTTATCCACGCGCAACAACGAGGTGCCATAATCCACGTTGACGGTATCGTGGCGAATGACGCTCTCCTGGCCGATGACCGTGCTGCCGCGCACAATTTGCCAGCCGCTCTCATCCACGACATCCGATTTGGCGCGGACGGTGAAGCCGATGAGGACCGTCTGGGTGCCATCCACAATGACGTTGGCGATGGACATCGAGCCCACATCCGCAAACGTCGTCCCCGTGACGCTCGTCGCACCGGCGGCGGTCACGACGCGGGGGACGAGAAACGCATCGCTGGCATTGGGCGACCACGCCGTCGCCTGCCCCCCTTCTTCGAGCTTGGCGGCATCGAACGTGGCGGTCATGGCCGCCCCGCTTGATATTTCTAGGGACGCCTCAATCTTGGTGGCGGCGCTGTCAATCGTCAGGTTCACCACCAGGGTTTGATAGGCGCTATCCCCGGAATGAAAAAGCGAATCTTGCGTGCTGACCCCATCATCCAAACGCAGAAAGACCCGCGCTGCGGTCGCGGACAAGGCCCGGCAAGAGAGCGTCACTCGCCGGCCCCGGAGGCGGGTATTTTGCGTATCGGAAATCGTGATGGACTGTCCCAGGTCGGTTGCGGTGTTCAGGGCGGCACTCACGTCAATGGCTGCCAAGCCCTGTTGCACGTCGGTCGTCTCCCGGGCGACTGTCGCCCCTGCCCCCGTGAGCGTCCAGCCATCCGGGGCCGAGGTCGTGCCGGAGGACCAGCTTTCGAAGGAACCGTTGAGAATGAGATTGGCGCCGTAGCCCGCCAGTTCACGGGCGAGTTCTTCGGAGGCGGTCGGGTTGCCTTCGAGGGAATCCGAGAGGGCGTCCCGGCCGGCTTGCAGGAGGTCAGGAATCGGCGCGCCTCCGGTGCCCCCGCTGACGCCTGCGACGGTGGGTTCGCTCCCCCCGAACGTCCCCAGACTCATCGCTCCACCCAGGTCGACAGAGGCCGGGGAAACCCGATGCGGTTGACCCGGAACCGGTCTCCGCTTACCGCATCCCGGCAGCGCAGGACAATCGTTTCAAACGGGGCGGGGATCGTGAAATAGCCGATGCGGTTGGTCGCGGTGGGACTGAAGGTGGACTCGGCGAAGCTCGCCAGCGCGCCTCCATCAAGCCCAGACTGCACCGTGACCGCCTCCGAGCCGACCGGCGGAAACTCGATGGCGACATAGGGGATTTTCTTCATGACCCCTGGCATCCCCAGGTGCATCGGCGCGGTCTGAATGTCGGCGTCAATCAGACTGGCGGCGGCCTGCAAATCACCGGTCGTGGAGCCATTGAACAGGTTGGAAAACAGGCCGTGGTAGTGGCCGCCGATCACCCGCAACTCTCCGGAGACAGAGCGATTCGCCAGCGCGTTCACTTGGAGCGTGAAGAAGTAGAACTGCCGCGTGTCCACCTGCAAGCCAATCACATCCTGGTGCTGGGTGTCGGCGCCATCCGAGACCGCCCACAGCACCATCCGGTATTTCGGCTCCCAGCCCCCGACAATAAACTCACGCCGAGCATCCGAGAGCCCGCGCAGGAAGGGCTGGAGGTTGTAGCCGATGCTCTTGACCGTCATCCCGTACATCTCTTTCACATCGAAGTTCTTGCTGATCCAGTAGAGCCGTTCGTTGGCGGCCACGACCGCATGAATCCCATCCGGCCCGCCACCTTCCTCGGCGAAAATCTCCTTTTGGAAGGCAAACGGGAGGAGGGCGTTGGGCGTCGTATAGACCGGAAACACCTTGTCCTGGGTAAAGGTCATCAGATGGTCCATATACGTCTCCCCGCCGAGCACCTCCACGCCGCTGCCCGGGCGGCCGAAGTTGAGGAAGTTGATGGTCGTCGGATTCGCCCACGCATCGCTGTCATCATTGGCCGAGTTGAACATGAGGCGTTCCAGGTACGTCGTGCCAGAATAGGTCGGGGAGAACATGTGTCCCCGCCGGCCAAAGACCTTGTAATCCACGCCGCGTGGCGGGGTGCCAGCGGCATCGGCTTTCGTGCCGGAGGCATTGATGGTCTGCGGCAAGTCCCGCTGGCGCGTCACGACGTGCAGCAGGGCTTCATGGACATCGAAGCGCGTCAGGACATCCGCCCCCGCCGTGAAGTCCGTCCCCCCAGCTTTCGCAGTAGGCGGGTTCGCGCTGTCCTCGTATATTTCCCCGTCCGAGCCGGTCAGGATGAAGCGGTCCGTCACGTCCCGCAGCAGATGGCTCATGCCCGTGATCGAGGGCGTGCCTGAAATGGCAGTGGCCCGGACATGGGAAAACCCGTCTCGCGTGACGAGCTTGCCGAGCGGATCAGGAATCACGTTGGAGCAAGTATCCAGCTCCAGCAATTCCTGATCCTGTCGGATCGATTCTTCTTCCTGGGTATTCACCCCGCCGAAGCGGGAGTACCACAGGACGATATTGGGGTCGGACATGCGTTACGGAGTTGGCTGATGCTCCTTCGCAAAGTGCTCCAGTTTCAACCCGAAATACGCGACCAACGCGACGTAGACTTCATTGGGAATATCGGGAAGTTTGGAACCCAGGAACGCCAGGGGCGCGGCGGTCGAGACCCATTGGTACGCCGACACGCCAATCAAAAATACGCGAGCGATCAGGCTCCGATAGCCCTTGAGAAACTTGATGTTCCAAACATATTCTGCCAATCCGAGGATCGTCTTCATTCTCACCCTCCGTTTCACCCAGCGACACATAACTCAGAAGCTGAACGCCGCGCCGACAGCGACCCCGTAGACCGCCTTGTCGTCTCCCCAGCTGTAGCCCCCGACCGGCGTGACTCGGGCGTACTTGCCGACCGCCGACCAGAGCAGGTCCAGCGGCTTGACCGTGGCGATGCCCTTGACGCCCTGGGGCACAAATCGCTTGACCAACCCCGGCAGGTCCAGCCCGACCCCGCCGTAGAGCGTCTCGTTCGTGCCGAACCCCGCCCGGACGCTGGCGACGTGGATGTCGTTGGACTCGATGCCGTAGATCGAGGCCGACGCGCCCTGCGAGAATCCCCCGTCCGATACCAGCCACAGCGTCTCGTAGCTGATGTCGAGCTTGCTGATGACCGACTTCGCCACCTCCACCGCCTTCGACGGGTTGTTCAACACCGCCTCCTGCGCGAACGCCGCCTGCATCCCCGCCACGAACACCGCCACCACGACCGCCAATCGCCACATCGTCATCCTCCTCCGGTTACGTTGCCATCCCCGCCAGGGCCCCCTGGATCGCCCCGGTCGTCGCCTCCACGAACACCCACCCGTGCCGGTTGCTCATCCTCGACAGCAGGAAGTTGCCCCCAAACCACGTCGGCACGATCGCGGCCTGCCACCAGGCCAACCCAAATGGGAGCAGACAAGCGCCCAAGCACACGAACGTCAGGAGGCGCTTCCACCACGAGCTGGCCTCCCCGTAGCCCATCGAGTTGGCGAACATCATCAGCACCACGCCCAACGCGAGCCGCCACCCCGGGAACACACCGAGCAGGACGACCCCGATGAGGGCGGGCGCGATGAACCGCCGCCACGCCTTGCCCGGCCAGACGCCGCGCCCGCCGAGCCACCAGCCCGCCGCGCCCAGCAGGGCGCAGAGAAGGATGCGCCATTCCATCACTCCCCCCACAGCGCCCACAGACAGCCCCAGATGAAGACGGTCGAGATGAGCCACGTCCCTCCCACGCCCAGGGTAATCAGAAGTTTGGCGAGGGCGTCCGTCCAGGCCATCACTCCTCCCCGAACTTCTTATGGTACGTCCCTGGCGGCAGGTTCTTATCCTCGACCGCCTCCTCGTGTCCGCACAGGCAGGACCAGACCCATCGCAAACTCGACAAGGCACCGCCTTTCAGGAAGCATTCCATCGGGTGAGAACAAAGTGGACACTTTTTTGATTGATTGGATTCGTCCATTTTGATAAACTGGTTATAGGTGTCTCATGTGCTACCAACATCGAGTCTAAACAAGAGGAGAATCCTATTATGAATGAGATATGGAAAACCATTACTCAATTTCCTGATTACGAGATTAATGACTGCGGGAAAGTACGCAGAAGGACTGCTTCTCGTACTGGGATGCCAATTGGTAAAGAGATCAAAGCGCATACGAGTTGCGGATATTCTCACATCCGTCTCTTTCGAAATAACAGAGCTTATAATTGCCTAGTCCATCGATTAGTAGCTGATTCATTTATCGGAGTTATCCCGCATGGTCACGAAGTTGACCATATTGATTTCAATAGGACTAATAATAGTGTCTCTAATCTTAGATACGTTACTCGAATGGAAAATGCACACCATTCCATGAATTGTGGAAGACTCTATCAAGGAGAAGATCATCATTCAGCGAGGCTCTGCATAAAGGATGTGAAAATCATTCGTATTCTCCTACAAGAAAAATATCCGATACTGAGAATTGCTAAATTTTTCGGTGTCGCCAGGGGTGCAATTCAATTCATAGCTAAAGGGAAATCTTGGAAGTCTGTTAAAAATTAACTGGTGTTTCCACTTCGAGCAGCGTTTCGGCTCCTCG
>C687J35021_10001869_pt1 | contig 15356 bp, 21 predicted proteins | sample RifCSPhighO2_12_FD_35021 | JGI IMG/M metagenome (IMG submission 35021)
GAAATCAAGGCCGGCGGGGGAGGGTGGGGGTATGGGGGGTTTTGTGTGACTATACCACTGCTGAGTGCCGTACAATCCATGCCTTCATTAAAAGCCGCTTTCACTGAATTTGCGAATGACAAGGAAGCGTGGGAGTGGATCGCCTTAATTATTTTAAGACAATTCGCGGAGAAAATTAAAAAGACTGATACCCGACTATTCCGGTCTGGAATAAAAACTAGAATAAAAAGGCGGTAATGTTCAATGCCTCCCAACGTAACATTCTGGTCGCCGGAAGATGGTGAATATGTCAGTACGTTTCTTGACGAATCGTTACGGGGGTTATCCGGGCTTGGGTCTGAGCCGCACTTAGCGAAGTACGAGTTAGAGGTGGCATATTTGGCGTGGGTTTCCAGCAGAGCGGGGTAGCGCGCATGGAACTTTCAGAAGCTCAAAAAAACCTGGATATTGATTCTATTCCAGCCGGGGTCGAGTTGGATAAGCTCATTGCTGAGAAGGTGATGGGTTGGAGGCTAGGCGCGCCGCATTACGTTCATGGCCCGTTGATGCATGGCGGTAGCATGCAGAGAGCTTGGGAAGGTCCGGGACTGCCAAGGGCGGACGGGAGTTCTCCGTTCAGTTGGGGATTTAAGCCCTCCACCGACATTTCCGCCGCATGGGAAATAGTGGAAAAACTTTGTGGGCCGCCATACTTTGCGTCGGTCTTCCTCACCAAAGGACCACACGGTCATTTAGTGGAATTCGATATTTACCCGGATACCGAGCTTTATCAGGGCACATCGGACCCAGGGCACGCTCCCCTTGCGATTTCTCGCGCCGCGTTGAAGGCGGTTTTATCGAAAGGGGATTGAAGGAGAAATTTTATGGATCAACACAATCATCTTCATCTAAACGATTGCCACGGGGAGCACCGCTTGAGGTTTTGCAAGACGTGTCACGTTGTTTACTGTCTTAATTGTCGCAAGGAATGGGGAGAACAATTCACGCCTTGCCAGGCGCTATATACCTGGATACATTGGCCTGGGCCTTATTTCACCTATACAGACACAACGGGTTCTATCGGCGCATCGCCGGCTTTTACCTCCGCAGGCGCTGCTAATACGGGAAGTACTTGTTCGCATAGTGGCTCGTAATTTAGGTCAGGAGGATTCTATGCCGGCAGTCTCAAAAGCGCAGCGGCAATTCATGGCGATTTGTGAGCACCAGCCGAGTCATGCTCGTGGTAAATGTCCCGACATGACGAAAGCGCAAATGCGCGACTTCGCCGCGACAAAAGAAAAGAATTTGCCACAAAGGAAACACAAGCGGACTTCGCTGAAAAACCTTTTCGGAAAATAGATGCCCGCTCTTGATCCCCAACACATAGCGGCATTTCGGGCGTGGCAGCAATCGGCGAATAAATTCGTCGATGATACCATTCCCGACTTGAAACTGAGCGCGCAGCAGCGCGACGGCTTTACTCATCTATCGCGTCTTATTAACGCTAAGATCAAGCGCGGCAAGGGTGAAATTCTCTCGGAAAAAGAAAAAGAATACGCCGACAAGATCGGTATCTCGATAATGAGCGGTAAGGGGACCGGCAAGGATACGTTTGCGGCGGTTTTTATTCTTTGGTTTCTCTGTTGCTTTCCGTTTTCTCAAATTCCCTGCACCGCTCCCACCGGCCATCAGCTTAAAGACGTTCTATGGAAAGAAATCAATAAATGGCTCCGGCAATCCAAAGTCAAAGATTGGATTACCTGGCAGTCGGATAAGATATTTTTCAACGAGGCCGAGGGTAAAGAATGGTTCGCCGTGGCCAGAACGTGCAACCCACGCGCTTCGGCGGAAGAGCAGGCGGAAACTCTTGGCGGCTTCCATGAAAAATACCTTGCGGTCGTTTTCGACGAGTCATCTCGAATCCCCGATCCCGTTTACGGGGCGCTGGAAGGAACGCTTACCGATATCTGCAATTTCATTATCAACATTTTCAATCCAACGAGGTCCAAGGGATTTGCCGTCGAGACGCATACAAAGCACCGCAGCCAATGGATTACGCTCAGATGGGACGCCGAGGAAAGCGAGCTGGTGACTAAAGAATCCATCGCGGGCTTGGCGAAGAAGTACGGGCGTGATTCCAACTTTTTCAGGATTTATGTCAAGGGCCTTCCGCCTATCAGCGGGGAAAAGCTCTTGATCGAGTACGATTGGGCCGAGGAGGCCATAGAGCGTGATCTTGAGGCGGTTGAGACAGATCCGCTCATTTTCGGTATCGACGTTGGCGGCGGCGGCGATAGCTCGGTGCTGATAAGACGGCGCGGGCCGGTTGTAGAGGGGGTAGAATCCCGCGATACGCCCGACGCCGAGCAGCTTATCAACTGGATCGTTAAAGAAATCTATGTCCATGAGCCGGAGATGGTTTTAATCGACACAATCGGTATCGGATGGGCCGTTGAGACCGGCGTAAGGCAGCGTTGCCGGACAACGACAATCATCGGAATCAATGTCTCTGAGGCCTCCACCGATGAACTCCGTTTTTATCGTCTTCGGGACCAACTTTGCTGGTCGCTTCGAGAACAATTTGAGAAGCGGGTGATAAAAATTCCCGATGATCCGCTCCTGATCGGCGAGATGACCGCTTTAAAGTACGATGATGAGAGAACCGACGGAAAAATCAAGGTGGAATCTAAGAAAGACTTAAAAAAGCGCGGCGTGGAATCTCCCAACCGCTTCGATGCGCTGATGCTCACTGAATACTACGACTATGAAATGCTCAGACGAATGAGCGGGAAGCGGAAGGATCATTTTAGGCGAGAACAGACGATGAATTGGAAAACCGTATGAAAAAACTTGTCTGTTGGTTTTTGGGTCATAATGTCACCGAGATCAATCTCCACGACGAGATTTTCGGGGCCGTTATCAAAAGCGTATTGATGTGTTGTCGTTGCGGGAAACTGATTAAAATATTGAAATGAAAATCTTAAACTACGACATTGGTGACGGGTTGCCATGCTTTGTCACCGCCGAAATAGGTCTAAACCACAACGGTTCTGTTGAACTCGCCAAAAAGCTCATTGACGCGGCTTCGGTAGCCGGCGCAAATGCCGTCAAGTTCCAGAAGCGCGTCGTCGAGAAGGTCTACTCTGCCGAGGAATTGGATAAGCCCCGTGAGTCCCCGTGGGGAACAACCAATCGGGAGCAGAAGGCGGGCTTAGAGTTTGGAGAGGATCAATACGACGAAATCGAAGCCTATTGTCGCAGCAAGAACATAATCTGGTACGCTTCCCCCTGGGATGTAGATTCTGTTTCATTCTTAGAGGGGTTTAACATTCCCGTCTATAAAATTGCAAGCGCGTGTGTTACCGACTTGGAACTCATCCGGCGCATCGGCATGGCCGGCAAGCCCGTCATCATGTCCACGGGTATGAGCACGGTTGAAGAAATCAGCCGGGCCGTGTCCGTGCTGGAACTTTTTACCGATCAGATTGCCCTGCTCGCTTGCGTCAGCACTTACCCGGCCAAAACGGAGGACTTGCAATTAAGGCGGATAGAAACCATCCGTCGCCTTTGGCCGCAATGCGAGGTCGGGTATTCCGGCCATGAGGTAGGACTGTGGACTTCGCTTTGCGCCGTGGCAATGGGGGCGAATTTAATTGAAAGGCACATCACGCTGGACCGCTCGATGTACGGAACGGACCAGTCGGCTTCTGTGGAACCGGGTGGAATCAGAAAGCTGGTTGAAGAGATTAGGGACTTGGAGAAGGCACGCGGCAAAGGGGATATTCGTTTACTCGATGTGGAGAAACAGGTATGGGAAAAACTAAGACGGGTAAAGTGATTCTCGAAATGGTGGGACGAAATTATCATGTCCCCTTACGAACATTTGGGAAAGGAGCAACCCGCAACACTGAGGAAGGAAAGGTGGACTACGAAGGTCATCTTTCCCCCTTGGTGATCGAATGGTATGGAAAGTTTTGCGATACCCACCGCCGCCAACCGGACGGAACTTTGAGGCCATCCGACAACTGGCAACTTGGTATCCCGTTGGAATCTTACATGGAATCCGGTTGGCGGCACTTTCTCGACTGGTGGCTTGGGCATAGAGGGCACAAAACGCGAGACGAAACATTGGCCGCGCTTGGCAGTCTGTTGTTTAATGTCCAGGGATACGCGCATGAACTATTGAGGGAAAAGCCATGAAAACATCTGTTATCAGTCCCGTTCGTACAGATTCTAGTCGTATGCGAGGAAAGATTTTCTGGCCTCTGGCGGGAAAGTCTATGTTGCAGAACTTTATCGAGCGGATACAGCGAGCGAAGCTGATTGACGGTGTAGCGATTGCCTGTCCGCCAAGGGATTTGGATGAATTCACTAAATTCACGAAAGGTTGGGGAATAAAAGTTGTCGCCCCGGAAGTGGATGAGTCGGATTTGATTGGGAGACTTTACTTAGCGGCGAAGATGCTGAACGTGGATAATGTTATCCGCATCTGCGCCGACAATCCCTGCGTGGAGCCGGAAGAAATAGATAGTCTTGTTAGTCTTTATAATCCGGCTACCGATTGGGAACTTTTGATGAACTCTGAAAATCCAGATGGCGATTATGATGGCTTTGGCGGTGAACTCTACACTATTGAGATGCTTGAGCGGATGAATGAGAAATTGCCAGAACCCAAATATCGAGAGCATCCGCATCAATTCTGGATAGATATGAATAACTATCGGTATGTCGGCAAACTTTATCCTCGCGGCTTCCGCCTCGAGGTGAACACCCCCGAGGAATATGAAAAGCTAAAAGACATCTACGACCAATTTGGGCATAACCATTTTACGGTTAAGGAAGTGATGGAGTATCTTGGGACGAAGAATTTGGAAGAATGGCCTGTTTTTACCTGAAAGCGAAGCCGTCTATTCGGTCTACGACTCAGCGGCGATGTACGGCGATGTCGTGTTTGAAATGCAAAGAAGTTTCAACAAAAACATTTTCAAACTCGACGCTCATCTTAATCGCCTCATGGATTCGATCAAATTCACTGAGATGCCGTGCGCCTATAATTTTTACGAACTTCGCCAAGCTCATCAGGATTTGGTTATGGCAAACAGATTTGAGTTTGGGCCGGATGACGAGTATCGGACGCTTATAAACGTGAGCCGGGGGCCGCTGCCGATCTACAAGGATATTTTGGAGGTGAAACCGTGGGTGATGATGACTGTCTATCCGTTAAAGTGGGTACTTCGCGGGGCGAGCAAGTTTTACGAGCATGGTCGCCCAGCGGTTATCACCCATTTTGGCGCAATCCCTTCTCGCTACCAAGAAAACAAGGTAAAGCATCACGCAAGAATAAGCTCAAGACTGGCCGAACTGGAGGCAAGAAGATATGATGAATCTGCGTGGCCGTTATTGTGTGACGATTCCGGTTTCATCACCGAGTCAACAGGCGCAAATTTTTTCTGTGTGCATAGAGACCGGCTTCTTACGCCGGAACCCCGAAATTGTTTACGTGGCATCAGTCGCAACTTCGTCCTCAGCCTCGCCCGAAAGCACGGCATCGAATACCGCGAAAGAAACATCGAGCCGTTCGACGCAATTACCGCTGATGAAACCTTTTTCACCGCAACCCCGTTCTCGATCATGCCGTGTACGTCGATCAACGGACAAAAAGTCGGAAACGGCAAAGTAGGGAAGATGACGGAGTTCCTATCAGCTAAATGGGAAGAAGCCGTTGATTGCGATTTTCGGGAGCAGGCCAGGAGGTGGGATAATGCTTAACGGACTTTCGCAAATCAACGTTGAGCTTTGTTCCGATTGTGATAAGAGTTGCCCGTTTTGCGGACATCAGGACGCAGAAGTAAATCCAAATTTAGTGCGCGGCTCTATTAGCATTCCATTGTTGTCGAAAATCTCGAAACAAGTTCCTGCCGGAATCGTGTCGCAGTTCCATCGTGATGGCGAAAGTTTGCTGCACCCAAAACTTGGTGCAGCGCTTGAGATGTTTTCTCACTGCATCCGTTCGATAGTCACGAATGGTAAAAAACTCGTCGCTAAGGCGGAGGAAATAATCGACAACTGCGAAAGTCTTACAGTCTCCGCGTTTAATGCCGACGTTGACGGTCCGGAGCAACTCGAAGTGGTAAGGAAATTTCTCGAACTCAAAGGCGACCGGCCCCCAATGGTTAATATCAAGATCGTTGGATTCATGTCGCCCGAAAGGGAACAACTCTATGCGGCCCTGGGAGTACCAATCATTCGACGGCTTATTCATGTTCCAGACGGAAACTACAGATATGCTAAAAGAAATCCTACTATACCCGAGTCTGGAATTTGCTTGGACTTCCTTTCCCATCCCTCGATTGATTGGCGAGGCCAAGTTTTCGTTTGCAATCGTCTTGATGCCCAGGGTCAAGGATTGCTAGGCTCGCTTCACGAGAACACCCTGGATGAACTCTGGAACTCTCCAAAACGGCGGGAATGGCTTGCGGCGCACATGAGAGGTCGGCGGGATCAGGCAGCGCCGATCTGTAAAACCTGTTTGTATTGGGGTATCCCCTCGGAGGCTTAATATGATTGAGAATTTTATTTTAACCTATCCGAACATTGCTATTTCTGGTCTAACTTTTTTTATTTCGGGGGTTGTATTTTATTTAGCTATTTTATTAAAGCCGAAGTATTTGCCCGCTCCCTTATACTCCGATCCAAGTGGCAAATGCCCAAAGAAAGACAAGCATTGTACTCACCTGACCGATGATCCAAGGTGTGAGTCGAATATGGATAATAAAGGAAAAATATACGAATGTTGTAAGTGTAAAAAAACTTGGGATATAGAGACGAAATTCTGGTGGGATCATAGATACGCTGCATAACGGAACCTTATGAACGACATCACCACCGAAGAACTCCTACGCCTCTATCGCCATACCAAGAGCAGCCTGACTCTCATGGAGGCCATGTTGATGAATCGCGGGGTTATCCGATGCCCCAAGTGCGGCGATCGGCACAAGGCCGACGAGCGCCATGTATTTCAGCCTGCTTTAATGACGGCGGAAGTTTCGGGTTGACAACGTAAAACAGATATTGTATCAGTAGCACTAACGAAGCACCCCCCTAATTCCAGGGGCCACCTTCCGCATGGGGTGGCCTTTGCCGTATTCAGAGACAAAACTTACTCCCGCCAAGCAAAAAACGCTCCTAGACGACTTCGATAAGAAGTTCCGGGCCGCCGTAGATCATCCAACGTGGGTGAATTGGCGGAAAAACGCCATCGAGTGCTTTAAGTACAAAGAAGGCGATCAATGGACGACCAATGAACTCACAGAGTTAAAAGCCCGTGGTCAGCCCCCGACTGTAAATAACCAAATCAGTGTCACCGTCGAGCGCATGGTGGGCCAGTTTGTCAAGCAAAAGACCCGCATAGCCTACCGTGGCCGAAATCCCCAGGATGAACCTCTAGCTCAGGCCCTATCCGATACGCTCTTGTTTGTCCGTCAGAATAACCAGCTTGAGTTTGAAGAGCGGGACATGGCCGACGACGGCTTTACGGGCGGCTTCGGGGCGTTGGAGACCTACATCAGCTTCGACGATGNTTTCCAGCCCGAAGTCAAAATCCGNCATTTAAGCCCCTTTGAGTTATTCCCCGACCCGTTTTCCCGCCGATACGATTGGAACGAAGATGCAACCTATATCTGCCGCGCTAAGTGGGTGGATTTGGAAGAGGCGATAGCTCTCTATCCTGACAAAGAAGAGAAACTCCGTGCGCTGGTAAATGATAGCGAGACTGCCGGCGGTGGGCAAGCAAGCACTTCTAACGTCGATTCCTTTACCAAGGAAAACTACGTCGATTTCAAGTTGGAGCGTATCCGGTTGGTTGAGTGTTGGTATAAAACCAAAAAGCGGGAATCCATCTGTCTTTTCCAGGACGGCACAGTAGCCGACAAGGAAGAGATGACCCTGATCGAGCCGGGGGGTCAAAAGCAGCCTGTTAGCAAACAGCAACTAAGAGCACTCAAAGAAAAACTCCCTTACCATGAAATAGACCGGATCGTATCGTCTATGCGCGTCGGTATCTTTGCTTGCGGAGTACTTCTCGACGATAAGGCAAGCGATCTGATGCGGTTTCCCTTTGTGCCCTACTTTGTCCATCGAAAAAAGTCTGGCGAGCCGTACAGCCTGATTCATATCTCTCTTTCCATGCAGGACGCCATCAATAAGCGAGAGTCCAAGGCGCTCCATCTGCTCAATACGAATCAGACGATCGTGGAAAAGGGGGGTATCGTAGATAAGAACGAGCATCAGACCCAAAAAAGCCGCCCAGATGGATTCATGGAACTTGAGCGGGGTTACTTCGAGAAGTTCCAGCTCCACAACAACCTCGAACTCGCCCAAAGCCAGTTTACTATGCACGGAGAGGCCAAACAGGACTTCCGGCGCATAACGGGCATCAATCCGGACGCGATGGGCGAGCGGTCGGAAATGCGCTCAGGCATCGGTGTGGCCCGCAAACAGGCCATGACGGATGTTATCATTGCCCCGATATTCGATAACCTCCGTCGCTCACGTCAGTTACTTGCGAAAAACATCCTGGAACTCATTCAGACCTACTTTACTGAAGCAAAATTGTTCTACATCACCGACGATCTTAATAAAGCCAAACAGGTTTCTCTCGGCACCGAGCAACTCGCCAGCATCAAGCAGGGTATCTATGACGTGGTGGTGGAGGACTTGCCAGACACCACGACGATGCAGCAGGAACAGTTTGAGATGTTGGCTCAGGCATTACCGCAGATCCTTCCCTTTGGCCCATTCTGGACGAAAACACTTATCCAGTTATCCGATATCAGGGGTAAGGACGAATATGTAAAGCAGATCGAGCAGATGAGTCAGCCATCTCCGGCTGATGCCAAGTTCAGCGTATCGCTCCAATGGTCCGAAATGATGCCAGAGGAAAAAGCGGCCTTTGCCGTCAAGTTAAACATGCCCGAACTGGCCCAATTCGAGGCCACTCAGGGCGCTCCGCCGGCGCACATGGTCAAGGCTCAGGCCGATGTTGCCAAGGAGCAAGGCAAGGGCGAGGCGGAAAAGGGCAAGCAACAGACTGAAGCAATTAAACAGCAGGGCGAGATGGTGAAGCAACGGGGCGTAATGGAAAAAACCAAAATGGATATCGCCAAGTCGCAGATGGATTTGGTTAACGCCCGCGAGAAGCACCAGCTTGACATAGAAAAGTCGCAAATGGCGATAGCGCAGAGCGCAGCGAAGGGAGCGGAGAATGGCGGTCAAGGAGCTTAGATTACCGTTTCATAAAATTAAGGATAGTCAAAAAATTACCGACGTTCAGGAGCGGGCCTTTAAGGAAGCCGGGCTGGACATGCACCGCGACGAGTTGACGGGCGAGGAGTTAATTGACGATCACGACCGTAAGGAACGGGTGTTGAGGGTACGAGGCCGCAGAACCTTTATCGACCTGGGAAAAGGAAAAAGGACCTAATCATGGAACCAATCGCTCTCCGTATTAAGTGGCTAGGGAAAGGGGCCAAGGTTGTCGAATTACCGATCCCGTTTATTCAGAAGTGTGAAAAAACCGGCGAGGTGGTGTGTAACCCGATAGGGGAATTTGATGTGGAAAACGGGACTAGGCTTTTGGCCGTTCCTGGCATTGAAGGCGTGTTCGAGCTGGTCGAAAAGGTCTATCCCGAAGGGGCGGAAGCGGCTAAAAGCGCCGATGTTTCACTGGAAACAATCGCCCCTAAAGCCGTTTCACCAATCGAGTATTACGATTACACCTGCCATTGCGGATGCGGCGGGAAACTCGAAAAGAAGGCGAATCATAGATACACCGGAATGCCTAAGTACTTGTTGGGCCACGCCGGATTCAAAAAGAAGCAAAAAACGGTAGCGGCGCCATCCCCGGCTGCGTAAGCCGGAAGCGCAGGAGCAAATCATGGAAGCAGAAATAGCGGCAACATCTCAAACGGCACTCGCCGACATTTTTTCCACTTCGTCACCTAGTCAGCCGGAAGCCGTAGCGCCATCCCCGGCCAAGGTAGAAACGGAAAAGAAAGAGGANAAGCCGATAGAGGTAAAGCCGGAAGCGGCCGTAGAGGTAAAACCCGAAGCGGCGAAAGAGAAGCCGGAGGAAAAACCAAAGGCCGAAGCTAAGGCCGAGGAAAAGCCCCCGGACGAAAAGAAGGAGGAAACGCCCAAGGTTGATTATGAGTCTGACGGTAATCCTTATAAAAAGCGGTATGCGGATACTCAAGCCTGGCAGATGCGGACGAATCAGGAACATACCCGGCAACTGGAAATCCTGAATAAGAAGCTCGATGGAACTTACGATCCCGCCATTGACGATAAGCCAAAACAGACCCTCGATGAAGCGGCGGTAAAAGGCCGTATCGAGGCGTCGGAAAGCGCGGCTTACCGCATCTATGGCAATGGCGACGATGCGAAGGGAAAAGAGATCGTCGAGGCGGGCCTGGCTAAGTTCAACGATCAGTTTGGCAGGCATCAGTTGGTTCAGATGCGGGTGCTCAATTCGCCAACTCCGGTTATCGAGGCCATGAAGGTCATGGAAGAAGCCGAGGTAATACGGGAATTGGGGCCTGATCCGCGCCAATGGAAGGCTAATCTCCGCAAGGCGATTCTTGCGGAAGAGGAACAGAAGATTACCGAAAGAGTCACAAAAGACCTCATGGCGCGAGTCTCCAAGAAGGAAACAGTTGCACCATCATTAACCGAGGTGCGAGGAGCAGGAAAGGAAACGGGGGAGAAACCGGCCTTTATGCCGACCTCGTTAAAAGAAATCTTCGCGCCTTAATAAGAGGAGAAAAATATGGCCTACGCCGAAATTCTAAATTCTCATAATCTCACAGCGGAACAATGGGACGATATGCTCTACAAAGAGTATATCGGCCAACTTAACTGGAAGAAGTTCATGGGAACTTCGACCGACAGTATCATCCAGGTCAAGGAGGACTTGAAAAAAGGCAAAGGGGATAAAATTACTCTCGGTATTCGCGGGCAGATGCAGGGTGGGACCGTGCTTGGAAACGCGACCGGCATCGGAAATGAAGGCTCGGTGGATTTCTACGACTTTGCGATCACGATTGACAACATTCGCCATCTCGTAAAAGCCCAGGACATCCCGATGAGCGAACAGCGCGTTCCGTGGGACTTCCTACAGAACGTGCGGGAGGCCGTGGAAGAAAAAGCGCAAATCTACTCCGACGATAAGATCACGACCCAACTATCCTCGACAACGAACGGCAGGGTGCGCTCGCGGTATCTATACGGCGCGGCGGATTCCAACTGGAACGCGACCCATGCAACGGGGCTTACCAATATCGACAATACCGCCGATCAGTTGACCACCAATATACTCCGTATCGCCAAGCGTAAGGCGCTGATTCCCGGAACCGGCGCGGACGGCGTTAAGATGCGGCCCACAAAGGTAGTCAATGGAAAGGCGTATGAGGAATGGTACGTTGCGATCTGCCATCCATACTGCACCCGCGATCTGTTCGATAATGATGCGGCATGGAAAAACGCGCAGTTAAACATTCCACCCAACTCGAACCGCGAATCGCCCATTTTCACCGGCAGCGCCTTTAAGGGAGCCTATGACGGCATCCTGATTCACGAGTATGACCGGATCAACCTGGTTAGCTCGACAATCCAGGTGGCTCATAACTTCCTGTTGGGCGCTCAGGCGGCGGCGATGGTTTGGGGGCAGCGACCGAAGTTCGGGGAAGAGTTCTCGGATTTGGGCCATGCGGTTTCCTACGAGATTCACGAGATCAGTCACGTGAATAAGATTTACTTTACCCGAACCAGCGAAGCGGATCATGGCGTGGTGCATGTTTTCGCGGCTGCTGTGGCGGACTGACCGATTAGTTTTATGGTGTTGCAGATTAACTATAAATCGGATATGTTTAGGACATCTTTTAATGGAGGTGTCTCATGCAAATTTCCGATGGATGGCATCAAAGCAAAAGTGGTCTTTGGTACAACTCCAATGTCTGCCGGGGCTTGGCGGCACATATTAAAGCAATTTGTGAATGGTGTAAAACGGAATGTTTTGCCCGTAAACATCGTGGCAAAGATGAGGGGAAACCTAATTTTTGCTCACGGAATTGCAAAATGTTGTGGCAAACAAGTTGGCAGGACCATTCTCATCTCAAGCGGTTTGAGTTTAAGAAGGGTCAGCCCGCTCACAATTACAAAGGGCGCAGCCGTCATACGGCTGGCTACAATGTTTTTTGCGAGCCTGGCGGAACAAGGCAACTTGAACATCGCCTTGTGGTGGAAAAATTCTTGGGCCGGAAACTTCGGCGCACGGAGGTTATTCACCACATCAATGGAGATAGAACCGATAACCGCATAGAAAATCTGCAAATCATGGATCAATCGGAACACGTTAAACTACATCAAGAGGAGGAAAAAATGAGAGACCCAAGTGAATATCGAGAAAAGAAATCTCTCGCTTCTATGGCAAGATGGAAGAAGCAGCGAGGAGGTAAATAATCATGGCACAAACGGCGCTTAGTCCTAAAATCATTCAGGCCATTGGCAGCTTTACCCCATTGGCCGTCGGTGTTGCAGGAGGCAGTGGAACGAGTACGGTTGTTACCGTGTCCCAGTTTACGAGAGTTCTCGGTGCTGGGGCTATGGGCGCTACCAGTACAACTGCCGTCTATGTAGACACCATTTCGACAAACACATTTACCGTCACCCATGCGAGCGCAGATTTGTTTTTCTGGATCGCATACGGCGATGCGAAGGTCTAGGAGGAAATCATGGCAAGTAATTATACCGAGTTTTACTTACAGCTCGTCGATGAGCGGCTGGACAGGCCGATCGACGACGATACGGGCCTGTTTGCAATTATGCAGGCAGGCGTTCCGTTAAAGCAAACGGCGTATAGCGATAGCAGCGGCACGGCGCTTACGCAGCCCGCTACAATGACGAACGGGGTTATCCGGTTCTTTATTGATAGTGGAACCTCAACGGTGGATATTTCCGTTCTAACGGCGTCGGGAAGATCGTTTTTCCTGGAAGCTGTAACGGTCTCGAATCATCGTATCCCGGTCAATACCAGCAGGGAAAGCTATACCCTGGTTGGTTCCTGGGCGATCCTTAGCGCCCATACGGACGGCACGGTAAGCGCCGTCTTTGCTCCGCAGTCCGGCGGACTCCCTGTCGGCATCAAGATCAAAGATGTCTATGTCCATAAGACCCAACTCGGCGAAGGTATTGGCGCCGGGCTGATTGTGGACTTCGGCGTGTCGGGCGACCCTAACGGTTTTATCGACGGGATGACGGCCTCGGCGACGGGCTATTACATGAACGATCCGGTCATTGCGGCGGATACCGAAGGTGGATCAATCATCGCTGGGGTGCAGCTAAGGGGCGCGCTGTTGCAGAGCTATGCGACCGGGCTATCCGGCCTCACGGCGAGCGTTCCTGGACGGACGGGGTTCTTAACCAACAAGAGCTACATGATTTCCTTGGTGACGACGACCAATAACCTGGTCTTTGCCATTACGGGAACCAGTTCCTTGACCACTGCGGCGGGAGCGAGGGGGTACGTTTATTACTCGTATGACCTCCTTCCGACTGCCGGCAATTAGTATGAGCATGAACGATAACGGACAGGGTTGGGATAAACTCAGCCCTGTCCGTCACGTCGCTCAGGTAATGCAAAAGCTAGAAGCGGGTGTTTACCCGACGGAGGAAACAAAATGTTTCTGTGGAATAGAGCCTAGCAGGGATTCCATTCTTGCGGAGCGGGACCGCTATACCATGCCGCATAGAATGGTATTGTGCGAAAATTGCCTTCTCGTTCGGGCGAATCCCCGTATGACTAGAGAAGCCTATCGGGAGTTTTACAACAACGAGTATCGTAAGATTTACGATGGATTTTCTGATGGGCCCCAATCGGAAGATCCCGATTTTCTTTTTGAGAAAGCGCATAAAAAGGGCCGGGACTTAAAGGAATTTCTGCTTCAATTTGAGATAGATCCTAAAATTGTCGTCGATATCGGAAGCGACAAAGGCGGGATGATGATGTCCTTTAAGGACGGCGGGGCTACCGTCTATGGAGTTGAAATTTGCGCCGAGGGCCGGACTTATACCGAGGCCAAGGGGCTGACTATTTTTTCTTCTATCGAGGAATTGATCGAACGAGGAATCAAAGCCGATCTCGTTGTTATGCAGGATGTGATCGAACATTTAGTCGATCTTACGGAAGTTGAGAAGATTCAGCATATCCTGGCTCCAAACGGGAAACTTTTTATTTTTACTCCGGGATTACTTGCTACTAATCCCGCGATGCTTTTCCAAAACGCTCATACCTATCAGTTTATCGCCGCCACACTCGAAGCTATCATGGAGCGTATGGGTTATGCGGAGGAGTTCTTAGACGATCACATCATTTCCATTTGGAAATATATTGGGCCGCCGCAGTTTGAACCCGAATGGCCGATAGCCTGGAGGGCGGCAATCTTTGAACACCTACTTCAATCCGACAAACGATCCCTGCCCCCGGTCAGGGCGCGATGTAAATTCAGCGAAAAGAGCATGTTGAAAAACATCGACGGGAACTTAACCCTGCAAATTCCCATGATGGGCGACCTGATTGGTAAATACTCCGGTCCTTGCGTCATTGTAGCGGGTGGACCGTCCGTGGATGGGCAGATAGAAAAGATTAAGGAGCTGGTCGCCGACGGTGCTGCGCTTATCGTTATCGAGCGGATGTATCCGTGGTGTTATAAGCATGGGTTGAAGCCGACTTTTGTTACTCAGCTTGACGCGAGCGAAGGTGTGACGGATGGGTTCACGCATATCAATCCCGACACTATCCATTTAATCGCTGCAACAACACATCCGAGCGTGTTTGAGATCCTAAAAGGCTACAAGCAATATATCTGGTGTGGGGTCGGGGGAACCCATCCCGATGCTCAGGACTTTCTGCATAAAAACGGCTACACCCGAAATGTTATAGTCAATACTGGCGGGTCGGTGGCCCTGGCTTCACTATCCCTTGGCGAAGTCCTTGGATACCGGGACTTCCATCTATTCGGGTTTGATTGCATGGTTCCAAGCCACGACAAGACGTATGCGGCTCATGTAGCTGGCGAGAGTGTGGATCGGTCTTATGTCGAGGTCGAGGTCGGCGGCGAGACGGTTCTTACCTGTTCGTCATTTTTAGCCTTCGCACAGCAGTTTTTCACCATGACCGAAACCGCAAGGCGTTGGGGAATGATAGACACGGTACAGATTTACGGCGAGAGCTTGATTACGAAAATGTTTGATGGCGGAAACGACAACTTTTTTAATCCGAAACAAACGGAACTATCCGTGGGAGCTTGAAATGGCGAATTCAG
>C687J35021_10001879_pt1 | contig 15312 bp, 11 predicted proteins | sample RifCSPhighO2_12_FD_35021 | JGI IMG/M metagenome (IMG submission 35021)
CCCGCCATAATACCTACTCCTCTATCGCTGTAATTTGGTTTTTCGGCGACTAGCCCCGCTCCGAACATTAAAGTTTCGGCGGCAGTCGCGGTGTTAAAACCTGTGCAATTTGAAGTTTCCGTTTGCTTGATTTGGGTTTCAGATTCAGGCACATCATTGCTCCAATCCGAATCGGGACGCAAAACTTTCTGGGGCAGTTTGTTCCCGCCTAAAACATAATCTTCTTCCGCTTCGGGGATATAAATATAGCCGTTGTAAGTCATTTTATTGTTTTAGATTTTTGCTCCGAGCGCATTTCTTCTAAGGTACGCCTGATATACTCGACATTGGTTTTTATTTCTTCTTGGTTTTTTTCCACCACGCCCAATCTGACATCTTGAACATCATTTTTAGACTTGAGGTCTCCCGCCCATATAAAAGGAGCGCCAATACTTGCAATTAGTGCGGCAATAACGCTGATGGTTTGGATAGTTATCTGACCTTGCATATTAACCTTTGCCTTCTTCAAATATAATTTCATTCGGTATAAATTCTACATCTTCCAAAATCGGTATCTTATTTTCATTTTGGGTTACCAAAAACAGCCACAAAAGAAACGTGAGAAAAATGGCGAGGGGGATGAATACGATAGCGTTGAATGGTCTCATCGAAATCTTATCAATTTATTCTTCAAAAAAGATTATTTCGTCAGATACTCCACCTCCTGCCGCGGGGGGTGCCGCAGTACAATTAGCCGTAGCATCATGCACTATTGCTGGTTGTCCAAGTACCCAATCAAATCTAGCTTGTGCTGTGTCATTACAGGTAGTTGTGTTGTCTGCGGTGATAGCGGGTTGGCCTAAAGACCAGTCGAAGCGAGTATCGTCTCCTGTAATAGCACCTGCGGTGAGGGGGAGGAGGAATAATGGAATTAAAAGTAGTTTTTTCATTGGATTTCTATTGTAGAATCAATAAACACATAAATACCTCATTCATACCCGCTTCTTTTGTTTTTGCATACCAAGCTGAAACGTAATTTATTCCTGTTTGAGATGGTTGGCAGGTTACATTTATGCTTTGCCACGCAGTGCTTCCGTTGAAATCAAAAACTCCTGTGGACTTTTTAATCTTGCGCGTGGACGTAGCGTTTGTATCATGTGCCCAATACTCACATTGTAGCCAGAACTCACTAGCAGTCGGGTCAGTAGTCCACGCCGCAGTGGAAGTAGACATTGCATACATAGTATAAGTTTTAGAGGTGGTGTTGGTGTAGATGGGATACTCGAAGAGTTTGATTTTGTTGAAGTCCCAGATGGAGGTGGTGTTGGTGGTGGGGATTGTCTGAATTGAGGTAGCACCGCCGCCAGAACGGATAACAGGACTAGTAGTGGTAGATTGAAGTAAAATGGTATTGATATTTACTCCAGCCCCGATAGAGTTTTGTTGAGAGGAGAGAATATTCCCATCGTGATTTTCAAAAAACAGACTAGAAGGAGAAGTTGTAAAAGTCTTTACCTCATCGGAAGACCGCAGAATAACATTTCTATAGATATTTTTTGTTCCAGCACCAGCAATACCAATATCATCTTGTGTATTGCCTCCAATAAACGAGTCTCTAATAAATCTATTTACAAACGCTAGTGTAGGATTTGCTGTGGGCAAGAATCTATCTCCTACACCATTCCCATCTATGATTGAGTCTTGAACTGTTAAAGTACCATAAGTATCTGCGCTCTGATTAAAACCACTATTTCCTACTCCGTATCCAGAACAACGTATCTTTTTGAAGATAGTATTAGAACCGTCATCAGTAAAAAAAACACAAACCGCAGTTGAACCATCACCAGTAAATAAAATGTCTTCAAAGAAAGTACCATCAGAAGAATCTATTTCAACACTACCATTTACATCCGTGCCCCTAATATCAATTCCCTTTACTAACCAAAAATTGTCAGTATCAAAGTTCCACTGAAAATCCCCAGTAGCCACATTCCACTGCGGATTACTGCCCAAAGTAGTTTGAGATAAAATCCTTAAAGTATGCCCTGCTCCTGTTTGATTGCCTTTGTAGGGTAAGTAAAAAGATATAGATGTGCTTGCCACTGCCGATACTTCGTAAGCGAACTCGCATTGATTAAGAGAAGTTGAGTTATAGGTTTCCGCGCAATCGCCATTTACATATACCCATTCACCAACGATTATTTCTGATTGTGCCGCCGAAGCGGTAAAGGTGGAAGTAGCCACCGCTACAGTATAAGTTTGAGTTGAAGAAGCAAAATCGTTCCAGAGGTTATCGTAGTCAGCAGAGATAATTATTGGATTTGCGATAGTGCCATCGGAAGTGAAGTTAAGGTCAGTTACATTCGTAGTAGAAGCATATCCCCTTCTTACAAAAGCAATATCTCCAGCACTTCTAGCGACTTCGGTGAATGAGTCAAGATTATTAAAAGGAGTAGTTGTGGCAAGTCCATTGCCATTGACGATATCCGTTTCAAACGAGACATAATACGCAGTGGCATCTACCTTAGCCAAAGGCACTAAAGCCAGAAACGCAAAGATTATAAGTAGTTTTTTCATTTGAGTTTTTCTAGTTCTATTCTTTCCCTTTCAGTCGAGGGCTTGGCTTGTAATATGTCTTCTCGCCTATTTACTTTTCCCGCCTTTCTCAACTCCATTTCCTTTTCCATTCTTTCAACGGACTGTTTTAGTTTTTCTACTTCCCAAGTGGCTTGATTGACTTGGTTTTGATACTCATTGTTCACATCCGCCACAGTCCAGTCGGGATTGGCTTGGCGTAGCTTAAACTTGATACATTCCATACATTCTAAAGTTTCTCGGTTGCCCTCAATGACTCTCAATAATTTAGCTTTATGAACATCTACCATTTCTTGTAAAATAGCGTCAGCTCGGTGTTCAAAACCTTCTTTTTTCACATCCTCCGCCCATTCTGCGTCAGTGGTGGGTTTACTCCATTGAATAACCTGCGGATTGGTAAGAGTTATTTTGTCATTAGGAAGTAGAGACCAAACTCCTGCGACTAGAACTAAAGTTGTCCCTGCAATGATAATTGTTTTATTCATATTATTCACGAGTCCATACCCTCGTTATATTTATATAAAGAAAGTTAGGAGTTCCTGTTACTGTTCCTGTTTCAAGATTTGCGCCTTCTAGTGCCGTAAATGTACCATTCGATTGAATAGCGGTAGTGGATGTTGCCGTACCACAGGTTATTTGATTTGAATCATTATCTTGCGCGTCAGTAAGATTCACCACAATCGAAGTCCCTCCCCAGACAGAACAAGTTATAGCAATGGTGGAGTATCCATCAGATTCAGAAGGGAGTCCTATAAGTTTACCAGAAGAAAATCCACTAAAAAAGGGAGCGGAAGTGGAAGATACCCTGAATCTTAATCCGCTTTTTGAAGGAAGCACTATCGGGTCGTTATTTGTCGAGGTTGCGATGAGGAATTGATTATCGGTTGTGTCAAGAGCAATCTGACCTGCCGTACCCATTACTGGCGCAGTTTCTTGAGGAATTGTTAAATAACCCGTTGCGATGATATGAAGATTTGTTGAAGTAGCTTGTGTAGAAGTAGAAAGAACGGACGAAAGATTAAGGATTGTAGTTGAAGCAGTCCATAAGTTTGAAGACGCAAGATTAAGACCAATGGTACGCGCCGTCGCGCCTGTGTAGATTCCTGAAAAAGTAAGAGTGCCGTTAGTCGCTGTTAAATCAGCCAAATTCGAGCCAAGGGCAATACCGCTTATTGTTGAGTTTGCAAGGTCTGTATTAGCCACGGTCTCACAAGTTGCCGCGCCCAAAACAGAAAGCGAACGGATAAATTGGTTGGTACAGGTTGCGCCAGTATATTCAGCTAAAATTCCGGTGGCTCCCGTTAAAAGAATTGCCGAAGTTAGAGGCGTTACAGCAAGCTGTGTCCCTATAGTTGCATTGGTTACGGATAATCCCGTGCCTTGGCCTTGAACGAAGAAGAAATCATCTAAAGTTGTAGAAGCGGTTGTTGAAGTGGCAGTTAAAGTTCCTACTGTAAGTTGTCCGATTGAAGAAGTCGAGATGACCGCGCCAGCATTTAGAAGAAGCAGGGTCGAGGTTGAATTGGCGGCAACTCCTCCCCAGGTGGTCGGTGTCCAGGCAAATGCACCACCAGCACTGGTATCATCAACCCCGTCGCAAAGTCCTGCGCCGCCTGTAATGGTGGTGCAATCAGCAGAAATAGCCAACGCTCCCCCTATAGCCGAGCGTCCTGCGGTTACGTTTATGCCCCCCGAACCTGAAACTGTGCCCGTGGCTACATTGGCGAACGTATTAACTCCCGAAAAATAAGGGATATTTCCTATGACTGCGGCGGTGGAAGTCGAAAGTCCATCAAACGAAAGCGTAGCTCCAGTTAAAATAACAGGCCAAGTTGCCGAGATGGTTGCTTGTTTAGAGTTAAATGTCGTCCAATCAGCCGCAGTAAGACATCCAAACGCCACGCTGGTGGCCGTATCGCAAGCAAAATCATTGGCTGTAAGCGTAAGCCCCACACCTGCTGTAGCGTTGGTATCGTCAGAAATATCAAGTTTAGTCAAAGTAATCTGCTGACCAGAAAGAGTTAGATAGTTAGGAGTACCTGCCAAAGTTATATCCCCCGTATTTGTGCCTGAAAGGTTAGAACCTGATAAAGCTCCTAGAGCGGTTAGCCCCCCAGAAAGTGAAAGCGAAGTGGCTTGACCATCTATCCAAAATAAATCTTTGAAAGACGAACTAGCAGTAGTTGATGTTGCGGTAACTGTGCCTGTTAAAAGATTTCCAATCGTTGAGGTTGAGAAGTTGCCAAAATTGGAATGAAAGCTGGTGGAGGTTGCATTGGTAGAAGTCGAAAACCCCGTAGTTAATTTCCAAATGGTTGAAGAAGCATTGGTTAAAAGCCCCACAATAGTAGAAGTGGGAGTTAAATAAATCCCCTCCGCGCCTACAACATAATTGAAGTCCGACGAAGCTCCTCCGCCTCCGGTCGCATCAGTAGCGCACAAAGGGATATTATTGGTATATTTCAGAATTTGATCATCTGAACATGGCCCGACAGAAAGAAACGGAGACGTACCATTGCCATAGAGAACTGCGCCAGATGAAACCGTTGATGTGCCAGTACCCCCTTGTGGAACTTGGAAAATACGTAACTGCGCGAAAGCGTTTTGCGTTCCTAGAAAAAGTGATATGGCGAAAATGGCTACAAGAAGTTTTTTCACTATGTTTTAAGTTTTTTACCTATAAAAGTCTTTATTAAGATGTGTGGGCCCAGACATATTATGTTCTAAAGTAAATAACATCAACATTAGTAGAGTCGCTAGGTATAAATGTCAAAGTTATTATTTTCCCACTTATTGTATAGTGATTTCCTCTAACAATAAATTGTCCATTATAATAAGCCCAAATAGCAAATCCATTTGCTGCTACATTGTTAGATAAAGTCAGTGTTGTAGTTACAGAACTTGTTGAAAAACTTTGATGAACAGGCGTCCCTAATCCTCCTCCGCCTACCCCACCGCCTTTCTCTCGGATAGCGTGCTGTAAGTTCCCAAGAAACTGAACAAGTCCATCAATCTTTTCTCTTTGAATTAGCTTCTTGGAATCATGGATTTTTTCTATAACTTGGTCGGGGGTGTCGGGAGAACCGTTTTCCCCATCTTTGCCAGCTAGACCAATCGCCCCTATTTCTCCTTTAAGCCCGTCCTTGCCGTCCCTGCCCGCTTTTCCATCCTCGCCTTTAGGCCCCAAAAGCCCCCGTTGGCCTCTTTCTCCCTGTGGGCCGATGATTGACTCGCCTCTATCTCCTTTGTTGCCCTGCGGCCCCTGTGTGCCCTTCAAAGACTCAACGTGCCGTAGTATCCCTGCTTGAGACTCCACCTTGCCTAGTTCGCTTTGTACTTCGGCCTTAATCTCGCTTTTTAAGCTCTCGGAGTCAGATTGCAATTTCTCGAATTGACGAGCTAGAGATTCCAAATCTCTCGCTAACTTAGACACCTCTTTTTCAAGAGCGGAGGCGGGATTGCGGGCTTGGATGATTTCGGCGATGGTGGGCATACTTGACTTTAATATACTAGACGTGGTAGGGATTAGATATGGTTGGAGTCTCTATTATTGTATTTTTTCTCTTTATCTACTCCTTACTTTATAGAGGATAGGTAGGTTGGTCATTTGTATTTTTCTAATAGCGAAGATTTAGGGATACTGATGTTATATTTTTCAAGTATGTCTTTTTTAGAAGGAGCTTCTATGCCATACTTTTTCAGAATTTCAGCGTTAGCTTTTGATTTTGGTTTGGATACAGGAATAGCTTTTCTAATTAACTGACCCACCTGACTTGCGCCAGATATTCCACCAACTTCTGCTACGCTTTCTGCCGCCAGTAACCCTCCTTTAATTTTTGTTTCAGTCTTTTTCCCCGCGACCACCGATGTTCCTCCCTGAATCATTCTTCGGAATACATCCATCGCAGGCACTCCGCTTCCGCCGTATTCCACCATGCTTGTAAGATTTGAAATCACGGGTAAGTTAGTCACAACACCGCTAAATACTCGTTCGACGATATGTCGTTCTCTTTCCCCTTTTGCAGTCTCCTGACTTCCGAAAATTTGCGCTATTCCAGTTGTAATATATCCTTCGGCAATCCCCGCCGCAACCAGCGAAGTTGCAATCGCCGCCGCTTTTATAGGGTCTTTTTCCTTTAACAATGCCACTTTAGCATCTCTCCACAAAAGAGACTGATTGTGAATAAACCTCTGAAACTGCAAAAGTGCCATCACATAATCCTTGTCCGATTTTACAGAATAAAGTAATGGCGCGTCTTTATATTCCGAACTTCCTTGTGTGCGACGTGTTATTAAATCAGCATATTCTTTAGCGGTTTTATCTGCCTTACCCGCGCGAAAGTCGTCGGCGTTGAACTGTAATCTCCTATCATTAAAACTTTTACGATACGCCGCGTACCATACGCTATCCGCCGAAAAAGAGTCGAAGGCTTTGATTCCTTTATATCCCCACTCCTGCCATTGTTTCAGTCTCTTGGATTTTGCCATCTGCGTATAAACAGGGTCGTCAAATGACCTGTAAAGTTGTTGTTTGGATATTTTGTGTATGCCTTCCCGAAAATTTCCAATGAGTAGCGAACCATCAAACATATAACGCGAGTCTTTTCCAAGAAATCCAGTCGCAACAATCATAGAAAGTGGTTGTTTGACTATGGGAGAGAGCTTGAAACCCAATACTCCATGTCCGATATTTCGGATAATGGTAGAAACCGGGCCGGGCTGGTATCCTTTTGGAGTTCCGCCCCGCGCGATTAAATCCAGCCATCCCGCTGTCCACTTTTGTCCGATTTTGCCTACTGATTCTGCGTATTTGTCAGACCGTGCGATTTGACTCAAATGATTTAACAATTCTTCCTTGTGTATGAAGTCTGTTGCATCGCTGATATGTTTTGTCAGAACTTCCAAAGCATCAAGATTGATTCTTTGCGTTCCCGCCAAACTTCGTGTTTTGATGAACCCTTGTTCGGTGCGGGTTCGCAGATTAAAGTCCCCAGAAAGACGCTGGAACAGTTCGTCGGAGTTGTTAAAATCCGTCACCCAACTCCAATAGTTATCTACTTTGCCTAATTTTTCACCGCGCGTAGCCCACGTGACTTTTTCAATCTGCGGGCGAAGTTCGTCAAAAATAGAACGGCCAAGGTTATAAAATTCTCTTTCGTTATCATTTAGTTTAATGCTGTCCAAAAATGTATCGGTGTACATTCTCGGATCAGTTTTCAAGAGCTTTGCCCGCCCCCCGGTTTGGCGAAGCGTTGCCCATAACATCACACGTTCGTAGTTTTCTTTTTTAAGTTTCCCCAAACGACCCTCGATGTCTTTTATCTTCACGAAAAGATTATCTATAATCGTGTTTCTTACTTCGTTCGACAAATCAGTGGCCTCATCCATTGGTGCTTTGAAGATTCTCCAATTAGAGCCAAACCATTCACCTTTATCTAAAATCTGAAACCCGACATCAGGAGAAGCATAATACTGCACTCCTTTTCGCATACCCTCGACTATTGAATCTTTCGCACCCGCGAAACTTGTCGCAGGAACTGGCGTTCCGGGTTTTCGTGGAGCGGGCAATCCTTTATCTAAATTTCTTGAACTTTGAGCAATTTCTTTAAGAGCGTTGTCCACTTTTAACGCTTTGGTTTCTGCCGTTACTCTGCCAACAACTTTTCCCTGCTCGGCAATATGTTCTAAGCGACGATGCAAACCGATAAGGTCTCGTATTGGAACATCCCTAATGTTTTGTTTGCCCAACTCTCCCGCAAGTTCGGTTTTCTTTAATGTTTTCGCTCCAAACTTAAATAACGCGCTTGGTTCACGGGAAAGAAAATCCTTCAAATCGGCAAGTTTCTTTTGGGTCTTTTCAGAAAAAGTCCTAGAGGTTAAATTATCAGTTAGTTCTACTATTCGCTCCTGCTGTCGTTTAGGCAAAGAATCTACTTTCTCGATTATCTTTTCGACCTCTCCGATAATTTCTTTTTTTATTTCTTCGTTGCGTAATATATTTGTTCTGCGAACGATAGAAGCAATATTTCCTTGAGTTTTAGCCGTTGCCATTGCGGAGAGAAGTCTGCCGCGCAGTTCGGGAGACACACGGGTACGGATATAACCCACAATCTCTGCTTTTTGCGCCAAAAAGTCTTTAGCTTTATTTTTAAGTACTTGAACTGTTTTTTGAGCAATCGCCTGAACCTCGTCAATCGCTTTTTCATAAGAAAATCTTTCCCGAATAAGTTTTCTAAAACTGGAAAGTTCTTGCTGGCGCAAAGCTGTCGTCGCCTTTTCTGTTACACGCGCAGTCGCTCCCGCCACCGCTTCAGGAATTTCAGTTCGACGAATATCTTTTGCAACAGTTTTGGCTGTTCTAGCTTCAGCACGTATTTGACTTTTGAGTAATGATTCCTCTGTCCTAGAAATTGTGGGCGATATTTCGGGAGCAAGACCGACTTTTTCAAGTCCTCGTCTGCCAGCTATGCCTTCTTTGACTGCCGTAGTTTTTTGTTGCACTTCCGCGATATGTGTGAATAATGCTTTGGCTGACTTTTCATCAATTACTTTTACCACGTCTTGAGCAAATTGACGGGCTAGGTCTTCCGCTACTCCCATTTTAGTCAAGACACTAACTCCTTCTCCAATAGTTTTGACTTCTATCATCGCCTTGAACGCGCCCTTTTCTAGTCCTCCAAACGGGGTTAAATCAAGTCCCACGCTTCCCATAATTCCCATGAAAGCCACAGAGGGTACGTCCAGGTTGGCAAGAACTGTCGTCACGAAACGCTCTCGTACGTTCAATCCAGGGGTTTGAGCAACTTCTTGTAACGCCTTTTTCCATTCATCTACTTTCGGTTCAGCTTCAGCGATTCTTTGCTCAATAGATTTTACTTCTTTTCCTTTGCCAAATACAGTTTCAAAAAGCCCTTGCGAAAAGTAGTTGTGAAAATCCTCGGCTTTCAACAACTCGCCCGCGGTAGGATTTATTTTCCCCGCGATAGTTAATCCGGCGCTTGCAATGTTACTAGCGATACTCCTTCCAATATCGGCGGCAAATCCACCTACTGCTTTTTGAATCGGTTGATAATCAGCAGGAAGCGTCGCGGGAGTGGATTGTGCCGTTTCGCCAAAAATACTGTTTATGACTAGTGGTAAAGACGGCGTTGGGATATTTGTTTTTCCTAACACTGGCACATAGCCCAAACTAGGTTTTGCGGTTAAAACTGGTGTATAGGGCATATCACTTAATATACTCGGCCAATTTTCTTATGAGTTGTTCCTGCGAAGCCTCCTCGAACATTCTTGTAATATCTTCATCTGCCTTCGTCCATGCCGAAGCATATCCGAAGTCTTCAGCCATCTGGTGCAATTCTTTGGTAGTGAACAAACTTCTCATGTCTTTTTCAATGTCCGCCTTAGTTACAATGGGTTTTACTCCATACGCTTTTTGCAGAGCTTTTAACTTATCTTCGGACGCGCCAGCGTCTTTTTCTGCTTTATACACCACATCAAAGCCATTTTCTCTTACTCCTTTATCAATAGAATCAATTTGGTCAGACGTTAATCCTGCCGTTCTCAACGTCATATGAACTAATGTATCGGGTTTAATCTTTTGAGATTCGTCTGGTTTTCTCTCCGCCGCCGCCTCTTGCGCTTGCCACTTCAAATACTGTAGCCTACCTTCAGGAGTTGTAATATCCGTATTCGGAAAAAATGATTTGAACTTCTGAATATCGGCGGGAATGTTTGGTTCTTTCGGCTCTTTCTTCGCAGGATACAAGTCCAGAATCTCATCCAACTCTTGGGCTGTCAGATTCGCTCCCGTTTGAGTACCGTCTTGATAAGTATTTATATAATCCAAAAGAGTCGCGGGGTCTTCTATGCCTTGACTCTTTAAGTTAGCCACCGCAGTCGCCAAAGAACTCAATCTTTGGGCTTGGCGTTCTTGTTTCAATCTTTCCTGAATAATTTTATCCTGCGCGACTTGGGCTTCATTCAGTTTATTAACTTCGGCTACTTGGTCTTTATATTTTGTTTCAGCTAAATCAACAAATTTGGCGTATTCTGTCCATTTTTGTTCTCTATAAGCCGAAGTCGCGGAAAGCAAAGCTCCGTGTTTTTGAGCTTCTAACCCAGCAATTCTTGAAACTCCTTGTCTTTCCTCCTCCGAAATAATTGACCCAAACATTCCACCCGCGCCTCCCGTAAAACGGGAACCCAAACGGATTCCCGTTGTTGTGATAGCGGCTTCTCGGCTTTTGTTGATGCGCTCCATATCCGCGATCCGCGTATTCCATTGCGCTGAAATGTTAGCGAGAGATTGCTGGAGCGCGGGGTCGTTGGAAACATCTATATTTTTAAGTTTTGTAGTTGCGGCATCCCGCTCGGCTTTAGCGTTTGTTAAATCCGTATCGGCCTGGGTTTGAGCGGGAGTCTTATTGCTCGACGTTCCCACAATCCCCATGCGTGCTAAAGCTGTTTCGTCCGCAATATACTTTCCATCGGCGGTCTGGTGAAATCCCGTAAAGTCATTGCCCGCGGGAGATTTTAAGATTTCGTCAAAAGTGAAAACTTGGCCAATCGTTCCGTCAATGGCCCTGTTGGGTTCGGGCGCGGGGGTTTCCATTTTTGGCGGAAGAGGCAAAGGAACTCCCGCGGCTTGATATGCTTGCGCTCTTTGTTCTGGGGTTTGAGGTGAAAGAAAATCAAATGTCGCTTTCTTTCTGTCTATGATTTCTGCTCCCGCGTTGGTGGAAAATGAAGTAGCTTCAGATTTTAGAATCGGCTCGGCTGTCGTAGCTGAAAAAGTTTGACCCAAATAGTCATATACTTTCCGCCCTAGCTCATCGGTGTAGATTTTTGCCACAAAGGTTTATTTTATATATCCGACTGTATCAATCAGCAACGCAATCGTCGGCACATCACCCGTCAGCGAACTCACGTCGTACTCGAATATCTCGCCTGAGTCTAAGGGAACGATAAAGAACCCAGAAAGTACACTTTTCACGCTGGCAACTTGAAGAATGTTATCGAGCCGCGAAAGGTTGGCAGTGGCAGATGAACCGTTTAAGCGGAATTTGACACTGCACCCTTTGGAGCCATCTACGGAACTTAAAGTGCAATCAAGTCTCGCGTTTATAATTGCAAACCGCGCTACATTTGGCGTAGTTGTTGAGGTTAAATCAACGTCGGTGTACGTTCCCGCGGTAAACGTGGCCCGGTTTACCGAGTTTACCGGCGTGGTAAGGAACACCATCTTATCAAGACCGGCGCCGCTAACTGAAAGCGCCCCGGAAATCTGCAAATCCCCCGCTATTTCCACATTTCTCTGCGTGGTAGTCGCCACACCTATCCCCAACGCTCCCACAATCATTTGCGAGGTTGAAGCAAGTGCTGAAACCTGTAAAGAAGTTGTTGTTGCGTTTGTGGTAGTTGATTTAGTAAATGTCTGGTTACCCGTCCAAGTGTAATTGGAAGATGTTGCAATAAAATTAGGGTCAATAGTGTTATTATTCTGCGTTACCACAACATTCAATCCATTTCCTCCAGCCGTCCCGCCATTATAAGTTGAGGTCGCAGATTGAGCTTGAATAACCAATGGTGTATTGGCGGTAGTCGGAGTGGAAGAAGCTCCTTGAAGTTTTGTCGCAAGGCGCGAGATACCCGTTATGCTTTCGGTAGAAGTTGCGGCTCCCGCCAAAACTCCGCTATCTACGTAAGTTTTATTAGCCGCTTGGGTTGCGGCAGTTGGAGTGGGAACAGTGGGCGAAGTCGAGAAATCCCATATCCCCGTAACCGTTTCATCATTGTCTTTACCCGCAAATTGGTTGAATAATTGGGGCGGATCAGAGAAGATGACCTGCGTCCCCCCTCCATGAGCGAACCGGAGCGTTGTAGAAGCGGTATAGGGGGTTATGGGTGATAATCCTCGCGTACAGCCCGAAAGCGTGGCTGTAGTCGTATTTTGAACGACTGTGGTACAGGATACTATCTCTTGTCTAGTTCTGTTCCCCGGCTCTAGGGTCAAATAAAAAGTAGTGGAGAAATCGGAATCAACAAGTTTCTGACCTGTCTGGGGAAGGGTCAGAGTTGCGAGAGTTATTGAGGTTGCGGAGGAAGATACTCCCGCCCCGGAAAGATTATAAGTTGTACCCGCGATTGGAAGCGTTGAGTCGGCTCCAAGGGTCTGGGAATTTTTAATAGATTCCTCCACATAAAAGTTAATTATCTCCCTGATTTCGTTTTCGGGTATGGGTTTGAGAATAAATTGGTTAATCCCAAAGAAAGAACCAACCGAAATAGTAATTGCGATGATTGCCGATACGAGTACGTTAAACATGATTTTATTATACTTTAATTATTGATGAATAGTAATGTTTTTCCTCGGAGATAGTTTGGCGTTTGCCCCGTGAGTTGTTATCGCCCAATATCTATCAATTTCATTAGTAGAAAATACCGCCTGAATCATTCTAAAATCTTCTCTGGCGATTTCGTGTATGACCGCAAATTTTCTTGCATCATCGGGCGGGTTCAAAAGTCCACCCAACGGATTCACGCCGAGATTCTGTTGTCCAAGCGAATTAAAACCGACATTGCCCTGAAGGATATTTTCATCTGTTCCATCAATAGTTTGATTGATTACTTGCCGTGAACCGCCAAAATCATAATTCAAAGTAAGAAGCAAGTCGGTAGTAGCGGGAGTAATTTCCCCTTCGGAAAAATACTCATCAAAGGTTTTAAGATTAACCCTGTCGCCGTATAGGTCATAGGCAAAAACGGCGATAGCATTTACAGGAACCTTGTCGTCTGGATTTCCCGCCGTTCCGTTCGGCACTAAATCTGAAGTTCCATCAAAAAGTTTATAGGTTTCAGGAACTCCGTTGGAATGTCCGTGCAAAGCATCGCCGATAACCGAGAAAGCTCTCACGGGCAAAATTTGGGGTGAGTTCCAAAATCTTTTTAACTTCCCATCGGCATCCTCAATAAATTCCAAAATATACACTTTGGAATTTACGGGAGCAGATAAATAATAAGCGTTTTTATGCCAAATAGCGCACGCGTTGGTAAATGTTTCCGCGTCAAAATCTGGCTTAATCGGATTGGAAAGCGTCTTGGGACTTAATCCTTCTAACTCGTTGGGGTCGCTAATCATCCGCACCGCAGGTTCGTGCGAAAGAAAGATAATGGCGTTGCCTAACTGCACGGTACTTTCTTGATTTTGCGCTCCTTGATCTACGCCCGTGTTCAATTTTTTAACCTTCAGAGTTTCGGCGAGAGTGGTGGAAACAGTTATCTGTTCATAATTCGCTCGAAACCATGAACTCCTGCCCGCAGAAACAACAAAAAATGAACCAAGTATTCCAAACGCTTTAGCTGGAGCATCCAAGGTCAAAAGTCCTCCTTCACCAGAAAGACGGGGAGTGGAATAAGTAATCGCTGTATAATCGGTATTCTTGGAAATTAAAACTTCGTTATCATCTTCCGAACCAACCATAATCTGATTTTCAAAAGCGGAGATGGTGTGATTGGTATGAGAAGCGGCCGGTTTGTTCGTCTGGGTCACAATGGTCTGAACCAGAATATCTCCCGCCACAAGTCCCGTAGTATCTGCAATTCCCGTCAAAGTTATAGTCGTCTCACCACCCGTATATGTGTATGTCGTCCCTGTTCTGGCGCACGTCACGGATTTATTCCTCGTTGTATAAAATCTGCTTTGAGCAAATGTGCTAGTTCCATTTTTGGTTATTGTTGTACCCGTGATTGAAAGCACTACCGCCACCGCGCCGTTCCACTCATATTCATTTGCGTCTCCCTGAACCATTATTTGAAGGTCAAGATTTTCAGTAGTGTCAAACCAATTCGCGGGTCTTAAAATCTCGGTGGTACTCCAACCTGCCGCTACCCGCGTCCACGCATTGATAATTGTTCCATCTATCGTGCCTAGATAAACTTCCAGCTCATCATCATAAAATTTTTGAGCAAGTTCCGTACCCGTGGAAGTCAGCCAAGTCCATGCGTTGCGTGTGGGCGTTTCGGCATTATTTCCTGCACCCAAACGAGTAAATCCCGAACGAATTTTGACTTTTTTTTGCCTATCAATGAGGACGTTTTGTGAACCAGTAACTAAAAGACGCTTATCGGAATTAGTTTCATCCGACGCGGTAACATATCCGAGTGTTTCCTCCGCCAAAGAGTATCTTTGCATAGTTATCTTTGAAATCTAGGGAGACCCCCGTATTTTGTTGCGGCCTTTTTCCTTTGATCGGGGTGTTCCGACTTAAACGCGGGATATAAAGCGGCCAGTTCTCTCTCGGCGTAAGCCAAATCAAAGTTTGAATCTACCCCCTCAACTTGGTGAGCCATTGCTTTTAGACATTCCAATAAAAAGAGCGGAAGCGAATCATTATCCACCATTACGTTATCTTCGTCTGAATCGGGACGAGAAAGATATGTCCCCGTTGAGTTCTTGAACAAGAACTTGGAATAATACTTAATATCAAAATTCCTGCCGATCGAGAAAATGATGTTATCTACTCTTATATTATTTTTGGCCACCGTCGCCGCAAAAGTCAGTTTGAACGAATCTATGGTAGCGGGGGCCACTATGCCTGTTTCGGTAGCCGTACTCCAAGGAAACTTTAATAGATTCCATCCTGCCTTAAATGCCGTACCGTCTGCTTGCAAAGTTTGAGCGGCAGATGTCCAGTATGCTGTAGTAATATCGTTACCCCAGATTCCCGTGATAGAAGTTAT
>C687J35021_10001889_pt1 | contig 15267 bp, 13 predicted proteins | sample RifCSPhighO2_12_FD_35021 | JGI IMG/M metagenome (IMG submission 35021)
AAAGGCCTTGGGCTTGCGCGCAGGGGCGTCGCCCGCCTCGACCAAGAACAGCACGTCCGTCATGCGCTGACGGCGCTTCCAGGTGAAGCTTGTGCGGCTGTCCAGGCCGCGCAGGCCTTCTTCGAGCACACCGGTCTCGGGCTTAAGTTCGATGGCCTTGCGGTAGCCGGGCGCGGCCAGGCCGGACTCGCCCAGCACTTCGTACAGAAAGCCCGCCAGGTAGTGCGACAGCGCGTTCGAGTAGCCGTTCTTGAGCGCCAGCACCTCGGGGTCATTGAGCGTTTCGACCGGGTAGCCGTTGATCTCCTTGCTGCCCGAGGTGGCGCCGTTGGCCTTGGCCTCCTCCTCGGCCGCCAGGGTTTCCTTGGCGCGGAATTCGGCAATGATGGCCTCGCGCTCGTGCGTGCGCTTGATATCCACGCGGGCGTTCTCGAAGTCACCCACGGCCAGGCGGTTGAGCGCCAGGCGCGTGGTGAGCCAGACCTTCTCGTAGTCCTGGCCTTCGTAGACCTTCAGTCGCTCGCTGATCAGCGCGGCGCCCACCGTGCCCATGAGCTTGCTGGGGTTGGTCTTGGCGGTTTCTTCCCACTCCTTGACCTTGGTGTCGGCCTGCAGGAAAGCGCCGGTGCTGTCCTCGTAGCGGCGGTCCATGCGCAGCAGCTCGCCGCGCTCCATGTTGTAGAGCAGCGCCGCCTTTTCGTCGGCGGTGGTGGCCGAGGCCTCCAGCCGCGCCAGCGCAGCGGGAATGCCGTTGGTCTGCCCGGCGGATTGCATCTCGGTCGCCAGCTTGTCGTGGCTTTGCATGTTGGCGCAGCCGGTCAGGGCAATGCCCAGTACCAGCGCGCCCCAGAGCCGTGCGTGTGGCAGTGGCCAGATTGTCATGGGAGTCCTTGCAGTTGGATGGTGGTTGGGACCATGAAACTCCCGGTCAACCCACGCGGCCCGCCAGCGAACGCCCCAGGCCATGGATCTCCGGACAAGGAGCGCCGCACCGGCGCGCGTGCCCCCTCTGGCACGCTGTGGCTGCGCTCGCGGCATCTCCTCTGGCTGTTGGTTTCTTGGTTTTTTTCAATAGCCAGCCACGAATGTAGCAAATGCAACGATGCATTTTGTTGATCCATACCCTGCCTGCGCATGCCTTACTCCCGGCCCTGCGCCATGCCCGCCATGGGCATACGGTAGATCCACACCACGCGCTCGCCACCCAGGCGCAACTGCGCTTGCGGCAGCGCACCGGGCACGGCAAATTCCAGGCTGACCAGCCAGCTGCCCGGTGCCATTTCAGCCTGCGCCTTGGCAGCGGCGCGCTCCATGCTCTCGGGCCGCTGGAAGAGGTAGACGAGCTGGTAGCCGCTCCAGTCCACACGCCACATGTCGCCCTGGCGCACCTGCGCCCAGGGACAGCGGCGGGCGCACAGCCAGCGCAGCGGGCGGCTCCATTCCAGTCCTTCCAGTTGGGCCAGGGGGTAGGCCTGGCGCAGCGCCAACAGGCCGTCGCCCAGGCCGCAGCCCGCATCGAGCACCCGCGCCCCGGGATCCAAGGGGGCGGCGTCCGGCAGGTCATCGAGCGCATCGGAGGGGGTGGGAAACAGCGGCGCATCGCGCCAGGCGTTCAGGGGATAGACCAGCAGCAGCAGCGCCAGCGGCACCAGCCACGCCCAGGCGGGCAGGCCCGCCGAGCCGGTGAGGGCCAGCGACACCGGAAAACCCGCAGCAATCAGCCCGCGCCGCCACCAGGAGTGGCCCAGCACACTGGCCGCCGCCGCCAGCCCGCAAGCCAGCAGCAGCGCCCACACCGGCGTGGTGACGCGCTGCAGGCTGGCAAACAGCAACCAGGCGCCGCCCCACACGAGCAGTGCTGGCAGGGGCCAGGGGACGCGAGAAATCCAGTCCATGGGATCAGCGGCCGAAGATGCCTCGCAGGACGTTGATCGGGTTCACTTGCGGGGCCATGCCGCCCTCCTCGCGCTCGGCTGTCGGCGGCATGTCGCTGCTGCCCGTTCCGCGCATATCTCCCTGCTCTTCGCCCAGCATCGCCATGGTGTGGGCCTTCACGCGCACACGCACCGCCCACTCGGGCGTCCAGGGCGCCTTGGGGTCGGCCGGGCGCGGAGGGTGCACGATATGGCTCTCGCCGCCGTAGGCCATCATGCGCAGCATGGGGGTGGATTCACGGCCCGCGCCAGTGGCGAAGATGCCCCGGGGGATGGCGCACTGTGTGGCCTCGGCCGGCAGCAGCACGCGCTCCTTCACCCAGCGGTCGATGGTGGCGCCCGGCAGGTAGTCGAACAGGCCCATGCCGGTGTCGGGCGTCTCGGCGCTGGACCACATCACCATGTCGTCGCCGTTCTGCGACATGGCATGCAGGTAGTAGGCACGCGCGTTGCGCACCGGCTGCCAGTTCGTACCCATGCTGTCCAGCGGCTTGCCGGTGGTGCGCAAGTCGATGGCAGGCATCAGGTCCTGTGCGCTGCCGAGCGTGAAGCGCATCGAGGCCGGCACGCCCTCGCCGAGCACCTGGTGCTCGCCCACGAGCGAGCTGCCCTGCGCAAGCTGCACCTGGTTGCGCTCGTTCGGGTACAGCGCATGCGACGGCCCCACACGCGCGCCCCGGTCGGGCACGGCACGGCCCGCAAACGCCACGGCAAAGTCGGTGGGTTGGGCGCGTGTCAGGTCGATCACGCGCGGCTGACCGGAACGCACCTCGCTACCGCAGCCCCAATAAACCAGGATGCGGCCCTTGGGCTTTTGCTGCTGGTATTCCTGCGGCAACTCGCCAGGTTCGGACGGGGCCGCGGACTGGGCCCTGGGCGGCAGCAGCGGCAGGCTTTCACCCATGCGCATGCCGGGCGGTATGGCCTGGCGGGCTTCCACGCCCGGGCGCAAGCTGTTGTGCAGGGCGATGTCGATCACGCGCGGCGGCATGATGCCCATGGTGCGCGCCATGCCGTAGTGGGTGTTGCTGCCCATGCCCGGACGGCCGCCGCCCACCATACCCAGAAGGCTGCCGCCCGTCGGCATGTCCATCTCGGGCATACCGGCCATGCTGCCGGTGGACAGGTCGATCCACAGCTGTGTCTTGGGCGCCTTGGCAGTCTGTGCACTGGCGGCCAGGCCGAGCAGGCACAGGCTGGCAGCCAGCACGGTGGGGCGAACGAAAGCGCGCAGGGTGGTCATGGGTGGCTCCGGTGCAAAAAAGCACCTGCTCGGGACAGCCGCGCCACACCGGTGTCGCAGCCGCATGCGCGGCGCGCTGTGTGGGCCTGTCCGGGCAGGTAACCGCTGCGCAGTGTAGGCCTGTACAGGCCATTTTTCACCCAGAATATTGCACGCCACGGCGGCAGGCGTGCGCAATGTCACGCGCCGCCGATTTGGGGTGCGTCCGGCACGCTCCAGAAAGGCTCAGTGCCCGCGCAGGCGATCGATCAGCCCGTTGAGCGCGTCGAGCGAACCGAACTGAATGGCCAGCTCGCCCATGTCCTCCACACGCCCGCCGCGCTTGACGCGCTTTTTCACGCGCACTTCCACCTCGGCCATGAGCAGGTCGGACAGCTCCTCTTCCACACGCTTGATGTCGCGCGATTTTTCTTTCTGGGGCTTTTGCGGCACCAGACTGAACTCTGCACCAATGCGCTTGACCAGCGCCTCGGCCTCGCGCACCGAGAGCTTCTTCGCGGCAATCTGGTTGCCCGCCGTGATCTGCGCAGCGCGGTCGAGCGACAGCAGCGCGCGCGCATGGCCCATGTCGATGTCGCCCGCCATGAGCATGGTCTGCACCGGCTCGGCCAGGTTCAGCAGGCGCAGCAGGTTGCTGGCGGCGCTGCGCGAGCGGCCCACGGCCTGCGCGGCCAGCTCGTGCGTGAGACCAAACTCGCGGATCAGCCGCTGCAGGCCCTGCGCCTCTTCGAGCGGGTTGAGGTCCTCGCGCTGGATGTTCTCGATCAGCGCCATGGCGGCGGCCGCCTCGTTGGGCACGTCGCGCACCAGCACCGGCACGCTCTCCAGCCCGGCCAGGCGCGCGGCACGAAAGCGCCGCTCGCCCGCAATGATTTCGTACTTGCCCGCGTTGTCACCCCCGGTCAGGCGGCGCACCAGGATGGGCTGCATGATGCCCTGGGCCTTGATCGACTCGGCCAGCTCGTACAGCGCCCCCTCGTCCATGCGCGTGCGCGGCTGGTACATGCCGGGCACCATCTCGTCCAGATGCAACTGGCTGGGCAGGCCCGTCTCGGCAGCCTGCGCCTGCTCCACCGCCTCGGCCACCTTGGGGCCCAGCAAGGCTTCGAGTCCGCGGCCGAGGCCCTTGGGTTTCTTGGTGACCATGTTGTTCAATCTTTCACGAGGGTTTGCAGCAATGCCCGGCCTTCGGGCCAGTCGCCCAGGCCGGATTCGGCGTTGATGTGGCCGCGTGCGCCAAGGTCTACAAAGCGCGCACCCCAGTCGCTGGCCAGGGTCTGCGCACGCTCGAAGCGGCAATACGGATCGTCCTGGCTTCCCACCAGCACGGCCGGGAACGGCAGACGCTGGCGCACGACAGGCGCCCAACCGGGCAGGTAGCCCGCCACGTCGTGCTGCTCCACATCGCCGGGCGCCACCAGCAACGCGCCTTGCACACGGTGGGCGTTGGCAGAATGCGCGGCCCACCACGCGGTGAGGATGCAGCCCAGGCTGTGCGCCACCAGCACCACGGGGCCATCGGTATCGACCACCACTTCTTCGAGTCGCGCCGTCCAGTCGCCACGCAGCGGGCGCATCCAGTCGTGCTGCTCGACACGCAGGTAGCCATGGCGCTGCTCCCAGCGGCTTTGCCAGTGCTCCGGCCCGGAGTTCTGCCAGCCGGGCAGCAGCAGGATGTTGGCAGATTGCATGCTATGTTTTTAGTAGCTTATAGCGCTTGCCCATCAAGCGCCAGGGGCCGATTTGGCTTGTGATTTTTTCATGGTTTGCACGCGGTCCACCATTTCCTGCGCAAATTCCACAAACGCCAGGCTGCCCTTGGCCGACGGGTCGAACACCACGCCGGGCAGGCCGTAGCTGGGCGCCTCGGCCAGGCGCACATTGCGCGGAATGACGGAGTTGAACACCTTGTCGCCAAAGTGGTCCTTGAGCTGGTCACTCACCTGGCTCTGCAGCGTGATGCGCGGGTCGAACATCACGCGCAGCAGGCCGATGATCTGCAGGTCGGTGTTGAGGTTGGCATGCACCTGCTTGATGGTGTTGACCAGGTCGGTCAGACCTTCCAGCGCGAAGTATTCGCACTGCATGGGCACGATCACGCCGTGTGCCGCGCACAGGCCGTTGAGGGTGAGCATGTTCAGGGAGGGCGGGCAGTCGATGAGCACGAAATCAAAGTCTGCATCGGCCTGCACCAGTGCCGCCCTGAGGCGCTTTTCACGGTGCTCCAGCGTGACCAGTTCCACCTCGGCCCCGGCCAGCTCGCGGTTGGCGCCCAGCACCCAGTAACCGCACTTTTCAGACAGCACGGCCGCCTCTTGGATGGAGGCCTCTTCGAGCAGCACGTCGTACACCGACGACTCCAGGCTGCGCTTGTCCACGCCCGAGCCCATGGTGGCGTTGCCCTGCGGGTCCAGGTCCACCATCAGCACGCGCTGGCCTATTTTTGCCAGGCCTGCGGCAAGATTGACGGTGGTGGTGGTCTTGCCAACGCCACCCTTCTGATTGGCAACGCAGAAAATCTTGGCCATGGGGTTCAGCAGTCCGTGTGGTTTTATTTGGAGACGGCCAGCTTGATGCCGAAGCCGATGAGGAACACGCCCGCCACTTTTTCCAACACGCGGGCGATGAGGGGATTGGCACGCATGCGCTCGGCCAGGCGGTGCGTGAGCATGACGACGATGAAACCGTAGGCCAAGGTGAGCAGCGCGATGGTCGCGGCCATCACGCCGAAGGTAAGCAGCCCCTGGTGGCGCGCCGGATCGACGAACAATGGGAAGAACGCCATGTAGAACACGATGGCCTTGGGATTGAGCAAGGTGATGAGCCCCGCCTGTTTGAAATAGTGGCGTGGCTCGATGTGCAGCACGGGCTTGGCTCCGGGCTTGGCGGTCAACATCTTGAAGCCCAGCCAGGCGAGGTAGGCTGCACCCAGCCACTGCACGGCATTGAACGCGGCCGGGTACGTGGCCAGCAAAGCCGCCACACCCGCCACCGCGGCCCACATCAGCACCTGATCCCCCGCGATCACACCGAAAGTGGCCGCCAGCCCACCGCGCACGCCACCCTTGCTGGTGGAGGTGATGAGCGCCAGATTCCCCGGGCCAGGAATGGCCAGAAACAACACGATGGCGGCCACGAAGGCGCCGTAGTCTGCAATGCCGAACATGTGGATTCCCCTGGAGGCTGGATGGGCTGCAGCACTGCGGCGACCCGGAGCCCGAGTTTACGCGACCGCCCCGCCCTTCCCTGCGAGCCGCATCCAGACGATGCAGCGCTCAGCTTCCAGCCCCGGCACCTGGAGATGTTCCACGTGAAACACCTGCACTTCAGGGGGCAGCACAGCCAGCTCATCTACCGGGTGCTTGCCCTTCATGGCCAGCCACACGCCGTTCGTTGCCAGGGCGCTGCGCGACCAATGGGTGAAGTCCACCAGCGATGCAAAGGCGCGGCAACTCACCACATCAAAGGGCGCCGTCAAGGTCTCCACCCGCGCATGCACGCCGTGCAGATTGGGCAGCTTGAGCGCCACCGCTGCCTGCTGGATGAAGGCTGCTTTTTTGCCCACGGTATCGACGCAAGTCACATCGACCCCCGGACAGCAGATGGCAAACACCACGCCCGGCAGGCCGCCGCCCGAGCCCACATCGAGCAGGCGTACCGGCGCAGCCAGTCCGGCCTGCGCCACATGGTGGCGCAGGGGCAACACGGCCGCCAGGCTGTCAAGCAGATGGTGCGTGAGCATCTCCTCGGGATCGCGCACGGCCGTGAGGTTGTAGACCTTGTTCCATTTTTGCAGCAGGGCCAGGAACTCCATCAGGTGCGCCAGCTGCACATCATCCAGGTCCAGCGCCAGCACATCGGCGCCCGCACGCAGACGCTCCCTCAGCACATCGCTCATGCGGCCACCCCGTCGTCGGTGCGGGCAAAGCCCTTGAAGCCACTCTTCTTCAGGTGCACCATCAGCAGCGAAATGGCCGCCGGGGTGATGCCCGTGATGCGCGAGGCATGGCCCAGCGTTTCGGGCCGGTGGCGGCTGAGCACCTGGCGCGCCTCGATACTCAGGGCCGTGACCTGCATGTAGTCCAGGTCGGCGGGCAGGCGCAGTTTTTCGAAATGCGCGGCACGCTCCACCTCACCCTTCTGCCGGTCGATGTAGCCCGAATACTTGGCCGCAATTTCCACCTGCTCCACCACCGGGGCACTCAGTTCGCCCAGCGTTTCACGTGAAACATCCTGCGAGGCATGCTTGCCGCCATCCAGCGACATCAGGCTGGCGTAGTTCACATCCGGACGGCGCAGCAACTCGAACAGGTTGTATTCATGCTCGATGCTCTTGCCCAGCACGCGCTCCGATTCGGCCGCAGGCAGGTTGCGCGGGTTCACCCAGGTGGCCTTCAGGCGCTCTGTTTCACGTGAAACCGCATCGCGCTTGCGGCTGAATGCATCCCAGCGGGCATCGTCCACCAGACCCATCTGGCGCCCCACTTCCGTCAGGCGCATGTCCGCGTTGTCCTCGCGCAGCTGCAGGCGGAACTCGGCCCGGCTGGTGAACATGCGGTAGGGCTCGGTCACACCCTTGGTGATGAGGTCGTCCACCAGCACGCCCAGGTAGGCCTCATCGCGGCCCGGCAGCCAGGGCGCATCGTCCCGGCACTGCAGCGCGGCGTTGATGCCCGCGAACAGGCCCTGGGCCGCCGCCTCTTCATAACCTGTGGTGCCATTGATCTGCCCGGCAAAGAACAGGCCCTGGATCTGCCGCGTCTCGAAGCTGCTCTTGAGCGCGCGCGGGTCGAAGTAGTCGTATTCGATGGCGTAGCCCGGCCGCAGGATGTGGGCATTCTCCAGCCCCGGCATGCTGCGCACCAGCGCGTACTGGATGTCGAACGGCAGGCTGGTACTGATGCCGTTGGGGTAAAACTCGTGCGTGGTCAGGCCTTCGGGCTCCAGGAAGATCTGATGGCTGTCCTTGTCGGCAAAGCGGTTGATCTTGTCCTCCACGCTCGGGCAGTAGCGCGGCCCCACCCCTTCGATCTTGCCTGTGAACATGGGGCTGCGGTCAAAGCCGCTGCGGATGATGTCATGCGTGCGCTCGTTGGTGTGCGTGATCCAGCACGGCACCTGGCGCGGGTGCATGGCCGCATGGCCCATGAAACTGAACACCGGCACCTGCCCTTCGTTGATGCCGCCGGGCATGCCGTCGCCGGGCTGTTCGGTGCATTGGGAAAAGTCGATGCTGCGTCCGTCGATGCGCGGCGGCGTGCCGGTTTTCAGGCGCCCTTGCGGGAGCTTGAGCTCCTTGAGCCGGGCCGAGAGCGACACTGCGGGCGGGTCCCCTGCCCGGCCAGCGGCATAGTTGTTCAGGCCCACATGGATCTTGCCATCAAGGAAGGTGCCCGCCGTCAGCACCACCGTGCGGCTGCGGAACCGGATGCCCACCTGCGTGACGGCACCCACCACGCGGTCGCCCTCCACCATCAGGTCGTCCACCGCCTGCTGGAACAGCCACAGATTCGGCTGATTCTCCAGCATGCGGCGAATCGCGGCCTTGTACAGAATACGGTCCGCTTGGGCCCGCGTGGCGCGCACGGCCGGGCCCTTGCTGCTGTTGAGGATGCGGAACTGGATGCCGCCCTCGTCCGTGGCCAACGCCATGGCCCCGCCCAGCGCGTCCACCTCTTTCACCAGGTGGCCCTTGCCGATACCGCCGATGCTGGGGTTGCAGCTCATCTGCCCCAGCGTCTCGATGTTGTGCGTGAGCAGCAGCGTGCGTTGCCCCAAGCGCGCGGCGGCCAGCGCCGCCTCGGTGCCTGCATGGCCACCGCCGACAACGATCACATCAAATTCCTGGGGATACAACATGGGGTGCTCCGGGGCCTTGCTGGCCCGACGTTCAAAACTGCCCGCCGACACACAACCCTACAAAGGGTTGCCGGGGCGGGCCACACCGCGCGTCCATCATGGGCAGCGGCGCAAGGGGAAACCCGCGATTTTCCCACCTTTGCATGCTTTTTGTGCAATGCCCTGGTAACCAGACCCACAGGCCACGCATGTTCCACGTGAAACAGCCACCACTTGCCAGCACTGCAGCTTGCAGCATTCCTGCCAACGCTTTGTGCTCCAATGGCCCGCATGACGCAACTTCTCATCTTTGCGGGCAGTACCCGCCAGCAATCGTTCAACCGCAAACTGGCCCACGCCACGGCCGCCATCGCCCGCGATGCGGGGGCCACAGTCACGCTGCTGGAGCTGTCCAACTTCGACATCCCGCTCTACAACGCCGACCTGGAAGCCCAGGGCACCCCTGCCGACGTGATCCGGCTCAAAGAAATTTTGTGGCAGCACCCCGCCTGGATCATCTGCTCGCCCGAATACAACGGCAGCTACACCGCCCTGCTCAAGAACACCATCGACTGGGCCTCCAGCCCTGTCAAGGGCAACCCCGAATGGCAGGACGGCGGCAAAAGCTTCCGCGGCAAAGTGGTCGGCATGCTGAGCGCCTCGCCCGGCGCACTGGGCGGTCTGCGCTCGCAAAGCCATCTGGCACCTTTGCTCATCAACGCCGAATGCTGGCTGGCCCCCAATGCGTTTGCGCTGGGTTCGGCGGGCAACGCATTTGACGAAACCGGCGCCCTCATCCAGCAAGCCCACCGCGACCGCGTGCGCGCTGTGGTGGACCAGGTGTTGTGGGCATCCAGCCGCCTGCACGGCGATGCCGCCGCTAGCCAGTGAACGCCAAAATTCAAGTCAAATTGGCCTCTAGCGCTTGGCCGACAAGCGCTAGCAGCTGCACAAACAATAGCAAGCATCCGTGAACTGCCGCCCCGGCTGCGGCGCCTGCTGCACCGCCCCCTCCATCAGCTCACCCATTCCGGGCATGCCGCAGGGCAAGCCATGAAGAAGCTAATGGAACCGGGACTGACATCGTATCAAGCCCTTGAATGTCGGGAGGGTTGTGGTGCGTGCTGCATCGCGCCCTCAATCTCTACGCCTATGCCGAAAATGCCCCACGGCAAGCGGGCCGGGGAGCGGTGCGCGCACCTCAGGCCAGACATGGCCTGCGAGTTGTTCGGCCAGCCGGAACGGCCAGCAGTGTGCGGCGGGTTGCAGCCAAGCACGGAGATGTGCGGCAACTCACGCGAGCAAGCCATGCTGTGGCTTCAGCAGCTTGAGCAACTGACAAGCCCAGAGGGTTGAGCCGAGCAAGCCAAAAAGAGAGACGCCCGAAGGCGCCTCTCTCCCCTTGCGGGGCTGCAGTGCATTTTCCGAACGCGGCGACCCGCGAACGGGCGCGCGGGGTGCGCGCCTAATCAAGAAACTCCCCGATGACCTGGCTAAATTGATTCGGGTCTGCTAGGTATAGACACTTGTTTTAAATCCCGCGCTGTCGCCACTCATGCAGCGTGACGCTGCTTGAGCTAACCCACAACAACGGGTCGCGCAGTTCCACAGCCACCAGCTTGACCCTTTTCTCAAGGGCAGCGCGTTCCACATTGGAACGGTTGCCCCACAGGGACGCTGCGGCCAAGGCGATGCGGCGGGCATGGTTCAGCTCTCGGTCAAACACGAACACCATTCCCGCAATGCGGAACCGCCCCTCCGCGTCCAGCGACTGGCCGACACACTCCGCAGCCCTGAGACACTTTTCCAGCTCCTGCCGCGCCTTAGCAGCGGCCTCCTGCTCGACCAGCTCAATGCTGGCTGTCCCGTCTGCTCTACGCTGCCAGACCATGCCGTCCGGCAGCTTGCGTAGGGCCTTGACCAGAGCGTCAATTGGAAAAGGGGTTTTTCGGCGCAGCAGCTGATACTCCCCAACCACCTGGAAGCCCTCAACCTGCCTTTCGATGAGGTAGCGCGTTGCCAATGTCCGGTGAAAGAAAGTACTTCCAGCCACGCTGCATAGGTCAAGCGTGTGCTGCGCGTCCACCCCTCGGGCATCCAACCACGCAGCACCGCCTCGGGTAACGCACAAGCTTTTGGAGCCTAGCGCGTTACGCCGTTCCAGCAACAGGCCGAGCGCCGTCAGCCGCGCCGCCGTCCTCCGTGCTAACTGCTCGGCGTAACGGGCCTGCGGCCACACCGCCCGGGCTAGCTCAATGATGCGCAGATGCCCAAACTGAGCCACCGCTTTCATTGTCTTGAGTTCATTGATGCGGGCAGTTTCGCGCCCGCTGCGCTTCGGAGCCTGCCTTTTTTTGAGCGACTGGACGGGGGTGGATGGCTTTCTCAGCAAGCCGTGCAAGTTGTTTGTAGAGGGTGACTTCATATGAAGTGTAGGCATCAACCATCACCCGTTACCGCGACCCGCACGTACCAAATGCTATTCGCGCAACTACGCGAAGACAAAAACCATTCTCCCTCTCTAAGCTGGCGCACATCCACTGCGCTTCGCGCTCAACTCATCAATACGCACGATTGCATTCGCGCAATTACGCGAAAGGCTAAAAACCTTTAGCTCTATTAGTCGAGTCCAGCACATCGCTGGCTTCGCCGCTGGTCGAAACCAGCATCGGAGAACTTGATGAACTACATCCACAAAGCCGCTTTGGTAAAGAGCCTCGGCGTCTCTTCACGCACCCTAGAAAACTGGATTGCATCCCGTGGCTTCCCTGCACCCTTACACCTTAAGGGCAGTCGGCTTGCATTCTTCAAACTGTCTGAAGTCGAAGCATGGTTTGAAAGCCAATCAGGGGGCAAGCAATGAAACGCACTCAAACTCGTACACCCAGCAACGACAACAACCGCTGGTACGAGCGCTACGGCGAAGGGGGCTATTTCTGCCTTCCCCGCAAGCTGCTATTCAACGTTGTCGACTGCATCGACAACGCCACGATGTACGCATACCTCGCTCTAGCTTCGTGTCACTACGAAGGCAACACAACTTACGCTGGCCCCTACCTCAGCAAACTAACCGGTAAAGACGAGCGAGCTATCCGCATGCACTTGGCTGACCTAGAAAGCTTGGGGCTCATCCGGCGCGAGCCATTCGGCCGGGGGTTTCGCATTTTGTTCGAATGCCCGACCCGCGAGCGCATCAAGAGCGGGATGCTTGAGATTGAAGCGCGCAAGCAAGAGCGCCATCAAAGGCGAAAGGTCGCCAAGGCGGCCAAAGACCGCCCGTTGGCTCACCAATCTGAGCAACTAGCTGATGTGCCCGCGTCAAACATGACGTGGCTGTCACTGAGCGAAGAACCGCAGTCGCCATAGGGCTTGCCGAATACGTCGAAAGCGTCGCTGAACATTGGGGTGCCATCGACGTTGACAAGCGGCCCGCAGACCACGTCATGGTCGTAGTCAGTGGGCAGCTGGTCGGGCTGCGCCGCCAAGAAGTGGCTGAAGAAGTGGACTAAGAAGAAGCCGTTGCTCATGGGTGCTCCAGGTGATTGATACGCAACATCACAAGTACCCAATTACCTGGGGCACCTGAAAACGGTTGTGCCGGGAAAAAAAAGCAAACCCTCGTCACCACTCCTTTGGTCCCCCCTTGCCGTGGCTTCGGGCGGGCAACGCCCGTGCCCTCGGCTATCTCTCTCGCGAGCGCTGCTCTCTGAACTCTAGAGCGGGTGAACGCTACCCTCTTCACTTTCTTATCTGTAGTATTTTTTTATAGGTTTTTTAGGGCAGGTACTTTTTTTGGTTTTTTTCTTATTTGTGGGTGAATGCAACCGGGCAACAGGTCCGGGTGATCTTCACCCGGACTTGGTCTCCAAACACCGCATTTTCAACAAAGTTCTAAACGCCAACATCAACCCAACGGCCTTCTGCCAGACGAACGCGACCTAAAGCAACCAGGGTATCTAACAACATCGGCAAGCGGTCGCGCCAGCGACCACGGCCGCTGAAGTGTTCGGCCACGCCCTCCAAGTCCATGCTGCGACCCGCTGCGACCATCACATCGGCCACTGCTTTGATTTGCTCGGTCACACCAGTGGGCCACGGGCGCTGAGTCACCGCCGCTCTGGCGGGCTGGACTTGCGCTTCGTCGTCTGGGGTTTCAGCATCTGAATCCGCCTCCATGGCGACCTGCTGGCCCTGCCCTGCACACTGGAACTCGGGGCGCAGCCAGCGCACCATGCCTGCGGCTTCCTCAGCGGCGCGCTGGGCGTTCAGCTCGACCAGCCGCACCAGCAGCGTGTCGGTGTCGGCGGGCAAGGTCAGGTCGCCCCAGCCGTAGGCCTGCAGCACGGCGGCGTCCAGCTCGTCGTGCAAACTCTTGAGCACGCCTACCAGGCCGTGTTCGTGGATGACCTTCTCCTTGACGGCCAGTGCCTCGCCGCTGCGCAGCTTCTCCAGCACGTTGTACGTGGCCGTGAGGGTGGCGTCCGGGTGGGCGGCGAGCTGGGCCTTACGGTGGACGTCGATGTGCTCGGCCAGTGTGCGGATACGTTCGGCCAGCGCTCCCGCCGGGTCCAGGTCGGGGAAGGGGAACGCCTCGAAGCAGGTGGACTTGCTGTAAACCGGGTCATTGCCAACTCCAAGGCGTCCACCAGCGGTCAGCGCCCAGGCTCCATGCACGGCGCTGGACAGCACGCCCAGGTGCAGGGCGTCGGCGCTGGCCACGGCAATGAGTTTGTCGTCCGGCAGGATGGAGGCGTCCAGCCACTGGAACACCCTGTGCTTCGCCACCTGCCCGGTGACGATGTAGCGGGGCAAGCCCAGCAGCGAGCGGCGCATGACCACGCGAGCCTCGGCAAACAGCCACCAAAGCTCACGCACCCGTTGACGATTGTTCTCGTCCCGCTCGGGTTTGACCCGCTCCAGCAACCACTGATAGACCGCCGGGAAGCGCTGCCGCACGTCATCGGCCTGGAGCCCGAACAGGTCGATGACGAGGACACCCCGAGGCGTGCCGGTCAGGTCGCGCCCGTTGCGGTAGGGGCGGATGTGCTTCTCCAGGCCGGGCACGGTGCCCAGTCCCAGGCTGCGCGCTTCGTCCGGGGTGACGATGAACCCGGCCCCATGGGGTATCACCCCCCGGTTGGACAGCCGGTCGTTGGCCTGCAGCCGCCTCGCCCCGGCGACGTTGGCGCCGACCTTGAGGTCGGCATGGATGACGCCCTGCCGGGTCAGCAACTCCACTGCCACCTCGCCGCTGTCCGCTTCCCGCTCCTGGGTGACGGTCTGCAGTTTGCCCTCGGCGGTGCCGCGTACGCCCACGGACATGGAGATGCGCACCGCCGCCCCGTCGGTACTGTCCACCCAAGGGTGGTCGGGCACGGCATAGGCCAAGCTCAGCGGCGGGGTGGCGGTCTGGTGCGCCTCAATCACCCTCCGGTTGAAAATCATGGTCAGGCTGTTGGTGGTGATGAGGCCGAAGCGCTCAGCCTGGCCCTGGCGCACCGTCTCGGCGGCCTTGTGCCACCAGTACATGACGAAATCGGCGCTCTCGGGCACCTCGGGCCACGCGGCGCGCAGAGCGTCAGCGTAGCCGTCGCCCAGGGCCACCCGCATGCGCTTGTTGCCGATGAACGGCGGGTTACCCACGATGAAGTCGGCCTTAGGCCACTGAGCCTGCCGGGGGTTGAGGTAGCGCCACTGGACCACCTGCGCCGCTTCGTCTGGCACCGGCTGGCCGGTGACGGGGTGAGGCTTGTAGGTCTCCCCGTCCCAGCGCGTCAGCGGCTGGCCGTTGGCGTCGGTTATCGGCTCGGTGCTGTCGTAAGCCAGGACAGCATCCCGGTGCTCGATGTTCCCGTAGTCGTGCACCACCGGCTCGGCCACGCTGGCGTGCCCGTTCGTGCGAATGTGCCACTGCAGGAAGCCAATCCAAAGCACCAGCTCGGCCAGGGCGGCGGCGCGCTCGTTCAGCTCCACCCCGCGCAGCTGTTGCAGGGTCACGGTTTCGCGGCCCAGGTCCAGCGCGTCCTGCGTGTCGCCCAAGGCGCCAAGCTGGTTCAGCACCTCGCCTTCCAGGCGCTTCAGGTGCTCCAGCGTCACGTACAGGAAGTTAGCGCTCCCGCAGGCAGGGTCCAGCACGCGCAGGGTGCACAGGCGGTGCAGGAAGTCCTTCACCTGCTGGCGGGCCTCTGTCCACTTGGCGCGCACGGCGGCGCTGTGGCGGTCGAGCGCGGCAAAGTCCTTCTTCGTCTTGAC
>C687J35021_10001894_pt1 | contig 15230 bp, 12 predicted proteins | sample RifCSPhighO2_12_FD_35021 | JGI IMG/M metagenome (IMG submission 35021)
CAGCCGGCTCTCGAAGCGGCGCGCTTCGCCACTCAGCGGATCGATGAAGGCCAAGCCCTGAGCCAGTAGCTTGAGCGGCCGGCTGTAGTCGTCGGGGCCTTCGCTGATCTCGGGGTAGAAGGGATCGTTGAGAATGGGTGCGCCCAGGGCAGCCATGTGCACCCGTAGCTGGTGCTTTTTCCCCGTCACCGGATAGAGCCCGTAGAGCCAGTGCTCACCCAGCCGCTGCGCCACCTCGATGCGGGTCTCGGTATTGGCCATGCCGGCGACTTCCTGCATGCGGAAAAACGGCTCGCCGGCGCCCAGCCGCGTGGCCCGGCGCAGGGGAAACTCCAGGCCCGGCAGGGCCGGTGCCAGGGCTTCGTAGCGCTTGTCCATCTGCCGCTCACGGAACAGCGCCTGATACAACCCACGACTCTGGCGGTTGCAGGAAAACAGCACCAGCCCGGCGGTATGCCGGTCGATGCGGTGCAGCGGCACCAGGTCGGCATTGCCCAGGCGCTTGGCCAGGCGCGCCTGCAGCGTCTGCTCGACATACTCGCCGGCCGGCATCACCGGCAGAAAATGCGGCTTGTCGGCCACCAGCAGGTGCTCGTCGACATACAGCACGCTCTCGACGAAGGGAATCGGCGTCTCCGCCACCACCTCGCGAAAGTAATGCACGCGCAGGCCGACCCGATACGCATGCGCCGGGCCGATCGGCGCGCCCTCGGCATCCAGCACCCGCCCACGCGCCATGCGCTGCAGCCATACCTCGCGGCCGATCGCCGGAAAATGCGTACACAGGCAGTCGAGCACCGTCGGCCAGTCGCCCTGAGGCAGATGCAGGGTGCTGGGACGCATGTTGGAAGGGGAACGGGCAGACACGGACATGAGCAGCTCGGCGGGCATCGATGAAGGTAACCAGCACCCATTAGGCCGCAGCCGCTCACCTGGCGTCAAAGGCCGAGCTGGTTACAGCAGTATCACCGCCCAGACTACGGCGATCAGACNCATGGTGANCAATTGCGCGGCACTGCCCAGATCCTTGGCCTGTTTCGACAGCGGGTGCAGCNCCAGAGAGATGCGGTCCACCGTGGCCTCGATCGCAGAGTTGAGCAGCTCGACGATCAGCGCCAGCAGGCATACGCCGATCAGCAGCGCACGCTCGGCCTTGCCAACATCCAGATAGAACGCCAGAGGCAACAGTACGGCATTGAGCAGCAACAACTGGCGGAAGGCTGCCTCGCCCCGGAATGCGGCCAGCAGCCCCGCTCGGGAATAACCGAAGGCATGCACAATGCGCCGCCAGCCGGATTGGCCCTTCAGCGTGCTGCCATCGAGCACGGTGACAGCGGCTTCAGGCTTCACGAGGAGCAGCCGGGTGCTGGTAGGCCTCGAGCAAGATTTGCCAGTCTGCCAGCGGCATGCCGCCACGGTGGCGAAACAGCTGCCCCATGTCACGCCGCGAAGCCGCGCGAGCGGACAGCCGGCGCCGGCTTTTCTCCAGATCGAGCAACGCCACTTCGACCCCACCGCCCTCTCCTGCGGCGTGAGCCTTGATAAAGATGTGCTTGGGATACAAGCAGCCATGCTGCCAGCCGGCCCGGTGCAAACGACTGAGCGTTGCGGCCAGTTGCTGCAACATGCAGCGATTGAGTTGGCTGTCGAAGCACTGCGGCGCTTGGCCGGCGTACCACTGCTCCAAGCTGATGAAGCCCTCCAGGGCTTCGGTCACCAACAGCGCACGCCACTGGCCGGCCTGTTTGCGCGCCGCGCCATACACCACCTTCGGCACGCGGATGCCGAGCCGTTCCAGTGCCTGCAACGCCTGCAACTCACGCAATACCGTGGGCCTGCCCAAGGGGTGCATCCAGGAACGGTGCAAGTGCCCGGTCTGGCGCTTGAGGTACAACCAGCGCCCGGCTTGGTTATGCAGGCGCTGCACACCGCTCTCGCCACCACGGCGCTGATTGGGCGCCTCGACCCACTCACCCCGGGTCTGCCACCAACGCTCGAAGGTGCTGGGCACCTGCTCGGTCGCCGCCAACGCAATCAGGCCGCTCATCTCAATTGCCCTTGCGCAGTACATAGACCCGCCACATGGCGTAGCCAGGAAGGAAATCCTGGTGGCCGAGGAGGTCGAAACCGACCTGCTTGAACTCCGCCTCAATGGTCGACCTGGCGATGACGAAGCGGTTCTGATTGTCGCCTGCCCGCCCCTCGGCGGCACGCCGCGCTTCCAGACGTCGACGCTTCCAGGCCTTGTAGTTGCCGTCGACCCACAGCGAAACGATCAGGGTATCGCGGGTCACCCGGTGCAGCTCGCGCAACATGGCCAGGCGATGCTCGGGGTCGGCGATGTGATGTAGCAGGCGCATGCAGAAAATACTGTCGACCGCGTTATCGCCCAGCTCGATGGCGAAGGCCGAGGTCTGAAAGGGTTTTACCCTGGCCACCACCTCTGCCGGTTGCCCGGCCATGGCAATCGCCAGCATGTCCGCCGAATTGTCGGCCGCGAGGATCACCCGGTTCGGCTGCTCGGCCAGCAGCGGCCAGAAGCGCCCGGCACCGCACGGCAGGTCGAGCAGCAGATCAGGCTCGCCCGCCAACTTCAAGGCATACCTGGCCAATTGTTCGTCGCGCCAATGGGACAACCGGCGCGCCAGACCATCCTGATGCTTTTGCAGATACTGACGGGCGTGCTCGCGGTCGTATTTGTGCGAGAAGTCCAATTCGATCGGTTTGGCGCTAGACATGACAACCTGCTCCCTTGAGGAATCCATGGCTGCCAAATTAACCAGCGGAGCATCAAGCCCCCGTCAAAAGGATGTGAAAAAAACGTGAAGTACGCAGCACGCCAGGCGGCGACGCCATCAGCGGTGCAGACTGACCTCGAACACACTGCCCTGCGGCGGTAGATCATGCACCTGCACCGTCCAGCCCTGGTGCATGCAGATCCGTTTGACCAGAGACAAGCCCAGCCCCAAGCCTTCGCCACGCGCCTGGGCGCCGCGCACGAAGGGCTGGAACATCTGTTCTTGCTGATCCTGGGGGATACCGACGCCGCTGTCTTCCACGCGGAAGCTGCCGTTTTCGAGGATCAGCCGCACCGTGCCCTGCTCGGTGTAGTGCAAGGCATTGCGCAACAGATTGGAGATCACCGTGCGCAGGAACGTCAGGTTGTACTGGGCCTCGTCCTTGCCCTGCTCGATCAATTGGAACTGCAGACCTTTCTCGCGCATCAATGGCGCCCAGCGCTTGCTTTGTTCATCCGCGACCGCGACCAGGGTTGCACTGCCACCCTGGCTCGACTCCTGCTGGTTGGCCCGCGCGAGGATCAGAAAGGTCTGCACCAGGTCACGCATTTCCTCGGTCGCGCGGCCGATGCGCTGTACCTGTTCACGCTGACGCGCATCCAGATTGGGCACCTCCGCGAGCAACTCGCAGGAGCTGGCGATAATCATCAAGGGCGTCCGCAGTTCATGGCTGACGTCGCTGGTGAACAGCCGCTCGCGCTCCAGGGAATGGCGCAACTGGCCGAGGGTACTGTCGAAGGCCGCTGCCAGATGACCGACCTCATCGTCCGGATACTCCGGGGCCAGAGCCGGCGCCAGGGCGTGCAACTGATCGCGATGGCGCACCTGATTGGCCAGACGGATCACCGGCGCCATCACCCGTCGCGCCACCCACCAGCCGAGGCCCCAGGCCGCCAGTACGCTGAGCAGAAAACCGGCCAGCACCACATTGAACAGCACCTGTTCGCGGGCCTCGAACTCATGCTGCTCCTGCACCAGCATGAAGGACTGGGCGTTGTCGCTGCGCTTGAACAAATAAAAAGCCTGGTCGCCCTCGACCACCTCGGAAAATCCGTCGGCGACTTCGGCGAACTGCTGGGGCGCCTGATATTCGGGCAGATGTGAAGCAAAAAAACGCGTACTGGAGTCCAATCGGGGCCGCTCGCCGCGGCGCAGATCTTCAGCGATAACGCTGCTCAGTTCACGATCGAGCTCCTGGGACACCAGGTGTTCTTCGACGAAGTGCACGATCGCCACGATGCTCAACGAGAACACCCCGCTGACCACCAGGGTCATCAGCACGAAGGCGATCACGATGCGCCTCAGCAACGGCTGTTTAGACACCATCAGCGGACTCCGCCAGGCGATAACCAATACCGTGAACAGTGTGCAGCAGCGGTGTGGCAAAGGGCTTGTCGAGCACCTGGCGCAGTTGATGGATATGGCTGCGCAGGCTGTCGCTGTCCGGACAATCGTCGCCCCACAGCGCCTCCTCGAGGGCCTCGCGGCGTACCACTGCCGGACTGCGCTGCATCAACACCGCGAGCAGTTTCAAGCCCAGGGGGTTGAGCTTCAGCGGCTGGCCGGCGCGACTGACCTGCAGGGTATCGAGGTCATAGAGCAGCTCGCCGACTTGCAGTTGGCGCGTACGACTGCCCTGGCTGCGGCGCAGGATGGCTTCGATGCGCGCCACCAGTTCGGACAGGGCGAACGGCTTGAGCAGGTAATCGTCGGCCCCGGCATTCAAGCCCTTCAAGCGGTCGTCGAGGGCATCGCGCGCGGTCAACATGATGATTGGCGTATCGCGCCGGGCATCCTCGCGCAGGCGCTTGCACAACTGATAGCCGTCGATGCCCGGCAGCATGATATCCAGCACGATCAGGTCGTAATGCTCGGAGGCCGCCAGGTGCAGCCCACTCAGGCCATCCTGCGCGCAGTCGACGCTGTAACCCTTCAGGGTCAGGTAATCGAGGATATTGGCCAGAATATCCCGGTTGTCTTCCACCACAAGAATGCGCATGTCCGTTCAATCCTCGAGCACGTCGAAACGAGTTGACGTTTTTTTCACGCGGTTTCTACATTCACCTCACATCCAGATGAGCAGAGTGCACAGCATCTTTCCGCTGCAGGATCATACGATGCCAGCCCCGAAGTTTGCTCAACTGCGTTACCTTGCCCTGATTCTAATGGCCTGGCTGACGCTTTTTACCCTGACCCGCAGTGCCTTGCTGCTCGGTCACCTAGGCGAAGCGGATCTCGGCCTGAGCCAACTCGCCCGGTTATACGCCACCGGCCTGGGCTATGACCTGGGCTTTGTGTGTTACGCGGCACTGCCGCTGGCCTTTTACCTGCTGCTTTGCCCCCGGCGCATCTGGCAGCAGCGCTGGCACCGCGGCATGCTCCATGCCGTAGTAGCCGTCAGCCTGTTCGCCATGCTGTTTACCGCCGTGGCGGAATGGCTGTTCTGGGACGAATTCGGCGTGCGCTTCAACTTTATCGCCGTGGACTACCTGGTGTACTCCGACGAGGTAATCAACAACATCCTCGAGTCTTATCCGATCTACCCGCTGCTGGCGGCTCTTGCCGTCATTGCGGTGGTTGCGGCCGTGCTCTTGCGCAAGGCCACGAGCGCCGCCCTGAACGCACCGCTGTTGAGCTGGCGGGATAGCACATGGGTGGCGGCCGGGTTTGTCCTGACGGCCTGCGTCAGCAGCCTGCTGCTCGACCAGGACTTCCCCCGCGGCTCAGATGGCAATGCTTACCAGCGCGAACTGGCAAGCAATGGGCCTTACCAATTTTTTGCCGCCTTTCGCAACAATGAGCTGGATTACCCGCAGTTCTATGCCGCCCTCGAGCAGAATGAAATCGGCAAGCAGTTGCGCGCCGAGCTTGGCGAGCCCAATGCACGCTTTATCGGCAGCGACCCTCTGGATATTCGCCGGGTGATCGACAACCCCGGCCAGGTGCAGCGCCGCAATGTGGTGCTGGTGACCATTGAGAGCCTCAGTGCCAAGTACCTGGGCAGCTTCGGCGACTCGCGCGATCTCACCCCGAACCTCGATAGCCTGCGGCAGCAGAGCCTGTTTTTCAGCCAGTTCTATGCCAGCGGAACCCGTACCGACCGCGGCCTGGAAGCCATCAGCCTGTCAATTCCACCGACGCCCGGGCGCTCCATCGTCAAACGGATTGGCCGCGAGAGCGGCTTCGCCAGCCTCGGCCAACAGTTCCAAGCACTCGGTTATGACAGCGCTTTCGTTTATGGCGGACGCGGCTATTTCGACAACATGACCGCGTTTTTCAGCGGCAACGGCTACCGCGTGGTCGATCAGAGCAGCGTTGCCGAGCAGGACATCCACTTCAAGAATGCCTGGGGCATGTCCGATGAAGACCTCTACAGCCAAACCTTGAAACTGGCCGACACCGACCATGCCGCCGGCAAGCCGTTCTATCTGCAGCTGATGACCACCTCCAACCACCGGCCCTACACTTACCCGAGCGGACGTATCGATATCCCATCGGGCGATGGCCGCGAAGGCGCGGTCAAGTACACCGACCATGCCATCGGCCAGTTCCTTGAGCAGGCGCGGCAAAAACCCTGGTTTGCCAACACCCTGTTCGTCTTCGTCGCCGACCACACCGCCGGCAGCGCCGGTACCGAAGACCTGCCGCTAGCCAACTACCATATCCCGCTGTTCATCTACGCACCGGGTTTTATCGAGCCAGGCGAACATGCCGGACTGGCTAGCCAGATCGACCTGGCCCCGACCTTGCTGGGCCTGCTCAATGTCGACTACACCTCGACCTTCTTTGGCCGCAATGTACTGCGCGCCGATGCCGCACCAGGCCGCGCCCTGATTGGCAATTACCAACACCTGGGCCTGTTCGACGGGCATGATCTGGCGATTCTCAGCCCACGCAAGAGCATGCGTCGTCACGATGACGCCCTGGGCGCCAGCCACGAATCGAGTGCCACGGCCAGCGATCCGCTGGTCAAGCGCAACATCATCTACTACCAGGGGGCCAGCTACGACTTCAGCCACCATTTGCTCGACTGGCAGCAGCCAGGTGCGACTGACACCGAACGACTCGCCGCCGCTCCGGCGCAAGTGCAGCCACAAGCCGAGGATCCCGCCCATGCACTTTGAACGCCACCCAGCCACATCGATGCCGTTCAACTTCCACTTGGGCTTTGGCCTGCCCCTCGCCCTGATGCTGCTGTTGTTGCTGGCTGACCCGACCGCGCTGGACTTCGCCATCGCCCACTGGGCCTACGACCCGCAGGCCGGCTTTATTGGTCGGCATAGCTGGTTTCTCGAAGACTTCCTGCATGATCGTGCCAAGCAGGCGGTGATCGTCATCGGCGTGCTGGCCATTGCCGGTTTCGTGCTGAGCCTGTTGCTAGGCCGCTGCCGGGCATGGCGCCGACCGCTGGGCTACCTGGTATTGGCGATGGGGCTGTCGACCAGCTATGTGAAGCCGCTGAAGAACCTGACCGGCGTGCATTGCCCCTGGAGCCTCAGCGAGTTCGGTGGCGAGGAAACTTACACGCCATTGCTCAGCCCCCGCACAGCGACCGAGCAGCCTGGGCGCTGCTGGCCCGGTGGGCACGCTGGCACGGGTTTNTCGCTGNTTGCNCTGTTCTTCGTGCTGCGCGACCGCCACTCGCGCATGGCCAGATCAGCGCTCGCCATGGCGCTAGCCCTGGGCATCACCTTCTCGGTCGGACGCATGCTGCAGGGGGCGCACTTCTTCTCGCACAACCTGTGGACCGCGCTGTTCGACTGGCTGATCTGTCTGGGCTGCTACCGCCTGCTGCTGTACCGGCCGAGCCTCGCGTCGGCCCTCAGCCTCACAACTCGAGCAGATACAGGCACAACGACAGACTGAGCGTTTTTTTCAGCGCATGTCAGCCGGCCAGTGCGTTCAATCAGCCCGCTCTGGCCAGAATGCACGAATCCCGGCGACGCCCTGGGCACCCGCTCGCCAAGCTTGCTCCAGGTGCTGCGGGCCGACCCCGCCAAGCAGGTAGGCCGGCCGATTGAAACTGCGCAGCATTTCGCCCGCCAGATCCCAACCCAGCGCCGTTGCATCGGGATGGGTCTGGGTGGCTTGCAGCGGCGACAGGGTGACGAAATCCACGTCCATCTGCGTGGCCAGCGCCAGCTCGTGCGCCGAATGACAGGAGGCCGCCAACCAGCGGCCCCGAGCAAAGGGGCGGCCCTGCTCGGCATAGCGGCCCAGTTGCTCGGCGCTCAGGTGCCAGCCCGCAGCCGGGAAATCCCCCAGCCACTCCAGCGGCCCCTTGAGCATCAGCTGTGCCTTGCCCGCGCAGAGTCCCTGGATATCCAGCGCCAGGTCACGGTACTGGGCATCGAACATACCCGGCGCCCGCAGTTGAATCAGCCGAATACCGCCGGCCAAGGCCGCACGCACCCCCTGCACCAACGCCTGCGCAGTCAGCCCCTCTGGCGTGATCAGGTAGCGGTCGGGCAAACGGGCGGCGGCCACGATCGGCTGATTGGCCGCTGGAAACTGATACTCGGGCAACTGCCGCGCACTGACCCAGGCCAACGGTTGGCCTTCGGCACCATGCGGCTCGCCGACGAAGGCCGACACCTCCCAGACATCCAGCAATACCTGTTTGTCCGGGTAATCGTGATGCACCTGAATCAATGGCCGGGCGACGCTCGGACGAATGCCCAACTCCTCCTCCAGCTCGCGAGCCAGGGCCGCCTGCACCGCCTCGCCAGGCTCCACCTTGCCGCCCGGGAATTCCCACAGTCCACCTTGGTGCTGGTCGTCCGCGCGCCTGGCAATCAGGATGCGGCCATCCGCTCCGCGGATGACCGCGGCGACTACATGAATGCGTTTCACCCCAGTTGTTCCTCCTGAGCCGCCTGATACCAGCGCTGAAATGCCGGCCACTGATAGACCGTAGCCACATAAGCCGCCGCCACCTCGGGCAACGCCACCCGATAACTGCGCAGCCGGGCCGCGACAGGGGCGAAGAAGGCATCTGCCAGGCTGGCGTGACCGAACAGGAAGGGGCCACCCTCGCCGAACCTGCTGCGACACTCGGCCCAGAGCGCACAGACGCGGCGGATATCGGCCTCGGCCTCGGCCGGCATCTGGTCCAGCGCCTGATCGCGCTTGAGGTCCATCGGCAGATGCGTGCGCAGTGCGGCAAAACCGCTGTGCATCTCGGCGCAGACACTGCGTGCCACCGCGCGGGCGTATTCGCCGCGTGGCCACAGGTAGGCCTCGGGAAAGCTTTCGGCGAGGTATTCGCCAATCGCCAGGGAATCCCACACCGGCCCCTCCTCGGTCTGCAACAACGGCACCTTGCCAGTCGGCGAGTGTTCGAGAATGCGCGCGCGGGTATCCGGACGATCGAGCGGAATCAGCACTTCGCTATACGGCGCCTCGGCCAGCTCCATGGCCAGGGCGGCGCGCAGCGACCAGGACGAGTAGGTTTTGTTGCCGATGATCAGAACCAGGGACATGGGGGCACTCCGTGCGTGATGCGGTTNCTGAAGGGTCGTTCGACATTAAGACGTCGCGCCGCCCAATAGCAAATTCCCGTTGTTCATGCCCCCATGAACAACGGGAATAGCCGACTGCAACCCTGTGTGCGAAGAGACATGCTTACAGCTTGTAAGCTTATCGCTTGCCGCTTAGGTGCGGTATTCGGCGTTGATCTTCACATACTCATGGGACAGATCGGTGGTCCAGATCGTCTCGCTGCAATTACCACGCCCCAGCTCGATGCGGATGGTGATTTCCTCTTTGGCCATCACCGCCGCACCCTGCTCTTCGGTGTAGCTGGCCGCACGGCAACCACGGCTGGCAATGCACACGTCACCGAGGAACACGTCGATCAGGCTGACATCCAGTTGCGCGACACCGGCATAACCCACGGCAGCGAGGATGCGTCCCCAGTTCGGATCGGAGGCGAACAGCGCGGTCTTGATCAGCGGCGAGTGGGCCACGGCATAACCGACGTCCAGGCACTCCTGGTAAGTCGCCCCGCCGTTGACCTGCACGGTGACGAACTTGGTCGCGCCTTCGCCGTCACGCACGATGGCCTGGGCCACCTCCATGCACACCTCAAACACCGCCTGCTTGAGCGCGGCAAACAATGCGCCGCTGGCCTGGGTGATCTCCGGCAGGGCGGCCTGGCCAGTGGCGATCAGCATGCAGCAATCGTTGGTCGAGGTGTCGCCGTCGATGGTGATGCGGTTGAACGACTTGTTCGCCGCGTCACGCAGCAAATCCTGCAATACCCCCTGGCTGACCTTGGCGTCGGTCGCGATGTAACCGAGCATGGTCGCCATGTTCGGTCTGATCATCCCGGCCCCCTTGCTGATGCCGGTGACGGTGACGGTCACGCCGTCGTGGACGAACTGGCGGCTGGCGCCCTTGGGCAGGGTGTCGGTGGTCATGATGCCGGTGGCCGCTTCGGCCCAATGATCCGCGGCCAGGTCATCCAGGGCCGCCTGCAAGGCAGCCTCGATCTTCTCCACGGGCAAGGGCTCGCCGATCACCCCGGTCGAGAACGGCAGCACCGCACTCTCATCGACACCGGCCAGTTGCGCCAGGCGGGCGCAGGTGCGCACGGCATTCTGCAGGCCGGGTTCGCCGGTGCCGGCGTTGGCATTGCCGGTATTGGTCAGCAGGTAGCGCACACGGCCGGTCACGCGCTTCTTGGCCAGGATCACCGGCGCGGCGCAGAAGGCATTGAGGGTGAACACCCCGGCCACGCTGGAGCCTTCGGCGCAACGCATGACTACCACATCCTTGCGCCCGGGGCGCTTGATGCCAGCCGAAGCGATGCCCAGCTCGAAACCTGGAACCGGGTGCAGGGTAGACAGCGGGCCAAGACCAACAGCCATAGGGTGTGCTCCTTGAGGGATTTAAGTGTCGCGCCGCTGGGCACGAGCGAATTCGATGGTAAAACGCCGCGAGCGGCCAGGCCGTTCGCGGCGTTTGGGGGCAGGCTCAAGCATAACCAAAGCCCGCACCCTTTCTGCTTTGTCGCGTCAACCTGGGGTTAGGTGACCTGGCCGTGGCAATGCTTGTATTTCTTGCCGGAACCGCAAGGGCAAGGTTCGTTGCGGCCGATCTTCGGTTCGCTACGCACTGGCGGCGGCGCAACCGCCACGTCACCCTCTTCAGCCACGGCTTCGGGCTGCATCAGGGCCGATGCTTCGGCGTGCTGGAACTGCATGCGTTCGGCCAGCGCCTCGGCTTCGCGACGCAGACGCGCCTCTTCCTCGACCGGGTCTTCGCGACGCACCTGCACATGGGACAAGACCCGGATGGTGTCGCGCTTGATCGAGTTGAGCAGCTCCTGGAACAGGGCGAACGACTCGCGCTTGTACTCCTGTTTCGGGTTCTTCTGCGCATAACCGCGCAGGTGAATGCCATGACGCAGGTGATCCATGGTCGACAGGTGGTCTTTCCACAAATCGTCGAGCACGCGCAGCAGGATCTGTTTCTCGAAGGTACGCAGAGCCTCGGCACTGGCCAGCTCTTCCTTCTCGTTGTAGGCCGCGACCAGCTCTTGCAGAATCCGCTCGCGCAGGGTTTCTTCGTAGAGCTTGTGGTCGTCGTCGAGCCACTGCTGGATCGTCAGGCGGAGGTTGAAACCGGCGTACAGCGCCTCTTCCAGACCGGCGATATCCCATTGCTCGGGCAACGACTGCGGCGCGATATGTTCGTTGATGATGCCTTCCAGCACTTCCTTGCGGAACTCGGCGATGGTTTCGCCAATGTCATCGGCAGCCAGCAGGGTGTTGCGCATGTGATAGATCACTTTGCGCTGCTCGTTGGATACGTCATCGAACTCCAGCAGCTGCTTGCGCATGTCGAAGTTGCGGCCCTCGACCTTGCGCTGCGCCTTCTCGATGGCGTTGCTGACCATCCGATGCTCGATCGCTTCGCCGGGCTGCATGCCCAGGGCTTTCATGAAATTCTTCACCCGATCCGAGGCGAAGATGCGCATCAGGTTGTCTTCCAGCGACAGGTAGAAGCGGCTGGAACCCGGGTCGCCCTGACGACCGGAGCGGCCGCGCAGCTGGTTGTCGATACGCCGCGACTCGTGACGTTCGGAAGCGACCACATGCAGGCCGCCCGACTCGATCACCTGCTGATGGCGCTTCTGCCAGTCGGCCTTGATCTGCGCAATCTGCTCGTCAGTGGGGTTTTCCAGGGCGGCCACTTCGACCTCCCAGTTACCGCCCAGGACGATGTCGGTACCACGACCAGCCATGTTGGTGGCGATGGTCAGCGCGCCAGGACGCCCGGCCTGGGCGATGATCTCGGCCTCTTTTTCATGGAACTTGGCGTTGAGCACCTTGTGCTCGATGCCTTCCTGGGTCAGCAGGCGCGAGACATATTCGGAACTGTCGATGGTCGCCGTACCGACCAGAATCGGCCGCCCCTGGGCCTGGCATTCCTTGATATCGGTGATGATGGCCGCGTACTTCTCTTCCTGGGTCAGATAGACCAGGTCGTTGAAGTCCTTGCGCGCCATCGGCCGGTTGGTCGGGATCACGATCACCGCCAGGCCGTAGATCTGATGGAACTCGAAGGCTTCGGTGTCGGCGGTACCGGTCATGCCGGACAGTTTGTTGTACAGGCGGAAGTAGTTCTGGAAGGTGGTCGAGGCCAGGGTCTGGCTCTCGGCCTGGATCGGCAAGCCTTCCTTGGCCTCGATGGCCTGGTGCAGGCCCTCGGACAGGCGGCGGCCCGGCATGGTGCGGCCGGTGTGCTCGTCGATCAGCAGTACCTGATCGTTCTGCACGATGTATTCGACGTTGCGGTGGAACAGCTTGTGCGCCCGCAAGCCGGAATAGACGTGGGTCAGCAGGCCCAGGTTATGCGCCGAATAGAGGCTCTCGCCCTCGGCCAGCAAGCCGGCATCGGTAAGCATTTCCTCGACGAACTGGTGGCCGGCCTCGTTCAGTTCGACCTGACGGGTCTTCTCGTCGACCTTGTAATGGCCTTCCTGAGTGACCACGCCTTCCTCTTCCTCGATGTGCAGCTTGAGGGTCGGGATCAGCTTGTTGATTTCGATATAGAGTTTGGAGCTGTCTTCGGCCTGGCCGGAGATAATCAACGGGGTACGCGCCTCGTCGATGAGGATCGAGTCGACTTCGTCGATCACGGCAAAATTCAGCTCGCGCTGGAATTTGTCCTCCAGGCTGAAGGCCATGTTGTCGCGCAGGTAGTCGAAGCCGAACTCGTTGTTGGTGCCATAGGTGATATCGGCAGCATAGGCGGCGCGCTTTTCTTCCGGCGGCATGAAAGGCGTGACGATGCCGACCGACATGCCGAGAAATTCATACAGCGGACGCATCCAGTTGGCATCGCGGCGAGCCAGGTAGTCGTTGACCGTGACCACGTGCACGCCTTTGCCTTCCAGGGCGTTGAGGTAGACCGCCAGGGTCGCCACCAGGGTCTTGCCCTCGCCGGTACGCATTTCGGCAATCTTGCCTTCATGCAAGGTCATGCCACCGATCAACTGCACATCGAAGTGGCGCATGCCCATGACGCGCTTGCCCGCTTCCCGGGCTACCGCGAAGGCTTCCGGCAGCAACTGGTCGAGGGTTTCACCTTTGGCCAGACGGGCCTTGAACTCGGTGGTCTTGGCGCGCAGTTGCTCATCCGAGAGCGCGAGCATCTGCTCCTCGAAGGCATTGACGATCTGAACCGTCTTGAGCATGCGTTTGACTTCACGCTCGTTCTTGCTTCCAAAGAGTTTTTTCAACAAAGGCGCAAACATATCGGCAGGGTCTTCCACGCGTATGGATGGAGGGCGGCCCCATGAGTCGCCCATGCAGCCTTCATGGCTGCGTGCGAAGGGGGCATTCTACCCGGAAACGGCGATGAATAAAGCGGCGTTATCAGGCCGTTTAAAAATGTAGCGAGCGACGGCCAGGCAAGGCGAAGTCAGCCGAAACACAGCGAAGCGAGTAACAGCCGAAGGCTGGCCCGCCGGGTGAGCCAAGTGAATCAAAAGCGCAGTGTACTGAGCGTTTTTTTCACAACCCCTGGGCATTTTCGGCTGCAACCGCGGAGGGCGTAAAGCCCGCAGTAATTTTGCAACGGCCGGTTATTCGATGTCGCTGACTCGAGCGATATAGCTGGTGGGATTGACCACTCGGCCGTTTTGACTGACTTCGAAATGCACATGGGAACCGGTAGAGCGGCCGGTGCTGCCAACCTTGGCGATAACCTGGCCGCGCTGCACCAGATCGCCAACCTGCACCAGGTTGCTCTGGTTGTGCGCGTACAGGGTGACGTAGCCATCGGCATGGCTGATTTCCACGGTATTGCCATAACCGGAGCGGCGGCTTGAGGCGGTCACCACGCCGGCGGCCACCGCGACCACATTGCTGCCGGCCTTGGCGGCGAAGTCCACGCCCTTATGCACGCTCAAACGCCCGTTCAGGGGGTCGGTACGCCGGCCGAATGGCGAAGAGATATAGCCTTGCAAGACCGGACGCCCCGCGAGGTATTCGGCCTCATTGAGCTGGCGGTCGGCGAGCAGTTGCTCCAGCACCTCGAGTTGCTGCTCGCGACTGTCCAGGCGCAGGGCCAGGTCATCGAGGGTGCTGATGAATGACGGCGGGGCATAGGCCGAGCCACCGAACAGCTCTTCGGGACCGCCCTGACCCACGCTCAAGGAAAAATCGAATTCACTGGCATCCAGATCGGCCAGCTCGGTCAGGCGTTCGCCCAGGGCATCCAGGCGGGTCAAGCGGGCCTGCAACTCGGCAACATGGGCGGCGAAGGCATCCAGTTGACGCTGTGCATCGACCCGCACCGCCCCAACTTCTGCACGCTGCTGATTCAGTGCCTCAGTCAACTGCGCACTGCCTGGCGCGTTTTCCACGTGCGGCACGACCCACGCCCCTACCGCGACGCCACTGCCAAGCGCCGCCGCTATCAGCATGAGCAGCGCCGCCAGCAGCCAACGTAAATCCAGGCTCAGCGAACGTGCGGCGCCGTGACTCCGATTGAGTAGAATAATGTGCATGGCTTCCCCTTTAAGGTGGAGCCCAAGTCGGCAGCAGAGATTCTGCTACCATGGCGACTCCACAATCTCAGGCGTCCTGCCATGTCGTTTCGTCCTTTGCCGGCTAAAGCACCCGCCGCGCTAATGCGCGAAGCGAAGCCCTTGAAAGCGCTGTTCAACCAGGCGCAACGCATCGATCGCCTGCAGCACTTACTGGAAAGCCAGCTGCAACCCGCGGCCCGCGAACATTGCCATGTAGCGTCCTGGCGCGAGGGTTGCCTGCTTCTTATAGTCACCGACGGCCACTGGGCCACCCGCTTGCGTTATCAACAACGGCGCCTGCTCAGGCAGTTGCAGACACTCGAAGAGTTCGCGACCTTAACCAAGATCCTGTTCAAGGTGCAACCGCCAACTGCCGAAAGGCGTGCACC
>C687J35021_10001899_pt1 | contig 15209 bp, 16 predicted proteins | sample RifCSPhighO2_12_FD_35021 | JGI IMG/M metagenome (IMG submission 35021)
GCCTTTAAGCTTCTTGACAGATATATTAAAGAAGGGGGCAGCGTATATCTTTCTACAGGCTGGCAGTTTGTTGACCGCGATTGGGAAATTGAGAAAGCACCGGATTTTTTCCCTGTTTCATCACTTTCCTGGACTTCAGACTTGGATAGCCAGGATTATAAAACGAAAGGTTCAATATTAGATGGTGTAGATAGCAAAAAGTTTTCTCCTTTAAAATGGGGGGATCAACCGTGGGGAGTGTCAGCGCCCTCAGGGCTAAAGCCCTGGGCCGAAAGACTTGTGACCGTATCCGATCGCCCCGTAGTTGCAGGAGGAAGTTATGGAAAAGGGAAAATAATATGGTCGGGAATTAATTGGTTCGGGCACATATCTGCATACAGCAATAATCCGGAGGAAGTTAAATTATTAAGTAACATTTTCAAATTCTTATTTGAAAAGGAAAATTTTGATGAAGATGAGGATACAAGCATGATTACCATGAAAAGAGATTTTCCTGACAAGGTTGAGTTTTCCTTCCGGAGCGGCTTTAATTCAGGCAATTTTTATCTGAGAGAAAGTTTCCATCCCGATTGGAAAGCATATCTTGTATCAAAAAACAGCAAGGAAAAAATGAAAATCTACAAATCAGGCCCGCTTTACAAGTTAGTCAACTTGCCGCAGGTTAAAGCGGGAGACACCTTAATATTCGAATACAGTAATGGGTTAAGGGGGATAATAGCCACTATTATAAGTCTTGTAACATTAATAATTTTATTAGCCTACCTAATCTTAGGAGTTAAATTAATAAAACCTATTGCAGAGATTGCTTCCGCGTATAGCCGTATAGCAAAAAACTACGGCAAAAGGCATGTCTCTAAATTGTCAGTGAAAGCGAATGAAGATGAAGACTATTAATAAAGCATCTAAAGCCGAATATTATTTTAGGCGTTATCTTGCGGTAACGCCGCTTTCCCTGGCGCTTCAGAGATCCGCGGAAGCAAAATATTTTGCCTCGGCAAAATTAAGCAGACCAATTCTCGATCTTGGATGCGGTTTTGGAGAGTTTGCCGTGGTCTTTTTTGATAAAAAGGTTGATGTGGGTATTGATATCGATCCTCGGGAATTAGCGGTTGCCGCGCGCGAAAATAAATACAAAAAGCTTGTTTTGGGAGACGCAAGAAATTTGCCGTTCAAAGACAATAGTTTTGCGACAATTATTTCGGTAAGCACATTGGAGCATATTGGTTCAATTGATAAAGTCTTCAAAGAAGCCTTCAGGGTTCTTAAGCCTGAAGGAACCTTTGTGTTCACTCTTGTCACGAATAAATGGGAGAGGTCTATTTTTTACGGCCCGTTATTGAACAGATTAGGCCTTAAACCCCTTGGTAATTTCTATACTTTCATGTTTAATAAAATTTTTAAACACAAGCCTCTTAAATCAACAAGACAATGGGAAAGACATATCAAAAAAGCCGGATTTAAAATTAATGTAGAGAAGGAGATGGTTTCGTCCAGGATTGCTCTTCTATTTGATCTTTTTTTAATTACCGCCTGGCCCGCTCAATTAATGAAATTTATCTTTGGTAAACGAATGGTTTGGAGGCCAAAATTCGCAACAGATCTTCTAACCAAACTTTTCTTAAGATATGTAGAAGAGGAAGAGAGGGGGACAAACCTTTTTGTGGTTGCCCGCAAACCAGCATGATTAGAGTAGTTATTCCTGTTTATAACGAAGAAAAAAACATTGAAAACTGCCTCATTGGGATTGCTCAAAATCTGAATCACAATGACTGTTCGTTTTACTTGGTTAATGATGGAAGCAGCGACAATTCACTTAAGATAATAGAAGGTCTTGCGGAAAACCTCCCCATTAAAATCATTAACCATAAGATAAATAAGGGGGTTTCTGAAGTTTTTCGCTCGGCAATCGCAGAAACTGTAAAAGATGGAAAGCCGCGTGATGTTATTGTAATAGTGGAAGGAGACGGAACATCAGACCCAAAATTACTTAATCTGATGATTAAAAAAATTGAAGGAGGTCAGGATCTGGTAATCGCGTCAAGGTTTCAAAAAAAAGGCTCTTATAAAAATTTTCCTCCCAAAAGGTTATTTTACAGCAAATTAGCCAATGCTGTATTTAGAGTCCTTTTTCCTTCCTCTGTTGTAAAAGATTATACAATTTTTTACAGAGCTTACAGTTATAATATTTTGAGAAAAATGGTAAATATTTACGGCGATGATTTAATTACAAGTAAATTTTTTGTAGCAAATACCGAGTTGTTATTGAAAATAATGAGAGAAACACAAAAAATTGAGGAAGTAGGTTTGGTTTACGATTACGGAAAAAAAAGGGGCAAAAGCGGGTTAAATATAAGTAAGAATATAACGCAATATTTAATTTTTATATGCAGATATAAAATCTTTAGAAGGAAAATTTGATAAGTGAAAAAATTTAATTACGAAAAAAAGCTGTATAGTACTCGCGAAAAGATAAATTTGCCGATTTTAAATAGCGGAGTTATAGATATCTTGCCTCGCGAGCTTGGCTCTTTAAGAGGCAAGGTTTTAGATATCGGATGCGGAGCAGGCTATTATTCCGGCGGTATTCTAAAAAAGAAGTTCCCAAAATTAGAAGTCTATGGCGTAGATGTATCCAGAAATGCTATAGGAACCGCAAAAAAGGATTTTCCGCAAGTGAGATTTGTTGTAGGTGATGTTTATAAACTGCCATTTCCCGATAGTTATTTTGATGCAATAACCTCAAATTGCACTTTAGAACATTTAGAAAAGCCGAAAGAAGCGCTCCGCGAGATAAGAAGAATAATGAAAAAAAATGCGTTTTTCTTTTCAATTACTCCAATTGAAGGAGATAAATTTGTTTTTTTTCAGGATGAGACGCTTGCCAAAAGGTTTCATGGACATCTTCAAAGATTCTCAAAAAGCGACCTTATAAACCTTATGGAGAACAATGGTTTCAAGATTATCAGATACTATTTTTGGGGTTTTTTCCTTTGCCAGCTGGTTTCCGGTGTATACCTGCGGCTTTTTAAGTTTCTTAACTTGCCCCGGGAATTCCAAATTAAGAATTATATTGAATCAGGAAATCCCGCTCTTCAAAAACGGCTACTTACATATATAAGATATTTTGTAAATATATTAATTAATCTTGAATCTCTTCTTATTCCCAAAAAAGCGACAGGTCTTTACATGAATATAGTCGCAAAGAAAACATGGGATTAAAAATTATAGGAATTCTCGTAAAAATTACCCCTAGGTCTGTCCAGCTTCTATTAAGAAAATTATATTTCCAAAAAATAGCGGATATATTTTTAGATAAATTATCAGGTGAATATATTTATCAAAGCAAATGGGCGGAAGATTTTAAAGATAATAAACAAAAAGTATTAGACTTTTGGAAAAAGTATTACGACTTCAATAAAATTAAAAGGCTATGTCAGTTAAAAAAAGAGTCAAGGGTGCTTGATATTGGCTGCGGAATTAGTACTATTCTTCATTATGTTGAAGGAAAAAAATACGGAATTGATCCATTAGCGGACGAATATCTAAAACTTTATTCTTATCCAAAAGATATTAGTCTCAAAAAAGAAGAAGGTGAAAAATTAAGTTTTAAAAATAATTATTTTGACGCAATTTTTTGCATTAATGTTTTAGATCATGTAAATGACCCCAAAAAAGTTCTCAAAGAAGCGCATAGAGTATTGAAAAATGGCGGATTTTTTGTGGTAATTGTTGATATTTTCAAAAAAAACTACAAAAGAGACAGCGCCCACCCCTTTTCTTTTACAAAAAAAGATATTCTGTCTTTGGTAAATGATAATTTTAAATTAATTTTTGAGAAAGAAATAAAAGTTTCGCCTTCTTTATTGACCTATTATGTTTTAAAAGGTAAGGTAAAGCCTAATCAAATCAGGGGCTTGACCCTTGTTTTAAAAAAATAAATTATGCAAAAACCTAAAATGGCTGTTATAAGAGGAATTAGGGCTGCTGAAGCGCTTTTTTATGACGCTTTTAAAAAAACAGATATCAAATTCATTTATTTTTCGCAAAATAAAGTAGAGTACCCAATCAAAACTAAAAATCTAAGACTTGTTAATGAATTACTGAAACCAAGGTATTTTTGCGACCCAATAGCAATTTTAAATGGCGGAAATTATACAAATCGGTCTTTAATTCAAATTGAAAATTTGGAAAAACATATTAAAAATACAGACATAGTATGCTTATCCGACACTTTTTATTCCTGGTGTGATCAGGCGGCAAATCTTTGCAATAAATACAATAAGAAGCTTGTAACTGTAGTTTGGGAGACAATTCCAAACCATCCGTCTAAATTTGTTCCCCCTTATAATTTTTATATAAAGAATGTGGTAAAAAAAACCGACCTTTTTCTTTTGAGAAGTAAACTGGCTTTAAAATTTGCCGAAAACATAGGAATTCCAAAAGGGGAAATAAAGGTTATTTATAAGGGCGTAGATCTCAAGCTATTTTTTCCAAGAGAAAAACAAATGAGAAAATCTTGGCCGGAGGCCAATCGTCCTTCGGACGAAAAAATTAAGATTCTTTATGTGGGACAATTAACAAAAGCAAAGGGAGTAGGAGATCTTTTAAATATTTTTGTTAATCTTTGTAATGAATTTAATAATATAGAGCTTATTGTTGCCGGAAGGGGACGGCTTGAGGAGAGAATTAAGTCTATGGCAAAAAAATACCCTATTAAATACCTGGGGTTTGTCAATTATTTTGATTTGCCTCAGGTTTATAGGGAGGCTGACATTTTCTGTTCCCCGAGTAAGGACTTAAGAATTCTTGGTTTTAAGGTTTGGGAAGAACTTTTCAGTTATACCTTAATGGAAGCAATGGCCTCCGGCCTTCCTATTGTTGCAACAAAGTGCGGAGGAATACCTGAGGAAATTGGAGATAGAAATTTTTTAGTAAAACAGGGAAATAGAGAAGGGATGTATAATTCACTCAAAAGCTTGATAGTCTCAAATGAAAAAAGAAAATTTATAGGCTTGTTTAACCGCAGGAGAGCAGAAAAAATGTTTGACGCAAATATGCAAGCCCAAGAAACAGAAAAAATTATTCTTTCGATAATGTAAAATCTTAAGGCCATATGGAAAAAATTTCAAAAAGAACAAGGAGTTTTAACTCTTTAATTTTAAACCATAGCAAAGGTATTGTTACAAAGAAAAGTGATAATAAAGAGAAAATTAAACAGGAATTGCTTTGGTATTTAAACTTGCCGGCAGGATTGAAAAAATATTCCCCTAAGCTAATTGATTATGAGAACTCAAAAACAAATGTAGGTTACTCTCTGGAGCTTTGCAGTTACCCAACTCTAGCAGATTTGTTCGTCAATTTGTCTCTGGATTTAAAATCTTGGGAAAAGGTGATCGGAGAACTCTTTGAGATAATAAATTTGTTTAAAAAATATAAGAAGAATTTGCCTTATATCTCGTATCGCTACATGTATTACGAAAAGATTATAGAGAGGCTAAATGAACTAAAAAAAGAAAAATACTGGAAAGATCTGCTAAATGAAAAATACATTTATATAAATAAAAAGAAATATAAAAATATAAACTTGATTCTTGAAAAAATTAAAAAAACCGTAGATCTTCTTTTTGACAAAAATGAAATGAGCTTTGTCCATGGAGATTTATGTTTAAGCAACATTTTATATGATAAAAAGAAAAAAGTATTTAAATTTATAGACCCTCGTGGAAGCTTTGGCGAAATTTCAAATTATGGCGATATAAAATACGATATCGCGAAACTAAGGCATAGCTTTCATGGTTTTTATGATTTCATAATGAATGATTTATTTGAAATTGAGGAAAAAGGAAAAAATTTTGATTTTATAATTTTTGTCAAGAAAAACCATCTTAAAATTGCCGACCTCTTAGATCGAGAGGTAATAAAAAGAGGTTATGATTTAAGGAAGATAAGCATTATCGAATCACTGCTGTTCTTATCAATGGTACCCTTGCATCGAGAAAGTTTTAGACGGCAGAAGGCAATGTTTTTGTCCGGCATAAAACTCATTAATGAAGCTATTTTCTAAGTAATGAATATCGGTAGAGTGAATATCCTGATTCCTATGGCAGGAGCGGGCTCGCGTTTTCAAAACGCGGGTTTTAGGGAGCCAAAACCTCTTATTGATGTTGGGGGAAAACCAATGATTAAGTGGGCTATGGAATCTTTTGATTTTCTTGATCGCGTGCTTTCATATAGATTGATATTTATAATTTCGAAAGATCATGATGAAGAGCATAAACTTGGAAAAAGGTTGAAAGGAATTTTTGGAAAAGGAATAATTCTGATAATCGCAAAAACTCCGACTCGCGGTCAGGCGGAAACCTGTCTTTTAGCAGAAAGATATATCGACAACCAGGAAAAACTTTTTATTTATAACTGCGATACCTATTCGAGATCTAAAATCCTTGATTTAATAGTGAAAGAGGATCCTGATGGTATAATTCCGTGTTTTAAAAGTAGAAATCCGCGCTATAGTTATGCAAAGGAGGGCGTAAATGGTTTTGTGCGTGAAGTGGCAGAAAAGAAAGCAATATCAAATTTTGCCACAACAGGAATGTATTATTTTAAACATGGCCAGGATTTTGTAGAGGCCGCAAAAAGCATACTTTTAGGAAAAAAACTTACAAATAAGGAATTTTATGTAGGCCCCTGCTATAACGAACTTATTAAAAAAGGCAAAAAAATAAGGGCAATAATGTCGGAGAAAAATTTTATTCTAGGTACACCAAGGGAACTGGAAAAATTTATTCGCAGACTTGACAGTTTAAAATTATGATTTTGTATTTTGACACCTTTATTACTAATCAGCCCTTGATCCCCGTAAAGAGGAAAGATACGATTCGCAGTGCTTGCGAAAATTATAGAAAACCCAAAAAAATAGATATTGCCAGATATGCTCTCGCGAGCTATGCTCTTTACCCGTGGTCACATGTTCTGGTAAAGTACGAGCTTGATAATCCCGGCAAGATACGAGAGTTCGACGAATTTATTCTGAATATTTTTCCCAAGGCAATAATTATGCACGAGAGAAGCGATAGTCAGAAGGATTATCTGGGATCTCTTGAAATCTTGGAGAAAATGAAAGATGACTGGATTTTTTATTCACCGAACAATGACCATCCCTTAATAACAAGCGATCCTGATTTCGTGTATTTCATAGACAAGCTTATCAATAAGGCGGAAAAATTAAAAGAAAAAAATAGGTTTGTTTCCATAATATATTCTCATTTCTCTGAATTTCTTAATATTTCAAAAAAAGGAACACCTGAAAATCTTGTATACGGCAGATCCTCCGCTTTTATTTCCGAAGACGACGACTCAATTGTTTACGAGGAAAAAGAGGGCAATTTTGATTCAATTCAAATAGTTCATAAGGATCTTTTTCAGCATTGGTTTACATCANNGAATCTCAANGNCAGAAGAGTGATTAGGGCAGAAGACCTAAGAGGAGCGGTAAAAGTGAAAAATCAAATAATTATTGCTCCAAAAAAAGAGCTTTATGCTCATTTTGACGGGTATGAGCATTTATCAGGTTGGCCAAATGAGATTCTTGCTGATCAAGTCCCGCCGCTTTTTATTCCTCCCGGATTTTTTAATAAGTCAATAAAAATCGCGTACGGATATAAAAAATATCGAAAGGGCTGGGTGAATATTAATCCCAAAGCAAAAAAATACAGTTTCAGGGATCAAAAATATGGAACCGATTTGAAAATTCTACTCTCCGATATTCCCTTGTTCTGGAAGGACAGAATTAGAAAGTTGGAGATTAACAAAAATATTAATTTAATAGAAATGGAAAAAGCTGCAAGGAGGAATTATGAGATTGTTTTAAGCCCCTGGTCATTATCCAGTCGGGGACTGAGTATCGCAACTTTAATATTTTATGTTCGATTGGTTTTGTACAGAATTTTAGTTAACTTAAAATTGGAAGAGATTTTAGCTAAAATTTTGAAAAAGAGCGGTTTTAATTAATTGAGTAAGTATGGTAAAGAGTAAAGCTAAAAAATTAAAAATTGCCATATTTCATCTTGCTTTTGTTTATTCCGGTGGGGGAGAGCGGCTCGTGCTTGAAGAGGCAATTGGACTTGAAAAGCTTGGCTATGATGTTACTTGTTTTAGTCCGGTTGTGGATAGAAAAGGATGTTTTCCTGAGCTTCTTTCGCGGGTGAAAGTTAAAAGAATTCTTCCAAAAATTCTTCCCTCTTGGTATCCGGATGTTGAATTAGTCTCGATTCTTATGGCCTGTCTGCTTGTGCCGTTACTTTTCTTTAAGTTTCGTAATTATGATTTCTATTTTGGAGCGAACCAGCCCGGCCCTTGGATGGCTTTTATTCTTTCTAAAATAAATAGAATTCCTTATGGGATTTATCTGGCTCAACCTACCCGTATGGTTCATCCAAGGCTTATCGACCAGAAAACCGGTCTTAAAATCAATGACGGATTCAGTCTTATTAATTTTTATTCTTTGATTTTTAAACCAATCATTAAGTATCTGGATAGCAAAAGCATCCAGAGCGCTCGGACAATTTTTGCCAATGGATCTTATGCGAAAGGATTATTGGAAGAGGTTTACAACATTGAAACCATTAATTGTCCGGCAGGCGCGCGCATCAAAGAAAAGATTTCGAATGAAAAGATAATGAAAAGATTTACAGGATCTATCGGAATCGATAAAAAAACAATAAAAAAACCTTATGTTTTAATCACAAATAGACATTTTCCCCAGAAAAAATTTGAATTTGCCATTGAGGCGCTATCCAGTATGGGGAAAAACTGCCCAAATCTTGTAATTGCGGGAAAAGATACGGACTATACAAAATGGCTGAAAAAACATTATAAGAAAAATAAAATTTATTTTACCGGCTTATTATCCGAAAGCGATTTGGACCGGGCTTACAGAAATGCTGCAGTTTATGTGTATCCGGCGCCGGAGGAGGATTTTGGCATGGGAATAATTGAAGCAATGGCATACGGCGTGCCGGTTGTCGCGTGGGGGAATGCGGGACCTACCGGGATAATAAAACACCAGGAAGATGGCTTGCTGGCAAAGCCATTTAGTGTAAAAGATTTTTCAAATAACATCATGCTTCTCTTAAATAATAGAAGGTTATATAAGAGGATTTCAAAAAATGCATACGGGAAAGTTATTAGTCAGTTTACTTATGAGATTCATAATAGCCTCTTGCATAGGCATATAAAGAGAGTCCTAAATAAAAGGAATTAATTTAGTAAAACTTCGAAGCATTACTTCAATGCTGTGCTGGGACCAGGATTTGAACCTGGGTAGCCCGAACGGGCGTCAGATTTACAGTCTGATGCGATTGACCACTCCGCCATCCCAGCATTCCCAATTCAATTTTACAAAATTTCGCCTCAAAAATAAAGGTTTATTATGGCAAAAGTCTCATCTTCTTGGTAAAATTTAGTTTGGGGCGCGTCCATCCATGCGCCGGAATGGCTCAGTGGTAGAGCAAGTCATTGGTAATGACTAGATCGTGGGTCCGATTCCCACTTCCGGCTCACTTTGAGAGTCTGAGGCTGAATTGGCGGAAGCGGCGGACGCCGCCTTCACCCTGAGCCTGTCGAAGGACAAGACAAGACCCACAGGAAAGACACAAAAATATTCTGTGGATGTTTTTTTGACATCCACAGTTGCCCACAGTTTAGCCTCGATTATCCACAGCGCTGTGGATACCCACAGATCTGTGGGTTAGTATTGATAATTAGCTTCAAAAATTGCGGGAATGACTCCACAAGACTGTGGATTTTAGCTTCATTTTATTGCCGCGCCTAACGGGTAGACTGTGGGTTTGGGCGCTTGCAATTACTTTGTGTAATCGTAAAACACCTCGAAGGTGTAATCGGAAGGTGTAATCGGGCTCAATTCTCCGGCAAGATATCACTATTGAAATTTGCAATTGCTTCCCATAGGTTTTATAATCCTTTTTATGTTAGAATCAGAGAACTGCCCTCTATTTTCTTTCTATCCTGATTCCGCCTATGCTAGAAATGTTCAGCATGTCATACCTCCAGACAAAATGCGAACAAAAGAAGGATTTCTTGTAATAACCAATGAAAGAATTGTAGATGATGAGGTTTTAGACACGAGGGTAATAAAGTGGCCAGAGATATCAGAATTTGGGTCCGATGCGAGAGTGCAAAGCGGATGGTGTACGCTAGATCTTAGAAAAAGTCGGACTGGAATAGTTTGTGATTACGACCTTTTCCTTGAGGCTTCTCTTGAAGAAAATAAGCAGGATTTGGTTGGCCTGCAAGATTTTTTATCATCCCTGACGCCCGCTTATTTGCTTCCCGCGGTTGGTTCTGTGGTAGGGGCAATTCCTCTCTGCGCTGTTTCACCCTCTCACGGCTTGATTTTCCGCGCATTTGATTACAACATGCTCCTTTTACACCGAGGGATTGATCCTTCTGTTAACGCCCTTTTGGGAAACCAACAGTTAGGCCAAAAAGACGGTTGGTACAGGGGACAGAAAGGTCTTGAGTCCAGAATGAATTTGGCCTCCCATCCGGCCTTTCTTGAAATTAAAAGAGACATGATATTTGGCGATGTCACAATTTCTTCTATTGCGGGAATAGAGGTCAGCCCAACAGATTTTACCGCTCTGCATAACAATCTGATGGAGACTTTTGAGAAGGCTGATGTTATCAGTGAAAAAGTACTTCGGAGATTTGTTAATCCCTATGTTAGAGTTAAAGTTACGCGTTCTTCTCCAATTAGCAGTTAAATATTCAGGTGGCTTTCAATTGATATAAGTTTTTGCTAAAATAAGCTTCATGGCGAAAAAGTCAGGAACAAGAATATTAATTGGTCTGGTCTGCACGGTATGTAAAAGCAGGAATTATGTTACAACGCGCAACAAACTTAATACTCCTGAAAAGCTCAAGCCAAAAAAATTCTGCAAAAAATGCCGCGTAGTCCGGGAACATAAAGAAGTAGAAAAGCTTAAATAAATTTTTAATTTGAAATTTAAAATTTGAAATTAAAAATTAAATGAACACGAATGAGAATAGAGCAAAGGCTAATCCTAAAATGCTCCCTCCAATTACATCCGTTGTCCAGTGTTCGCCAAGGCTGACTCGTGAAGAAATCATAAGGGTAAAAATAGCTGAAATAGCTATGTAGCTCAATAGTTTAAAAGTTTTTGATAGCCTTTTTGTTCGAAAAATAATAAAAATCAGAAGGAACAAGAGATATGCAGCGCGCATGGCGTGTCCTGACGGGTAGGAGCCTCCCGGCTGAACATAAGAGGTTGGAAAAATAATATCAAGACTATAGCGATGGAACATGAATGGAGTTCCCGGGTGGAAAAGTATGGCTTTACCAACGATTTCAACAAAATGCATAACCCCAAACATTCCAATGATCATAATTGATTGAATTTTCCGAGTTAAAATGAGGAGAAAAAGAAGAATTCCAAGTGTTACCTCAAAACTTCCCAAAAGGCTGAAGTAGGAAAGGTAAGGGTCAATTCGTTTTGGCACATTATTTTGAATCCGGATCGTCATGTCAAAATCAAAACGGGTGAAAATATCTTCTTTGACAAGATTGGAGAAGGCATAAAAAAGGACAAGAAGGGCAGCGCCGAAAATAATAAAAAGAAGATTTTTTTTTGTTAAGATTTTGGACATTATTCAATCTTAGCACACTTAAAGACAGGCGCAAATATTCGACCGCATACACCCACCATACACACCAGGTGTGGATTAGCTTGCCACATTTGGAATTAGAGCTCCTTTTCATACTCTATTCAAACGTTTTTTTACTTTTTTTCTTAACACCCCCTTTTTAAGATTTTATTTATGAATGAACGCATGAGGGGAGGAGAGATGGACATCTTCGATTCCCTGGAAGAAGCTAATGAATCTCGGGAAAAACTCTTTGCAGGGGAGATTCCGGTGGAACGAGCAAGCGAATTTTTAGTTTCCGAAAGGGAAGTAGATCGGATTGCAGGGCAAGTGAAAGATGTCGCGGAATGGGTGGTTGCTTTTGGGTCAGACGGGGCTCTTTACGCAAGAGATTTGGCAGAGGGAGGAGAATCCAAGTTGATCGAGGCAGGAAGACTTCAGCTTTCCGTAAGTCTTTCTCCTCCCACAAAAGAAGAAAGCTATCTGCTTCATATTTTTGCAAACAGCAAAGAAGGAATGATAAATTTAACATTCGGCTTATATGAGGACTTTGAACTTGAGATCCGACGGCTGGCAGAAAATGAGGACTATTTTTCTTCATCCCCTTTAGATTTAATGACTTTAGGGGAGCACGCCGTAATTAAAAAATGTCTTGATGAGGCGTCTCAAAATATTCCCGCTGCGGTTTAAACTATTTTCCTGACAAATGCGACCCTGTGGAGTTCTGTTGCTCCGATTTTTTCAATGACCTTCCTGTGGAGAACTGTCCCATAACCTTTGTTTTTACTAAAATTATAATCGGGATATTTTTTTGAAAGTCTTTTCATAAGGTTGTCCCGGTGAACTTTTGCAACAATTGACGCGGCGGCAATCGATAAAGAAATACAATCTCCATGAACTATTCCCTTCTGGTTTTTAAGACCAATTCCCCTCATGTGCTTGACATAAAATTTATCAATCAGGACAAAATTTTTTTTATTCGGAAGGGACTTGCGCAGATTTTTCACAACATCCCTNATAGCAATAAAAGTGGCTTTTCCAATGCCAAAACGGTTAATTATGCCTACTTCAACTTTACTAATATGATAGGCTAAACTTTCATTTTGTATAACTTTTGATAGCATTTTTCTGGCATTAGGTTTTAATTTTTTTGAATCGTTAATTCCGTAGGATAGAAGTTTAGTTATTCGTTTACGGTTCACAGTTGGAGGAAAAACAACGCCGCCCACAACTAAGGGACCGGCGAAAGCTCCGCGCCCCACTTCATCAATTCCAATGACAATATATCCTTTCTCCCAAAGTTTTTTCTCGAGTGCCAGATCCGGCAGTTTGCGCTTCATGGGGAAAGTATAGAGGATACCGGTTTCCAACTCAACCGACAAGCATCGCTCCATATGTTGACATGGGGGTTAGGAAGTAGTAATATGCTGTCAATTAAATATAAATACGATTTTTTATGCCATCTCTTATTGAAAGACTAGGATTAGGAAGAAGAAAACAGGAAGAACCATCCCGCGACGCGGTGCAAGAGCTTTATGGGGAAATCTCCCGATTGGCTCCCCAACTGCAAGAATCAGGAAGAACATCTTACCGATCGAGTACCCTTGGGCCTCTTCTCCTTGGGGACAATAGAAATCAAATGTTAAAAATAATAGATCGGCAAGTTAATTTAAGAGGAGCCGGTGGTATCCTCGTTTCCTTCCGTAGTCCCCTTTCTCTTAGTCTCGTCGTATATCCGGAAGAACCGCCTCATGAAGCCAGACGAATAGAAATCAGTGTGGACAAAACCACACATAAGCCGGAAAAAGTTACGTTAGACGGAAGCTTAAAGATTGCTGATGGTTTCATATCCAATCCGGAATGGATCAGCGATCTTTTTGGGAGACTAAAGAAGGATCTGGAGCATGGAAGAAAGGAGTGGGTGGAGTCATTGAGGCAGGCAAGAGATGATTATCCCCTTACTCGGTTTGAATCACTCTCCGAACCCATCCGTGAAGAAGCGCGGGATGGAATAAACTCTGTCCTCAGGGCTATGGCTCGCGCCTTACCCAACGATCAATTTCTGGTATTTGGAACCGTTGTTGATATACGGGATAAAAAAACAGTTGTAAATCTTTTAACAACGCTTCCAATAAAAGAAGAAACTGTGGAAAAGATTCATAGAATGGCGTCTATTGGAAAATCCCCCTCCTTTACGAGTGAATACAGAAGGATATTAAACTTCGACGAGGGTAGATATGTTCTAGGTGATCCCTTCGTAGTTGGTATCTCTCTTGAAAGTATTGTCCCCCCAAGACGTGTTGATCAGCTTTTAGAGATAGATTTTGAGACTTTTCTGAGCGGAGCAAGAAATCCGCGGGAAGGTTTTGCGATTGGAAAATCGTTTGCCGGTAGCAGCGCTGAACTCCTGTGGAGCAATCCGGATACCTCACCCATTGGTCCAATATTTTCTCCGTCCGGCACCCCGGTGGCTGTGAAATAACCTCTATTTGAAAAGCAATAATTTTTCGTGTTACACTTTTAGTATGAGTGAAAATGTTTCGGAAAGATTCGGAACAATAATGACACGCCGCGCATTTCTAAAGGGGGCTCTTAAAAGCGTTGCTGTCGGCGCATTTCTAGCCGCAGGAGGGAGAACCGCATCTGACATTTTAAGAGGCGGCTCCTCCAATAAAACATCCCCCGCAGCTCGCTCCACGTTAAATCCGCCACTGACCGAAGAACCCCAATCCTCTCTTCCGTCCCAAAAGCAGGAAGGTTATGATGTCTTTCATGATCTGACACCGGGAGCAAAAGAACAAGCGGAAAATACTGTAAAACAAATGGAAGAGGTTATAAAGAAAAATGGAAGCTACAAAGAAATGGTCGCGGTTGTCTTAAAGCATGAAAATACAATCAGAAAATTTGCTCAAGAATATAATGTCCCTGCGGAGGTTGCTTTGGGGATTGCTCTTATAGAAAATGGAGGAGGAGAAGATCAGATTTCTCCGGGTGCAGGCGCAAGAGGAATTATGCAACTTATGCCTGAGACTGCGAAAGAGCACATAAAGGTTGACATTAAGAAAGGGGTAGATGAAAGAACAGATCCGGTCAAAAATATTTATGCCGGAGTTCGATATCTTGCGGATCTATACAAATTATTTCCTGATTGGGGTATTGTAACCTGGGGGTACCACGCGGGCCAAGGAAATATTTGGTGGGCTATAGAAACCTACTTTAAGGATACGCGAGGGGTTGACTTGGGAGCAATAACCTTTGCGAAGGAAGATATGGAGGCATTAAAAATGAAGCAAGATTATCATAATGCGGTACTAAAAAATAGGTTGAATGCGCACCAGATACTTTCAAATGAAGCAGTTAAAGAACAAGTGATCACTCACCTCGTGGATGAATCAGAGCTTTATTTTTACAAGGCAGTTGCCGGTGCAAGATTGTTTCAGGAAGAAAAAGCAAAAGCTTCAATTGCCGTAGTGCCTCAATCGGCGCGTTAAGAAAGAGTTTTCCCAAGAAAAAAGGCACCGGGG